>Ga0265314_10000905_pt1 | contig 35112 bp, 35 predicted proteins | sample 4126metaG_FD_203106 | JGI IMG/M metagenome (GOLD analysis project Ga0265314, IMG submission 203106) | Rhizosphere microbial communities from Carex aquatilis grown in University of Washington, Seatle, WA, United States - 4-1-26 metaG | ecosystem: Host-associated > Plants > Roots > Rhizosphere >...
CGATCTCGCCGTCGTATTGGTCGATCAGCAGCGCGTCAGGCCCATACCGAACCCAGACATAACCCTGAGGCGGTTCGTCGAGGCCGTACATCAGGAAGTCCATGATCCAGTAATCGCGCCCGAAATAACTTTGCGGAAGGCGTTCGCCATATCCCCAGTGGCGATACTGATAGCCCGAGGGTTGACGATATGCTTCTGCGTGATAGCGGCGCGGGGCGTCAAAGTTACGGTGGAAATTGCGGACGTTGTCTCTGTTCGCGTTCATATGGCGGCCGCTTTGCATGGCCGTATTGGGATTGCTGTTGTTACGATTGAAGGTCTGATTCCTTTGACCGCGATTAGCGTCCTGATTCACCCGATTACGGTTGGAGTCCAGATACATTGGTTTATTTGTTGTTACGGCAGCGGCACCTGCGTTGGAGTGCGCAGAACCGCGGCGCATGCTCATGGTCGACATGGGACTGGTCGTCGTCATCGGCCGTGCATGCACTGTTGCCGCGGAGTTTTCGTGCGCAGCGCCCTGTTTTAGCGCGCGGCTCTGGACCTGTTGGCTGCTGCTCAGGCCAACATGCGAGCCACTATGCGTGGCACTCTGTCCTTGGCCGCCGGTCTGGCCCTGGTGGCCGCGATCCTGTTGGCCGGCCCCCTGCCTCTGGTCCTTTTGATCGTTTTTTGAGTGTTGGTTTTGGGCAACCTGTATGTTGCCAGAGGGACTCGCCTGGGCGGGGAAACCTGCCAGGAGTACGAGGGACAGAGCTGGAATTACAAACCGTTTCATTACGGATTCTCCTGTTAAGAGCGCTCTGCGGAGTAAGACGCGCACGGAGCAGGCATTCCGATGCGAGGTTAACCAGACCCGACCATAACGGATGGGGGATTGTTGGGAGGAGGCTCGGAATCTACTCAGATGACTTACGCCCAAGTGCCGCCGACAGTCGGCGAATTGGTTTCTCTCTTCATGCCAACGCGAAAATCTGGTGCCGCCCCACCGGGGGCGCCGAAGGAGCATCTCCGCAACGGCAAAAAAAAGGGCGGCCGAAGCCGCCCAGAGGGGTCACAAGAGAAATGATTATCAGGGAGTACCGGGTTCGCCCTTCTTCGGTTTCTTTTTACCCTTGTCAATAACGGAGGGTTCAGGCGCGACGGCTGGCTTCTGAACACGCTCGATAGGTTTGACGTGCGTGACCTCCGGAGCCGTTACGACTGGCTTGACCACCGGAGCCGTAACAACAGGCTTGAACACAGGAGCTGCAACAACAGGCTTGACCACTGGAGCCCTCGTGACGGGCCCGTTCATCGAAGGCTCGCTGCCTGTGCGATGCATGCGCGTCATATCACCGGTGCCGTGATCGGCTGGTCCATTCGGTGTGCCCGTCATCGAATTGTTTGTGGGGCCATTACCCGGCTGCATATGCATGCGTCTGGCGCGCTCGGCGGGAGTTTCACTTGCCGGGCCCATGACATCGGCGGGGGCGGTCACGGTGGGTTTGGCCTTAATCACGTCTGTCTGCGGAGTGAACGCGGGACCATTTCCCGGTTGCATATGCATCCGTTTGGCACGCTCTGCAGGAGTTTCGCTTGCAGGGCCTGTGACGGGCGCAACATTGACATCACCGGGGGCGGCCACGATGGGTTTGGCCTTTATCGCATCCGTCTGCGGAGTGAGCGCCGGAGCGTTCGGAGTGCCCGGCTGCATATGCATGCGCTTGGCGCGCTCGGCGGGCGTTTCGTTCGCCGGGCCTGTGACGGGCGCAACCTTGACATTACCGGGGGCGGTCACGATGGGTTTGCCTTTTATCGCTTCCGTCTGCGGAGTGAGCGCCGGAGCGCTCGGATTGCCAGGTTGCATATGCATGCGCTTGGCGCGCTCGGCAGGCGTTTCGTTCGCCGGTCCCATAACATTGGTGGGAGCGGTCACGACACCGCCCGGAACGTTAACGGCTGCGGGCCTGATCGCCAACGGCGCTTTGGCCACGGTATCCCGCGTAAAGAGGTGCGTCGGCTGCTTTCCGTTGTGCGGTGCGACCTTGGTCGACAACGACTGGACGACTAGCGCCGACGGCTTCGGCGCACTGCCGGCCTCACCAGTGCCGCGCGGTCTCTCCGTCCGGGCGCGCATCTGGAGGTCACGGCCAGTGTCCGCCCGCGTGATGAACTGCGGCTTCTTGATGACATCGGCGACGTGCATCTGTTGGACGGGATGACCGCTGGCGCGCTCGACCGCATGCACGTCTACACTTTTGTTCACGACGTAATTGTTCACGACGGTGTAGTTCGTGATGTTGGTCGTGTTGCTGATGATTCTCGTGTAGTTGGCGCGCGGCGCTTCGTAACGGTGATAATCGCGATCCGCCATGTGTCCGGTTCCGACGAATACCCAGTTCGATGCGAAACGGTCCCTGTTGTAGCCGCGGCCGTACCAGCGAGAATAGCCATAGTTGTCATCGGTATTGTTGAAATCGATCGAGAAGCCCATTCGGCCGCCGCCAAGGGTAAGGCTGACGGACGTATTGCCGCCGTTCCCGCCGCCGAGGAAGTCTTCGTCGGGCGGCATCGGCATCCAGCCCGTATACTGGCCGTTGGAGCGCCACACGACCCAGCCCGGACTCCATACATAACCGGGAATCCACAGCCATCCGTCGTCGGGATCGTTCACCCACCGGCCATAATGGAACGGGATATCGCCCCAATCGTAATCCGAGACCCATGTCCAGCCATATTCGTCAGTGTCGGCCCAATGGCCGCGCGTGCCATAGGGGTGAAAGTCATCCGGAACGTTCGCAGGCGTCCAGACCTCGCCCCAGCGGTCGCTGTAGACCCAGTCACCGTAGGGGGAGAGTTGATTGTGGAATGTATCGAAACTCACAGACGCATAACTTTGGGCGCTGGCTGGTGCAAGAATCGCATCGACCGAGACACCTGAAAGCAACATGGCCGCCGCGCAGATCGCGGGCGATAGATAGCGTTTCATTTTCTCGACACTCCCTAAGCTTCCGGAGACTCGCTAACGCGGGATAGCCCGAAGACTTCCCAAATTGGCTTGGACGGAAGGCGGTTTCTGAATTGGTATAAAACCAGATTCGAGGTACGGTCGGCTACCGCTTTTTGGACGTTCTGAACGGCAAAAAACGTAACCGATCGGGCCACTTTTCTGGCTTGGTTGGATTTATTCCCCCTGACTTTCTCCACGCCGGAGCACGGCACCTGTCAAAAACGCATGAGCGCACGCAACGTTCCGACAAGAAATCACTGGTGCCGACCATAACCGAGGGAAGACGGCCGAGAGGAGGTTCGGAAACTACTCAGACCACTCTTCGTCCATCGAATTTTTGCCGACAAAAGGCCGGAAATTTGCGACCGTGTCGCAGGCGCTTCACAGGTTTGCCATGGCCTTGAAACAAAAAGACCCCGGTCGGGTGACCGGGGTCCATTCGCTTAAACTCGGATTGGCATTCAGTCGAAATGCCAGTAGCCGTCGTGCTGACGGCAGGCTGTGCCGTTACGTGAGTAGTTGCGGTTGCGCGCGTAGGTTCTTGAGCTGAACTCGCGGCAGACATAGCCATCGCGATTGAATTCGCGGTTCGACACCAGATAGCCATTATCATTGCCGTGACGCCATGAGTAACGTTGGCCGATTTCTCCATCCAAGCCCTGCGAGTAAACGCGCATCGCGTAAGGATGATCCTCACACGGCATATCGCGCGAGACTGCATTGCCGAGCATACCGCCCAGGATCGCACCTCCGACGACTGCGCCGCCATTGCCGTGGCTAGCTGCCGATCCGATCAATCCACCCGCGAGCGCGCCGAAGATGGTGCCACCGGTCGAACCGCCACGCCGGCAATTGTCTTCGTAATTACCTTCGCGATAGGACATCTCCTGCTGGCGCCTGAGTTCGTCGCGCCGGTCCGAGTAGCGGTTGTAACGGCCGTCGCGCGATAAATATCCGTCGCGATCATTTTGGTTGTAGTAACCGGCCGGATCTTGCTGATTGTAGAAACCGTTTTGGTCGGATCCTGGCGGCGGACCATCGTCGCGCTGCGCCAATGAAGCCGTCACGCTGAACACCAGCGCCATCGCCGTGGCTGCCATGAAGAAAGTTCTTTTCATTACGTCTTACTCCTTGCATCGATGGATTCGCCAAGGCCGTGCGCCTTGCCTCGCCTCCGCTCGCGTGATGCAACCCGAGCGGATCAAGGACAGACTTTCTGATTTACGAAGGTTCACGATGGAGAATACCAATTTGCGAAGTAACCACGGTAGGCTCGGAAACTACGTGCACGTATTTTGCCGGCTTTAGCCCTGTTTCACGCCGGCGAATACACATCCAAGACCTGCAATCAGGATGATGATGCCGCCGATCGTCGGGATGGAAACGTGATGTTGTTCCTGAGTGGTGACTTCGATTGGACCCGCCTTGAGGACGGGCTTGGTCTCGGTGTAGCTGAACTGTCCGTATGCGAGTGCTGCTACGCCGACGCAAGTAAGCAGGATACCCAGAACGAGAAGGTTGCGCATGTGCGAATATTCCCTGCGAATATCGGCACGGCGTGAGGTTGTACCTCACAACCGGACCGAGATGATTGGAGACAAGCTCGACTGCGACGAAGCCTGTCAAAGGCAACTCTTGGTCACCAGCCTTGCGCCGTGAACCAATCGTTCAGCTCTTGGTGAATCTGTTCTTTGTGATAGCCATACCGCTCCTGGATTTTGCCTTCGAGCTGATCGCGGCGGCCGTTGATGACATTCAGATCGTCGTCGGTTAGCTTGCCCCACTTCTCTTGTACTTTGCCTCGTACCTGCTTCCAGTTTCCTTCAACGCGGTTCCAGTCCATTTCAACCTCCATGGTGACGTCACACCAAATCGAATTTCGCTTGCGATGGCCGCGTACCGTTTTCCTGTCGGGACCGTCGCGCGTGATAAGACGGCAGGCCGTGTTTGCGGTCCGTTCAATGACGCCGACCATAGCGGAAGGGAGATTGCGGTAAGCAGTCTCGGATACTACTCAGAGCCTCGTGCGCGAATTAGGCTCCGCCTGCGACGTACAATTGAATGATCAACACTGCCGCGGCGTTCGCGTTGACGACGAGCTCTGCGTCCATCGCGGCGGCCGCTACAGCACTCGGCGGATGCGGACCGATGAATGTTTATGCGTGCTCTGAACACGCGGGATGTCTGACGGTCCAATCCAAAAAGGAGACTGAGGCGGCGGCAGGTTCGGAAACTACTCATGACTGGTTGCCAGTTGCGCCCAAACAGTGCGTTGGCCGGTCGTATCGGCAGAGAAAGGACCGTTTCACGACTCACGGCCCGCAGTAGAAATTCGTACGTAGTGCAAGCGCAAATATCGACGCGACGCAAAAGTTGTGATATGATTCACTCTCGTCCCCTAGTGGGCAACCCTCAGAGTATAAATTACCAATGCCAGGAAGCCGTCCGCTTCAAGCGAGTACGGCCCGGCCACGGCCGAGCGGGCACACCTTGTCGGTGGATGATTCCGCTCGAGACGCTGGGGGCTTTCTGGTTGTCGGAATAGGCGCCTCCGCGGGCGGCCTCGAAGCCTGCAGGAAGCTTGTGGACGCGCTACCCGTCGGCAGCGGAATGGCCTTCGTCCTGGTCCAGCATCTCGATCCGAACCACGCAAGCATGATGGTGGATCTACTCGCCAGCCACACGTCAATGAACGTGCTCCAAGCAACGGACGGAATGCTCATCGAGCGCGACCATTTCTATGTCATTCCCCCCGGGACATATCTGTCTGTCAGTGACAGCGCGCTGCATCTATCGCAGCCCCAGGCTCCGCATGGTGCGCGCTTGCCTTTCGACTTTTTGCTTCATTCTCTCGCAACGGAATTCGGTGCCCGCGCAGTCTGCGTTATCCTCTCTGGAACCGGGGCGGACGGTAGTCTCGGGCTGAAAGCGATCAAGGAGTTGGGCGGATTCGTCATTGCGCAAGATCCCGCGGAAGCGGAATACGATGGTATGCCGCGAAGTGCGATCGCCACGGGTGCGGTTGACCTCATCCTCCCGGCGGCGAAGATGCCAGAGGCGCTCGTCAAATACGGACGGCAGATGAGTGTCAAGGGCGCACACGACGATGCGCCGCCGCCGGACCAATCCGCGAACGACATCTTTGAGATCATTGAGCTTCTGCGCAGCAAGACGTCGCACAACTTTACGCTCTACAAGCCGGGCACGCTGCAACGCCGGATCGAACGAAGAAGGATGATGGCCGGTGTCACCGACAACGGCCGGTATCTGGACATGCTACGGAAAGATGCTAGGGAGCTCGATCTCCTTGCCAAGGATTTGCTCATCAACGTAACGAGTTTCTTCCGCGACCCGCCGGTCTATGAGTTCTTGGCGGAGAAGATCATTCCCTTGCTCGAACGCGCGCACGCGTCGAATCAACCAATCCGGATCTGGGTGGCGGGGTGCAGCACCGGCGAGGAGACCTACTCCATCGCCATGCTCTTTCTGGAAGCCGTGGCCAAGACGGAACGCCATGTAAGGCTGCAGGTCTTTGCCTCCGACGTCGATGCGGATGCGGTAGCCACCGCGCGCGACGGCATCTATCCCGAGTCTATCGCTACGGATGTATCGCCGGCGCGGCTTGCACGTTTTTTCACGAAGGAAGATCACAGCTACCGTGTCATTCCCTCACTGCGCGAGGTCGTAGTCTTTACTGTGCAGGATGTTTTGGCCGATCCGCCCTTCTCGCATCTCGATTTGGTCTCCTGCCGCAACCTTCTCATTTATTTGCGCCCTGAGGCGCAGGAGAAAGTTCTCCTGCTGTTCCATTTTGCTTTGCGCGAAGCCGGCATTCTCTTGCTCGGCGGTTCCGAGACGGTAGGCAACCTCAGCGATAAATTCGAAGCGATCGCCAAAAAGCAGCGCATCTATCGTCATATCGGCCACCTCCGCCCCGGCGAAGTCGATTTTCCGATCGCCGCAGGCTCGCGCGCGCGCGCGTTTGGATTGCAGGGAACACAGGCGAAGCCGTCTCAGGGCGCGCGCCTCGGCGAAGTCGCCCAAGGCCTTCTGCTCCAGACTTACGCGCCTGCCTCGGTCTTGATCAACCGCAATTACGAAGGCCTGTACTACCTCGGGCCGACCGACCGCTATCTACAGGTCGTCTCCGGCGAGCCCAGCCGCGACGTGCTCGCCATGACGCGTGAGGGCCTGCGCAATACGCTCAGGGCCGCGGTTCAGCAAGCAAGCCAGCAGAATGCGCGTGTCGTTCTGATCGGCGCGCGGATGAAGCGAGATGGTGTCTCTGTTGCGGTGAGCATCGCCGCTGAACCCGTTCAGAGCGATGGCGATGCATTGGTTCTGGTGAGCTTCTTCGACGAACCCGCGCGGGCGGAGAAGCCCGGCGGAACGGCCGAGAAGGCGGAGGACATTTCCCGCGCGACCGAACTTGAGCGCGAACTCGACGCCACACGCAGAGAATTGCAGAGCGCCATACGCGATCTCGAGCTTTCGAGCGAGGAGCAAAAGGCGATCAACGAAGAAGCCTTGTCCGTCAACGAGGAATTCCAATCGACCAACGAAGAGCTGGTAACCTCGAAGGAAGAACTGCAATCGCTTAACGAGGAACTGACGGCCCTCAACAGCCAGCTTCATGAGACACTTGAGCAACAGCGCAGCACGTCGAGCGATCTTCAAAATATCCTGTACAGCTCGGACGTCGCGACGCTCTTCCTGGACGGCGATCTTAACATTCGCTTTTTTACACCAGCGGCCAGAACGCTTTTCAGCCTCATCGCGACGGACATCGGCAGACCGCTCGCCGACCTGACACCGCTGGTGGCCGACGCCAAGCTTCTCGACGACGCTCGCGCCGTGCTGACCAGTGTCGTCCCGCTCAGGCACGAGATCGAAGCCGGAGACGGCACTTGGTACATTCGCCGCATTCTGCCCTATCGCACGAACGACAACCGGATCGAGGGCGTGGTCATAACCTTCGCCGACATCTCCCAGGTCAAGGCGGCGGAACGCAGGGTCGAAGCCGCGCGCGCCTATTCCGACAGCATCATCAATTCCATCCGGCAGCCGCTGCTCGTACTTGACGAAGAATTGCGCATCGTCTCCGCCAATGACGCATTCTATCGCAACTTTGCACTCGCGCCTGAGCAGGCTGTCGGCCGGCATTTCGCCGCTGCCAGCGATCATCTCGGGGAAATGGTAGGCCTGCGCTCCTTCCTCGAGAGGGTTCGGGCCGAGCTTGCTGCCGTCGCGGATTACGAGATCGAGGCAGAACTGCCGCAGGTCGGCCGGCGGACGCTGCTCATGAATGCGCGCATGATCCCTGAGGGCCCCAGCGGGCATGCAAAAATTCTGCTGGCGATCGACGACATCACTGATCGTAGGCGCGCGGCACAAGCGTTGGAGGCCGCCAAACGACAGGCGGAACAGGCCAATCTCGCCAAGTCGCGCTTTCTCGCTGCCGCGAGTCACGATCTGCGCCAACCGCTCCAGACGCTCAGCCTACTGCAAGGGATATTATCGAAGAAGGTCCGGGGGGATCCGGACTCTTTGAAGCTGGTTACCCGGCTCGATGAGACCCTGGGTGCCATGACGGGCATGCTGAACACGCTTCTCGACATCAACCAGCTCGAGGCCGGGATTGTGCGTCCCGAGGTGACTACGTTCCCAGTTTCGGATCTGCTCGAGCGATTGAAGGCAGAGTTCGCTTATCACGCGGCAGCGCGCGGCCTCAGTTGGCATGTTGTTCCATCCAAGTATTTCGTTGATAGCGATCCGCGCCTGCTCGAGCAGATGATACGAAATCTCCTGTCGAACGCGGTGAAATATACCGAGCGCGGCGGGGTACTGCTCGGTTGCCGCAGGCGCGGCGAAAAGCTGCGTATCGAAGTCTGGGACACCGGACCGGGTATCCCCGCAGGACAGCTTCAGGCGATCTTCGAAGAGTTCCATCAACTTGAAAATCCCGCCCGCGAGCGTAGCCGCGGCCTCGGTCTTGGTCTCGCCATCGTGCAGCGTCTGGAAGATTTGTTGGGTCATTCCGTCGATGTCCGGTCCCGTCCGGGAAAGGGATCGGTCTTCGCGGTCGAAGTTCCGATCGGACAGCAGGAAGCGGCAAAACCGCAATTGCCGCGGACGGACGAAACGACAGCAAGCGCCGGAATTGGCGGCAAGATATTACTCGTCGAAGACGACCCGGCAGTGCGCGAGATGCTGGAGCTCCTTCTCGCCGACGAGGGTTACGAGATAATGTCTGCTGCGCAGGGAGCAGAGGCGCTGCAACTCGCAGCGCGCAATGCGCAGTGCCCAGACCTCATCATCGCCGACTACAATCTGCCGAACGGGTTGAGCGGCCTTCAGATTTTTACGAAGCTGCAGGAGATGTTCCATCAGAAGATACCGGTGATCATTCTCACCGGCGACATCTCGACGGAGACGTTGCGCGAGATCGCGCGTTATGGCTGTCCTCAGCTCAACAAGCCCGTAAAGATGCAGGAATTGACGAATCTCATCCGGCATCTCCTATTGGAGCGCACACCAACAGCGCCGCCACAGGCTCACGTTTCGCCGAAGGCGGGTAGCGGAACGCACGGCCCTGTGATCTTCGTGGTCGACGATGATAAGTCCATTCTCCAGGCGATGGACGAATTGCTGAGGGACGATGGCCGGAGGGTAGAGGTCTACGCCAGCGGCGAGGCATTCCTCGAAGCCTATCGCCCCGGCACTGAAGGATGTTTGCTGGTCGATGCCGTAATGCCCGGCATGGGCGGGTTTGGGGTTCTGCAACGCTTGAAGGACGGAGGCCATCGGCTGCCGGCGATCATGATCACCGGCAATGGCGACGTACACATGGCGGTACGGGCGATGCAGGCGGGGGCGATAGATTTCATCGAGAAGCCGGTCGGCAGAAGCGAGTTGCTCGCCAGCATCGACCAGGCGTTGGAACAGATGCGGGATTCGGCCAAGCGGTCCGCGTGGCATGACGCGGCAGCAACACGTATCGCATGCCTCACCCCGCGCCAGCGCGAGATCCTGGAGATGGTGCTCGACGGGCAACCCAGCAAGAACATCGCCTCCGACCTCGGCATCAGCCAGCGCACGGTCGAAAACCACCGCGCTTCGATCATGATGAAAACAGGTGCGAAGTCTCTTGCGGCGTTGGCCCGATTGGCGCTTGCGGCTGCCTGGAATGGTGCCGACGAGCCGCCTGTTCAGCATGGTTCTCCTGCCACGGGTGATCCCCGGCCAGCCCGCAGGTAGTTTCCGAGTCTGCGTTGGCGACATTGTCGGTCGGTATTCTGCAGCGTAACCCTTAAAAAACCGGAACATTCTCCAGAGCCGACGGCATTACGGCCGGGCGACGAAGGGCTCCTAGGTAATTTCCGAGCCTCCCGTGGCATCATCGTTAATAGGTACCATCTGCTGCAAGCACGCGCCTCAAGCGAACACGACACATTCACCCGCAAGAACCTCCATCCCGGAGAGCCTTGCCGCACTTAGAGGGAACGCAAGATGGCAAACCTACGAAGGCTTTTTCTGGCACTCACGCTCGCGGCCGCATCAGTCGTCGCAATGGGCTTTGTGAACTTCGCTAGCGCAGCAACGGCTCAAGACTTGGACACGGACGCCCAGCAGGCCTTGCAGACGCTCTATAAAACTCATCCATTTGCCGAGAGACTTTCGCACAACGCGAAGGCCATTCTCGTCTTCCCGAATGTTGTGAAGGCCGGCCTCATATTCGGCGGCAGCTATGGCGAAGGCGAATTGATCAGCGGCTCGAAGGTCGACGGCTACTACAACTCCGTCATGGGTTCGTGGGGCTTGCAGGCCGGCGCTCAGTCCTACTCCTATGTTGTGTTTTTGATGACGAAGAAAGCCGTGCACTACGTCCACGAGACGCATGGTTGGGAAATCGGCGTCGGTCCGACCGTTGTTGTGGTCGACGAAGGTGCCGCGAAAAATCTTTCGTCGTCAACGCTGAAGGACGATGCCTATGCGTTCATCTATGGCCAGCAAGGCCTGATGGCAGGCATCAGTCTTGAGGGAACGAAGATCTCGCGAATCCATCCTCGGTAAGTTCCGTGCGGGGGGCGGATGCGATCAGTGTCCGCCCCTATCGCACGCGCGAGATGACGATCTAACAGGAGAATCTCCGTGCCTCTGATAAACGTGGTCATCTACCTGATTGTGGTCGGCGTGCTGTTATGGCTCGTCAACGCCTACATACCCATGAACGGGAAGATCAAGAACATCCTGAATGTCGTTGTCGTCGTCGCCGTCGTTATATGGCTGCTGCAAGTATCCGGCGTATTGGGACCTATGAACGGCGTATCTGTCGGCCGCTGATTTGTCTCAACGGAACCGTGTTTGAATTGCCCTATGGTGGATCGAAAGCCTCGGCAGTACTCCCCCCGGTACGCCGTTTGGCAGGTTGCGGTACCCTCCGCTCCACCCACCATAGGGCATCTTCCTTCTGTCGAAATCCTTCGGGGCGCGCCGCTGCCGAATAGCCAAATAGGAGAATCGCCGTGCCCCTTATCAGCTTAGTCGTCATCTTAATCGTGGTTGGCGTGTTGTTATGGCTCGTCAACACCTACATACCCATGGACGAAAAGATCAAACGAATCCTGAATGTCGTCGTCGTGATCGCCGTCGTAGTATGGCTGCTGAACGTCTTCGGAGTGTTGGGCTCGCTGAACGGCATTCATGTCGGCCGCTGACTTGTCGCGCCGAGTTAGTCCGCTCAATTCGCCGCAAGATAACGGAAAGAACATCTAGAACCTGAACGACAGGCTCACCGCGCCGAATTGGTCGGGCGAGGTTTGCGTGCTGTACTCTTTCGTGCGGTAGACGTGGGTGAATGCGAGCCGCACATGTCTGAATATCACCGCGGCGCCAATCGTCAGATCGCCGACCAGATTCTTCTTAACCACCGAGCGGCTGGTCTGCCAGGTATTGCCGTCTAGGAAGATGTTGCGCGCCAACGCGCGTCCGTCCACGCCGGCGAAGACATAAGCGCTGAAACCGCCGGTGGGTTCGAAGAAGTTCGAGCCGGGCAGGCCGGGCTCGATCCGCATGGGCCCGTAACCCCCTGGCAAATTGAAGCCAAAGCGCATCATCGCGCCAGCATTGGCGTAATCGTAGACGTTTCCGACGGCGCCGCCGATGTGCGGCTCCAAATCGACGTAAAGGCCGAATATCGATTGCGGCGGGATCAATTTGTAGCTGCGCTCATAGATCAACTCGACAGCCGGTTCGTTGCGCAGCTGCGTGGCCCAGCCTTGTGGCTTGGGATCATGCACGAGGCCGTGAGCCCATATTTGTGCTTCTTTGGCCAGCGAGAGTGGTCCGATGACGCCGAGCTGCAATTGAAGCTGGTCGAGCCGCCGGCCGTTGTCTTCCATCAGCCCGATGGCACCATAGAGGAAGCCCGCATAAGGGCGTTCGGTCAGCGGCGGGTTCAGGAGCTGTGTGTCTTTCGGCGTGTACATGTTCTGACCCAGCGCGTAGCTGGTGCGGACCTCGCCGGTGGACGCGAAGAACGGCAAGAAGCGTGCGGTGTCCACAACCCAGCCCAGCGCGTCGTGCGGGCCCGTCGTGTAGGCAAGCTGCACACCGTTCGTGTAGTCGCGATCGGTGTTGGAGATGATGTCGTTCTCGAACAGGATAGTGAAGGCGGGCCGTTCGCTCTCGGGAGGAGTCGCCTGCGCGGCGGTGGTCAACAAAATCGCGGTCCCCAAGTAAATCCCGTATTTGAGTTTCATGATATTCCCCCTTCGGCAGGATCAACCGTCTGACCATAGCGGGCGGTGAGCTTGGCGGGTCAGGTTCGGAAACTACTTAGGGGCCGGCTGGTTTATTGTCGTGATTGCGACGCGGTCGACGGTGGTTTTTGGCCCGGCCCTTGACTTTCCGTTAAGGAGCCCGCTATAGGCTGCACATTCCTCGCGATTGCACGACGCGCGCCGTAGCGGTGTGATGTCGTCGCGAAGAACTTAAGAAGCAATCCGTTTATTCCAGACGTGCACGGGAAACGGCAACACGCCGTACTCGTGCGTCCATTTGGATGCTCGCTCTTCTGGCGCAGCAAAGGACTATTTGTGACGAATTCATCTTTTATCGAGCTCGGCGTTGCCGAGCCGCTTCGGCGCGCACTCGCGACCGAAGGCTATACCGTGCCCACACCGATCCAGGTCCATGCCATACCGATCCTCTTGGCCGGCCAAGATATTTTGGGCCTTGCACAAACGGGTACCGGTAAGACGGCGGCGTTTGCGCTGCCTATCTTGCAGCACCTCTCTATCGGGCACGAACAGCGCCGTCCGAAATCGGTCCGGGCGTTGATCCTGGCGCCGACACGTGAACTGGCAATCCAGATCGGTGACAGCCTCAGAACTTATGGGCGCCACCTCCATATCCGCAGCGTCGTCGTTGTTGGCGGCGTCAGCCAGGGGCCACAGGTCAAGGCTCTAGCGGCAGGCGTCGACATTCTCGTCGCGACGCCGGGACGCCTCCTCGATCACATGGAGCAGGGGAACGTGCGGCTCGACGCGGTTACGACGCTCGTTCTGGACGAAGCCGATCGGATGCTCGACATGGGCTTCATTCGCGACATTCGCAAAATCGTCGCCAAATTGCCGCGGACCAGACAGTCCATGTTGTTCTCGGCAACCATGCCGGCCGATGTGGAGCAACTCGCCCAATCGATCCTGCATCAGCCCGTTCGCGTCGATATATCGCCGCCAAAACGCACGGCCGAGAACATCGACCAGCAGGTGTTCTATGTCGCGACGGGGGAGAAGCGCGCGCTGCTGGCAAGCCTGCTCAAGAGTCCCTCATTCGAGCGCGTTCTCGTTTTCACGCGCACCAAGCATGTTGCGAACCGCGTCGCCGATCATCTTGAAACCGCAGGGTTCAGCGCCGAGGCGATCCACGGCAACAAGTCGCAAGGCGCGCGTCAGCGGGCGCTGGAACGGTTTCGTTCGGGATCGGCCCGCATTCTTGTCGCAACCGATATTGCCGCCCGGGGCATCGACATCGACAACATCACGCACGTCATCAATTTCGAACTGCCCAACGAACCGGAAAGCTATGTGCATCGCATCGGCCGGACGGCGCGTGCGGGAGCCGCCGGCATCGCAATCTCGTTCTGCGATGCATCCGAGAACGAATACCTTCGGCAAATCGAGAAACTGACGCGATCGCCGCTTTCGATCGTGCAGGGCCGTCCGTCTGCGGATCAACCTCCCGCCGGACGCAATTACGGTCGGCCGAAACCGTCTCGTTCGAATCACAGCAAGCGGCGTCAGTTCAGCGGGGCACGCGGCGCAGCGTGATTGGCTGCCGCAGGGGAGGGAATATAGGCAAAGCGGAACAATCCTCTTCTCTTAACTCCTATTCCTTCGGCTAGCTTGTTATTCGTGTCCCATTGGTCTATAGGTGAAGAGCGACGGCGTCCCGTCAGAAGAAGCGCACTGTTGTACCTCCTTGACTCGCCTAGTGCGCGCCTGGCCGACACAGTTGAACTTCCAGACTGATTGTTTCGTTCGCGCCGCCAGAGCGGTCGCTTTGGCGTAACTCGGTGCTTAGGAGCAATCATGACTATCGGAACTGTAAAATTCTTCAATTCGGCCAAGGGCTTTGGTTTCATTTCGCCGGAAGGCGGCGGCAAGGACGTGTTCGTCCATGCAACAGCCGTTGAAATGGCCGGCATGCGCAGCTTGGCGGAAGGCCAGCGCGTATCGTTCGACATTCAGCCGGACGCCAAGGGCTCGAAGGCAGTCAATCTGCAAGCGGCGTAAGACCGCAACAGAATACAGGGGCGGCAGAGACGAAAATTCTCTGCCGCATCCTGCGTTACAGTCGTGAGCGAAATCGATCACTCGCAATGTCGCTACGAGGAGTTTGAATAGATGCCATTTGAGGAACGCGCCGAGGTGTTCGAAGTGGAGCCGGGGATTGATGTGGCAGCGCGAAAATCGCGCGCCGATCATCCCATTTTGACCGAACTCATCAAGGTCCTTGTGCCGTATCCCGGCGGGCTTCGGCGCTGGTCGGTAATGCGCGCCATTCGGAGCAACCGCGAACACGCCTCACGCGATATTCCTCAGAAGCTCGAAGACGAAGTGGAACGTGCGTTTCGGCGTTGTTGCGCGGATATGGTCGATGCCAAAGGCCGCGTAAGTACCGCGAGAGATGCGCTGTTTTATAAGCCACGTGAAAAGGCCGGCGAGGTATGGGCGGTTTTTCCCGAACGCGCTAAGGCCTGGCTTGAAGACGAGCCTGTCGAGACCGATTGACGTTGGCGGCCCCGTTTCGGGCAGCAGAGGGTTGCTATGGCGACTGACAGACCGATGTCCGAGCATGAAGGCGCGCTTTTTGATGCCGTGCGCGTGCTTGCGACGATTGTCCTCGATCTCGGCGCAGATGCAAACGTCCTTCGCACGCGTCTCACCACAGCCCGCGACGCGGCCGATTCAATAGGAAACCGGCACGGCGCCGAAACACTGGAATTTCTCATCGGCGCACTATTTGCGCCGCCCGATCCGGCGCCCAAACCTTCGCTGCGCGTCGTCTAAACGAGAGCGCCCCCCTTGTAATTCGGTTTTTTCACTCCATATCTTGCAGGGTAGCGGATTATCTCCGCCCCAATTGAACTTGAAAGCCTGGCTGCGAGCCTAACCGGCGTGCAGGATGGCTGTCTCCGCAGACATCCCGGTGCAACGGAGCGCCTTGGGGCGGGCCGGCGCATACAGCGCCGCCGCTTTTGCGCGATCTGGGCGATAGATGCGCTGGGATGAGTGCGGCAATGGAGCAGCGGTGAGAATCGCAAGCGTCGTCGCTGCCTGCCGTTTTCGACTTGACCAAAAACAGGAGCCGAAGCCATGGCGACGCGCACAACCACCAAAGAGGTTGTATTTCGCCGGCCGTTCCTGCTGAGTGGATTTGAGTCTGTGCAGCCTGCAGGCACCTATACGATCGAGACGGAAGAAGAACTGATCGAGACGCTGTCGTTCCCCGCGTGGCGGCGGATTGCCACCGTCATAATACTCACCCGCGGCGCCACGACAGAATGTATATCGGTCGATCCGGACGAGCTTCACGAAGCGTTGATGCGTGACAGCGCGCAACCTGACGCGTCGACCTCAACAGGTTCTTCATCGCCCCAATCGCGTCAGAGAAAAGCGCGCGACACGATGAATGCCTACAGAGTGCTTGGAAAGCGATACTAGGAGCAGGCGATGCAGATTACGATCTATCACAACCCGGGCTGCGGCACGTCGCGCAATGCGCTCGCCGCGATTCGTGCCGCGGGCCATGAACCGCGCATCGTCGAATACCTGAAGACGCCACCGACGCGTGACGAACTCAAAAGTCTAATCGCACGCATGAATCTCACGGTTCGAGACTTGCTCAGAAAGAAAGAGCCGTTGTTCCACGAACTTCGCCTTGACGAGAGAGATGTCTGTGAAGACGAAATCCTCGACGCGATGATTGAGTATCCGATCCTCATCAATCGCCCAATTGTCGTGACGGAACATGCCGTGCAATTGTGCCGTCCGAGCGAGAAGGTGAAAGAACTGCTTGCCAGAGCCGTGTCGCAACCATGAGCGGAAGCGCTGCGTTCAAACTCAGCCGTGTCTATGCCGAAGGATGGAACGCGGCGATGCAATTGTCCGCGGACGAAAGTGCCCATCTCGATATGGAGACGATCGCGGCGTTGAACCCCCATTTTGTGGAAGCCAAAAGAACGCGATGGAGTGAGGGCTTTATGAAGGCGCTGGGAAAAGAATAGTCAGTCATATACAGGTTTGAGGTGAAGCCATGAATTCGACCGTTCGTTTTGGAAGGCGCATCCCGGTTCCGTCGACTGTGCAGATTCTACATGAACTTATGGCGTTTTCCCCCCAGCAAGATGTCCGGGAACGCTGTGTGGCGGAAGGTGGGGCACCCGGGACAACGTTCCGGGCCGAGATAGTCTCGCATAAGCCCGGCCAGGCTTAGGCTCCAGGAGGCCCCCGATTCTTCGACGCTTTCGTTACGATGCTGTATAAGGCCGCCCGGCAACCCTGGGTCCAATCCGCGTGAACGCCAAAGACCATGAACTCTCCGGCATAACGCTCGATCCCGACGATTGGAGCGAGCTCAGAACCATGGGCCATCGGATGCTCGATGATATGTTCGAATACATCGAGCATGTCCGTGAGCGGCCCGTGTGGCAGCCCATCCCGCAAGCTGCTCGCGAGCGATTCAATGCCGACCTTCCGCGCGAACCTTCCGAAATCGGCGAAGCGTATGACGAATTCTCTCGCTTTGTGGCACCCTACACCTCAGGGAACGTGCACCCCGGATTCATGGGCTGGGTTCACGGCGGCGGCACGGCTGTCGGTATGTTGGCCGAGATGCTGGCCGCAGGGTTGAACGCCAATCTCGGCGGCCGCGATCAGATGCCTATTGAAGTCGAACGCCAGATCGTCGAATGGGCACGCCAGATGTTTCGCTTCCCGGCCGGATCGAGCGGCGTTTTTATCACTGGTACGTCTGCGGCAAATCTGCTCGCGGTCCTGATCGCTCGCACGGCCGTTCTGGGCACGGAAGTGAGAAAAGAGGGTGTTATCGCAAAGGGTGGAGTGCTTCGTGCCTACACTTCGGCTGACGCGCATATCTGTGTCGGCCAAGCGATGGACATCTCCGGCCTCGGTAGTGCCGCGCTACGGCGCATTCCGGTGGATGCGGATCATCGCATGGACCTAACGGCGTTGCAGAACGCCATCGCTCAGGACCGCGCGAAGGGAGCGACGCCATTTCTAGTGGTAGGCACCGCCGGGACAGTGGATACTGGTGCTATTGACAATCTCTCGGCGCTCGCCGATCTCTGCGCCCGCGAGAAGCTGCGGTTTCACGTAGACGGCGCGTTTGGCGCGCTGACTGTGCTGTCGCCCGCATTGGCTCCGCTGGTAGATGGTATCGAGCGCGCGGATTCCATCGCCTTCGATTTTCACAAATGGGCGCAGGTACCTTACGACGCCGGATTTCTTCTGGCGCGCGACGGCGAGCTGCATCGCCAGACATTTGCCTCGCCGGCCGCCTATCTGCGCCGCGAGACGCGCGGCTTAGCGGGTGGTTCGCCTTGGCCGAGCGAATATGGGCCGGATCTATCGCGTGGTTTTCGGGCTCTGAAGACCTGGTTTACACTGAAGACTTACGGTACGGATCGCATCGGCGCGGTGATTGCACGTACCTGTGAACTGGCGCGTTATCTGGAGCGCCGGGTTCTCGCCGAACCTCGCCTTGAGCTGCTCGCGCCGGTTCCGCTCAACATCGTCTGCTTCCGCTATCGCGCCGACGACGCCGTCAACGCGAGGATTGTGGCAGACTTGCACGAATCCGGCATCGCAGCGCCGTCAACGACGACGATCCACGGGAAGTTGGCGATCCGCGCCGCGCTCGTGAACCACCGTATCCAAACTTGCGACATCGATGCGCTGGTGGACGCGGTGCTCCGCTTCGGCGGTAAGCCTTAGGGCAGGTGTTGGATTGGGCAAAAGCCCTTGACCACGAATAAGGGAAAGAAGTCTAATTCATCGACGTTGTGGCTAGAACGGCGGTCGGCCACAGAAGAAGATAGCGGTTCACGCGCCGGAACCCCCGACAATCCATGAACACCATTCTCCACACCTGGAGCCTCAAACAAATCCTTTCAGATTTGCCGCGCAACTTTGCCGCGCAGGTAGAGGCGCCTGCCTTCCTCATGCAGTGTGGATTGATTGCGGTGACGGGTGCGTGCGCGTTCTGGATCGGCTGGCTGATACGGCCGTTCTTGACGAAGTCTGCTCTGCGCGTGCCGCGGAGTTGGGCTCCGACGTTTATCAGAGTCTGTCAATCCGTTGCGCCGCCGGTGATCTGGCTGGTTATGTTATGGCTGGGGGCCGGTGTGTCAAACCTCTTGGTCACGCCGGTGCCGATCGTGAATGCCGGCATGCTCCTGCTGGTCGCATGGATCTTCATTCGGCTTCTATCCTTCACCGTTAAGAGCCCAATCGCGTCGGTGGCGATCTCTGTCGTGGCCTGGTCGATTGCCGCGTTGAGCATTTTGGGGCTTCTCGATCTTCTGGTGCACCAACTCGACACCTGCATGATCTATTTTGGCAATAAGCACTGCCTGACAGCCCTGACAGTAATCGAAGCGCTTCTCCTGCTTGCGGTGCTGCTTTGGCTCACGACGCTACTATCGCGATTTTTGAAGCGGCTAATCGTGAATTCGGAATCCTTGACACCATCATTGCAGGTTCTCCTCATCCAGTCCCTGCAAATACTGCTGCCGATCATAGCCGTAGTGATTGCTCTGTCGGCCGTCGGCATCAACCTCACAGCATTCACCGTTGCGTTTGGTACTGTCGGTCTTGGTATCGGTCTCGGGATGCAACGGTTGACGGCCAACCTGGTGGCAGGTCTGTCGTTGCTGATGGGCAAGACGATCAAGCCGGGCGACATCATCGAATACAAGAACAGTTATGGTTGGGTAACGGCCATGGGTGCGCGGTACGTGACGCTGCGCACGCGCGACGGGCTGGAGCACCTTGTACCGAACGATTATTTTCTTGAGAGCGGAGTGGAGAACTGGTCGCACTCCGATCTACGGCTCAGGCTTCATGTGCCGGTCAGCATTGCTTACGAGTCCGACGTTCGCGAAGCGATTGCGCTGTGCATCGACGCGGCAAAGAGTGTCACTAGGGTCCTCGACCGGCCCGAGCCGCTGTGTCTGCTCAAGGGGTTTGGCGACAGTTCGATAGACCTTGAGATCCGGATGTGGATCGAAGATCCCCGCAACGGCACGATGAACGTGAAAAGCGAGGCGCTGTTGGCGGTGTGGGATCGCTTCAAAAAGGCGGGCATCCGATTTCCATTCCCGCAACGCGACGTGCACATTATATCTGCTCCGCCTTCGAGCGGAGCAGGCACTTCGCCAAGTTAACGACAATCAAAACATTTGGCGTGGTGTTTTCGGTACGCGTGCTGCGAATTCGTAAACGGCGCACTGCGGCGAACGCATTGCAGTTATTTGATGTGAATCATTGCTGTTTTTGTGTACAAGAGCGAACGTCACTTTTCGGCAGAGTTTGCTCAAAAAGCCGGCGCGTAGGAAACGTGCCGATAATAATAATCGGAGGAAGTAATGTTTCAATCCGCCGGCGATGTGGGAAACCAAACTGCAAATCAGCCAGTGAGTCTGCAGGGACTCAAGCAGCTCATTCTGAAATTGCGCTGGGCCGGCCTGGACCAGGAAGCCGATCAGCTGTGCCATGTGCTCGAAGGCATGGCGCCCGAGGACTGCGTTCCGCAGCAACCTGCCGAAACCGACTAGGGTGCCTCATTAACAATTGCGTCTTTTGTGGCCGCACTGGCAGCGTGCGTAGTGTCCGCACAAGCTATGGGCTCCTATTTCTATTACAATAGTTCGCACATCGATGGTTTCGCGTTGAATATGGAACCTTTCGACCGTAAGTAGGCTTATGTCGTTGTGGTGGGGAGGGCACCGCATCGGCGATGCGTACGACATTAATGTCACAGATGATCGGAGTATGTCATGACCCTCACGTTGCCCAATCTCCCTTATGCGAAAGACGCCCTTGCACCGCACATCAGCGCATCGACGCTGGAATTCCACCACGACAAACATCATGCGGCCTACATCGCAAATGCCAACAAACTGGTCGCCGGCACCGAACTCGAGAACAAGAGCTTGGAAGAGCTGATCGCTATTACGGCGCATGCTGCGGACAAGAAGGCGCTGTTCAACAATGCGGCCCAAGCCTGGAACCACGACTTTCTCTGGCACTCCATGGCGCCGAATGGAGGCGGCGCACCACGCGGAGCTTTGGCGGAGTGCATCGAACGGGACTTCAAGGGTTTTGCCTCGTTCGTGGAAGCTTTCTCGACGGCGGCCATAGGTCAATTCGGCAGCGGTTGGGCTTGGCTGGTCCTCAACGGCGGTAAGCTGGAAGTGGAGGCGACGGCGAACGCCGACACACCTCTCGCCCACGGCAAGGTGCCGCTGCTGACGCTCGACGTCTGGGAGCACGCGTATTATCTGGACTACCAAAACCGCCGCCCCGATTACGTGAAGACCTTCCTCGACACGCTGGCGAACTGGGATTTCGCCAACGCCAATCTGGCAAAGGCAAAATAGAAGCGCGCGTCATTCCCGGACCAGCGTTGACTCGTGCCGTGTGTATAGGCAGACGGCACGGGGAACGAGATCGCTGCGCTACAGCGCATGTTTCTTTTCGAAGGGATAGTCGCATCGCCCTCTTGTCCTGGTCGATTCACCTCCCATATCTGGCCTATGGGCATGTCGAAACGGTTCGCGTGCACGCCAGGGGAGGTGTACCCCCCTACAGAATCTCGAAAACAATTTGATGTGGCCGGCCGGAAACGTGCCACCACCAGTGGCGTGTTCGGTCCGTCAACATCTTTGGCCTCGACGCCGACACACCCTATGATACCCCCTGAGTGGGGTTCCCGATTCAGGCAGGAGTTCGAACATGGCTGCCAAGCTGAAGCCCACATGGATCGCCGTTTCCGACGGCGCGCAGGCCCGCTTTTTCGCGCTGCGCAAGAATGATGACGGACATACCTTCGAGGAAGCCGCCGACGCACTGCAGGCAAATCTCAAGGGCGCTGCGCGCGAGGAGCGCGGCAACAAGCCGGGGCGCTCTTTCGCCTCGGCCGGCGGCGGGCTTCGCCATGCGATGGAGCCTCGTAGCAACTTTCTAAAGCTCGAGAAGCACAACTTCGCACGCGAAGTCGCCGGTACGCTCGATACCGCCTGCAGCGAGGGGCGTTATGGAGCGCTCGTGCTCGTCGCGCCGCCGCGCAGCCTCGGTGAATTGCGCGAGCTACTGTCCGAAAAAGCGCTGGGATGCGTAACGCTGGAAGTGCCGAAAGACCTGACGCAACTCACGCCGAACGCGCTCTGGGCGCAGCTGTCGAAGCATTTCGTAAAGGCCGCAAAGCTAAAGCCCTCGAAGGCCTCTAAATCTGTAGCGACGAAGGCGAGCGCGGTGCCCATCTCGGTTGTCTTTCGCAATATGGATGCTTCCGAATTCATCCAGGCATCGGCCGTCAAGCACGCGGCGAAGCTCGGCAAGAAATTCGAGCGCATCGTCAACTGCCGGGTCATTGTCGAACGCAAGGGAAAACTGTTCCGCGTCGCCGTCGAACTTGCGCTACCCGGACGCGACATCGCTGCAAAAAGTGTGAGCGATGCGGCACGCGCGCATGGCGATGTGAGCGCAGCGCTGCGCGATGCGTTCAGTATTGCCGAGCGCCAACTTCACGACTACATGCAACGTATGAAAGGCGGCACGCCTCAGGCGAGGCGCACATCGTCAATGCGCCCGTCAAAGCTCGAAGAGGCTTAGGCCACCTGTCTTCGCTTGTCGTGTTGGCTCCGCTCAATTCTTCGACTCACGATACATCCACGGCAACAGCAAGCCGACGGGGATGATCCATAGCGTTCCGGCCAGCGCGTAATAGGCTGTTTTCACGATCCACCCCGCATGCGGCAGCACATGCACGCCGATACCCATGGCAATCAGCGAATAGACCACCAACCAAACCAGCGATATCAGAGTGCCGATGAGTTTCTTAAGGTGAGGCGAAAAGGGGCGCATTCGATGTCTGGACCTTAGATTGCGGGAGAGTTATCAAGCGTCCGCATTCTGGCACAAACTTCCCCATGAATTCATCCTCCATATCATATGCTAAGCCCGGCCGCCGGGCGGTCGGGATTTGGCTGCTGGCGGTTGCCGTGCTCATTGTAGCCATGCTGGCAGTTGGCGGGCTGACGCGGCTGACTGGCTCCGGCCTTTCGATCACCGAGTGGGATCCGATCGTGGGCGCCGTTCCGCCCCTGAGCGATGCCGACTGGAATGACGCCTTCGCGAAGTACCAGCTGATTCCGCAATACCGGCTGGAAAACCACGGCATGAGCCTTGAGGCGTTCAAGGACATCTTCTGGTGGGAATGGGCACATCGCTTCCTCGGCCGGATGATCGGGTTTGCGTTCTTTCTGCCGTTCGTCTGGTTCGCTTGGGCGGGCGCCATCGGGCGTAAGGACTGGCCGCGGATGCTGCTGCTGTTCGCGCTGGGCGGCCTGCAGGGCTTTGTCGGCTGGTGGATGGTGGAAAGCGGGCTGGAAGCGCGCGTCTCGGTTTCGCAGTACCGCCTCGCGATCCATCTGGGCGTGGCGGTTGTTCTGCTTGGCGCGATCCTGTGGGTCGCGCTGGAATATCTGCGAAACCCCAGAGCGGTCGCGCCACGTGCGACGGCCAGCACCGCGACGAAGCTCGCTTATGGCTTTGTCGGACTGGTCTTCATCCAGATGCTGCTCGGCGCGCTGGTTGCCGGGCTGCATGCAGGCCTGCTCTACAACACCTGGCCCTTGATGGACGGGCATTTCTTCCCCGAAGAACCGTTTGCTGCATCTCCTGGGTGGATCGCTTTCTTTGAGAGTCCGGGTCTCGCTCAGTTCGACCACCGCATCGTCGCCTACACGGTGATGATCTTCGCCTATTTCTTCTGGCAGTGGACTCGAAGTATCGCCGTAACAACCGTTGCGCGGCGGGCTGCGGACACGGTCCTGTTCGTAACGCTGTTCCAAGTTGTGCTCGGCATCTACACCTTGCTGTGGCAGGTACCAGTCGCATTCGGGGCGCTGCATCAGGTCGTGGCGGCACTGCTGTTTTGCGCGGCGATATGGCAAGCCTTCGAACTGCGTTACGCTTCTCCCAAGCCCTGATCCAGATCCGCGATGATGTCCTCCACATTCTCGATGCCGATGGAGAGCCGCACCACGTCGTCGCCAGCGCCGGCTTTGGCGCGGTCCTCGGCTTCGAGCTGGCGGTGCGTGGTGGAAGCCGGATGGATGATGAGGCTGCGTGTATCACCGATGTTGGCCAGATGGCTGATCAGGCGCACCGAATTCACCAGTCGCATGCCGGCTTCGTAGCCGCCTTTGACGCCGAAGGTGAAAACGCTGCCGGCGCCCTTCGGGCAGAATTTCCGATGCAGCGCGTAGCACGGATTGTCCTCCAGACCGGCGTAATTCACCCACGCCACCTTCGGGTTGGCCTTCAGCCAGCGCGCCACGGCCAGCGCATTGTCGCAATGTCTCTGCATGCGCAGCGGCAGCGTTTCGACCCCCTGCAATATCAGAAACGCATTCATCGGCGACAACGCGGGACCGAGGTCGCGCAGCGCCAGAACGCGGCAGGCAATGGCGTAAGCCATGTCGCCAAACGTCTCCCACAGTTTCATGCCGTGATAGGAGGGGCAGGGCTCCGATAGGGTGGGGAACTTGCCGCCGCCCCAGTTGAACTTGCCGCTATCCACGATCAGCCCGCCCATGGAATTGCCGTGGCCGCCGAGGAATTTCGTCGCCGAATGCAGAATGATGTCGGCACCCCATTCGAACGGGCGGATCAGATAAGGCGAGGCCAACGTGTTGTCGACGATCAGTGGCACGTCCGCGGCGTGTGCGATCTTCGCGATAGCTTCGATGTCGGTGATGATACCGCCTGGATTGGCGATGCTCTCGACAAATACCGCCTTCGTATTCGGTGACAGTGCAGCCTTGAACGTTTCGGAGTTGGTGGCGTCGGCCCACTTCACATGCCAATCGAACTTGGCAAAGGAATGCGTGAATTGGTTGATCGAGCCGCCGTAAAGCTGGCGCGCGGCTACCACCTCGTCGCCCGGTCCCATCAGCGTGTGCAGTGCGATCAACTGCGCGGCGTGACCAGACGCCACCGACAACCCGGCGCGTCCGCCTTCCAGCGCCGCAATACGCTCCTCCAGCACCGCGTTGGTGGGGTTCATGATGCGGCTGTAGATGTTGCCGAAGACCTGAAGGTTGAACAGCGCCGCGGCATGGTCCGAATCCTCGAACACGAAGGCCGTCGTCTGATAGATCGGCGTGGCGCGCGCGCCGGTTGCCGGATCGGGTTGCGCGCCCGCGTGGACGCTCAAGGTATCGAAGCCATAGTCAGCCATTTACAACTCCTTGCCGTTCGGGGGGAGAAACCGCGAGACCGTGATAATTGTTTTTCGTTTCTCCCGGCAACTCCCCCGGGGGAGGGGGAAGGCGACCCGCATCGCCGCGGGGCTTGCTTCCGGGAGGCGGGCGTTTCACGATTTTGTCCAAGTCGTTCATTCCGCTGCATTTCCGCCTTGAGGTTGTTTTCGATTTTCGAGTGGCCCTCCCTCCCATTAGAAAGAAATACAAAACTTGAATTCAATTCCCGTTTTTTCGGTCTAAGCCGCTGCGGCATCATCACAATCGCCCTGCTGACGCGGCGCAGCGAACACGCATCGAACGCGCAGTGAGGGAACGGTTTGGCGATTCTCAGTCTCCTTTCGCACAGGTTTCGCCCGTACGCGCATGTAGGAATGAATTCAGGATCGTCAAGAGGGTGCGGCGGAAATTCTACACGCGAAATGCCTCGTCTTTACTCAGCGAAGAATCCTATCGGCCTTCAATCCACTTTGTTCGAACGGGGCGGTTTGCCGTCCGGCCGCTTGAGCGAGCCGCCCTTGCCAAACAGCAGCGGTTTGCGATTGTCGATCAGTTTGCGGTTGACGCCCATCCAGCTGATCTCGCCGGAAAACCGGCCATGCTCGATTTTCGGGCAGCGATCCATAATGACGGTGAGACCAGCGGCGCGCGCCTTCACGGCCGCTTCTTCATTGATGACGCCAAGCTGCATCCAGATCACCTTGACGCCCAACCGATCCCTTTCGGCCAAGGCTTCGTCCACGATCCCCGGCGCGGCATCGCTGCCGCGGAAGATGTCCACCATATCGACCGGCGCGGGAACCTCGTGCAGCGATGCGTAGACCTTCTGCCCCAGGATTTCTTTGCCCGCCATGCCGGGATTGATCGGATGGATGACGAAGCCTTTGTCCAGCAGATACTTCATCGCGAAGTAACTGGGCCGCATCTCGTTGCCGCTGGCGCCGACCATGGCGATCACCTTGGTCGAACGCAGGATGGATCTGATCAGGTCGTCGGGATAGGTGGGCATCAAACGCTCTATTCCCCTCTCCCCCTTTGGGGGAGAGGGTCAGGGTGAGGGGGTTGCTGAAGGGCCATCAGCACACCTTCGATTACGCCATCCATGTTCGTCAAGACTTCGTCGTTCCAGAACCGCAGGACGCGGTAACCCCGGGACTCTAGGAATTTGTCGCGGATACGGTCGTAGTCTTCTTGAAGGGCGTGCTGGCCGCCGTCCAATTCGACAACGAGCCGTTTTTCGACACAGACAAAGTCGACGATGTACTTTCCAATCGGGATTTGACGTTTGAATTTAAACCCGCCCAAGCGCCGATCGCGAACTTGCCACCAAAACTTCCTTTCGGCATCCATCGGCATGTGCCGCATGGCGCGCGCAAATACGCGTTGAGGCATTTTTGCCTTTCGAGAAGCTATAGTTCTTAGCATAACCACGGCCGCCCCCTCACCCTAGCCCTCTCCCCCAGTGGGGGAGAGGGGATAAGCCCAGTTTGGCGCACGCTTCTCGATGAAAGCGTCGATGCCCTCGATTGCTTCGGCGTGCAGCATGTTCTCGGTCATCACCTGCGAAGCGTAATCGTAGGCCTCGGCTATGCCAAGTTCGAGTTGACGATAGAAGGCTTCTTTGCCGGTATTCACGGCGGCGCGGGGCTTGGTGGCGATCTGCGTCGCGAGCTTCATCGTTTCGGTCTCAAGCTCGTCGGGCGTGACGACGCGATTAACGAGGCCCAAGTGCCAAGCCTGGGCCGCAGAGACTATCTCGCCGGTGAGCAACATCTCCATGGCGTGCTTGCGCGCGAGGTTGCGCGACAGGGCCACCATCGGCGTCGAGCAGAACAGCCCGATATTCACGCCCGGCGTTGCGAATTGCGCGGCGGATGAAGCAACGGCGAGATCGCAGCTTGCCACCAGCTGGCAGCCTGCGGCGGTAGCAACGCCTTGCACTTCAGCGATCACCGGCACCGGGTGGCGCACGATCGACTGCATTAGCCTGGAGCATTGCGCAAACAGCGCCGCGAAGGCGGCTTTACCCTTATCGATGTCCTTGCGGCGCGTCGTCATCTCTTTCAGGTCGTGCCCGGCGCAGAACGCGGGTCCGGCGGCGGCAATGATGATGGCGCGCACCGAACCGTCATTTACAATGCCATCGAGCGCGGATTGCAGCTCCGCTATCAGCGCTTCACTGAGCGCATTGCGTGCCGCCCGACGGTTCAATGTCAGGCGCAACACGGGGCCGATCTTGGTGGACAGCACGAAGGGGGGCTGGTCAGCGGTCATGAGGGGAATCTAATGTGTGAAAGGCAGGTTTGCACCAATTTCACCACGGTATACGGTAATATAATACCGCATCACAATGGTCCCGATAAATCCTGCCTGTTTTGCTTGACGGGTTCCCACCAACCCCCTATACGGCCCACCGGTTCAAACGGATTTTCCCTATGAAAACCTACTCGGCCAAGGCTTCCGAGATCGAGAAGAAGTGGATACTGATCGACGCCGAAGGGCTGGTGGTCGGGCGGCTCGCCTGCATCATCGCGATGCGCCTTCGCGGCAAGCACAAGGCCAGCTTCACCCCTCATATGGATTGCGGCGACAACGTAATCGTGATCAACGCGAAGAAGGTGGTGCTGACCGGCGATAAGCTGAAGAAGAAGGTCTATTACCACCACACCGGTTATATCGGCGGCATCAAGGAACGCTTTGCCGGCAAGATCCTCGCGGGCAAGTTCCCGGAGCGGGTCTTGGAGAAGGCGGTGGAACGGATGTTGCCGCGTGGGCCGCTCGGCCGGCGTCAGCTTTCCAACCTGCGCGTTTATGCCGGTCCGGAACATCCGCACGAGGCGCAGCAGCCGGTGACGGTCGATGTCGCGAAGATGAACCCCAAGAACACCAACTACCACCCGACGAAGGCGGCTTGACATGGCTGACGAAGTAAAAAGCTTCGGCGATCTGAAAACGACGCTGATCAAGGCGAAGCCGCAGACGACGGCCGCGCAGGCCGCGGAACCGAGCATCGCCAAGCGCGACTCCAAAGGCAGGGCCTATGCCACCGGCCGCCGCAAGAACGCGGTTGCGCGCGTCTGGATCAAGCCCGGCTCGGGCAAAGTCACGATCAACGGCAAGGACGAGAAAGTCTATTTCGCACGGCCGGTGCTGCGCATGATCCTGCGCCAGCCGCTGATTGCGGCGGGCCGCGAGAGCCAGTTCGATGTGGTCGTCACGGTTTGCGGCGGCGGACTTTCCGGTCAGGCCGGCGCGGTACGTCACGGCATCAGCCGCGCGCTGGTGAATTACGAGCCGGGACTGCGCGCCGTGCTCAAACCGGGCGGCTACCTGACGCGCGATCCGCGCGCCGTCGAGCGCAAGAAGTACGGCCGGCCAAAGGCCCGCCGCAGCTTCCAGTTCTCGAAGCGGTAAGCAGCGCAGTTCTTACCAAAGCAGCGGCTCGGAGAAATCCGGGCCGCTGTTTTCATATGAGGCAGCCGCTTATGCTGCTCCGAAGCCACCGGCGGCGGCGGTCAGATGTTCTTTTGCGACAGCGTAGATCAATCGGGGATTGCGTTTCAGCACGCCGATCGCGTTCGGGACGAAGCCGCTTCCGAACGGGACATAGACTCTGACCTTGACGCCGGCCTTGTCCGCCCAATGGATCAGCGGCTTGGCGGGCATGCCAAGCATTATTTCGAGCTCGCACGGCGTGCCAGCCGCGCGAAGCCGCCCGATGGCTTCGCACGCGAGAGGAAAATCGTGCGTAGCCACACCTATATGTCGCGCGCGGCCTGCAAGACGGTCGACAACTTCCAGAAAGCCCGCGGACATATCGCGCTTCGGATCATCCCGGTCGGGCCATTGCCCCTTGACCACCCTGATGTTCAGCGCTTGCTCAACTGCCCAGTCGGCGTCGCGCAAACTGCGCGACCATCGACCCGGGAGCGTGGTGCCAAAGCCGTTTCCGCCGTATCTGGCGACCATCCCCTGCAACATCGCATTGGAAAGGCCGGCGACGTTCGTTCCATGCGAGTCGCAATGAAGGCGTACGCGATGCGCGGCCGCGACAGCGGCAAGCTCGGCAGCCAACTGCGATGCGAAGCGAAGCGGAGGAGGCTTGATCGAAACATAACAATCGAGGTTCTTCGCGGACAATTGTCGAACGACATCCAAATAGTTGTCCGCCACCTGGCGTCCTGTTTCCCGTCCCGTATCCCAATACCCGAGTGTGGTCGCGAAGCCTTCGCCTGCGAGACGGTCGGCGACGCACATCGCTTCGTCGACGGTATCGCCGCCGATATAAGGACGGGCGACCTTCCTGACGATCGGAAGGATCGAAGCTGATACCTTGTCGGCAATACGCCTTTTCCATCTCAGCAGGGCCGAACTTTCGACAGGCGATTGCGGCGGCGACGTATCGAACAGGCCGCCCCTCGTGCCAGAGGCCATTTCGGCGTCTCTACCGGCGTGACTAGATATCAAAGCCCGATCGCTCAAGAGCCCATCCTCTGTGCCGGCGAAATCCGAAAGCGCAATGCGGCGGAGCGCCGGGCGATCGATCCGCGAATGGTCCTCTTCAGGCCCTGTATCGTCCGAAGCAGTTGTGGGCTTTGCTGCTTCAACGCACCCTTCGCAAATGTGACGAAAGACCTGCTGAACGGCGGCCGGCCGATATCGCCCAGTAGGCGACAATGCGTGGCATGCATCATCTTGTAATCATGGCAGCCGTCGGAAAAGTCGAATTCCCGATGCCCGAGCCGGTAGCTCTCTTCAAGCATGCAACTCAGCAACTGGTGACCGACGGAGTACTTCCGAAAGGCCGGATCGTAGGTGAATATCCATCCGGACCATCTGCCGTCGTGCACGAAGCCTATCCAGACCGAGAGCAGACGGCCGGCGGCACGCAGGGTGGATGACACGAGCAGGTTCCTGTCGCGCAGCGTTTCCAGGAATTCCATAGTCTTCGGCGTCGAAAAATAGTCGGTATGGCCTGTCTCTCGAAGCTGTTGGCTCTTCCATTGCCGGGCACAGGCGAGAACGTCGTCCCGGCTGTCGTTCATGGTGAACTCGAGTTCGCCATGCGCCGCGGAAAGGCTGCGCCAGCGGCGCTCGCGATCGCGGACCAGGCCTTTGTGCCGCTGCAAGAGCTGGTCCTTGTAGTCGTCAAAACTGCGAAATTCCGACCAGTCGATATAGGGCGCCAATTCGAAGGGGTGAAACGATGCGGGATCCCAGTCGCTTCGTCTGATCGCGCCCCTGACCACGTGTCGTGCATAGCGTCCTTTGCGAACGCTGCCGCGGATTTCTGTTTTGGCAAGAGGTTCGTGGAAATCCAGGAACTGTAATCTTGTCACGATCCGGCGATTATCGACGACAAGCAGACGTAGAACATCGTCGCCGATCTTGACATCCTCGATAGCGACAGCGCGGCCCTTGAAATAGACCGCTGCGGCAGCATCGAGATAATCGCGCGACGCGTAGAAATTCATGGCCATGAAGCCCGCATTCCCTCAGGCTTCAGTATGTTGTGGTAGATGGCCAGAGGCCAGCTAATCAGCGGCGAACGGCTAATGAAAGGTTTCACGACGCGGCGCGTCGTAAACTTGTTCTCGGCCGGGAATCTGGCTCTTTCGAAAGCAAAAATGCCGTCGGTTAGGAAGGTAGGTGCAGAAGCTCTTCGCCAATCGGTTACCAAATGACGTAGGTACTTTTACCTTATGTAAATCAGTTTCTTTTGAAGGGGTAATTTTCGAAGCGCTATGCGACCGGTTTTGTATTTCGGAACAGCAGGATGAGCGACCCGTCCGCTATTTGCTTTGCCTTCGTTGAGAACACACAATTCTGGAACTGCGGCACCTTGGCAGTTGAATCATGCCTTTTTGAGACCTATTTTCATTCCATGCGGACTCGGGTTTCCATCACGCGGAAGATCGTCGCCATGGTGACGGCGGCGGTCCTGTTGCTCGCAACGGAGCCTGCTGCGCTGGCCATGCCGGCAACACCCATGCACCACACAATGCAGCCCGAAATGATGCAAATGATGGGCTGTGCCTCCCACGAAAGCATGGCGTGCGACCATGCCATGCCCCAGCACGAGCGCGGCGCGCCCTGCAAAGACATGGCGAACTGCCTTGGAATGTTAAGTTGCATCGCCCTGGCGGCAGTCCCCCCTAACGCGGCGACGATTGCGCCGTTTGCGCTGACGGCCACGCCGTCGTGGCGCGTAAACGACATCGAACCGGGTATTACGCTCCAACCCGATAATCCTCCTCCCATCGCTTGATCGACTGAACGCGCCGTTCTCTGCGCCTTTGCGCGCGGAGAGTGCGGTTGTGCTCACGTGCTGTTTTTGGCCGCCAGGTTCTTGGCGCTTCACCCGGCACGAGCCGATCGCGACGAACGCGGAACTTCCAATCGGTCACATCATGTAAAGGCCCGATGCATCCGCGAGATGCCGGGCAGGAGGAACTAAGATGAATACGAACCTGAAAAACACCATCGCGCGTAGCGCAGGCTTCGTTGCCGCAGCATTGCTTGCAGCCGTCACGGCCGCTAGCGCAGGCTCGCCCAGGCACCTGATGCCTGCCGACTACGGCCAGACGCATCCGGCATATGCGTTTAAAATCGTCGGAACGCCATCCGCGGACGCTCCGCTCGCGGTACAACTCGTGAACGCCGCGACCGGCCAGCTCGTGACGAATGCCCATGTCGGCATGCAGCACACGGTATGGCTTGGCATTAAGGCCGCTCCGCAAATCCAGCACGTTCTCGTTGCATTGGTGCCGGACGGACGAGGCGACTACGTCTGCGCGAACGGGCATATGCTCGCGGGCGAGAAGATCGTACTGCGCGCCCACGTTCCGGGGGAATCCTCCGCGACATGGCTCACCGTCGCGTCCAACAATTAGACCAACCGATGCGCGGGGCCGGCGCGATGCCGGCTCCGGCATGGTTCCGCCTTATTATGCGAAACGGAGACGTTCATGCGTGAATCCTTTAAGGCCGCGATTGCCGCCGCTGTCGTGGCAATTTTCGCAATCGTGATATTCGCAGCATTCAAACCCGCCGGACTGAGCTGGCAGTTGCTCACGGCGAATGTGCCTGCGAACACCACGACGAAAATCCGAGTGAGACTGGTCGATGGCGCGGGCAACCCTGTTGCCCGTTCGATCACCATCCTGTCCAGCCGCATCGATATGGGGCCGGACAACATGCCGACGATGACCGCTCCGGTGCGCATTGTCGTTTCGAAAGAGCCCGGAGTCGTTGTTATTGAAACCGACCTTTACGCCCCTGGCCGCTGGGCGCTTTCACTTTCGGCGAAGGTAGACGGTGCTTCAAAACCAGTTAGCGGCAGTGTCGTAATCACCGCCAGGGAAAAGCGGGCAGATGCTTCTCCCGCAGTGGGTCCGCGGCGGATTCTCTATTATCGCAATGCCATGGGCCTTTCCGACACCTCGCCGGTTCCGAAGAAGGACGCGATGGGGATGGACTATATCCCCGTCTACAGCGACCAGGTTTCCTCGACGCCTGGCACGATCCGCCTGACGACAGAGAAGATACAACGCGCTGGCGTCCGCACGGAAACCGTCAAGCGCATGAAACTGGTGGGCGCCGTTCGTGCAACGGGAACGGTCGCCGCCGACGAGAGCAAACAGGCCGTGTTGACCGCGAGGTTCGACGGCTTTGTCGAAAAGCTGTTCGTCTCGACCACGGGATCGCGAGTGCGGGCCGGCCAGCCGATGATGCAGGTGTGGATTCAAAGCACGGAGATACTGATCAAGGAAGCCGATCTGATCGGATCGGCACAGTCGAACGCCCCGGCGCACGCCGATACGGCGGCGAACTTGCTTCGTCAGTATGGCGTGACGTCATCGGCGATCAGCGAGATGCGGCGCAGCGGGGTGCCGCGGCGCTCCATCACGATTACCGCGCCGATCGGCGGAACGGTCATGGAGAAACCCGCGGTTATGGGCATGCACTTTGCCGCGGGCGACACGCTGTTCAAGACGACGGACCTTTCCACCGTGTGGGTGTTGGCGCAGGTGTCCGAGCGCGATCTCGCGGGGCTCCATGTGGGGCAGGCGGCCAAGATCACCTTCCGCGACGATCCGAACTCATCCTTTGCGGGGCAGGTCTCCTTCATCTATCCCGAAATCAATGCAGAGACCCGAACGGCGCAAGTGCGCATCGCGGTGGCCAATCCGGACGGTCTGCTTCGCATCGGACAATATGCGGACGTGAGTATCGAAGCGTCAGTATCTGACGGTACCGCGTTGGCTATTCCTGAATCGGCAGTCATTGATGACGGAACCCGCCAGATTGCGTTCGTCTCCTTGCCAGGCGGTCTGTTTCAGCCACGCAACCTTGTACTGGGCGCACGCGCCAACGGTTATGCCGAAGTCCGCTCTGGTCTGTCCGAGGGCGAGCGTATCGTCACCTCCGGCAATTTCCTGGTCGACGCCGAAAGCAACCTGCAGACGGCCCTTCAGACGTTTGCTTCGGCGGGACCATCCAAATGATCGCCCGCGTCATCCGCTGGTCTGCCAATAACATTCCGCTCGTCTTGATCGGCACGCTGTTTGCCGTGCTGGCCGGACTCTATGCCGTCAGCCGCACGCCGCTGGACGCAATTCCCGATCTCTCCGACACGCAGGTCATCGTCTATACGGAATATGCAGGCCAGGCGCCGCAAGTAGTCGAGGATCAGGTGACGTTTCCGCTGACCTCGGCGCTGCTCAGTGTTCCGCATGCGCGCGCCGTGCGCGGCGTATCGTTCTTCGGCGTCTCGTTCATCTATGTGATCTTCGATGATGGAACGGACATCTATTGGGCGCGTAGCCGGGTACTCGAATATCTGAATGCTGCGACGCAACGCCTCCCGCAAGGCGTCACGCCGAGCCTTGGCCCGGACGCCACGGGCGTCGGCTGGGTCTACGAATATGCGTTGACAGGCGACAAGCAGGATCTGGCGCAGCTTCGTTCCTTGCAGGATTGGCATCTGCGCTATGCGCTCGCCAAGACCGAAGGTGTGGCCGAAGTCACCAGCGTCGGCGGCTATGTGAAGCAATATGCAGTTGTCGTCGATCCCAGCCGGATACGGGGCTATGGCATCACGCTCGGCACCATTCGGGACGCCGTGGCCGCCGCCAACACGGATGTCGGCGGGCGAACGGTGGAACTCTCGGAAACCGAGTTCATGATCCGTGGCCGCGGCTATCTCAAGAACATCGAAGACCTCAAACGCGTCGTCTTGAAAACCAAAGACGGAACCCCCGTGTTCCTTCGCGACGTCGCCAACGTGGAAATCGTTCCCGACGAGCGGCGTGGAATTGCGGAACTGAACGGGGAGGGTGAAGTCGCCAGCGGTGTTGTCGTCCAGCGCTACGGCGCAAATGCGCTCGATGTCATTTATGCGGTCAAGACGCGCATCGCGGAGATCGCCACAAGTCTTCCGGCCACGGTCAAGCTCATACCGGTCTATGACCGTTCGCAGCTGATCGAGCGCGCAATCAATACCCTCAAAAGCACACTGTTCGAGGAAAGCCTTATCGTTGCCTTTGTCTGTTTCCTGTTTCTGCTGCATGCCCGCAGCGCTCTGGTGGCCATTTTGACGCTGCCTATCGGCATTCTGATCGCGTTCATCGCCATGCAGTCGCTGGGCATCGGGGCGAACATAATGAGCCTTGGCGGAATCGCCATTGCCATCGGTGTCATGGTGGACGCTGCCATCGTGATGATCGAGAACGCGCATAAGCGGCTGGAGCGCGCCGAGCCGGGCGCGTCTCGCGTGGAGGTGCTGATCCTGGCCGCACAGGAAGTCGGACCGGCATTGTTCTTCAGCCTGCTTGTCATCATGGTCTCGTTCATCCCAATTTTCACGCTGCAAGACCAGGAGGGGCGGCTATTCAAACCGCTGGCCTACACCAAGACTTTCGCAATGGGGGCTGCGGCGATCCTGTCGATCACGCTGGTTCCGGCGCTGATGGCTTTGTTCGTGCGCGGCAAGATCGCGCCGGAGAACAAGAATCCCGTCAACCGATTTCTGATCCGGGTTTAT
>Ga0265314_10000906_pt1 | contig 35033 bp, 22 predicted proteins | sample 4126metaG_FD_203106 | JGI IMG/M metagenome (GOLD analysis project Ga0265314, IMG submission 203106) | Rhizosphere microbial communities from Carex aquatilis grown in University of Washington, Seatle, WA, United States - 4-1-26 metaG | ecosystem: Host-associated > Plants > Roots > Rhizosphere >...
GACCATGCCGCTGATCAAGTCGATGTTCACGTTGGGAAAATCAAGAGCCTTGATCCAATCCCACGATTTAAAGATTTCGCCCGACAGGTGCGCACGGCCGTTCTCCTCAAGTACGGCGTCGCTGAAGTTCTCGACCCCCAGGCTGAGGCGCGTCACTCCCAAATCCTTGAGGGTGGCCAACTTTGCTTGCGAGAGCGTGCCTGGCTCGCACTCGAATGTGACCTCCTCGGCCTGGTCCCAGTGGATGTTCGCGCGCAGACGGTCGACGAGTGACGTGAGCTGCTTGGCGCTGAGGAACGAAGGCGTGCCGCCGCCGAAATAGACGAAGCGGAAGGGACGGCCCCCCATCACCCCCAGCCGGCTGACCAGTTCGATCTCGCGCGACAGCGCCGCCACGTACCGCTCGACGTCGCCCGCCGCCTTGTCGGTATAGACGCGGAAATAGCAGAACTTGCACCGCTTGCGACAGAAGGGAATGTGCAGGTACAAACCCAGGGGCACGTCAGCCGGAGGGCTTGCCAGCGCGGCCCGCACGTCGTCGAGCGCATCGGCCGACCATTGCGAAAAGGGCGGGTAGTTGGCGATGAAGTAGCTGCCGACTTCGGTTTTGGTCGTTGTCATGAGCCTATTGCCCAGCGCCTTTTTTCGCTCCAAAGCAGTACAAATCGCCGGCGTCGTTGCCGATCACGAGCGTGCCGGCGGCCACGGCGGGCGAGGCGTCGAAGCGTCCGCCCGCCTCGTACTGCCAAACCGGTTTGCCGGTCTTCAGATCGACCGAGACGAGTTGTCCGCGGTCGGTGCCGATGAATACTCGCTTGCCAGCCACGACCGGCGAAGAGTCCATGGGAGCCTTGACGGGCGTGCTCCACACTTCATCGCCCGTCGCGGCGTCGAGCGCATGGATCAGCTTGTCTTTGCCGCCGAACACGACCAGCCCTTCGGCGACGGCGGCCGACGACTTGACCTGCTGCCCCTTGTTCTTCGGTTCGAAGGTCCAGTCGATCGCCTTTTCGCGCCAATTCACCCCGCAGAAGCGGCTTCCCTGCGTGCCAAAATAGACCATGTCGCCGACGGCGGCGGGCGTGCTTAGCGTCGGGTCCTGAATGTCGATCTGGGCTTCGCCCAAACCGCTGTTAAGATTGACGACGTGTAACCGCCCGTCACAGCCCGCCAGAAATCCGCGGTCGCCGGCGACGCAGGGCGAACAGCGCAACAAATTGTCGATCGAGTAGCTCCACACTTTCTTGCCATCGGCCAGCTCGACGCAGTAGAGGTTGCCGTTCTCGCAAGTGAATAACAGCCTGTCCTGGTTCTGCTTGTCGCGGTAGAAGTTGGCCCCCGCGCTGATTTCGTTGTCGATAGCCAGCGACCACTTCACATCGCCCGTCGCGGCGTCGAAAGCATAGAACTTGCCATCGGTGTCGCCGACATAGACCACTCCGTCGCGAACGGCCGCGGCCGCCTTGAAACCCAAGTCAGTGTGGAATTTCCATTTCTCCTCGCCGGTGGCCAGGTCCAGGGCATAGAAATCACCGCCGTCGAGTGCTCCGATATAGACCATGCCGTCGACGATCGTCGCCGTGGCCTCGAACGAGGTATCCTTGAACGACCGCTTCCAAATGACTTCTGGTTTGTCGGGCAAGTCACTCGCGGCCACGCCGTCGCAAGTCGGGCCGCCGCGAAACGACGGCCAGGTATCGGAGGCGATTGACGCCCGCGAAGCAATTAACAGAATTACGAGGATCGCGTACCGCTTGAGCATGTTACCTTCCCTCGTTCGGGGCACCCGCGCAGCGGGTAGATTTTCCGTGGGAACACATTGCTCACCACGCCGCGCGGTACAATTCCAGATATTCCTCCACTCCCACCTTACGCGGGTTGAACTCGCCGGTCCACTGCTTGGCCGCGTCAGCGGCCAGTTGGTCGAGCTTGTTCTCGTCCACGCCGCACTCCGAGAGCTTGTGTGGCAGGGCGGCCCGGTCGGCCAACTCCGCGACCACCTCGGCCAAGACTTCGGCCGCCTTAGGCCGCCGCGCGGCGCCGTTCGTTCGGGGTACGTACTCCAAGAGTTCGCGGTACCAACCGTCGACCGCCGCGCCGTTGAAGCGGATCACATGTGGCAACATCAGCCCGATCGCGTGGCCGTGAACGATGCCATATTGCGCCGTGAGCGGATTGGCCAAGGCGTGCGTCGCGCCCAGCATCGAGTTTTCGATCGCCAGCCCGGCGAAACAGGCACCCAAAAGCATGCCGCCGCGCGCGTCAAGGTCGGCGGGGTCCGTCAGGACCTTACCGAAGTTCTCGGCCAGCAGTTGCCAGCTTTCACGACTGAAGGCAAGTGAGACGGCGTTCCGCTTACTGGTGACATAGGTCTCCAAAGCGTGGGCGATGGCGTCGATGCCTGTCAGCGCGGTGACTCGGGCCGGCTGGGTGACGGTGAGTGTGGGGTCGAGAATCGCGGCGCGGAACGAGGCCTTCTTGTCGCCGCAGGCCATCTTCACATGCGTCTCGGAATCGGTGATCAGCGCGAACGATTGAGTTTCGCTTCCCGTACCCGCCGTGGTCGGAACGGCGATCATCGGTAGCATCGGGTAAAGGGCCTTCCCGACGCCCCAATAATCCTGAATTCGACCACGGCAACTGTAAACGAAATTGATTCCCTTGGCGCAGTCCATCGAGCTGCCGCCGCCCAGTCCCACCAGCAGCTCAGGCTGGTGACGCTTGGCGACCGCGACGCCGGCCGCGACGCACTGGTCGGTGGGGTTTTCCGCGACACCGTCGAACAGTTGAGTTTCGATTCCCGCGCGTTCCAAGGCGGCGATTCCCCGCGCCGTGTGTCCCGCCGCGATGATTCCCGGATCGCTGACGACCATCGCCCGCCGCGCGCCCAACTCGCCCGCCAGTTCGCCCAAACGGTCGACCTGATCGGGACCGAACACGATGCGCGTGCGAGGCTGGTAGTCGAACGGGATCAACGTTTCACTCCGGCTGGTACTGGCTGCCCTGCTGGTACTGGCTGTTTGTCGGCGGGAAGCTGATATGCCCTCGCTCGAAACAGGAACTCGACAATGTTACCTTCGTGAGGCTGCAGCCAGTCGAGCTTGATCGTCGGGATCGGCCCGATGTTCAATCGGTCGATTTGCACCGCGTCGGTCAACGCCTGCTGGAACTTCTTCTCGTTGGTGATTGCCGTACAGACAAGCGTGGGGCCGATCGACTCGAGCATTTTCTCCTGCGGGCACTTGACCACGGTCACGAAGGGGAACATGTATTCCTTCTTGGCGATCGCCACCGCCGGCGACTCGCAATGGACGACCACGGGCCGCAGGTAGGCGCAGCGTTCCATCTCCACCAGGCGCGGGCCGTATGGCTCGGTCGAGTGTTTCACACCGCTTTCGCGGAGATCGGTTTCGATCGCCTTCCAAACACTCTGCGCCACGCCGGGCACGGTGAAGGCGGCCAAGGCGGCCTTGGGATCTTCCGGCGGCAAGACCTCAATGGGACCAAGCTTTTTGGCCAGCGCCGCGGCGATTTCTTCGGTGTGTCGCGAGGCCCAGACGCCCGAACAATTGATGCAGCCTCGACCGCTGTTGAGATACACGCTGTCGGCGATCAGGTCGATAAATTCTTCCCAGCGATCGACCACGTCGTCGCCTAGGAGCACCTTGCTGAAGCCCGGCCCGTGAGCTTGCACGCGAGGATCACCCTTGTAGCGTTCGACGGTCGCCGTGCCGCCGAAGATCATGCTCCGATCGCAATTGGCCAGCACCGCCGCGCCCACGTCGCCGCCGCCGGGGTAAATCGATATCGCTTCGCGCGGGATACCGGCCTCGTAGAAGGCCGCGGTCATTCGGTACGGGGTCCACGGTTCCTGCGGGCCGGGCTTGAGCACCAGGCCGATCTGCATCGGGATTACCGGCAGCCAAAGCGTGTGGACGCCCGGCGAGTTCGAAGGCAGTACCAGCCCGACGACCGGCGATTGGGCCTGGTAGCTTACCACGACCCCCCGGTTTTCCATGCCGTAACCACGGCTGAGGATCGACAAATCGAGCCCGCGCGTCAGCGCGTCGAGCATCTGGTCCATGTGCGTCAGCACGAAGTAGTTTTTCTGCATGTTGCCGGCGCACATGTGCTCGGGCAAACCGGTCGACGCCGACTGCATGCGGGCGAAGTCGGCGGGCGATTGCATGCCATCGCCAATCGGCAGGGTGCCGTTGAGGTACAAATCGGCGGCCTTCTTGATCCGCTCGATCAGGTCCTCGCAGGGGATGTCGCGCAGCACGTCACGAGCCCGCTGGGCATTGCGCATGTCGCGCTGCAACAGGCCGGCGTTGGCCTGGCTGACTTTGGCCATCGGCTCGCCCGTGATGAAGTGCGTTACCGTATCGGTTTCGAGCGACTCGTAGGGCTTGCCCCAGCGCAGGGCGGGTATATTGAGCACCAGTTCTTCTCCGGTTGGTTTGGCGATCGCGGGATAATCAGGGCGCTAACGCCGGGGCACCCGCACAGTGGGTCGGCTCGCCGACTCCTGACAAATGACTAATGACAAATGACTCGTACCATCAATACACTCCGACCGTCGTCGCTTCGGCCAGCTCATGGAACGGCCGCACGCCGCTGATTCCGTCCCAAGGGTACGCTTCGTAGGGCAATTCGCGTTCGCCTTCGTCGCGTTCCAGAAAGCCCGGCACGAAAAACTCTTTGGTCATCGTCGTCAGCTTCACGCGTCCGGTGCCGCCGTAGGGAACGACCTGGTTGGTGTCGTTGAATTCGACCACCTCGATCGCCGCCCGCGGCTGTGGTGCGTAGTAACTGATCTTGTACCCGTCGGCGGCGGTGACCGGTTTCGAACATGCAAGTCCCATCAACGTGTTACCGTACGTCGGGGTCATGTACACGCCATCCAGAAACTCCTCAGTGGCGAAGCGGGTCCACTGGGGCGTAAACTCAGTACCGCCGGAAAAAATGCCGGTGATGCCCGACTGCCGGATGCTCGATCCACGCTTCTCCAACTCAAGTGCCAGGGCTTCCAGTAGTTTGGGAGTCGTGAACATGCAGCGGATATCGTGCCCGGCGCCCAGGATCGTGATCGCTTGGTCGATGCAGTGCTGTTTGTAGGCTTCGAGGTGCTCCATCCAACCTTTCTTGATCAGCTTGATGACCCAGCGGGGGTCGAGGTCGATGCAAAAACAAATGCCACCGCGGTGCTGCGCCAGGTGCTCGACGGCCAATCGCAGCCGGCGGGGCCCCGAGGGGCCAAGCATCAGCCAGTTCGAGCCGGGCGGAAAGTACTCGTCCGGCAACGTTTTGCTGAACAGCGAGTAATCGGTGCGAAAATCCTCGATGGCAATCCGGCTTTTCGGCACGCCGGTCGTCCCGCCCGTTTCGAATACGTAGACGGGCTTATCCGCGAACCCCTTCGGAACCCAGCGCCGTACCGGCCCGCCGCGGAGCCACTCGTCCTGAAACGGCTCGAATTTCTTCAGGTCGTCGTATTCCTTGATCTCCTTGAGCGGATTGAACTTGAGTTTCGACGCGTATTCCAGCCAAAACGGGCACCCGGTCGAGGCATGAAAATGCCATTGCACGGTTTCGTAAGCTTGGGCATTCAATTGCTCGCGGGCACTCTTGAGCTTGGCTGGCGATACAGTCGCGGCCGGGGACTCGCTGACACTCATGGGAACTCCTGGGAGTATAGAAGCATACCGGAGGGATTCTTTGGCAATGGTAAATCAGGCGGGGCGGCGAGTGAACGGTGGCGACCGTCCGTTGTGCGCGCGGCGGGTCGAATCGCGGCACACGCTCACCAACCCTAAACTTACCCGACCGCCAACCGCAAAACAACCGTCTCTCGCCCCAACGGGCGTTCAGTTTTGAGCCGTTTTTTTGTTTTCTATGGCGATTTCCGCGGCTTTTTCTCGCATCGGCGCCCACCCCACGACCGCCAACCACGTATCAACCAGGCAATCGAATTACCGCTAGAAGCGGGCTAAGCTCTACCGCCGCCACGGACGTCGTCATTTATCCGTCTGAGGCGTTTTTTTGTTTTCTATGGTGGTTTCCGCGGCTTTTTCTCGCATTGGCCCCCACCCACCCCCTCTCGGCCCCTGCTGTCAGCGTGCTCGGCGCTGCGCGGCGCCTGCTTCTTCATCTTGGTTTTGTGTTTTCTATCGAAGAATTCGCATTCCCTGGCCGTCTTGGCGCCTTGAAATCGCTCGCATAGCTTCGTCGACAGTACCAGCGACCTGGCATGGAACCGCGCGGCAGCCTGCGCTGGCAACCCCTTGCGACGAGGTATCGCTGGAAGTTCTCCGCGTTTTCGAAAGCAGGCAGCAATGGGGGCCGCCCCGAGCTAGCCATAGGGTTTTGACAGCCGCTTGGCATCCTTCATCCTCCTCCTTTCTACAGCGCGGTTGGCTTGGAATTGCAAGCAACTGTTTCTCGGTAACAGCCGCGCCGCTCGGGATCGCCTTCGCTATCGCAAACCGTTTAGCTGATGCCAGTTAGAGCCGGACGATCGAGCCAGGATTCGGGCAATGCGCGCTGCCGTGGGTCAACGATCGCCGAAAGCCGAAAAGTTTTTTTCGTGTTTTTTTCCACCTTGTGGGTGGAAAGCGATGAGAGATTTCGCTGCTAGTTTACGCGGCCAGAGATGAGGTTCGTGGGTTAAAGCCAAGGATGGGCCGCCTCACGGGCACGAATGTCGATGGAGCGCTAGGAGTTTCTGCCGAGGGCGGTCGCGCGGTTTCGCGGCCGCCGCCGGAGCGGATGTGCCAACGGCGTGCGGTAAATGTCGGCGGCGCGCGCCGGCGCCTAGGAGCGTCCCGCACCGTCCCGCCCGCGACGAGTTGGCCGGCGTCTTGACGGCGCGGGCGCGCCAACCAATACCTCCGTTCACAAGAAATCGCCGGCGCGGCGCGTACCGTCGCGCCTCTCCTCCATGACGATCACGCGAATTCCGAGCCGCCGTCGAAGAAACGCTCGACCAACTGCCGACAACTCTTGCCGAGAGCCTGGCCAGCATTTTTTCCGATTCGTGCGCCCGTCGACGAACAAAATGAATTCAGCCGTCGTCTGGAAGACCAAAGCAATACACGACACCAGTGTACTTTTTGGGGAAAAAGGCCTCGAAGTCAAACGGGTTGAAAAGAGTATTGCCGGTGCCGACATAAACGCGGCCGCGCGACACCGAGGGTCCCGACCAAACCGGTCCAACTTCGATCTCTTTGAGGACTTCGCCCGTGGCCGCATCGAGCGCGACCAGCTTCCCGCTCGCCACGGTCGTGAAATAGACCACTCCGTTGGCCACGGCAATTCCCGAGGCTACCGGGTCGCCGATGTTGGTATAGACACGTTTCGGCGGCGGCCCGCCGATCGAGGCGACTTGTGGCCGCTCATGCCGCCAACGCTCGGTTTGCACATCGAGGCTAAGGGCCACCACGCGCCCCGCCGTCGGAGGCACTGCGCTGGCGGAACGAGCCTCCTGCGAGGCGAGCCGCAGAGCGTCGATGCCGTTGGTAAAGATCGTCCGGCCGTCGGTCGCGCAGCCCGTCTGCAATCCTCCGATCGCGCTGGGCAGGGCCAGCATCCGTCGGTCCGGTTCGGGGGCAAGGGGATACTGCGGCGGGCCAGTGTAGATCGGTGTGTGATCGACGATCTGGCCGTCGTCGGCCTGTAACACATAAAAACCACCATTCTTGCATCCCACGCCGACTACCTTGGTCGGCACCCCAGCGACCGCGATCGTGTAAATCTTGGGCGTGTCGCCAATCGACTGGTCTTTGTAGCGACCGTCCTTGGGGTCATAGGAACGCATGGCGTTGGTCCAGACGTCACCGGGGCTGATTTGCGTGACCCAACGTTCGGCGCCGTCGCGAACGTCGATCGCGATGATCGCGCACGATTCGCGAGTCTCGAACCGTGGGTCGTCGTCGGTCGGTCGACGCGGAGCCGTGTTGACATCGGTGCCAAAGAAGATCGTGCCGGACTGGATATCGAACGAGGGAGTGCTCCAGACGGAGCTCGTGGCCGGACCAAAGTGAAAGACATGGTCGCCCCAACTGTCTTTGATGGTAATCGGTGGGACGAGAGGCTCCGGTTTGGGGCCGACATCGTACTTCCATGCGATCTCGCCGCTGGCGGGGTCCAAGGCCATCACGAAGCCTCGGCCTGTTCCGGCCCGATAAAACGGAAGCGCGGCGACGATTTGCTCCAATGTGCCGCCGGCAACGATCAGCTTGCCATCGGCCACGATCGGCGAAGCGAAGAAGGCGTTCAGGCGGTGGACGCCGGGGAACTCCTCGGCCCGCGCATTCAGTTTCCAACGCTCCGCGCCGGTGCCCCGGTCGAGCGCGTAGAACCAGCCACTCAGGTCGCCGAAAAAGACGCTGTCGCCGGTCACCAGCGCCGAGCCCAAAATGCCTTCGGCCGATTGCTGGAAGCGACCGCTGGGCCGGGTCTCGTCGCCGGGCTCGATTTCTTGGCTGGTCGGTCGCGCCTCGGGAGCCACCCGGCGGTACGACCACTGGAGATTCCCATCGCGCGAAAGTTTATAGAACGCCGGGTCGGTTGCCGTTCCAAAGTAGACACAGCCCTCGACGACGATGGGCGTGGCATGGACGACCCCGATCCACTGGCGTGATCCAATGGCGGGAAATCGCCATTTCTCTTCGAGCCGGGCCGCGTTCGACGCCTCGATGGCCGTCTCGGCTGGGTTGTGGCGCGTGCCGACGACATCGCGGTTATACATTGGCCAGTCGTTGTCGTCCTCGGCGTGGGCCGTGACCCAAGCCAAGGCGCTCGACAGTATAACGGCCAGCGCAGCGGGACAAAGCAATCGTGTCATATTCTCAGCTCCCTATCATCGGTTTCACTATTCGCTGTTGCATCCGCCTTTCTTTATACTGTGCGTGGCCAGGAGTGATACGTTCGAGTGTCTGTTAGCTGCTTGAAAAGATGCCATCGGCTTGCCCGATGGAGTCTCACGTTGGCAGCTACACACGACTGGCCCTCATTTTTCGATTGCCGCCTGGCTCCCCGCTGCCGAAGGCAGCGGGGAGCCAGGCAATCCAAAGAGAAGGGAGAGGGGCGGCTCGCGTTGTAGCGGCCAACGTCACAGACCACCGGGCAAGCCGGTGGCATGCCAGGCGGTGCCCAACCGCCGGACCAATCACCTTTGACAACGGACAAATGACCAATATCAATGCTTTTTCCTGGCGTTCATCGCGGCCGGTGGTGGCGGGCATTCACGGTGCGGTGGCCTCGGCGCATCCGCTCGCCACGCAAGCCGGATTACGGATCTTGCAGGAAGGCGGAAACGCCGTCGATGCCGTGGTGGCCACCGCCGTGGCTTTGGGTGTCGTCGAGCCTTATATGAGCGGGCCCGGGGGCGTGGGTTTCCTGTTGCTGCATTTGGCGGACGGCTCCGGAGTCAACGAACGCTCGGCCGTGCTGAATTTCAGCGGCTGTGCGCCCGCGGCGGCGACCCCAGAGCGGTTCACACCCGAGACCCAGGGTCGCGGGCCACGCTCGACGTTGGTGCCCGGCAACGTGGCGGGCTGGCTCGAGGCGCTCGGGCGGCGCGGCCGTGTCAGCGCGCAGCGGGCCTTTGCTCCGGCGATCGAACTGGCGGAACGCGGCTTTCCATTACACCCGTTCAATGTCAAGGCACTCGATGGGTACACCCAGCGGGCGAACGAGGCGGGCCGCGCGATCTTTGGCTCGCCGCCCCACCGCGTGGGCGAGATCCTGCGGCAGCCCGACCTGGGCCGCTCGCTTCGCGAAATTGCTGACGGCGGCGCGGAAGTTTTCTACCGCGGAGCTCTGGGGCGAAAAATCTGCGATTACCTCGCAAGCCAGGACGGGCTGCTCGCCGCGAATGACCTGGACCGCTACCGGCCGGAATGGACCACTCCGATTTCGGTCCGCTATCGAGGGCACGAGGTCCGCACCTGCCCGCCCAATTGCGAAGGGTTCCAGATGCTCGAGACGTTGAAAATTCTCGAAGGCATCGACCTGGCGGCGCTGGGGCACAATACGGCCGACTACATTCACCTGGTCAGCGAGGCCGTCAAATTGGCTACGGCCGACCGCATCCGCTGGGCCGGCGACCCCAGGGTTCAACCGGTACCCTTGGAACGGTTGCTTTCGGACGAATTTGCCACCCGCCGCCGCGCGCTGGTCGACCATCGCCGCGCTTCGATCAGCGGCGGCGAGCGTTGGCGCAAGGAGGCGGCCGCCGCTTGCGTCATGCCAGGCGAGCTCGAAGGCCTGACCACGCACTTGGCGGCCGTCGACCGAGAGGGCAACGTGGCCAGCATCACTCAATCGCTGGGCGACGGGTTTGGCTCGGGCATTTTCGTGCCGGGCACGGGAATCGCGCTCAACAATTTCGCGTTCTGGTTCGAAATCGACCCCGATTGCCCCACGCCAAACCTGATCGCGCCCGGCAAGCGATGGAGCTGTTGCATGGCGCCGCTCCACGTGCTCAGCGACGGGCGGTTCTGGTTTTCGATCGCCACGCCGGGCAGCTACGGCATATTGCACACGACCCTGCAGATGCTTTTGAACGTGGTCGAATTCGGCGCCGATGTACAGACTGCGATCGAGGCGCCGCGGTTTCGCTTGCTGGAGAACACCCGGCTATTGATCGAAGACCGCGTCAGCCAGGCGGTACGTGGCGAGCTCGCCGCGCGGGGGCACTCGGTTGAATCGATCGGCGATTATTCGCCCCTGGTCGGCGGTGGGCAGTCAGTGATGATCGACCCCGCCAGCGGCGCCAGAATGGCGGGCGCCGACCCTCGCCGCGACGGCTATGCCATCGCTTATTGACTAAATAACGCGCTGCCGCGCATACCAGACGACGATCGACTTCTCATCCGACGCGAATCGCGTCTCTGTAGGGAACGACCGCAGTGGCATTCCGTGAATTGCCAATCGACGTCGCCATGTGCGCCGCGATGATGCAAGCGCCTCAGTGGCCAAGGCCAAAGTCTGATCGCTCAAATCTTGACGGGAAGCTGGGAAACCAGCAAGAGTTCGTCGCTGGAGAATGGGGCCTTGACATGAGCGGCTACGAGGCCGGTCGGGAAGCCGAGCGCCGCTCGTCACTGGCGCGGGAGAATGCCTGGCGCGTCGATGGCGAAGCTGATCGACAGTAGTCTGTGGATCGATCTGACACGGGCGAGCTCGCCTCGTGCGCTCAAAGCATTGATTGCACCTTACGTAAACGATCCGCAAGCTTGCATCGCCGAACCCATCGCTTTTGACGTGATCCGCCACGCGACCGACGCTGAACGATCAACTTGCCAAGCCGCGCTGTACCCACTATCGTGATGAATTCGCGTCACGTACGCAACGTGGCAGGCGTTGGTATGTCGGTGGCGGAGCAACCGCGATGAGTCCGCAGCCCAGCTTCGACCCATATCACCAGTGGCTCGGCATCCCGCCCGCCGAGCAACCGCCCCACCACTACCGGTTACTCGGTCTGTCGACGTTCGAGTCCGACCCCAACGTGATCGAGCAAGCGGCCGACCGTCAAATGGCCTACGTGCGAACATTTCAAGCGGGTCCGCGCTCGGCCCAGTCGCAGAAGCTACTCAACGAACTGTCTGCCGCCAGGCTTGCGCTGCTGAAACCGGCGACCAAGCGTCAGTACGACGACGCGCTGCGAGCGAAGCTCAGGCCGCCAGGCCCACCGTCAGTCGTCAGCCCGCTACCAACGCCGCAACCCACTCCGGTGGCCTCGCCGCAGTCGTTGGCTGCCCCGGTGCCCCTTCCACCGGCGCCAGGGCCGATCGCGATGTCGAGAATTGCCCGCCCGCACGATTCAACGCCCCACGCCCGGCCGGTCGCGTCGTTGCCGGCGGCGGACATTCCAGCGGCCGATGCCCGTTACCAACGATCGCCGCTTCGGCCGCGCCGGGCGGCGCCTTTGGTCGCCTCCTTGGTCTCCGCAGTGGTGATCATTCTAGGTGTGTTTCTGTTCAAAGGCGGAACCCAAAATCGGCTCGAATTCGCGAGTAAGCCTGCCGCGACGCAGGCGGATTCTCGGCCACTGGAGCCCGCGACGACGTCGCATCATGGTCGCCCGGAAAACGAGCAAACCAGCGGCGCCGACGGCCAGCCAGAACCCAAACCGCGAACGACCCAGCCGTCGAACTCCGTCGAAAGCATCGACGCGGACGACTTGCCGACGAGCGACGATGATCCGAGCAATGAAGAGCCAAACGATGAGGGGCCGGTTGATGAGAACGCGCGCGATCATGAACGGCATGACGTTGAACTGAATGCCGAAAATGTCGCCGAAGACGAAATGCCGGACGAGACCGGCATCGATGACTCGACCGCCGCGACGGATAGCGAACCGGAACCAATCACCGAACCGATCGTCGAACGGGCGCCGAAGAAGAAAACGAGCGCGTTGGCTCAACAGTTGATCGACCGGCTTGACGATCCGTCCGATTCAGTTCGGCAGAAGGCCGTTAACGATTTGAGCCGCGTTGGAAGCGATGACGCCGAGCCGGCCTGCCTGGCGATGGTCGCCGCGCTCGACGACATCTCGCCGCGTGTCAGAGAAGCGGCGCTGCGCGGAATTCGTAACTTCGGCCCGTTGGCCCAGCCGGCGGTTCCCACACTCATTGCTCGATACCGGGAGGCCGGCGACAAACGGGCCAAAGCGGAGTTGATTGAAATCCTCGGTTTCGTGAACGGCGACGCGGAAAAGGGAATCAGGCTGCTCATCGAAGTGACCAGGGGGGCGAGCGCTGGCAAAGCCCGGATGTTCAGTAAGGAATTCAGCCCTGAAGAACGGCTGGCCGCGGTCACCGCGCTTGGGCGAGTCGGACCGCCGGCGGAAAAGGCGGTCCCGACGATACTCGGGGTGTTGAAATTGTCGGCTCTCGATTTGAAGAAGTATAAAGCCGTCTTCGTCGCGTCGGCCGACGCGCTGGGGAAGGTGGGTATCGTCGATCGGGGCGTCGAAACCACGCTGAAGAAGATTCGCGATGGGAAGGGCGTCAAGCCACCCAACATGGTCGAAGAGGCGCGGGTGGTAGCCGACAGCGCATTGCGGAGGCTGGAACAGTCGGGGCGCAAGAGTGGCCAGCCGGAACATGACGACATGGAAGACGATGACGCGACCGACGCAATCCCTTGAGTCGGGGCCGTGTGTGCAGGACGAAGACGCTTGAGTCGGTTGCATGCTCGTGATACCGTAGAGCCTGTTCTTTGCCCGCCGTTTGATCCCGCCCCAAGCCAACCGCCCGGAGGTGTGTACCATGAAAGCGTTCTTGAGTTCGATTTCCATCGTCAGCCTTTTCGTTTGTTCGGTTGCCTGGGCGCGTGCGGCGGAACCGGCCGCCGGTGACGACGCACCGGACTTTTCGCTCGTCGGTTCCGACGGCAAGACGTATAGCCTGGCCGATTTCAAGGACAAGCAAGCGATTGTGGTCGCCTGGTTCCCCAAGGCTTTCACGGGAGGCTGCACCAAGGAATGCAAGTCGTTCCGCGAGCAGGGCAAGGCGATTCGCGCCTTCGACGTGGCTTACTTCACGGCGAGTTGTGATCCGGCCGACAAGAACAAGGATTTCGCCAAGTCGCTCGAGCTCGACTACCCGATCCTGAGCGACGAATCGACCGACGTTGCCAAGGCCTACGGCGTGTTCAACGCCGACCGCGGCGCGCCGTTCCGCTGGACGTTTTATATCGGCAAGGACGGCAAGATCCTCCACATCGACAAGGAAGTGAAGACCGAGAGCCACGGCAAGGATGTGGCCGCCAAGCTCGAAGAATTGGGCGTCGCGAAGAAGAAGAATTGAACGCTCATCCGGAAGCGCGCGCTGAGCGTCCCTGGAGGTAAGCCGCATGGGGCAGCTCTTGCCCCAAAGATCGACGGAAGATCGCATGCCACCGGCTTGCCGCTTGCCCGGTGGTCTGTGACGCTGGCAGCTACCCAAGGCGGCCGCCATTCCCGTTTTCAAACCCCGATTGCCCTGCCGCTGCCTTTGGCAGCGGCAGGGCAATCTAATTCAGGCGGCGGCTTTGCAACCTGGCTCAGCCTCGACCAAAGGAGCGAGCAGGTCGAGCGTGCGGGCGGTGGCCCCCAGTTGGCTGGCGACGAATTGCCGCGCGGCGCGGCCGATCGTCTGTGCAAAGTTGGCGTCGGCCAGGCAGCGTCGCACGAAGGCCGTCAGCTCGCGCTCGTCGTTGACGACGACCGCGGCCTCGTGGGCCAACAGCGCCGCGACGATGTCGCGGAAGTTCCGCGTGTTGGGTCCGAACGAAACGGCGGCGCCGTAGGCCGCCGGCTCGATCATGTTTTGCCCGCCGCGGCTGCCAAGGCTGCCGCCAACGAAGGCGATTGCCGCCGTGCCCCACCACGCTCCCAATTCGCCCACCGTGTCGACCAGAAGAATTCTCGCATCCTCTTTGGGCCCCTCGGTCTCCATGGTGCTGCGGCGCTGCCAGGCGACGCCCGATCGGTCAAGCAGTTGCACGACCGCGGTAAACCGCTCGGGATGACGGGGAACGACGATCAGCCGTAGCCTGGGAAACTCGCGGCACAGCGATTGATAAGCGGTCAGTGCCGCCGCTTCCTCGCCTTCTTGAGTACTGCCGGCCAGGAACACCGCGTCGCCGTCGCGAATGCCGGCCAGGTCGCGAAGGCGCGTCGTCGCCTGATTGTGCCGGTTGGTCTGGGCGCCGTCGTACTTGATCGAGCCGGTCACGCGCACCGTCTCGGGCCTGGCGCCCAGGTCGAGAAACCGCCGGGCGTACTCGTCGTTTTGCACCGCCAACAAGCTGACCCGCCGCAGGACCGGGGCCACGAATGGTCGCAGCCGCCGGTAGCCGCGGTGACTGCGCTCGCTGAGCCGGCCGTTGACGATCGCTACCCGAGCGCCGTGCTCGCCGGCGGCGCGGACGAGGTTGGGCCATAGTTCCAACTCGGCCAGCACAAGCAACTGTGGACGCACCCGCCGCAATGCAGCTCGGACGGCCCAACTGAAATCGAGAGGGCAGTAGAAAACCGTCAATCCCGGGTATTTTTTTCTGGCCACGGCGTAGCCCGTCATCGTGGTCGTCGAGACGACGCACTCCCATTGGGGCCGGTCGCGGCGAATCTCCATGACCAGCGGCCCCAGGAGGTTGACCTCGCCCACGCTCACCGCATGGAACCAGACGCAGGGGCGATTGCCCGCACGGGTCGGAACGCGTCCGAGCAGTTTTTCAGCAAAGCCCTCGCGGTATTTCCCCTGCCGCACGGCGCGGTAGATGAGCCACGGTGAGGCGAGGACGAGCAGAACGAGATAGACGAGGTTCAAGAGGTATGGCACGGCGGGAGTCCTTTCCCGGAATTGTCAGTTGTCGATTGTCTGCTGGTCTACGCGAGTTTCGCCCCGTTGGGGCTGGCAACTGCTTTTCCAAACCGTCCCAGGGCTGCGCCCTGGGCTTTCGAATGACGCACCTTCGGTGCTGTCGTCCGCCGACGGTACTGGCCGCGCGGATACAACGTCAAAAGGCAATTGCTCACGCTTGGGCGGGCGTGCCACCGGAACGCATGTGGCAATTCTTAAACTTCTTGCCGCTGCCACAGGGGCAGGGGTCGTTGCGGCCGACCGTCGGGCCATGTTTGCGGATCGGCTCGGGCTTCGCGCCCGTTTCCGAGCCGTCAATGGCCGCCTCTTGCTCGCGCCCCATCTGGCTGGTCGAGGGAGGGGGCGAATCGTGCGTCGCGGTGCTGTCGACCCAAGTCGAGCCAACGAATCCCTCATCGAGCTGTTCCATGCGGAAGATCAGGTCGGTGACTTTCTCGCCCACGCCGGTCCACATCAACTCAAACGTCCGCATCCCCTCGCGCTTGTACTCGACCTTCGGGTCGACCTGGGCGTAGCCGCGCAGTCCCACGCTGCTGCGGAGATGGTCCATCGCCAGCAAGTGGTCTTTCCAGGCGGTGTCGAGAATCTGCAGGACCAGCTCCCGCTCCATACGGCGGATCTCGGGCCGGAATCGGTCCTCGACCGCGGCCGACAATTTGCTTTCCAGCTCTTCGCGGTCGAGCTCGGCCAGCTCGTCGGGCGAAACACGGTAATCGAGCGTCTGTTCGAGCCAACCTGTCAGCGAGGTGACGGCGCCGTTGGTGCCGCCGGCCTGGGCCAGGGTGGTCCGCTCGGCCGTATGGACGCCTCCGCCATGGTCGAACAGCTTGTCGACACGCTCATGCACTTCATCGAGCGCCTGTTTGGCCTGCCGCTGGTGCTCGCGGCTATGGTCGATCAGCATGGCGCGGATCTCGTCACGCTGTTTGTTGCGCAGATCTTCGAGATCCAATTCGACATGGAACCGCTCGCGGGCCCAGGCGACGAGCCTTTCGCGGTCGTAACGCTTGGCGCCGGAGGCGTCGCGGGTGGTGAAATGGTAAAGCCCGGCAAGCACCGGGTACTCGATTTCCCGTTCGTCGTAGGCCGTCTCGGCCTTCTGGCGGACCAGTTGCTTGAAGGCGCCGGGTTCAAGATTCCGGACCTCGTCGGGAACGAGCTCGATGTTGAATTTGTAATGTACCCAGCCACAGGCGGTGCGCAGGCCGTAGTCCGGATCGAGAAAGCGGGCGCCTTCGGCCAGGTCGGACTTCTCGATCGCCTCGCGCGATTTTTCGATGAGCAGCTCGCCGACGTGGTCGCGGCCGACCTTTTTCAGGTCGCGATCGCGAAGGTTGAGGCCCCAGCGCGTGTTGGCCAGCTTGGCCAGCGCCTCCCAGTTCCACTCGTCGTCTTCGGCGTCGTCGGGCAGGTTTTCGTCGATTGCCTCGAGCACCTGGCCTTCGGCCATCCGCTGGGCCTCGTCCTTGGCCATGCGTTGGGCGGCGTCGAAATCGAGCCCGCGAAAATCGGTCGCGTCAAGCTCGACGCTCAGCTCTCCTCCGACCCACTTGGCGAAGGTCGTGGTGCCATAGTCCTTGGCCAGGAAGTCGTCGAGGTACTGCTCGATCTGCCGGTCGATCATGTCCATGATCTTCGTCTTGCAGTTGACGCCGTCCAGGATTTCCTGGCGGAAACCATAGACCCGCTTGCGCTGCTCGTCCATCACCTCGTCGTATTCCAACAGGCTCTTGCGGGTTTCGAAGTTGCGCTCCTCGACCTTCTTCTGGGCACCCTCGATGCGGCGGGTGACCATCGAGCTTTCGATCGCCTCCCCCTCCTGCATCCCCAGCCGGGTGAGCACGTTCTTGACCCATTCGCCCGCGAAAATCCGCATCAGGTCGTCTTCCAGCGAAAGGAAAAAACGGCTGGAACCGGGGTCTCCCTGGCGCCCGCAGCGTCCGCGCAACTGGAGGTCGATACGGCGGGCTTCATGCCGCTCGGTGCCGATGATGTGCAGGCCGCCGAGCTTTTTGACCTCCTGCCCTTCTTCCTTCATTTTTTCGCGTTCTTCGATTTCCTTGACCAGGCCGCTCCATTCGTCCTGGGGCACGTCGAGCCGCGTTTCGTATTTGTTCTGAAGCAAAGCCCAGGCCATCGTCTCCGGATTGCCACCCAGGATGATGTCGGTGCCGCGGCCTGCCATGTTCGTCGCGATGGTCACGGCGTTCTTTCGGCCGGCTTGGGCCACGATCTCGGCTTCGCGCTGGTGGTGCTTGGCGTTGAGCACCTCGTGTTTCACTCCGCGGCGGCCGAGCATGGCGCTCAGCCGCTCGCTCTTTTCGATCGAGACGGTGCCGACCAGAATCGGCCGGCCGCGCCGCTCCAGGTGCTTGATCTTCGCCTCCTCGAGCCACTGCCGCTCCTTCGTGTCGACCGGCTGTAACTCGACGCGGCCCTCTTGCTCTTTGGTGATCGTGCCCGTCAGATGCGTGCCGTCGGCCAATTCGACCTGGTCCCACTTGTGCAGCCGCTCGATCTCGTCGACGATCGCCTCGAACTTCTCGCGCTCGGTGCGGTAGATCACGTCGGGCGAATTGAGCCGCCGCATCTCGCGGTTCGTGGGCACGGCGAGCACGTCGAGCTTGTAGATTTTCCAGAACTCCGAGGCTTCGGTCATGGCCGTACCGGTCATGCCGCTGATCTTGTCGTAGAGCTTGAAAAAGTTCTGCAAGGTGATCGTGGCGTAGGTCTGGTTCTCCTCCTTGACGCGCACGCCTTCCTTGGCCTCGACGGCCTGATGCAGCCCGTCGCTCCAGTTGCGGCCCGGCATCAAGCGGCCCGTGAACTCGTCGACGATGACCACCTCCTCGCCGTCGACGACGTAGTTCACGTCGAGCTTGTACAAATGGTGGGCCTTCAGCGCGTTGTCGATCAGGTGCGGCCAGTCCATGTTCCCGGCCGTGTAGAAGCTCTCGACGCCGGCCAGCCGCTCGGCCTCGCGCACGCCCTCGTCGGTGAGATGGACGGAGTGCTCCTTCTCCTTGACCTCGAAATGCAGGTCCTTCTTCAACTGCCGGGCGATCTTGTCGGCCTTGGGATAACGCGTCACGTCGTCGTGGGCCGGACCGGAAATGATCAGGGGTGTGCGCGCCTCGTCGATGAGGATGTTGTCCACCTCATCGATGATCGCGTAGTGCAGTTTCTTCTGGCACTGCTGCGACCGCTTCGGATAGCGGTCGTCGCCCTTTGCGGAGGGCTTCATGTTGTCGCGCAGGTAATCGAAGCCGAACTCGTTGTTCGTGCCGTACGTGATATCGCAGTCGTAGGCCTTCTGCCTCAGGTCAGGGTCCATATCGGGGTAAATGGCCCCGACCGTGAGACCCAGGCCCATGTAAATCGGCCCCATCCATTCCATGTCGCGGCGTGCCAGGTAAGGGTTCACCGTGACGACATGCACTCCCTTGCCTTCCAGTCCGTTGAGATACGCCGGAAGTGTGGCGACAAGCGTTTTTCCCTCGCCGGTGACCATCTCCGCGATGGCCCCCGAATGCAGCACCATGCCACCCATGAGCTGGACGTCGTAGTGACGCAAGCCCAGCCAGCGGCGACCTGCCTCGCGACACACAGCGAAGGCCTCGACCAGCAAATCGTCGAGTGCCTCACCCCCGCTGAGCCGCTTGCGAAACTCGGCGGTTTGGCCGCGGAGCTGTTCGTCGCTCATGGCCTTGAATTTCGGTTCGAGCGCATTGATCGCGTCGACCTTGGGCTGTAACTTCTTGATATATCGAGCGTTCGACGATCCGAACACCGACGTGATGCCACGTTCGAAGATCCGCGCGATGCCACCGAAGAGGACACCGAGGATTTCCCAAATACGTTCGAGCACTTCCATAGCCAGTTGATCCACCACCAGGCAAGGCGAGGTCTAGTTGAGCCGCGTACGGAATTGCCGCGGGCAAGACCGCCGCAGCCGGCCACAGCGACCCGGATACCGTGAGCCGGCGCGGTAGCACTTGAAATCTGCGTAACATTTTCCTGTGAAGTAGTTTATAGCTTCGAATACGAGGGGTCAATAAGGGTTGTTCGCCCGCGGCCCCGCGGAATTGGCCCAGTCAGGCTAGAAAGCCTAACCTACTATCGATGCACGACGCTCCCACACGATCGTTATCGTCGTTCCGCGTCGCTGTCGTCGGTTTTGGCTCGATCGGCCGGCGGCATTGCGACAATTTGGGTAAACTCGGAGTCACGCGTCGTCTTGTGGTTCGACGGTCGGCAGGCGCCCAAGGGGCGTTTGCCCCGCCCGCCGATGTCGAGGTGGTCCATTCAGCGGAGGCGTCGTTCGCGGCCGGTGTCGATCTGGTGATCGTCTGCAACCCGACTCGCTGCCACGTCGATACGGCACTCAAATGTATCGCGGCGGGCGTGCCCGTGCTCATCGAGAAGCCGATCTCCGACGACCTGGCGGCCGCCGAGCAGTTGTCGACCGCGGCGGCTAACGCTGGTACATGGGCCGGAATGGCCTACTCATTACGCTATCATCCCGCGTACCGGCTGGCGCGCGACCTGCTCGCCGCCGGTCGGATTGGCCGCGTGCTGTATGCCAAAGCATGGTTCGAGGGATACCTGCCCAACTGGCACCCTTGGGAAGACTACCACCAGAGCTATGCCGCGCGGCGCGACCTGGGTGGCGGCGCTTTGCCGACATTGGACCACGAGCTCGATTACTTCAACTGGTGCTTCGGCAGGGCCGAATCAGCCAGCGGCCTGACGGCGAACAGCGGTGCGTTGGGGATCGACGCGGACGACATCGCGATGGTCACGGCCTGTTACCCCGGGATTACGATGGCAAGCGCCGTATTCAGCCTTTGCCGTCGCGACCGCAGCCGTGGGTTCGTGTTCGTAGGTAGTGAGGCGACATTGCAAACGCAATTCGAGACCGCGCGTCTGGAATTGCTGGCGGGAAACGACCGACCGGCGGAAGTGATTTGGCATGGAATCGGCTACGACGTGAACGACATGTATTTGGAAATGCTCCAAGGCGCGCTGAACGCATTGGCTGGCGGCCTGCCACCGCCGGTCGCGCTGCAGGCGGGTGTCGATGCGTTGCGGCTTGCGGCAACAGCAAGCCCGACAGCAGGAAGCGTCTGAAGTTTACGCCTGCGGTAAAAACTCCTGCGTCTCCACGACCCCCAGAGGAAGCAGCCATCGACGGTCTATTGGAAGCCGCGCCGACTGCGCCCGGCGGGGCGGCTCGTTACGGCTTAAGACTTGTTCCTTCCCCCACGGCCGGACGGTGATATGTGAGTAGTGGTGCGAATGTCGATATGGTAAGACAATCCTGTGGAACATTCACAACCGCTCGATATTCTGTCGCGTCTTTTTGGCCTCGAGGGCCAGGTGGCCGCCGTCGTCGGGGGCGCGGGGCGGATCGGCCGGGCCTTGTGTCGAGCCTTGGCTGAAGCGGGGACCAAGGTGGCGATCGTCGACCTCGACGCGCAGGCCGCGGAAGCGTTGGCCTCGGAGCTTTCGGAAGCCCTCGGCCGCCGCGCGATCGCCATACCGACCGACGCGACGCGAGCGGCCGACTTGGAGCGCGCCGTCGAACAGATCACGGCCAATTTCGGCCCGCCGCGATTACTCGTCAACTCGGCCCAATTCCGAGGAGGCGGTTTCTACTCTTCGCGCGTCGACGACTACCCGCGATCGGCCTGGGACCAGGTGCTGGAAGTCAACCTGACCGGGGTCCATCTTGCTTGCCAGGCGTTCGGACGCTGCATGCTCCGAAACGGCGGCGGAGCGATCGTGAACCTGGCCTCGACCTATGGGGTCGTCTCGCCCGACCCGAGAATCTACGGCAGCTCCGGCGTCAATTCGCCGGTGGCCTACGCCGCTGCCAAGGCGGGCGTGATCAATCTCACGCGCTATCTGGCGGTCCATTGGCGCGAAGCGAACATTCGTGTCAATTGCCTCGTGCCCGGCGGCGTGTTCGACCGGCAAAGCGCCGAGTTCGTCGAGAACTATTGCAGCCGAACTCCATTGGGCCGGATGGCGACACCCGAAGACTATCAGGGTGCGGTTTTGTTCATGCTCTCGGCAGCGTCGGCTTACATGACCGGGTCGGTGGTCACCGTGGATGGCGGCTGGACGGCGTGGTAAGAACCCGCCCTGCGATCCAATGAAAATTCTGTTCGCGATCCCGCACTACTATCATTACGAACCGGGCGGGCGGTACTGCTCGCTGGCCCAGGAACCGCAGGTGCGAAAGCAGGCCGTGCTACGCGACGCCTTGGGCCGATATGATTATTATGCCTACCTCGAAGACGACCTGATCCTGCTCGACCCCTGGTTTTTCCACAAGCTGGCCTGGTTCGACCGCCTGGCGGGAGCCAGGTGCCTCTTGCAACCGAACCGTTACGAAGTGGCGGGCTACGTGGTCGCCCGCAAGGTGTACGTCGATGGCGACCAGCGGCCGAGCTTGACGGCCCGTGTGCGCGACGTGCAGGCCTCACCGGAGATCACTGCCGAAGCGTTCGGCGCGCCGTTGCGGTTCCGGCCGGCGCTCAACCCGCACGCCGGCTGTTATTTTCTCACGGCCGAACAGATGACGTATTGGGCGGGGCAGCCCTATTTTCTCGATAGAGATTTGGGCTTCATCGGGCCGCTGGAGAGCGCCGCCACGTTGGGCAACCTGCGAGCGTTTTCGATCTTTAAGCCTGCCCGCGAACAGGCCAGCTTTCTTGAAATCCAGCACGTCGGCACACAATTCCTAAGCCAGGTCGGCACTTATCTCTCGATTGTCGACGACGCCCCGCAGTAAACCGATGTCCCGCGCGCGACGCCGGGCCGTTTGGTTTTGATCTACCTTTCATTTCGCCAGAACGTGGAACAACAGGGCCGTGCCTTTTTTCGCCAAAAAAAACCGCTGGCCGCTTGACTGATTTGTATACATAGGTACACTATTCCTTGCCGGCGGGAAGCCGGCGTCAAACTCCTGCGGGTGGTCGCCGTCCCGGCGCGCCGGGATGCCCCCGTCGAATCGACCACGACATCAGCCCACAACGGCGCAGGGTCAAGGCACGGCAGCGATCTACCCCGCGCGCCGTTGGTGGCGAGTAGGTACTTCCATGACGAAGTCCCGCCCCAAAGGAGCCAACCATGAACGGTGCAGCACGCGCCCGTTGGTCGGCGCGCGGTTTCCCCGCGCGCGCCAAGCCCGGCGGCCAAAATCCAACTGAAGCGAGCGAGGCGGCATTACCCGAGGGGGCCCAACGACTTCGCGGTACGTTCCTCGCCCTGCTCGACGGCGACACGCCCGATATCGACAAACTGCGGCAATTGTTCTTCGTCGATCCCTGGTACTTAGGCGAGGTCCGGCGAATTGCCCACCACCTTTTGCGACGTGCTCCAACTCGGCGTGACCGCGTTGACGACCTGGTTCAGGACGCCCTGTTGCGTCTGGCCGGCGACCTTGAGCGCAAACCCGACTTGCGCTTCGACCGCGGCCGGCCCGCCACCGACTTCGCGCCTTGGCTGCGCTCGATCATCTTTCGCCACTGCCTGCAATCGCTACGGGCCGAATGGCGCCATGTCCGCAGGCGCGTCGCGCTCGACGACGCGCGGTGCGTCGCGGTGCGCTCGAGGCAGCACCCCCTGGCACGCGATGCCCTGGAACTCCTGGAGGCGCTACCCGAACCGCAAGGCACGGTCTTGAAGCTGCACTTCGAGAAGCGCTCGGTGGCGGCGATCGCCTGTCACACCCGCCTCACGAAGTACCGTGTGCGCCAGATCATCCATCACGAAACGGTCGTGCTTCGTAACCATTTGATATAACTGAAATTGCAACTATTTTTATAATTGACCATGATTTTTCGGCAAATCCAAGCTCCTCGAAGCAAATCAATAAGTAGAGGAAACGCAAACTCACCACTCACTTTTCATCCCTCACCCCTCATCCCTCACATGACCCCTTCCCTTCTGGTCGTCGGCGACCTGATGCTCGACCGCTACACCTGGGGCGACGCCGAACGCGTCAGTCCGGAGGCGCCCGTGCTCGTGCTGCAAGCCGAAACCGCCGAAGTCCGCTTGGGCGGCGCGGCCAGCGTGGCCGGGCTATTGGCCGGCCTTGGCGCGAGGCCGCTTGTCGCGGGCGTCGTCGGCGATGACCCCGAAGGCCGGATCGTCAAGCGCTTACTGGCCGAACAACACCTGGCGAGCGGGGGGCGTCAGCCCCCTGTTCCTGGCAGCGGAAGTCGTGAGAATTCCGACGCCCCCCCTCCACAATCTGAAATCCGCCATCTCCTGCTCACCGATCCTTCGCGCCCGACCACGCACAAGCAGCGTTTCCTGGGGCGGGCCGCGCACCATCGCGCACACCAGATTCTGCGTGTCGATTGCGAATCGCGTGAGCCGCTCGATCCGCGCCTTGCGGCAAAGCTGGCCGTCGCGGCCAACGCGGCCTTGCCCGCCTGCCAGGCGGTGCTGATTTCCGACTATGCCAAAGGGGTCTGCACGCCGCGGCTTCTGGCCGATGTGATCGCGGCGGCGCGCGGGCGGCGCTTGCCGGTGCTGGTCGATCCGGCGCGTGGAGCCGATTTTGGCCGCTACCGCGGCGCCAGCCTGATCAAGCCCAACCGCGACGAGGCTTCGGCGGCCGTCGGCCGGCCGATCGGTTCGCCCGACGAGGCCATCGCGGTTGGGCGCGAGCTATGCCGCCGTTTTGGTATCGCCGCGGCGGTGATCACACTCGACGTCGACGGTTTGGTTTTGGTCGAACTCGGTGGGCAGGTTTCAAGCGAAACCGGCGGGCTGGGCGCAAACGAAGCCTGCGGGCTGGCCTCCCAAGGGGCGGGCTGGCGCGGCCGCCACTTCGCCGCGCAATCGCGTGCCGTGTGCGACGTGACGGGTGCCGGCGACACCGTGCTCGCCGTGCTCGGTCTCTCGGTCGCCAATCGCATCGACCTGGCCACGGCCTGCCAGCAAGCCGTGCTGGCCGCTGGTCTGCAAGTCGAGCGCCTCGGTGTGGCCCCCATCATCTGGGACGAAATCGGTAGCGGAACTCAAGAACATTTCGCCGCCAACGACCACGCCATTGCAAAATGCAAATTGCAAATTGCAAATCGCAAATTGGAGGAAGCCCGTTGCCCAACGCCTAACACCCAATGCCTTGCGACAGAGGCCACCGGCTTGCCTCCGATCCACTGCATGGGTACCCCGGTTTCACGTTCGTTTCAATGCCTAACGACAGAGGCCACCGGCTTGCCCAGTGGAGTTTCACGTTTGTTTCTAAAGGACCACGGACAAATGACCCATCCCAAGATCACTTCCCTCGACGCGCTCGTGCCGCTGGTGTCGCGACACTTCGCCGGCGGCCGGCGCGTCGTCTTCACCAACGGCTGCTTCGACCTTTTGCATCTGGGACACGTCCGGCTTCTAACCCAGGCCAAGGCGGCCGGCGACGTGCTGATCGTGGCGATCAACGACGACGCCGGCGTCGAACGGCTCAAAGGACCCGGCCGGCCTGTGATGCGCGCGGCCGACCGAGCCGGGCTGATCGCCGCGCTCGAATGCGTCGATCACGTTTTGATCTTCGACGACGACACGCCCGAGCGGTTGATCATGTCGTTGCGGCCCGACGTGCTCGTCAAAGGCGCCGATTATGAGCGCGGCGACGTCATCGGCCAGCGCTTCGTCGAGAGTTATGGCGGGGGTGTGCTGCTTGCCGATCTCGTCCCGAACCGTTCCACCACCAGCACCATCGAACGCATGGAGGCTATAGGCGAGCCGACCCGCTCCGCAGGTGCCCCGGCGTGAGCCCCCTGTTTTCCAGGTGTTAGTCATTACGCGAGCCGATCCCGGGGCACCTGCGGAGCGGGTCGGTTCGCCAAATCCTATCGCCTAATGCCTATCGCCTTTTTCCCCCTTGAAGATGCCACCGGCTTGTCCGGTGGAACGTCACGCTCGTTTCTAAATGACCACTGACCACTGACCACTGACCACTGACCACTGACCACTGACCACTGACCACTGACCACTGACCACTGACCACTGACCACTGACCACTGACCACTGACAAATCACCCATGCCTCCCCGCCAGCTCATCCTCCGCTCATACCTCAGCCCCGGCGACGAAGTCGTCAGGACCGCCGCCGTGCGCGAGCTGCACCGCCAGTACCCGGGCCAATACCAGACCGACGTGCGCACTTCGACCTCCGCCGTCTGGGAGAACAATCCTTTCATCACTCCCATCGCCGACAACGCCACGGGCGTCGCGGCCCTCGACATGGGCTACCCCATGGTCAACACGTCGAACCAACGCCCCTTCCACTTTCTCGAAGGTTACTGCGACGACCTGGCGCAAAAGCTGGGCCTGCCATCGCTTCGCCCGCACGAGTTTCGCGGGCATATCTACCTTAGCGACGTTGAACGGGGCTGGATGAACCAGGTCGAAGAGACGACCGGCTTTAAGGGCCGTTTCTGGCTGGTGAACGCCGGGCGCAAGCGCGACTATACCTGCAAGCAATGGCCCACCGAGAATTTCCAGGCCGTCATCGACCACTTCCGCGGCAAGCTGACGTTCGTGCAGATCGGCGCGGCCGAGCACGAGCACCCGCCGCTCGCGCACGCGATCGACCTGCGGGGAAAAACCGACCATCGCCAGCTCATCCGGCTGGTGTACCACGCTTCAGGCGTCTTGACGGGCGTCTCGTACCCGATGCACCTGGCGGCCGCCGTGCCTTGCCCGCCAACCGCCGGGTCACATTCCGGCCTGAGACCTTGCGTCGTGGTGAGCGGTGGACGAGAGCCGCCGCACTGGGAACAGTACCCAGGTCACCAGTTTTTGCATGTGATCGGCTCGCTTTCGTGTTGCGCGACGGGCGGCTGCTGGCGCTCGCGCGTGGCCCCCTTGGGCGACGGCGACGGCAAAGACCGCGACCTTTGCCACCAGCCTCAGGCCGGCTATCCGCGCTGCATGTGGCTGATCACGCCCGCCGATGTGATCCGTGCGATCGAAAAATACCTCACCTAACCAGGCCCAAGCTCAATTAAGGTGCCGCCGTGTCCACGATGTACATTGCCTGCAACAACTGCACCCAGCGAGGCTATTTCCTGGGCGACATGCTCACCGTCATCAAGGCGGCTTGGATGTTCGTCGAGAACGAGCCGCACGATCACGTTTTGCTTTCGCTCCACGACCGCGAGCCACTGAACTTTCTCTGGGACGGCTTCATCGCCGAGAACTGCGTGACGGTGGTCCACGACCGCTGGAACCAGGGCAACCGCGACGTGCAGTACGCCTCGTTCGGCGAGCGGCTCACGAGCCGCATGGTCAAAGGCATCGCATTCGACACCTACAAAGAGCTTTACCCGCGGCTCGACGGCGGCGCGCGGCAGCACATTCTCTGTGGACGCGAGAACGGCCTGGGTCGCAAGAACATCTTCGCCTACTACTACTTTGGCCAGCAGAACTGGCGCGAGGAGCCGCGGGGCGAGGTCGATTTCGGTCCCGGCGTCATCGACATCCCCCCACGCGCACCGTTGGCGACCGATACCGCTCAGTCGAATCGGCGCAGCGTGTTCATCGCGCCGCACGAAAAGTGCCACGGCAACGCCGTCTTCACGCATTCTTTCTGGCGAAGGGTGGTCGAGGGCCTGCTTCGCGCCGGGATTCATGTGACTCTTAACGACGATCGCGGCTTCCTCCGCGAGCTCGAAGGGCCGCTCCTGGCGCGCAACTACCTTCCCTTCCGTGAGTTGGTCGCGCAAGTCGCCGCTCAACGGCTGGTGCTGGCCGGCAACAATGGTGTCGGATGGTTGGCGGGCGCGGTTGGCGCGCCCTTGATCGCCTTGGAGCGCAACCAACTACTCGTCGAGTACAGTTTTTCTCTCTGCGGCCTGCGATCGCTGGTGAGCGTGATCGACGAACCCGACGCCGAGCGCGTGGTCCAGGCCGCCCTTCGCTACCTGGAGCACGCGCCATGAAACTCGTTTGGTTCCCCCAATGGTTTTGCCAGAATTACGCCAAGACCGGCGAGAGCTTCGGTCCGGCCTGCCCTTACTGCCCCTACGGCTTCCGCAATGGCCGACTGGTCTTCGAAGGGCGCGAAACTTCGTCCAACGAGCTGGCCAATCCGGCCGACGTATTGGCCTTCTTCCGCGCGAACGCCGAGTACCTGGGCCATTTTCTGGAAGTCTCGGGCGGCGAGCCGCTGCTCTTCCCACTTCTCGATCGGTTTCTCGGCGACGGCGCAGCCGATGGCGAGTGGGGACTGCCCGGCTGGTACTGGGCGATCACCACCAACACGCTGAACACGAAGATGATCGAGCGGCTGGGCCAGGCCGGCGCTCTGGCCCGCTGTATCTCTTGGACCGCATCCTTTCACCCGCTCTCGCGGCGCGACGAGCGGTACGCCGCCAACATCGCCTTGCTGCGCCGGCTTGGCGCGCTGAACATCCGCGCCACGCTGGTGGTCTCGGTCGACACGATCGACCACATCGAACGCGCGCTGGAGTTTCTACGGGGTCTCGACCTGAACGGTTTCCAGTTCCACGTCGATTCGCACGGCGACCTTTCGAAGAACCCCGGCCTGCGCGAGCGCGTCGAGGCGATCGCGCCCGGCGTGTGGCAATTCGCCGGACACGTGCCCGTCGGCCGCCGTTGCGACAAGCAACGGGAGCTGATGGCGGTGGGCGCCGACGGCACGCTTTACGAGTGCGTCACGAAGGCCTATCGCAACCTCGACCCCATCGGCCGGGTCGACGGTTCGTTGAAACTGGCCGAGTTGCCGCGGAAGGTCGAGTTTTGCACCGTTCCCTGTTTCGCCGTCTGCGATCACGTCAAACATGTCGCTGAGGAGACAGCATGAAACGCGCATTGATCACCGGTTACACCGGCCAGGACGGTTCGTACCTGGCCGAGCTGCTCTTGGCCAAAGGCTACCGGGTTTTCGGCCTGGTCCGTCGCAGCGCCACCCCTTCCGACCAGAACGTGGCGCATCTCGCCGGCCGCGTCGAGATCGTCCTCGGCGACCTCACCGACCAGACGTCGCTCTTAGCCGCGGTCGAAGCGTCGCAGCCCGACGAGGTTTACAACCTGGGGGCGCAGAGCTTCGTCGGCGTCAGTTGGGTCGCGCCGGAGGCCACGGCCCAGGTGACGGCACTCGGGGCCACGCGGCTGTTGGAGGCCGTCCGCGCCGCGCGTCCCGGGGCCCGCTTTTACCAGGCCAGCTCGAGCGAAATGTTCGGCCTGACCCCGCCTCCGCAGTCGGAGGCGACGCCGTTCCATCCGCGCAGCCCGTATGGCGTATCGAAATTGTATGCCCATTGGGCGACGGTCAACGCTCGTGAGAGCTACGGTCTTTTCGCCTGTTCGGGCATCTTGTTCAACCACGAGTCGCCGCGCCGCGGCCTCGAGTTCGTAACTCGCAAGGTCGCCCGCGCCGCCGCGCGCATCAGCCGCGGCTTCGAGTTCACGGTGCGCTTGGGCAATCTCGAAGCGCGGCGCGATTGGGGTTTCGCGGGCGACTACGTCGAGGCGATGTGGCGCATGCTGCAAGAAGATCAACCAACCGACTATGTGATCGGCACCGGCCAGACACAGACAGTGCGCGAGCTCGTGAAGCTGGCCTTCGACCGGGTCGGGCTCGATTACCACGAGCACGTCGAGCTCGACGACACACTGGTACGCCCGGCCGAAGTGCCCGTTCTATTGGCCGACGCCACCCGCGCGCGCTCTCGGTTTGGCTGGGAGCCGAAGGTCGCGTTCGCCCAGCTCGTCGCGATGATGGTCGACGCCGAGCTGGCGTTGATCGACGGCCCGGCCAGAGCAATAGGCGCGCACCGCCGTACCGTCGCCAACGAACGGACTTCGGCCTATTCCTAACGCTTAGCGCCACCCAACTGCCACCGGCTTGTCCGATGGAACGTCACGCTCGTTTCTAACCGACGACTAACAACTGACCACTGACGAAAGGATCCAACCATGCCATCCAGCTCATCCAGCTCATCCAGCTCATCGAGTTTTCCCAGCGCGTCCGGGTCATCCAAGTCATCGTCGTCGTCGAGCGCGCCCAGCGGTTCGATGCCGTCGTCATCATCGTCCAGCGCGCCCAGCGGTTCGATGCCTTCGTCATCATCGTCAAGCGCGCCCAGCGGTTCGATGCCGTCGTCATCAAGCGGTTCGATGCCTTCGTCATCGTCGTCAAGTGCGCCCAGCGGTTCGATGCCGTCATCATCGTCGAGCGCGCCCAGCGGTTCGACGCCGTCGTCATCTTCATCGTCAAGCGCGCCGAGCGTTTCGAGCACATCGCCATCGTCGAGCTCCCCAAGCGTCTCAAGTCCGTCGTCGAGCTCTCCCAGCGCCTCCAGCTCGTCAATGTCGACGAGCTCTTCGACTGGCTCGTCCGGCTCGCAATCGTCCGGCTCGCAATCGTCCGGCTCGCAATCGTCCGGCTCGCAATCGTCGGGCTCACAATCGTCGAGCTCATCGAGCGCCTCGATGCCGTCGAGTTCCCAATCGTCGAGCTCATCCAGCGGTTCGATGCCATCATCGTCCTCAACCTCGTCGTCAAGCGCGCCCAGCGGTTCGCTCTCATCCTCATCTTCGTCGAGTGAGCCGAGCGGCTCCAGCCCGTCGATGTCGTCATCGTCAAGTGGACCGAGCGTTTCGATGCCTTCATCGTCGAGCTCACCGAGCGGTTCGATGCCTTCGATGTCGTCGTCGAGCTCGTCCAGCAGCTCGACTCCTTCGATATCTTCATCGTCGAACGCCCCTTCGGTCGGCGTGCCCATCCAGCCGGCCAAAAAACTTTGCACCAGCGGCGGCAATACCAAAGGCGGCGCGGCGGCCGGCACGCGAGGCAAAAGCGGCGTCGGCGCCGCCAACGATTCCGATTGCTCGTGCGGTTGCTCCGGTGGAGGCGGTGGGGGCGGCGGTACGCGCGGCGGCCCGCAGCCCCAAGAACGCTCGATCGACCCGGTCCGCTTCTCCACAGGCGAAATCATCTATTCTTCGGTCGACGTGGTCTCCAACGGTTTCGGCCAACCGTGGGGCCACACCCGCAGCTTCGCGAGCCGGCTGACCGAGAGCACCGACATCGGCCAGGGCTTTAATTGGGTCGTCGCCGAATGGCCCCAACTGCGGCCGTTGATCGACTCAAGCGGAAACCTCACCGGCGCCGTGTTGATGGGCGACCCGGCCGGCCAGCTCTTTTTCGACCTCGTTGGCGGCCAGTTTGTCGGCCGATTTAATATCACCGAAACGCTCACGCTCAATTCGGCCCAAACGATCTTCACGCTCACCGACCTCAATGGCAACGTGACCCGCTTCCAGGGCTTCGCCATGATTGCCTCGGGCATGATGATTGACCGCACCGACGCGGCCAGCGTTGTCACCAGCGTCGTTTCGCTGGCCCCTAACGGCGCCAACCCGGGCGAAGTCCAGCGGTCGTATGCCGATGCCAGCGGCAACATCACCGTCGAGAGCTTGCAGTATTCCTACGAGACTGGTTTCCTTGACGGCGTCGACCGCCTTTCGACGGTGCTTCTGCGCCGGCAGGTAAACGGTGGCGCCTGAGTCAACGTCCGGCAATGCCTTTACGCCTATTGGGACGGCAGCAACTCGTTTGGCGCCCTGGGCGACCTGAAGACCGCCACGGTACAGGCATGGGAGCAGAGCGTCTGGACGAATGTGGCGATCCAGCTCTATCGCTACTATGTCGTGGGGGGCTCCAGCTCCAGTTCGTCCAGCAGTTCGAGTTCGTCGAGCTCGTCGTCGTCCGGTGGGGCGATCTACGGTCTCGATCATCTCCTGAAATACATCGTCGAGGCCGATTCGTATGCCCGGCTGGCCGCCGACCCCAACGCCGGCAGTGACCCGACGATCACCCCCGATTGGGTGGTCGCGCTCTTCGCCGACAATTTCTTCCAGTACGACAACCAGCGGCGCGTGACCACGGAAATGGTTGAAGGTGGGACGCGGACCTTTGGGTACGGCTACTTCCAGAGCGGTTTTTCCGCGGATTATAATTCGTGGATGTTTAAGTCGGCGGAAACCTTGCCCGGCGGAACGCAGATTGTGACCTACGCCAACTTCGCCGGCCAGGTGATGCTCACGGTGCGGATTCCTGGCGCCGGACAGCCCGGCAACGGTCCCTGGTACGACGGCTATATTTACAACGCCCAGGGCCTGGTTTTCGCCCACCTCGATTCCGCCTCGATCACCGGCTACAGCGAGAGCAATTCCGATCTTTTCGGCTGCGAGGCGGCCTCTTCAAGTTCCAACAGTTCAAGCGGCCCATCGAGTTCCAGCGGCAGTTCCTCCAGCAGCAGCTCATCGGGCCCGGCCTACTGCTCTTGCCCGGCCCTATGCTCCGGCAATTTTCAGTTTATCGCCGACAACGCGGGCATGATCGAGCTATTCGATTACGACCTGGCCAGCCAGATCGGCACGCGAAAGCGCATCCGCAATGGCGAGCTCGGCTGCGACAACCTGATTTGGGAGCAGACCGTCGCGGCGTTTACCGCCCCGGCCGTCAGCTCATCGAGCTCCAGCTCGTCCGGCGGCGCGGCCCCGTTGACAATCTACCTGCCGACGTCGTTCACGGTTTTCCCCGACGACATCACGGTCGATCCCTTTCAATCGCACCGGATCACGACGTATTTCAGCTACACCCTGTTTCCAGGCGCGCTCGCCGTGCAATCGATCACGACCACCTGGCCGGTCGTGAGCACAGCCCAGAACGGCTCCGGCGTGGCCGATAGCATGACGCAGTACTTTGACTTGTACGGCAACCCTACTTGGAGCAAAGACGAGCGTGGGTTCCTGGTGCGCGACCAGTTCGACGTGGTCACCGGAGCGCAAACACAGCACATCGCCGACGTGAACACGGCGCTCACCACCGATCAACCGGCCGGCTGGACCACGCCGGCCAGTGGCGGCCTGCACCTGATCACCGACACCATCATTGACACCCTGGGCCGCCCACTCTTCGTCATGGCCCCCTGGATCACGATCGACATTGGCGGCGTCGCCACGTTGGTTCGCCCGACGCAGATGTTCATCTATCTTGATAGCGCTCTGGAAAACTGGGTCGGCCAGGGCTACGCCACGGGCACCGCGCCAAGCTATTCCTACACGCTGATCAACCCGGTCTCGATGATCCAGTACAGCGACTGCTGCAAGCTGGCCAGCACGCGGAAGTATTTCAGCATCCCGGCCAGCGGCACCGGCACGCTGGGCGTGAATTACTGGGAGACAGACTACGGATATGACTTCCTGAACAGACGCAACCGCGTCGTTGCACCTGGCGGTACGATCATTCGGACGATCTTCGACGCGCGCGATCTTGCCTTGTCGGCTTGGGTGGGCACGAATGACACCGGTGCGTCTTGGAATGACCCGACAGGGGGAGGAGCGCTGGGCAATAACATGGTCGTCATTACGGAGAACCAGTACGACAATGGTGCGGCTGGCGGCGATGGGAACCTGACCATGCGGAACGATCATGTCGACGCACAGACTGCTCGCGTCACGCTGAATGGTTTCGATTGGCGAAATAGGCCAGTCGTTATTGACGGTGAAGTTGATTTCTACGCGCTGGTGTCGTTCGACAACATTGGACGCCAACTCCAAGTCGACCGCCGCGACACGACCGCCGCTGGCAACCTCATCGCGCGTAGTCTGACGAATTGGGACGATCGCAGCCGCAAGTTTCAATCGATCGTGGTCGGCGTCGATCCGGCGACCGGAGCCACAACTAATTCGCTCGTCGATAACCTGTGGTATGGCCCAAGCGGAAACGTCATCAAATCGTTGCCGGCCGGATCGCAGCTTTTCACCAAGACCTTCTTCGACGGCGCGCTGCGGGCTACGGTCTCGTATTTGGGCTTCGATCCGAACCCGGAGAGTTATTCGGAGGTTTCGAGCGTCGCCGACGACACGATCATGGCGCAGATCGAGCCCGTTTACGACGATGACGGGAACCAAATTGAAACGATCGAACGGCGGCGCTTCGACAACGCCATTGGTACCGGCGACCTGAAATCGCCCGCCGGGCCGCAGCCGTACGCGCGCGTCACCTACACGACCATGTACCCGGACGCCCTCGGCCGCGAGCAGGCCACTGTAGATTACGGTACGAACGGCGATGTCGTCTTGGTCCGGCCATCCACGATTCCGGCGCGCGCCGACACCGTGCTCGTCGACAGCCAAATATATAATTCGCGGGGAGAGATGTATCAATTGACTGACCGCGCGGGCACCGTCGTTTGCCAAACGTTCGACGACGCCAACCGGATTATCGAGTTCGTCATGAACTGCCTGGCGAGCGGCAGTTCGTCGTCGAGCAGCTCTTCGTCGAGTTCGAGCGCGACCGGGTACTCCACCCCGCCATCGAATGACACGAATCGCACGTTTCGATTCACGTACAACGCCGACGATTCCGTCATCGCCATCACAGCGTCGAATGCCGAAACCGGCGACCAGACGACGACTCGCCAATTCGGGGTGACTTTGGCAACCTCGGGGGTGGCCCGGAACGACCTGGTCGCGGGGGTCATTTATCCTGATGGTGGGATCGTCGCGCGAGTCTATAACAGGCAAGCTGAGGTAACACAGGCGCTTGACCAACGTGGCGTGGTTCATGCCTTCAACAGAGACCTCCTCGGACGTGTCATCGTGGATCGCGTCATTTCGTTTGCTCCGTCATCGAGTTCCAGTAGTTCAAGCTCTTCAGCCGGTGGAGCGCCCACCGGGGTGGACATGACAGTGCAACGGATCGAAGTCACCTACGAGGTCCGCGGCGGTGTTGCACACGTGACCTCGTACGACTCTCCCGTTGTCGGGCAAGGGAATATCGTCAACGACGTGCTCCGCGTGTACGACGAATTCGTGCAATTGGCAGCGGAGTACCAGGAACACGGCGGGGCCGTGAGCACGTCGACGTCGCCGCAGGTGCAGTACCAGTACGCGGATGGTTCTGCGAATACGAATCGGCCGATCGCCCGCGTTTATCCCAACGGTCGCGTCTTGAACTTTAGCTATGGAACGGCCGGTGGCATCGACGACGCGCTCAGCCGCGTCGCTAGCCTCATCGATAACGACGGAGTGACTCATTTGGCGGATTACACGCGCATTGGCGTCGAGACGATCGTCCAAGCGACCTACTCACAGCCGAATATCCGCTACGACTTGATCATCGGATCAGGCGCCGATCGCTACGGAAGATACGACCAGTTCGACCGCATCGTCGATTCTCGCTGGTGGAATATCACTACCACGACCGACCTCGACCGTATCAAGCTGACCTACAACCGTGTCTCGAGCTGTCTGACTCGGGAGAATACGGTCGCCAAGGCACAGAGCCCGGCGGTGTATCAGGACGAGCATTATAGTTTCGACCAGGTATACGAGCTGAACCGCCTCGACCGCGGCCAGCTCAATAGCGCCAAAACTGCCATTCAACCGGGGACACTCAATTTCGCTCAGGCCTGGGGGCTCGATGCGACGGGCAACTGGCAAGCGTTCAACCAGGACAGCGCCGGGGCCGGAGCGCTTAGGGTTACCGGGATCGAGAGCTGATTTTTCGCGGTTGTCCGCGTGGCTCATCGCCGGTGTCGGCGTCGGCAACCCATTACCTTAGTTGATTTTCCATTTACGATGCTTGATCCATCGGCACGCG
>Ga0265314_10000908_pt1 | contig 35022 bp, 33 predicted proteins | sample 4126metaG_FD_203106 | JGI IMG/M metagenome (GOLD analysis project Ga0265314, IMG submission 203106) | Rhizosphere microbial communities from Carex aquatilis grown in University of Washington, Seatle, WA, United States - 4-1-26 metaG | ecosystem: Host-associated > Plants > Roots > Rhizosphere >...
AGATCCGCCCGGGCTGACGCGAGAACCGATATGGTGCTGCCGCAGTTCGAAACTGTGAGCCAATCGGTTCCCAGCAGCGGAACCGTAGCATCGCAACAGTCCGCTCCGGCGGCTCCCTCGGAGTCCATCGTTGAACCTCCCGCCGCACCGCCGACCTCGTCCCATGATATTCGCGTGCGCGTGCCGGACAACAACGGCGGCTCCACGCAGGTTCGCTTTGTCGAATCCGGTGGCGAAGTCCGCGTGTCGGTTCGTACCGCCGACGACGGTCTGGCGCAGAACCTACGCACTCATTTGAACGATCTGACACAGCGGCTTTCCGATGGAGGCATGCCGGCCGAATTCTGGAAGCCAGTCTCGAACGCAGCGTCGTCGCAAAGTGACCCGCAGCAGTCTCAGCCAGATGGCCGCGGTTCAGGCGGACAGGGGTCGGGCGGCCAGGGCGGGCAGCAGGACCGACAGCAGCAACGGCCTGCCTGGCTCGACGAAATGGAAGCTTCGCTGCAGGGCGAACAAAACTAGGGAATCACATAGGGAACAACGGAGGAAACTTTTATGACGGTACAGAGTTCAAATCCAGTCACCGACAAGACGGCGATGACGACCCAGGCCGCGTCGACCTCGACCTCGTCCTCGTCCTCGTCCTCGACCTCGACGACGACGACCGATCCAACCACCGCTCTGGCCAATGAAAATACTTTTCTGCAACTGTTGGTGGCCCAGATCAAGAATCAGGATCCCACCAACCCAACCGATTCCGTCACCTTCCTTACTCAGCTGGCGCAATTCAGCCAGCTGGAGCAATTGATTGGAATCCGCCAGGAACTTCAACCCGCCACATCGACGACGAGCACCACCGGCACTACTACAACCACGAGCTAACTATTCATAAAAGGAGATTAAGACATGTCTTTTTCAACAGCGCTTTCCGGACTGGCCGCGAACAACACGGCCTTGGACGTAGTCGGCAACAACTTGGCCAACTTGAATACGACCGGCTTCAAAGCCGACGCCATCGAGTTCAAGGACATCATGGGGGAGACTTCCGGTTCGACTGAGATCGGCGCCGGCGTCGCAACCTCCGGCACTAGTAAACAATTCACCCAAGGCTCGATTCAATCCACTTCGGGCGCACTGGATGCCGCCATCGAAGGGAACGGCGTATTCGTTCTGAAAAGTGCATCGGGAAGCACGCTCTACACACGGGCAGGCAGCTTCAAATTCGATGGAAGCGGCACCTTGGTCACCTCGACGGGCGAGAAAGTTCAAGGGTGGACCGCCGTCAATGGAGTGCTCAATACCAACGGAGCCGTCGGCGACATCTCCAGCACAGCGATCGCCTCACAGCCTCCCGTCGCCACCACAAAAATGAGCGTGACCGCCAATCTGGATGCGTCCGCGGCGGACGGCACCGTTTTTTCGACACCCCTTCAGGTATTCGATTCGCTCGGGGTTTCCCACACACTAACGTACACCTTCACTAAGACCGGCTCGAACGCCTGGAGCTACGACGTTTCTATTCCTGGGGACGATCTTACGGGCGGCACGGCCGGTAAGGCCACGTCTTTGGCGAGTGGCAATTTGACGTTCGACAGCGCCGGCAATCTGACCTCGCCCTTGGCGGCAGCTCCTGTCGACGTTAAAACCACCACCGGACTCGCGAGCGGAGCGACCGACCTGAATATGACTTGGTCGCTGTACTCCTCGGACGGCACGTCGCTGGTGACCCAGTTCGCGCAAACCTCCTCGGCGTCGGCCACCACCCAAGATGGTATCCAGGCCGCGCAGCTCACCGGCATCCAGATGGGAGACAACGGAACCTTGGTGGCTACGTTCTCCAGCGGAAAGCAGATTACCATTGCCCAGGTCGCACTGGCCGCCATCGGGAATCCGGACTCTCTGGTCTCCGTCGGCAACAACAATTTCAAAGTGGGCACGGACACGCTTACCCCCACCGTCGGGGTACCGAATACCGGCAACCGCGGGAACATCCAGGGTGGTTCGCTGGAATCCTCCAACGTGGACTTGGCCAAGGAATTCACGAATCTGATTATTTACCAGCGCGGTTATCAGGCCAACGCCAAGGTCATCACGACGCAAGACCAGATCGATCAGGTACTGCTCAACATCAAGCAGTAGGATCCGGACGCTAAGTATTGGGAAATGATTCAGTGACCTTGCAGGAACAAATCGCGCACTACGGCAAGCTGCCCCTGCCGCTCGTACCCGAGCTGGGGCAGTGCAGCCTGACGGTCGGCGAGATTCTAGCGCTCGGTCCGGGGAGCTTGATCAAGCTCTCCAGGCCGCTGGGCGCAAAGATCGACGTCAACGTGGCGGGAGTACGATACGGGTCGGGTGAACTGATCAGAATGGGCGGCGTATTATCCGTCCGCCTGGCCGGATTTCATACGGCGAGCGCCGAGTAACCACCCCAGAAAAACTACAAATGGAATGGACCGAACAGTTGTTGGCAGTGATGGTAGTCCTGGGGCTGCTATGCGGTTCCCTATGGCTCTTGAAGCGCAAGGGATGGGCCCGGACCAGTTTCCGCCGGCCCGCACGCCCGGGACAGCCGCGGCTCGAAGTAATCGATCGTCTGGCGCTGGGGCCTCAGCATTCTCTGCATCTCGTGCGCCTGGCGGACCGGACTCTGCTGGTGGGGCTTTCGCCTCAGGGATGCAGTCTCCTGGAGAGCGGTCCGTCGGTGACGCTACCGGCGGCGGGGCTGGAAAGCTGATGGTTCGAGCGACGTACCTGTTGTTACTGGCCGGGACGGCGGCCGTGGCCGCACCCGCGGCCAATTCCCCGTTGACCAAGATGGGTGTGGGCGCCAACGGCAGCACGCTCAGTTTGCCGATGGAGATCGCCGTCTCCCTCACGCTGCTCACGCTGCTTCCGGCAGCCGTGATGTGCATCACGCCATTTCTGCGCATCACCGTGGTGCTGCACTTCTTGCGGCAAGCGCTGGGCACGCAGTCGACGCCATCGAATCAGGTCTTGATCGGACTGGCTCTGTTCCTCACCATCGTGATCGTGCAGCCGGTGGCCGAGGATATTTATCACAAGGCCTGGGAACCGATGGATCAGGGCACGATGACATCCGCCCAGGCGTTCGACGCAGGGTCGAAGCCGCTCAAGACGTTCCTCGCCCGCTTCACCCGGGAAAAAGATATCAAGCTGTTTGTCGAAATCACCAAAGCGCCGCCGCCGCGCAACGTAGAGGATCTGAGCCTTTCGGTGCTGATTCCTTCCTACATCCTCTCCGAGCTGAAAACCGGATTCCAGATCGGCGCGCTTCTATTTCTGCCGTTTCTGGTGATCGATCTGGTGGTGGCCTCGGTGACTCTATCCATCGGTATGGTCCAGTTGCCGCCGGTGATGATTTCCGCACCTTTCAAGATTCTGTTGTTCGTACTGGTCGACGGCTGGAATCTGGTGGTCGGCTCGCTGGTGAAATCTTTCTACTGAGTTCAGAACGGAACATCATCCATGACACCCGAAAATGCTATCCACGTGATTCGTGAAGCTCTGATGGCCGCCTTTTGGCTGAGCCTGCCGCTGCTGGCGATCGGCTTCTGCGTCGGCATCGTCATGAACCTGATCCAGGTGGCGACATCCCTGCAGGATTCCGCCTTCAGTACCTTTCCCAGGCTGGTCGCGTTCCTCGGGGGACTGGTGCTGCTGATGCCGTGGATGCTCAACAAGCTCACCAGCTACACTTCCGCCGTGTTCACCGATATCGCCAAGTATGGGCACTGACCTGAAGCTTGAGATTGGCACGCTATATGCGTTCCTTCTCGTTCTGGTGCGCGTCTCCGGAGTGTTTGTGTTCGTGCCCTTGCCGGGCATCAATGAGGGTCCGGGCATTATTCGCGTGGCGCTCTCCGCTAGCATCACTCTAGCCCTGATGCCGTTATGGCCCGTGATCCACTCCGCGGGGCTGAGTTTCGGAACGCTGGTGGGCTGGATACTGGCTGAGGCCGGGCTGGGTATCGGCGTGGGAATCGCGGTGGCATTTCTGGCGGAAATATTTCAGATGGGCGCCCAGATCATCAGCCTGCAAGCGGGGTATTCGTTCGCGTCCACCATCGATCCGACCTCCGGCGCCGATTCCAGCATCCTGCTATCCATCGCGCAGACAGCCGCCGGGCTGCTGTTCTTCGCCACGGGTCTCGACCACCAGGTTTTGCAGGCCTTCGCGCAGAGCCTGCGTGTACATCCCCCGGGACAAGTGGTGCTCAGCACGTCCATGCTCAACCAGGTGGTGCAGACCGGATCGGTCATGTTCAGCACCGGCCTGCGCCTGGTGCTTCCGCTGCTGGCGCTCCTGCTGATCGTGGATATTTCGCTGGCCTTACTCGCGCGGCTGAACTCGCAACTGCAGCTCATCACGCTCGCGTTTCCCATCAAGATGCTGCTGTCGCTGGGCCTGCTGGCATGGCTGGTCCTGGTATTTCCGCAGGTGCTCACGCAGGCTGCGGGTCCCGTTTTGCGCCTGGTGCGTCAGCTCCTCCTCGGTTGAGTAATGGCAGGCGATTCGCACAGTAAAACAGAAAAGCCCTCACCGAGACGGCTCCACAAAGCCCGCGAGGAAGGAAAGTTTCCCGCCTCGCGTGAGATGGTGGCCGCCACCCAGTTCATCGTGTTCATCGTCATCGCCTTCGCCTGGTTTCCGGGCTGGCTGAGCACCATGAAGGCCATGCTGCGGACCTCCCTGACCGAGTCCTTTCACGCCGACCTGAGTGTCGCCACCTTTCCCGGCATTGCCTCCGCCTTACTCCAGCGTGCATTTATTCCGCTGTCCGTCATCGGAGGACTTACGGCTCTCCTGACGCTTAGCGTCCACCTGTTCGTGACCAAGTTAGGATTTAGCTTCGAAAAACTGACGCCCGATTTCGGCCGGTTCAACCCGGTGACCAAGATCAAGAACATGGCCTTTCAAGGTCCCATGGCGCTGCTGCAAGCCTCCGCCATGCTGGTGCTGTTTTCGCTGGTGATCGTTTCCATCGCGCGGCAGAATGCCGACCTGCTTCTGACCCTGCCGTTCATGAGCCTGGACACGGGGCTCCAGAAAGTCGGTGGATCCATCAAGGACATCCTGTGGAAGGCGGCCGCGATGTTCCTGGTGTTCGGCTTGATCGATTTATTCCGCCAGAAGCGTAAATTCATGAAGGACCTCCGCATGACCAAGCAGGAGGTGAAACAGGAATCCAAGGAAAACGAAGGCAGCCCGCTCATCAAGGGCAAGATCCGGCGCTTGCAGCGCGATATGGCCCGCCGCCGCATGATGCAGAACGTCGCCACGGCCACCGCGGTGATCGTGAACCCGACGCACTACGCCGTGGCCCTGCGTTACGACCACGAAACCATGGCGACCCCCATGGTCGTGGCCAAGGGCAAGAACTATCTCGCGTTGCGCATCCGGCAGCGTGCCCTGGAGCACAACATTCCTCTGGTGGAGAATCCGCCGCTGGCCCAGGCTTTGTACAAGGGTGTGGACGTGGGCAAGGAAATCCCGGCCCATTTATATCGCGCCGTGGCGGAGGTGCTCGCTTACATTTACCGCTTGACGCGCACCCGCAGATAGCAGCGTCCCGCTAAATCTTTTCAGCAGTTTGGCCGATGAAGAACTAAATGTGGTGGATCGCAATCTTCCTGGTGCAGGATATCCCGGCGCCGCAGGACGTTCACGCGCAGTCGGAACGCGTCCGCACGGCGATGGCCGCGTCCATTGCGAAACAGCGGGCTTCGGTCGAGCAGCAACTCAAGTTCATCAAGTCGCCAGTGCCACCGGTCCTCGCGCCGCCGCCCGCATTCTCAGTCCTGCCGCCCGTCGCCTATGCCTGCGATCCCGTGGCTCAACCCGAACTCAGTAAGATGATCGACAACGTTTCGCGCGAACACAGCGTCGATCCGGCTCTGGTGCGGGAAGTCGCGCGCCAGGAATCGGCGTTCCGCCCCTGCGCGGTTTCTCCGAAGGGCGCGGAAGGTCTTATGCAACTGATGCCCGCCACGCAAGCCCAACTCGAAGTGCGCGATCCGTTCGATCCGCAAGAGAGCCTTTCGGCCGGCGCGAAGCTGCTGAAGCAATTGCTTGACCGCTACCACGGCGATCTTGCCTTGGCGCTCAGCGCTTACAATGCGGGGATCACTCGAGTGGACAAAACGTTTGCGATACCTGAGATTCCCGAGACCAAGGATTACGTGACCGGCATCCTCGGGCGCTTGGGCAAGTAGTCCGGATCTCTTACAGCTAGCTGGATGGCGCCGTCTGTGAGGGCGTTCGCAGGGACCGGATGATGATCCTGAGGTCGAATCCCGGAGACAGGTTTGCTGTGTAATACAGGTCGTATTCCAGCTCCAGCAGCGCGTCCGCATCCGGGAAATGGATCTGAGCCCAGCCGGTTAAGCCGGGCCGAACCGTTAAGCGCTCCGCATAGTACGGAATGTGCCGGGCCAGTTCCGTCGCGAACTCCACGCGCTTCGGCCGGGGACCCACCAGCGACATTTCGCCTCGCACCACATTCACCAGCTGCGGCAGGCCTTCGAGTCTCAGTCTTCTTATCAGCCGCCCCAACCACGACCGCGAGTTGAAGCGCAGCAGAGTGAATGGAATATTGTTGAATCCGGCACATCGCCATCTTTGAAAAACCGGTTGCGAAGGGGCCGTCACCTTCAACGCGATCATGAGCAATAGCAGCAACGGTAGCGCCACGATGAGCAAAATGAGCACTGCTAGGTTCGAATAGATTGCCTGAATGGCCAGATTCTGGCGCTTCGGCGTCAGCTCGCCAAACATTAACCGCGGGGGACGCAGATGGCGGGTCGAAATTCGTTCCAGCGAGGATTCATAGAATTCCGCGACGCTCTCGATGGCTACGCCGCCCGAACGCAACTCCAGCAGCAAGGCGGTCGGCAGCTCGCGCTTGGCCTCCTGCATCACGATGTAATCGGGGTGATGCTCCTTGATGGCGGCACTCAAATTGTTGGGATCTTCCAATGGGCCGATCATCTGATAGCGGCGACTACGGAACATCCGCGAGCGAGCTACGGCTTCAAATACCGGGTCGGCGTCCAGCAGGAGGATCTTCAGGGGCGCGCGGGAGGCTGGGACCAAGATTCCGAAGATCCAGTACCATGCCGTCAGAAGTACCGCGCTCAGCCCGCTGCCGATCAGCATGGCTTCCGGCGTCAGAGAGATGATTCGCGCGTACGAGAGGAAGGCCTCTATCAGAAATCCGGCGCCTAACGCGAGGGATATCTGGCGGAGCCTGTCCGCGATCGAATCCCATTGCTGCGGGTCGCCGATTTCCAGGCATACAGTCACGAACGCGACCGCGAAAGCCAGTGAACCCAGATTACTCCACAGGTCTAGCTGCAGGTTGAGCCAAAAGTCGCCTCCCCAGATCAGAAACTGAGCCGCGGTGAAGGAAACGGCCACCAGGATCACATCGCCGATCCGGAAGATGCGCCGGTTGGAATGGCGGGGTTTGGAGCGCAGCGGCTTGGTCAAAAATGCAGTCTAGCACGCTGCGTGCTTGCGGGCCGCTTAGAGAACCGCTTCGCTATCCCAGTTCTGCAACTTGCTTTGAAGAGCTCGGCGGACGGTATCGAGAAACGGGGTCACCATCATTGGCAATACCCCGGTGGCGAAGGGGCGTTTAAGCCGCAGCCAGTCTTGATCGCTGATCGGAACCTGTAACGACCAACATTCCGAATCCAGCGCGCCGGGAATGATCCTCTGCCATCTATGTCCGCGGAGCGAAAGCTCGACGGCTGCAAAGCCGAAGTCGTCGATGCTGGCTGCCAGCACCCGCCAGCAATCCTCCTCGGACTGGGCTTCCCCCAGCTTTTCGGCTAGCATCTCCAGCCGTATTCGGCCGCCCAAGGTCCGCTGCAGTTCGCCGCCGAACAGCAGGCGGCTGGCCAGGCCAAATTCGGCGTAGCGTAATTGGCGGATCCCCACCAGAACCACGATGCAAATGACCAGAACGATGGGTCCGTAAAACAGGCCGGCGTAAGGATGGGTCAGGAGCAGCGCGAAGGCAGCCGCCGCCGCGCAAACCAGATAAAGCACCAGCACTGCCCGCGAAGGCGCCAGGCCGCGGTCCAGCAAACGGTGATGGATGTGCCCGCGGTCCGCGGAAAAAATTGGCTGGTTGCGCAGAAAACGCCTTAAAATTGTGAGCGAAACATCCAGCAGCGGAATGGATACAGCCAACAGCGGCACGGTCATGCCGACCAGGGTCGCGGACTTCTGCGCCCACACCACGCCGAAGCATCCCAGGAGAAATCCAATCAGCATGGATCCGGAGTCGCCCAGGAAAACCGTGGCCGGGTTGAAGTTGTAGCATAGAAACGCCACCAAGGCTCCGACCAACGGAATGCTGGCGTAGGCGAGTTGCAGATTGTGCGCTTGCAGCGCGGCAACCACCATGGTCAGCGAGGCTACCAGCCCCATGCCGGCAGCCAGACCGTCTAGCCCGTCCACAAGGTTGAACGCATTCGTACAGGCCAGCAACCAGAATAAAGTGAGCGGTAGACTCAGCCAGATGTGGTCCGGAAAGAACCCGGCGACCCCGGCCACGCGCACGCCCGCCCAATAGGCCAGCCCCGCGGCGGCCAACTGGCCGAGCAACTTCTGCCAGGGCTTCAGGCCGATCAAGTCGTCGGTCAGGCCAACGGCGAAGATCAGTCCCGCAGCGGGAATCATGTTCCAGGCCAGCGGCAAATAATCCAGCAGAAGACGCGATTCGGTGGAGAAAGGGTAGAGCGCGACCACATAGGCGATCGCGATGGGAATTCCGCCTATCCGCGGAATGGGGTAAACGTGCACTTTCCGGCGCCGGTCCGGCTTATCGACGATCCCGTAGGAGCGGAAGATGTCGCGGAAAATCGGCGTCAGAATGAGACACACGAGGAAGGCCTTAAGGGCCAGCCACATCAAGTCTTTCACGTCGGTTCCCAAGTCCATTGTCCCCGCTAGGTAATAGTGGTGTCAACACTTAAGAGAAACACCTCATTGAGCGCCGGAACCCAGCCGATAAGATAAATTATGATGTTCCAACTTGTCCTGGCATACCTCTTCGCCGCTGGTGCGGGCGTCACGGTCGTGTACATGGCACGGCAGAACCGCAAACAGGGATGGCAGCGTCCCGCCCCGAAGTGGTTTGGGGTTGAACTTGAAACCCGCGAGGCTGCGATGCCTGCCGCGCTCGGCATGGAGTCCGACTCCGGCAACCTTTTGCCGGAACTTCTCCAGCTCAACCGCGAATTGGCTGTGCATGGAACTCCGATTCGACCTCAAGTTCAGTCCCCCCAGGTCGAATCCGCCGAAACACCGGAACTCGTGTCAGTCCGGCGTTCATAAAAATCGGGCCGTCGTTCATAAAATCGGGCCGCCGGGTATAATAGGCGGCGATGAGCGATGGTTCTGTCGTAGCGTTGCGGGATTTAAGCCAACCCGAAAGTACCGACAGAAACGTCAGCTTGATCTCCGCTAGTGTCGACTGGGCTGAGCTCGAACTGAACGACGGTGGAGCGCCGATTTCCACGGGCACTCTTGTCGGACTCCAGACCAGCCAGACCATCTACGTGGGACACGTGGAGAGCGGGGAAACCCTGGGCAATGGCCAGCGCTTGCGTGTTCGCGTCGACCACTGGCTGGCTGTCCAGGACATTTCCGCCATTCAAAATGTCTGGAGCCACGAGCAACCGGACTAATCTTCCGGCTTCTCCGCTCCCACTCTGGTTCGCTTCCACAAGCGCTGGGGCGACACTAGAAACACCGAAATCGAGCAGAAGGACGCCGCCAGCATCACCAAGATGGTACGCGCCGGCGAGGTGATTCGCTTCGGCGCCGACCCCTGGGGAAGCCACGAATCGGAGCTCGCCAGCGCTAGAAAGGCCACAGCAGTTCCGAGGATCAACTCCCGCCAGGGCGAAGGCAACCAGAATGCGCTGCCGATTGCCGCAAGCGCCAGCCACGGCAGCAAGAGCCGCCCGACCTTGTGCGATACGAAGTGCAGCCACATCCGGTCCCGGAAACCCAGGAGTGCTGGCCGCCGGACCAAAGTCTGCCACAGGCCCGCCAGAGTGCGCATGCGGCGGTCGAACTCCGAGCCTAGCGGCGATGCCAGATCGTAGGCTTTGGCATCGGCATCCAGGATCATACGATAGCCCTGAAAGAAAGCGGCCAGGGGAAACGCGGCATCATCGCCCAGCGTATCCGGCGGAATCGGCTCCACCAGCGCTCGGGGCATCGCATAGATGCATCCGGTGGCTCCGAAGATCGAGTCGATCTTGGTCATTTGCTTGCGCGCCCAAACCTCATAGCGCCAGTAGAGTCCCATGTCGGCTTCTTCCTGGCGGTCGCCTGTAACGATGTGAAGTTCGCCGGTGACGCTGCCCACGGTCGGGTCCGCAAGACAGGCCACCAGGTGCCGCAGACTGTCCTGCGCCAGTCTTTGCCGGACATCGGTGAAGAACAAAATCTCTCCGCGGGCCTGCTTGATGCCTGCGTTCAGTGCCGCGGCTTTACCGCCTTTCGGGACGCGTAGCAGGCGGACGCCCGAGGAGACGAATTCACCGGCGATGGCGTCTGTCGCATCCGTGGAGGCATCGGAAATGACCAGAACCTCGAGCAGTTCTCTGGGGTAATCCAGGGCGAGGATCGATTCCAGCTTCTGGCGGAGGAAGCTCGCCCCGTTGTAGACCGGCAGGAGGACCGTGACCGGTCGAACCCGGCTGGGATCTTTGGCAATCGCTGGCCGGTGACGCCACGGAAAGACGGCCAACAACAAGGGATAACCGAAGAGGAAATAAAGCAGCAGGCCCACCGAGAGCACAAACACAATCGTCGCGCTATCGTGCATTGCTAGTCCGCAAGTTGCCATCTTAACTCAGCTAACGGGATCGCTTCGCCTGGTTACTCGGCCGGTTACGCTTGGCTTCTGCGCCGTCGCTGGATCTGCCACACGAGCATCGAGCTCATGAAGTAATTCCAGAGAGAACCGACAGCGACGCCCGTCAGCACCGCCGCAGCCTGGTTGAATCCGCTGTGGCGCAGATCATTCGCCACCCTTAAATTGGCAAACAAGCCGATGCTACAGGCCAGGTAAAAGACACCCAGGCCTTTCCACAGCCCCCGTCCCCGCAAGCGAAACTTGCGGAAGGTGAACTGGTTGTTCATCCAGTAATTGGCGGTCATGACAAACACGCTGGAGATAATCAGAGCCACTGAAAGATTGAGCCCAAGCGCACGCGACAGCGCCTCGAAAAGGACTAGATTCAGAAACAAACCGATTAGTCCTACGCCGCAAAACAGCACGAATCGCGGCGGCAGGAAGCTCCCCGTGATCTTATCCACGAGCAGTTCCAGGTATTCCAGGCTCACCAGCAGATCCAGTTTGCTGGATCCATGGGTACGGCTGCGGAAGGTGTAACCCACCTCGCCGAACCGCACCGGCCTGCGCGAGGATGCCAGCAAATCGAGGAGAATCTTGTAACCCGTCCCGCTCAGCGACCGAACCACCTGTAGCAGGAAGCGGCGGTCGAGAATAAAGAAGCCGCTCATCGGGTCACTTATGTTCTCGCGGTATATCGCCCGGCTTAGAAGGAGGCCGGTGTTGCTGATCGCCCGCCGCGACGCGGCAAAATCTCCGGTGCTTCCGCCCTCGGCGTGGCGGGTTCCGATCACGATGTCCAGATCCTCGGTTTTGAGCCGTTCCAGCATCTGCGGCAGGATTTTCTCATCATGCTGGAGATCGCAATCCATCACGGCTAAGTACGGGGCATGGGAAGCCATCATGCCTTCGATGCACGCGGAAGCCAATCCATACCGGTTGATCCGCTGAATCACGCGGAGTTCGGGGAACTGCCCTGTCAGGCTCCAGGCAAGATCTGCTGTGCCATCTTCGGAGTCGTCGTCCACCAGGATGACTTCGTACCGGATATGACCCAGCGTGGACCGTAGGGCCTCCAGCACAGGAACCACGTTGCCACACTCATTGAAGACAGGAAGAACGATACCCAATTCGGGAACTTCCGCCGAAAGGCTGGCCTCAGAACGGCGGATTGCGCTGAGAAGTGTAATCATTTTAGCCGCTTACGACGGCTACACTAATTTCTCGCTCGGACGATATTACTGAGTGGTGATCGTCCGAGGCGGGGCTGATGTTTAGGCAGAAAGCGATTTGGCTGCTCCTAGCCGCATACGTTGCGGTCCTGGCTGCCATGACAGGTCTTCCTTGGGGAGACCTTCCCAACCATCTGACCCGCATCACGATTATCGGCGAGCTGCTGTCCTCACCCAGCTCGTATTACCACCAGCATTATTCCTTCCACTGGATGTTCGTTCCGTACATACTCTGGGACGTTTTGGCTGCGGGCACGAGCCGCCTTCTTCCCGTGGAGGCCAATGGTGTGCTGTGGACCGTCATTACTTTTCTGACCGTGGTGTCGGGAGGATGGTATCTGGCAAGAGTGCGTCTCAAAGCCGAAGCGGACTGGCGAGCGCTCACGGCTTTTTCCGTCCTGATGGCGTCTGGATGGTGTTTCGCATGGGGATTCTTCGGATTCCAACTGAGTTTGGGTCTCTGTTTGCTTGCCGTGGCCTGCGGTGACCGTCTTCGTGAACGACGCAGCAGTCTGTCCAAGAGCGTTGCCGGGCTGGCTTATACCGCGCTGATCGTGGCGTGCTACTTGGCACACTTGGGTGGATTCCTTGCATTGTGCGTCATCCTAGGGAGCGCGGCCCTGGCCCGCGTTATCCGAAGCCGGGATCAACTTATATCGGAAGCAGCAGCCTTGGCTCCGGCTGTGTTGTTGGGCGCCTGGTACGTTTACGCCAGGGCGTCTTCGGCGCTCCAAGTGCCGGAGGCAATCGTCCAACGCACTCCCTTGAACAAATTGCAGGCTCTAGCGTCTCCGTGGCTCCGTTTTCCCCTGCGTTGGGATTGGCCCGTTCTGCTAGGACTGGCCCTGGCCGTCGCGCTGCTCTTCATCGGCGCGGCTGCGGCATTCAGGTCCCGGGCGCGCGACGTACTGGTGAACGATTTGTTCTTCCCCGTGGTCGCCTTGGGCGGCGTGTATCTGGTGCTCCCTCAAGCCCAAGGCCAGGCATGGGATGTGGATGTGCGGATGTTGCCATTTCTGGTTTATTTCCTATTGCTGTGGCTGCTGTCCATCGCCCGGCCAGCCGGGTCGCCTGCCGGCCTTGGTGACGGATTCCTTCCACCCGGACGGGTTTTATTCGGGACTTGTTGGGTGAGTTTGCTGGTGTTGCTGATTCAGATTTGGCCCTATAATCGCGAAGCCCACAAGTATTGGGAGGCGCTGAAGCGGATTCCAGAACATCAGGTGGTGCTGGCTGTTTCGACTCGTCCTTATCTCGGCCGCCTCTTGCCCCTGCAGCACGAGGGCAATCTTTACGCCGTCTTTCGTGAAGGCGTGGCTCCCGACGTTTTCAGTTCGGACAACGCCGCATTCCCATTCTTCGTTCCGAGGGAACCGTACGCCCCGCCGCCGAATCTTTGGTATGTCCGAAACCTTCCTACGCCGAAATGGGAGAGCCTGGATTTGAGATACGACTATTTAGTGGTCTCCAAGCCGTATGATCCGGCGCGGCTTTCCCTTCCGGCGCCCCGCGTGTTTACCGAGAACGACGCGGTGGTCGTCTTCAGATTGAGCGGGACCGAAGACGTTCGTAGTCGGGCCGCGCGTTAGCGATCGTTCTCACACTCGCCGTTTTGCGAGTGCGGCGACCAGGGACGGGGCTACCCGCGAGACGGCGGCAATTACAGAAAGTTTAACCGTGGGCCGCTCGTGGTTTGCCAGGTCGAGGGCTTTGCGCGCGCCGGCATAATCCCCGACCGATAGCAGATGCTTTGCCCGGATCAGCTCTTGGTCGGCGATGGTAGCTCGTATAACTTTCTCGACGGCGGCCTTCTGGGATGGTGTCAGTCCGGGCTGTTCCAACTGCTTCCTAAAAACGCGCAGGACCTTCTCGAGGCGCTCCACTTCGGGCTGATCGCAGGCCGCATCGGGCCGGCGACGATAACGGTAGAGAACCTTCTCCGTAAAATCAATGCGCGCGCCCGCCCGCAGCATGCGGATCCAGAGGTCTAAATCCTCGCCATAGGCAATCGATTCATCGAACCCGCCCACTTGTTCGAAAACAGCTTTCCGGTATGCGCCTGCCCCGAATACAATGGTGCGCCGGGTCACAACATCCTCGTACGTGACCGGCCGTCGAGCCGGAAACAACTGCTGAAACAGGGCCCCCTCGGTCTTGGCATCGCCGAACAGTACAGCGTTCGGGAATACCAGATCAAGAGATGGGTCGTTTTCAAGCATACCTACGAGAATCTCAAGTGCGTTTGGCTCCCAGATATCATCTCCATCGAGTTGGGCGATGATATGCCCGCGGGCGGATTTAACGGCGAGATTGCGAGCCGCGGATACGCCAGGAGGACTCAGCGTTAAACGATGGATGCGATCGCGAAATGGCTCGAGTACTCGATCCATCCGTTCGTCACGGTCCTGATCGACTACAAGGACCTCAAAATCGGAGTAGGTTTGCGAGAAAATCGAATTCAGAGCGTCCGCTAACCACTCCGATACCTGGTACGCCGGCACGACGACAGAAACCGCTGGCGCCTGTGAACGATTGCTAGACATGACTACGTCCAAAATCCGTCCACATAGCGGCTACCCAAGATGTATTTAGTTTACACTGGCCTAGTAGCTTGGACGTCAGGGCCTAGTGCGCCGGATCAGTGAACGGCGCGTGGAGCGCAATACTCATAGCCTGTTTCAGATTGTGAGATAAAATGGAGATCCTGTGATCTTTACTGCCGAACAAAGCTGCGGGACTCTGGGCATGGTTCGCAGGAGCGCACCGTGACCGGATCTCTGCTGCGCTCCTTCGGCCTGCGCCGCCGGTATTTGGCCTTGCCGGGAATAAAGCAATTCGCCCGCATGCTTTCGCAGCGCGGACTTGTGAGCGATTTCCTGCTGCGAGGCGTGCCGATTGATGAGCCGGGCAACCTGACTCTCGATGAACATGCCCTCAGATACTGGTTTGACACCGAGCAGGGCTTGGATTATTTCCTGTACTGGAGAGGCTTCAAGGCGTGGGAATATCAGTCTGTGAGCTCATTTTCGCGGTTGGCCCGCTCGGCTCGCACGGTTATTGATGTAGGTGCAAATACCGGCGTCTACTCGCTCATTGCGGCGGCCGCGAATCCCAACGCGAGGATCCACGCTTTCGAGCCTACTCCCAGCACCTACAAAAGTCTCATTAGAAATGTGGCGCTAAACGGGATTGAGGTGCGCTGCCAGCCTTACCAGATCGCGTTGAGCAATTCTATCGGATCGGCAAATTTCGATCTCCCGGCGGATCTCACGATGGCTCGCATGATAGGCACGGCCACCCCCACCAGCATCGAAGTTCCGGTTTCGACCCTCGACACCGTAGTCGACATCACGGAGCCTATAGACCTGATCAAAATCGACGTGGAGGGATTTGAGGACTTAGTTCTGGAGGGAGCAACGGGGATTCTTAGGCAATGGAAACCGGCCATTCTATTCGAGCTACTGCCCGGCGGTCCAGCCGAGCGCATCGAAAACTTGCTGGGTCCGCTGGGCTATCGCTTTCAGTGCATCCTCGGTTCCGGCCCTGTTGATATTGAGCGTTTAACCGACGAGCACGCCCCCCATAACAATTTCCTGGCATTATCACGTCAATGATCCCGGCAGCCCCGAAAACGAAAAGCAGAATTGTCTCGAAGGAGAAATCATCCGGGAGTTGAATGAACTGGTTCTCTGAGAAAGGGCCCGTGGAATCGCTCCTTTGCTGGCTGCATACGCGCCAGCAGGGCCAGAGAACAGACGCGGATGGGGCTCGATTGGCATGATCCGCAACTATCTCCGCCGCGCTTATCGAACCGTACTACCGCTGCTCTACGCTCGCAGCCAGTTCAAACTCTTCCTGGCGACTTCTCTTGGCGATATCGATCTCCGCCGGCAACAGTTGGCCGCCCTCACCGACTATTTCTCGAGTTCTATCCGGCCCATCCCCATCCGCGCGCCCTTCGGCAAGTCGATGCTCGTCGTAGCGCCGCACCAGGATGACGAAGCGATTGGCTGCGGCGGCGCGCTGGCTCTGCAGGTCCGTTCCGGCAAGGCGGCTGCCACCGTTATCGTCCAGGACGGCGCAGACGGGCATGAAGAGCTGGGCATGACCCGGCAGGCTATGACGGAAATGCGCAACGAAGAATCCCGTCGCGCCGCTGTCGTCCTGGGCCTGGAGCCGCCGCGTTTTCTCAACCACGCCCATCTGCCTGATAACATCGCGCGAGCCGCGGGAGAATTGGGCAGCATCCTCACCGAACGCAAGGTCGATGCCGTATTCACGCCGTTCCTGCTGGATGGTCATCCGGACCACCGTACGACCAACGAGATTCTCGCCGCGGCCTTGCGGGACATTCCCTGGGAGGTGCGGGTCCTCGGCTACGAAGTCTGGGGACTCTGCATCCCGAATGTTCTGGTGATTATCGACGAAGTGATGGATGACAAGCTCAAAATGCTCTCCTGCTTCACCTTCGCCAATCAGGCGATCGACTATGTTCACACTACCAAGGGGTTGAACATGTACCGCTCCCGCCTGCTGGGCGCCGGCCAGAGCCGCTACGTGGAGTGCTTTTTCGAGCTGCCCCGCAAAGAGTTTATCGAGCTGGTGGACCGCATCCGAGCCGCGGAACCGGTTTCAGGGAAAGTGCCTGGTTAGCTCATTCGCTGCCATTCACTGCCGCATTTACCATGCGCGTGAAGCGTTCCACGTAGACCGTTTCGCTTAACTCGCTGTGCGCCCTCGCATACCCGTTTTCCCCCATCCGGCGCCGTTCATCGCTGTTCGAAAGAAGCTCGCGCAGCCGCGCTTCCAGCGCCCGGGAGTCGCCTCCGGGAAATACGAGGCCGTTTTCGCCGTCACGGATCATGAACGGAATCCCGCCGACGTCGGAACCAATTAACGGGACGCCGGCCGCCATCCCCTCGATTAGGACCCGGCCCATACCTTCGCATCGGCTGGGCAATACGAGGATGGTGGCGCCGCTGATGATACGCAATGTTTCCGGATTGGGCCGCGCTTTTAACACTTCGATTTGTGGCGCTCCTCCAATAAGTTCTCGAAGCTTGTCTCCGTCCGGGAAATATCCCAGGATCTTCAGCTTCACATGGGGGAAGTCCGGAGCCAATCTAAGAAACGCTTCCACTAGAAGGTCCGCACCCTTCAAATACCACGGAGCGCCGACCAGCAACACGTACATCTCCGATGCTTCCTCCTGGCGTCTCTCAATCATAGAGACGGGAACGAAGTCGTGAAATACGGAGTTCTTGACGTCGCGCAACATCGGGTACATGGAAAGCTGTTGAGGAAAAAGAAAGTGGGAGCGATTGGCCAGCAGCATGGATAAATGCAAGCAGGCGTCCGAATACACATGCATCAGCCGTTCTTTCCAAGTCGGATGGGGACGCTCCGTCAAGTACACCAGGTTTGGAGAGGTCGCAATTTCGATGATCAACTTGGATCCCGTGAGTAGCTTCAGCAATCCTGCGCACAGCCCCGTGGTCATGTGTGAATAAGCTACGATGCAATCGTAACGGCGCTCCCGGAAGAGCGCCAGGCCCGTTCGCAGATAGAACCAGAGGGTCGATACTTTCTGGCGGATTCCATCGTGGCGGGCTAAGAGCCAGTGGTAGCGGAACCGGCCTGCCGTATAGACAGGATAAGATCCCGGTCCAAAAGCGGCCTCCACTTCTTCTGGAGCACGAAACCAGACCGGCTGCAAAACATCCCCCTCTAACGTTTGGGAGAGCAGATAAAACCGGTCCGTCTCAAGCTTCGTGGGCGGGGGCACAACAGTTGCGTGGACATACAAGATCCGCATGGGCGTCTCTTTGCGGAGGCCGATCCCCTGTTAACGGACCGCGATGGGCTGTCGAGGGATCATGCCCGGGAAGTGAATGTCCGTCGCCTTAGCCGACATTTGCCGTTTTGCGACGAAACACATCGAGATTGCCAAGCCAATCATGGCAGGCAAATAGAACCGGTACGCGTTCGCGAGGAACGTGATCGCAATCAAAAAGCCCACCATCGCGATCAGATAGCAGAAGCAGGCGTTGGCGATATCGGGGAAACTCCGGGCGAGTGCCTGACGCCATGTTCGATACACCAGAAGGAGCGCGGATCCTATGCCCAGGACAAAGAAAATGAGTGCCGGGATGCCACACTCCGACGAGACCTGCGTCCAGGCGCAATGCGTTGCATGCCAGTTTCCTATCTTTCCCGCCGCCACGCTTGTCTGGCCTTCAAAATTTTGGAATTGTCCAAGACCGACGCCGAAAATTGGGTGTTCGAAGGTGTATCGCACGCTAGTCTGGAACAGATAACTCCGCGCTTCGGTGGACTCTTCGGCTTCGGCGTGTTCCTCGCCAAACAACGTTCCCAGGCGATTCAGAGTGGCGGCTGGCAATACCGTTAAGGCTATGGCGGCCAGGACCACTGCACTGATCGCGGCGATCATACGTTGCTTGAACGTCGCGCGCAAGAGCATGAATAGAAATACCGCGCTCAGCGCGATCAGCGCCCCACGCGAAGCGGTGCCCAAGATCGTCCATACCCCGTAGGCTATCGGCGGCAGCATTGCGTAGCGAACAAAGTAACTCCTTTTGCGATCCATCGAAATGAAAAGCATGAATGGCAGTACGAGGAGCAAATGCGCCGCCAAATCATTGGAGTTGCCGATGGTGCCGCTGGACGTCATGTTCAGCCGTCCATTTTCCTCTTTCGAAAACATTCCTGCCGTCAGGAGATTCACTAGCCCCGCCATCCCAACGGTATAGAAAATGGCCCGGACTTCTCTCCAGTTTGTGGCCAAGCCACCGACCACCAGCAGCAAGGTCATGCTTATTCGGGCATAGTCGTAGATGACCGGGGTTGAGCCGCCCCTCCAATAGCTGAACGGAACGCCCACCACCATCCACAGATAAAAAGCCAGCCAATACCAAGCCGCTCGATGCCGGAGCGTTCGGCCGATCCCGCCGGTGAACAGCGCTCCCAAGACCGCTGCTGGAGCAAAGAAATAGATCACGTAGGTGTTCATCCCGGTGATGTAGTACGTCAGCTCGGCCAGGACGCTAAAGACCACGAATACAAAGCCCAACCCAAAATAGAACGCCAGCTTCCTCACGGGGCTGGTTTGCTGGGTATCTTCTTGAACCTGGGAACCTGCCGCAGAAACGGGGGGGCTCGCGACCGTTCCCATGGGGGCAGGCTTATAGGAAAATGGAGCTGTGGGCGGCTTGACCGGCGCCTGCAAAGCTTTTGTAGTCAACATCCGACCCATAATCTATGGTATCGGCAACCGGAGGGTATGTCCATAGAGACTCGGTCCTGGACGATTCGTCCTACACCTCATGTTCTTCACGTGCTATAAAGCAGGAAGTCGATTCGGCTGCTAACGGTGCATACCCTCTTTCTTTCTCCCCGCCAATGCTGGCCGGCGCAGAGCGGGGCCAAGCTGCGGGAATTTCACTTCGTCCGGGCCTTGGCCCAGCGTGGGCAGCTTACCTATCTGTACTTCGCCGATCCCGGAACTGAGCCCCTCACTCGCAAGGATTTGCCGTTTTGTCACGAAGTGGTGGCGATTCCCAAGCCGCCCGCCTATGGACCCCTGAAGCTGGTCCAAGGCGTGTTTGGACGCTGGCCCCTGCCCATTCTCAATTACACCTCGCCGCAAATGAGCGCGGCTGTCGAACGGCTGGCGGACGCCAAGACTTACGATCTCATCCATCTCGATAGCATCCACATGATTCGTTATGGCGAAGTCGCCGCCAGGAGCGGGGGGAGCGCCGCTCGCATCGTCTACAACTGGCACAACATCGAATCGGAAGCGATGCAACGCTTCAGTGCCACCGTGTCTTCGCCCGGGAAGCGCTGGTATGCGCGCCTCACCGCATCGAAATTGGCCGCGCTCGAACGGGAAATTTTGAAAACAGCCTTCGGGCACGTGGTCTGCAGCGTTCGGGAACTTGATGAATTGCGGCGCCTGGCACCTTCGGCGCGGATCGCGGTGATCGAAAACGGAGTCGATGTAGCCCGCTTTTCTCCAGGCGCGGACGTCATTCCTCAAGCCCACGAACCTCAAGCCCCAAAAATCTTGTTCGTTGGGTTGATGGACTATTATCCGAACGTCGAGGCGGCGACTTCTTTCAGCCAGCGCATCTGGCCTCTCCTCCGTCGGCGTTTCCCGAATTTGGAACTGTGGATCGTCGGGGCCAGTCCGGCTCCCGCCGTGCTCCAGTTGGGCAACCTGGACGGCGTGACGGTGACCGGAACAGTGCCGGACGTGCGTCCCTACTATCGCGACGCATTTGCAGCCGTTGTCCCGCTGCGCACCGGCGGAGGTACGCGGCTCAAGATCCTGGAGGCGATGGCAGCGGGCGTTCCGGTGATCTCGACTCCGCTCGGAGCGGAAGGCTTGGCGGTCACGCCGGGGGTAAACATTCTACTGGCGGAGCCGGATGATGCCCAAACCTGGCTTCGCCATTTGGAACACCTGATGGAATCTCAGTCTGGGCGAAAGGCACTTTCTGCCGCGGCGCTCGACTTGGTCCGCACCAGCTACGATTGGGACATACTGGGCCGCAAGCTCTGCGATACCTACGAAGGCTGGCTTCGGGACCAGGTATAAGCCGCATGAGCCGCTTACGCCTGCTGGCGATCATCGAAGCTTACAGCATCAGCGGGCCCGCCAAGAATCTGCTCGAATTTGCCCGCTTGGCGCGGGAGGCGGAGGTGGAAACCACCATTGCGACGTTCACCCGCGGTGCATCGAATAATCTGTTCATCGATACGGCCCTCGAAGGTGGATTCCCGGTGGAGGTGATTCACGAGTCTGGTCTCTTCGATAACAGCGTGACCCGAAATCTGAGCCAACTGGTAGAGCGTCTGCGGCCTGAGATCATCCAGACTCACGCGGTGAAGTCGCATTTTCTCGCCCGCTGGGCTTTCCTGCCGGGCAAAGCGCCTTGGGTAGCCTTCCACCACGGATATACCTGGCCCACTTTGCGAGCGCGGATCTACAACCAGCTCGACCGGTGGTCTCTTCCGGCTGCGCGCAAGGTCCTGACGGTCAGCGTTCCCTTCCGTGAGGAATTGATCGCGCGAGGAGTAAACCCTGAAAGGATTGAGATCGTGCATAACGCGATCCCTCCAGATTGGGGACGGCGTTTCCGCGAGCCGGATCTGTCCCGGGCCCTTCGCGCGAAGCTGGGTATTGGCGCGGACCGGAATGTAATCCTGATTGTCGGCCGTCTTTCGCGCGAGAAGGATCATCTCACGTTGCTGGAGGCGATCGCACGCCTGCCGGCCGAGCTGAGAGCGCACCTGGTCGTCGTCGGAGAAGGGCCGGAGCGCCCTCGCATCGAAGAACGCATTCGGAGCCTGAATCTCGCCGGCTCCGTTACGCTGACAGGGCAGCAGGGATCGGCCGAACCTTACTATGGCATTGCTCAAGTCGCGGTGCTGTCTTCTCTCAGCGAGGGTTCCCCCAATGCTCTTTTGGAAGCGATGGCCGCGGGCGTGCCCGTGGTTGCCACGCGGGTCGGCGGAGTCCCGGAAATCGCCACCCATGAGGAAACCGCGCTACTGGTCGAGCCTGGAGACATCTCGGCCATGAGCAGCTCCATCGCAAGACTGCTCCAAAACGATGCGGGCTTGGCCCAACGCCTGATAGAGCGCTCCCGGGAGCGGATCCTCGAGAATCACGCCCCTGAAGCGCGAGTGCGCAGGCTGCTCGAAATCTATGCCGGTCTACAGTGAGTCTGCAGGGGTTGTCGATAGAATAAAGGGATATTGACGCTGAATACGAACACGCCAACGAATAGTGGCCGTCTGTCGTTCCCCTTTGGGGGATTCCACAACATCCGGCAAGAGGTACGAACCATGGTCGTTGAGGCCGGCTACCGGGCTTTGTTTTCAGCGCGCGGCGGGTTTATCGGCGAGGACACGGAGTTATATGATACCCCCCGAATCGGCGTGAGTTCGGATCATTCGCCCCTGGCGCTCATAATGGAACTGGAAGGCCTCTCGCCTGCGAATCTGCGATACCAGGTGCATAAACGGCGGCAGAGGAAGGGCTGCGGCATCTGAGACGAACTCATGGTTAAATTCGGAATTATTACGCAGGAGCAATACCTGCGCTTGGATGCGCGGCAACGCCGGTTTTCGGGCGCGCATGTGGCTTATAACCTTCTCAGCGTCGGCGACCAACCGAGCGCGGAACAGATTCAGGCATTTGAAGACATCAGCTTCACGTTGCGCACGTCGAACGGGACCTTTCGCACCACCTTCCGCAATCGGTTTGACGACGTCAACAAAGTTGCGATGCGATGGATGGGCACGCTGTATCCTCCTGACGCCCCCATCTTCGTGCAGGATCGCGCCGTCTCCCATGGGTTGACCTCCATGGAATTCGCGGAGCGGGTCTTCGAACATTTTCCGAATGCCCACTTTGAAGCGTCGGACCTGCTGCTTGGCTTGGTGGAATTGTCGGTCGACGGGGAAATTTATATCACGGAGCGAAGTGGCGCACCGCTGCAGTACATTAAGCCGCCCTACGTCTTGCCGCTCTATCATCGGGAATCCCGGCGCTATCCGTGGAATTGGTGGTTGGCCCGGCGGGCGCGGCGGCGCTTCGACAATCTGAAGCTGCCGGCAGGCTGGAATGCAATACAAAACACACAGCCGCAGGAGATCTCAACTCAGCAGGGATCGAGTTTGCGAGTGCGGTACATCCCTTATATTCATCCCGAGGCGGTTGCGCTCACCAGAAGGAATCCTAACTTCCAGTTTCGAGAACGCTCCGTGTTCGCCGCCAGTTCCGAGGTTTGCCATGTTCTGCGGACGATGAATATCTTCAACTGGGGATATTTTTCAGAGCAACAGTTGACCGAAGGCGCCTTGGCCGCGTTTCATAGCCTTCAGCCCGGCGGGCTATGGATTGTGGGCCGCACGCTCATGGAGGATCACACCAATCACGCAACCTTCTTCCGCCGGAACAAGAACGGGTGGGAAGTTCTGGAGCGTATCGGATCGGGATCGGAAATCGAAGCGCTGGCCCTCCGCATTCCGGTAAATCGATGACCGTTTCCGCGCCACTCCGGCCCGTTTCGCTGCTGCTGATCTGCGATAGCTATCCTCCAGTCGTGGGAGGATCCGAAATCGAAGCGCAACGGGTTTCCTCTGCCCTGATAAAACGCGGCCACCAGGTGCAGGTACTCTGCGCGGGCGGTCCTCCCATGCCCGCTCTCCGCGACTGGATCGATCCGGCCGGTGTCCCGGTGCGCATCTTGACGCGGCGATCACGCGGCCGCATGAGAGATATGGTGTTTGCGCTCGGGGTCGCCTGGACCATTTGGAGCTTTCGCAAGCGCTACGACGTGGTGTATTTTCTGATGCAGGGCCTGCATCTTGCCGCTGGTCTTCCGGTGGCCCGCTGGACCGGCAACTCCATCGTGATGAAATTTGGCGGCAGCGGCGTGATCCCCGTGGTGCAGCGTTCCCGAATCGGCCGCATCGAACTCAAGTGGCTCCGCCAATGGGCGGCGCGCCTTCTGGTGTTGAATGAAGGCATGACGGAGGAGGCCGTCGCGGATGGCTTTCCGCGGCAGCAGATCACCTGGATGCCCAACCCGGTTGACGTCGGCGAGTTCCGTCCGGCGGAATCCGGGGAAATCGCCGTTTGGCGCACACAACACGGAATCCCCCTACAAGCCTGCGTGACGATCTACGTTGGCCGCCTCTCCTCCGAAAAAGGGCTGCCCGGTCTGTTGCGTGGGTTCGCCCTGACCGCGCGAAGGTTTCCCGATGCAATGCTGGTGCTGGTTGGAGATGGTCCCCAGCGCGCTGAACTCGAAGAACTGGCCCGGGAGCTTTCGTTGGGACCCAATCAGATTCGCTTCATCGGGCGCGTCGATCTCAGCGAGGTACCGTTCTGGCTGCGCTCCAGCGACGTTTTTGCGCTGACCTCGCCCAGCGAGGGTTTCTCGTGCGCTCTGCTCGAAGCCATGGCCGTGGGCCTGGCGTCGGTGGTGAGCGACATTCCCGCCAACCGCCAGCTCGTGGATCCGGGAATTCACGGTCTCACGGTTCCGTTTGACGATGAGTCCTCTATCGGCGAGGCTTTGTTGCAGTTGTCCCGCGATCCCGAGACACGCAAGCGCATGGGGCAAGTGGCGCGCCAGCGCGTGGTGGAAAATTATTCCACTGTCCGGGTTGTCGAACGCTATGAGACTCTGTTTAGCGAGGTGCTGAACCGCTCGTAACGCGGGTAGGCTTGCGGAGCCTAGGCCAGCCCGGGCCTACTACTTCGCCAGTAAGACGTTGCGCCTTCTGCGCATCACCAGGTCTCTCAGACGGGCAGGCCAGTCCGGCTGCATACATGGCTGTTCGATCAGGCGGTAAAAACAAATGCTGATCGCGAGCACAATCGGCGCCATGATCATCATCTGTATGGCGAATCGGACTTCGAAAGGAAATGTATGCCCGATGCGCTCCGTGACAATCTTGATCAACTGGATCAGGTAGGCGTGGAGCAGGTAAATCGAATAGCACATCCCTCCGATGGACGCCACCCAAAGGCTCGCAAACGCCCGGTTCGAAATGTCGCCGTAAAATACCCCTGCGTAGAGCGCCAGAATCAGGCACGGCAGCGCGAGGAACGCGAAATCCGGAGCCGCGATGAGAAGGCAAATAAGAAGGGGCCAGCCGATTAACGACACGATATCCCAATGCCGGCGGCGGTATGTGGCCGGGGGCATGAGAAGGAAGAAATCGGCCAGCAGAAAGCCCGTCAGGAAGTATTGGATATTGCCTGGAAGGCTCAGATGCTTGATCCAGTTTGCGGGATCGACCGCTGCCATAGTCGCATCCGCCACCGCCCAAGGAGTCCACAACGCTGCCAATAAAATGGCCAGCCCGATTGTCGCCCGCCTGGCCCAGGCCGTACGAATGGCGAAAACGATCGCGAGGAGGGGCGCAAGAATATAGAACTGCACCTCCACCTCCAACGACCACGCGACCGAGTTGATGGTGCTGAGCTGGCGATAGATCAGGTTGTGCAGATAGATCAGGCTGGCGCCCAGATGCGGAAGCATCTCGGGGATCGTTCCGCGATGGCCGATATACTTCAGGATGAAAAACATCACCATCGCGACAACATAGGGCGGCTCAAGACGCGTCACGCGGCGGAGAAAGTAGCGCTTGAGCGAGACTTTCTTTCCAGCTTGCAGCCAGTATCGTGCGAACGGAAGTCCCAGAATCATTCCGCTGATGGCAAAGAACAGCGGAACGCCGATGTTCAGTCGTTGGGACAGAACATAGAGAGACGAGGCGGGCGGGGGAGCCCCTTCCGGGATATTGGTCGCAACGCCCGCCAGGTGATAAATGAAGACGAATGAAATGGCGACGAACCTGAGACCGTCGAGTTCCGGAACATACAAACCGGAACTGGTATGCCTTCTTAGGCTGAGGAAGAGCGAACGGAGGCGGCTCGGACGTTCCTCGTCTCCCGATCGCTCGAGCATCGCACTGCGATCGTAGCACACTAGATACCTTTCGGCTTTTTTTGAAGCGGGAGCTAGAGCCGCAGGAAAATCCTGTAAAGTCCGTCAAATCCTGAGGAAAATTCACCGGCAAGGATGGCTGTGAATCGACGTGTTCCTTAGGCCTGCTTCGATTCCAGGATGGCGCGCCGCCCTTTGCGCATTACGAAGTCTCTCAGGCGGACAGGCCAGTCCGGCTGCATGCATGGCTGTTCGATCAGGCGGTAAAAAACAATGCTGATCACGAGCACAATCGGAGCCATGATAACCACCTGAATGACGAGCCGGACTTCGAACGGATATGCGTGCCCGATGCGCTGGGTAAAAATCTTGATCAGCTGGATCATGTAGTTGTGGAGCAGGTAAATCGAGTAACACATCCCTCCGATGGACGCTACCCAAACGCTGGCGAACGCGCGGTTCGAAAAGTTCCCGTAAAACACCCCTGCATAGAGCACCAGAATGAGGCCCGGCAGCGCGATGAACGCGAAATCCGGAGCCGCGATGAGAAGGTAAATAAGAAGGGGCCAGCCGATGAAGGACACGGTATCCCAATACTGGCGGCGGTATGTGATCGGAGGCATGAGAAGGAAGAAATCAGCCAGAAGAAAGCCTGTCAGGAAATATTGGATATTGCCTGCAAGGCTCAGGTGCTTCATCCAGGTTGCGGGATTGTCTCTTGCCAAAGCCGGATCCGCCGCCCACGGGGCCCACAGAGCTGCCAACAAGATGGCCGCGCCGATCGCCGCCCGCCTGGCCCATGACGTACGAATGGCGAAGACGATCGCGAGGAGGGGCGCAAGAATATAGAACTGCACCTCCACTTCCAGTGACCACGCGACCGAGTTGATGGTGCTGAGGTCGCGGTAAATCAAGTTGTGCAGATAGACCAGGCTGGCGCCCAGATGCGGAAGCATCTCGGGGATCGTTCCGCGATGGCCGATATACTTCAGAACGAAGAACATCACCATCGCGATAATATAGGGCGGCTCAAGACGCGTCACGCGGCGGAGAAAATAGCGCTTGAGCGAGACTTTTTTCCCGGCCTGCAGCCAGTACCGGGCGAACGGAAGTCCCAGAATCATTCCGCTAATGGCGAAAAACAGCGGAACGCCGATATTTAATCTTTGGGTCAGGGCATAGAGAGCCGAGGCGGGCGGAGGAGCACCTTCCGGGATATTGGTTGCAACCCCCGCAATATGATAGATGAAGACGAAGAAAATCGCGACAAACCTGAGACCGTCGAGTTCCGGAACATACAAACCGGAGCTGGTATGCCTCTTTAAGCTGAGGAAGAGCGAACGCAGGCGACTCTGACGTCCTTCTGATCCTAATGGTTCGATCATCGCACTGCACCCCGATCGTATCACACTCCATGCTGCCGCTGATGATTCCAGGATTGTACTTGCCGGACGAAGCCGGCGGACGCGAACAGCCGGGCTTTCGCGTCTTGTCCCAATTCAGTCCGCTATGGCAAACTGGGGGTGCTTGCCATGACGCTTAATCAGGCTCTTGCCATCATCAATGCGAGAAGGCAGAGCGGCGAAGGCGACGTCTACTACTTGGCCTGCGGCTTTGAACCCCTGCATCTAGGTACTTTGCTCAAGGCCCATCTGCTCCAGCGGCTCCCCGAGCAGAGAAATGTCGATCTTCACCACGGAGTCTACGGAGACCTGCGGGGCAATATCGATGCGGCCGCGCAATCGCCCGCGATCGCCGCCGCTGTGGTGCTAGAGTGGAGCGACATCGATCCGCGGCTCGGCCTGCGGAGCGCTGGAGGGTGGTCGAGCGAAGCGAAGGCGGACATCATCCGTAACTGCCTGCAGAGTTACACGCATTTGGAAACGGCGATCGAAAGACTCGCCGCCCGCATGCCCGTTGCGATCGCTCCGCCGAGTCTGCCTTTGCCCCCGATCGGGAATACGATCCGGTCCCAGAGCAGCCCGCTCGAACTCGAACTGGAACAGCAACTGGCTGACTGTCTTCTGCGCCTCGCACGGCTGTCCGGCGTCCGCATCCTCCACCGGCAGCCTTTGGAAAGGCCCTGGCTCGACGCCAAGATGGAATTGCTCGCCGGCTTTCCCTATACAGTGCCCTTCGCGGATGCGCTGGCGAGCTCGCTCGCCGGGGTCCTCTGCCAGCCCGCCCCGAAGAAAGGCCTGATCACCGATCTAGACGACACTCTCTGGTCGGGACTTGTCGGCGAAGTGGGCGTCGAAGGCGTTTCCTGGAGTCAGGAGCGCCATACCCAGGCGCACGGTTTATATCAGCAAATGCTCGGGCACCTGGCCAGCTGCGGGGTTCTGTTAGCCGCCTGCTCTAAGAATGAGATGTCCACTGTGGAGACGGCGCTGGCCCGGAAAGATCTTTTCTTTAACCCCGAATCGCTTTTCCCCATCTGTGCCAACTGGGGACCGAAATCGGCCTCGATCGCCCGGATACTACAAACCTGGAACATTTCTGCCGATGCAGTTGTTTTCGTGGATGACAATCTCATGGAACTGGAGGAAGTGCAGCGGGCATATCCCGGGATCACTTGTCTCCGGTTTCCGGTGAAGGACGCCGCGGCCGTGTGGAATCTTCTCGGCGAGCTGCGCGATCTTTTCGGCAAGCCCGTGTTGACGGAGGAGGACCGCCTGCGTCAAGCCAGCATCCGTGCCTCTGCCCAGATTCAGGAAATGAGCGAGAACGCCGCCTCCCCCGAGTTCCTTCGCACGCTGCAAGGCACGGTGACGCTGGATTGGGGCGTCGATTCTTCCGATAAGCGGCCCCTCGATCTGATCAACAAGACCAACCAGTTCAACCTCAACGGCCTGCGCATCGGCGAAGGCGAATGGAATCGCACCTTGGGAGCCAACGAAACCGTTCTCGCCGTCGCCTCCTATCAAGATAAGTTCGGCCCGTTGGGGAAGGTCGCGGTTCTGCTTGGATCCCAGCACGGCGCGACGGTTAAGGTTTCGCATTGGGTGATGAGTTGTCGCGCTTTCTCGCGAAGACTGGAACATCACACTTTGGATGCTCTTTTCCAGCAGTCCAACGCGGAAGAAGTTGAGTTCGACTTCCAAGCAACGGAAAGAAACCAGCCGCTCCAGGAGTTCTTCCACTCGCTCGGCATCTCCGCGAAAACAGAGGGGCGCTGCCGCATTTCGCGTTCCGGTTTCCTTGAGCGATGCGGCATCCTGCCGCACCAGGTATCGAACCTGACCAATAAGCTGACGCCCAAATGACCAACATTAAAGACAGAGTCACCGTTTGTTTTTCGAACGTATTCCCCAACATCCGGCCGGAGGAAATTCCTGGCGCCAGCACTACATCTCTTGCGGCGTGGGACTCAGTAGCGCACGTCACGCTGCTTTCCTCCGTGGCGGAAGAGTTTGGTGTGGATCTGGAGGTGGAGGATTTCGACGACCTGGTTTCTTACGCCCTGATTGTCGATTACCTGGAGAAGAAATCTCCGAATGGATGAAGTGCGGCCACTTGCGCTGCACCACGTCGGGTTCGTGGTTGCCGATATCGCATCCGCAATGGAGGGGTTCCTCCGCTCGCTGAACGCGTCGTGGAATCAGCAGATCTGGGAAGATCCCTTGCAGAGGGTCAAGGTTGCTTTTTTGACCACCAGCCCGGGCGTACCTCAAATCGAGCTGGTGGAACCGGTCGGCGACCGATCGCCGGTACGCAAGTTTCTGGTGGAAAAAGGCGGCGGGCTGCACCACTGCTGTTATGAGACGGACAATCTGAAAGCGGAACTGCAAGCATTCCGTTCGCGCCGCGCCATTCTGGTTCGGCCCCCACAACCCGCGGTCGCGTTCGGCGGCCGCCGAATCGCGTGGTTGCTAACCCAGGAAAACCTGCTTGTGGAGTTGCTGGAGACTACCCTCGTCGCCTCTCCGCTCAAGTCCAAGCCCTAGCCGGCCGGCTTAATACGAATCGAATAACGAGAAGTCCCACGCATCCGCCGTGGACAACTCCGCGGCCAGTTCCGGGGACGATGCCTTGAAGTACTGTTGCCACAATGGCAAGCGATACGTATAGGGCCGCAACGCATCGGCGGGCGTACGCTTCGCCGGGGTGCCGCTCATGAACTTGACCGCATCCACTCCTTCTTTGCGTGCGATCTCAATCGAACCCAGCAAAAGGTCTCTCATTATGGACGGATCGTCCCCTGCGGCCTGAAGGTCTGCCACGTCGTAGAGGGACATCCCAAGCTCCAAACCCTGCCGGCGCACCAGGACCGCGTACCCCAGCAGTGTTGCCCCTTGTTCGGCCACCACAATGGCTGCGCGCCCGTCGCGAAGTTCGACGCGGAACCTCCACTCCAACACGGCTCTGGTCCGAACCGCCCGCAAGCGCTTTGCTGCCGCCGCAGTACTCTGCCATAGGCCGTCAAAGCGATCGTCAAATTCCCGTAACCGGCGAATGGTGGATGCCGGGCGTCCCCGGCCGCTGCCGCGAAAGACGTCCCTCGCGAGAAGCGCCAAGCCGGCGGGCCACGCCAGCAGTGCAGCCCCCGGAACGGACTTCCTCACGAGCGCTGCCCGGGCAAAAACGCGAGGACGGACGGCCCAGAAGCAAGGCGTTCCGTAATCCGGGATCGGAATGCGAGAAATCTTCATCGCGGTCAAGATCTGTGCGGCAGCCGGGCTGGCGCTTACGTTCAGCCACAGATCGACGCCCTTTTGCCGGAAGAAAGTGGTCATGAGTTGCAGGGACTTGCCGCGATACTCCTGATCCACTGCCCATGAGGCAGCAACCACTCCTTTGAGCCGCCTGCCTCCGAGCTCATACAGCATGTGAATATTGTCGAGATTACCCACCACCGACCCATCGCCGGTCTCCAGAACCCAGCCGATCGGAATATCGCGGAACTCCGCCGCGAAAGGGTGGGCCTCCCAACCTTCGCGCCAGGCGATCTTGTCCAGGACCCCCATTCCGTTGCGCTGGTTCAACTGGGCGATAGCTTCGGCATCTTCGAAGGCTGCCGTCCGGATTCGCACCGCTGTGTCCGACTTCACTCCGTTTCAACCTGTAACGGCGTTAAGTCAGGGGCAGTCTTCCCTTTGCGTCTATCCTGTAAAAACCGCACGTACCGGAATATCCTTTGCCGGAAGAACGTCAACAAGACGGCGCCGTACACCGCTCCTCCCACTGCGACTTGAACCGCCAGCATGGTTCTCATCGGCCAGGAAGCCGGCAGCAACCACTGACGAACCGCAAGCACAGCTAGGCTCATCGCCGCCGACCCCGCGAGAGACGGGACCAAGGCGCTGACGTAGTCGCGGTACGGCAAGTGAATTGTTCGTAGAAGGATGACTACCAGAGGAACAATCGTCAAGGGCGCCAAGGCGAGCCACGCTGCCGCCACGCCTCCCATGCCCTGCCACTGCGCGCCAACCACGAATGCAACGGGCATCACGATGAAATTGAAGATGGACATTCGCATGGTAAAGCGCGTCATCCGCTGCGATATCAGTACCTGTTCCGTCAGGGTTCCCATGGTCCGCACAATCATGAAGAGAGCCAGCCAGCGCACCGGCGGGATCGCGGCGATCCATGTTGCGCCGAACACCACCGGCACGGCCAGCGGTGTCACAATGGCGAGTCCGGCCATCAGCGGCATCACAATGAGACTCAGAATCTCCACCAGGATGAGGTAGTACCGCCGCACCAGAGAGTGGTCGTCTTTGACGTTGGCAAAGAGCGGCGTCGCGGTCCGCATCAGCAGCGTGCTCACCTTCTCGGCCGGAGCGCTGGCCAGGTTCATCGCGATGCGGTAGTTCCCCAGGACAGAGGCTCCGAGGATACGCCCAACCACGATTCCATCCGCCTGCGTGTAGAGAGCCCACGCAATGCGCCCCACCGCGGCTTGCCGCCCGAATTCCGCCGCAACGCGTATACTCTGCCAACGCGGCCACGCAAACCCCACATGCTTCCAGGAACAAACCAGTATAGTGACTGTAGTTTTCCCCGCCGCGTTGCCCGCCAATAAGGCCCAATAGCCCCAGCCCAGCCATGCTGCGATAACCGTGATCACGGATTGCACCATGACTCCCGCGGCTTCCATCAGAGACAGCCTGCGATAATCCATATCGCGTGCCAGTAGTCCCATGGGCACCGCCTCAAAACCGGTCAACAGCAGCATGCTGTTGTTCACGATGAAGAACAGCACGTGCTCGGTATGAAAGAAGGACGCCACCAGGGGCGAGGCCAGGGTCGCCACGGCAAAAACCCCAGCGCACAGGAGGCAGGAAAACATGTGCAATTGCGCGAGGGTCTTCCGGCTAAGTTCCGGCATGTGCAGCACTGCCGTTCCCACACCAAACTCAGCCATCACATTCGAGACCACCGTGAACGTCCCGGCCATCTCGCCCACGCCATAGTCGGACGGAGAAAGCAGCCGGGCCACGGCCAGCAGGGATGTCCAAGTGAGAATTTGGGTTGCCCATTTGGCTCCAGCGGTCCACGCCAGACCTCCGGCGAATCTCGCATCCAGATTGCGTTGATCTTGAAGTTTATCCGGAGTCATCCTTCGCGGCCGGCCTCGGCGTGGCTGATCTGAGCGGCTTTACTGCTCGCCGGTTTCCCTGTCTTCTTCTTCGCCCTATCTTCTTCACTTATGATAAGCGACTCGAGTTTGCTGGACCGGTATTCGTCCATCTGAGACTGCTCGCGAGCCCGTACTGAGTCGTCAAGCAACTCCTACCTAGTACCATCGTCAGGCGAACGATGGTTGCATTAGGATTGCGTTCTCTCCTTGCCCAGGCTGCACATTGTCCGGAAATCTGTGGATTTCTGGCGGTTATCTTCGCGCACTCCTAAAGCTCTATCGTGACGAGAAGAAAATCGACTAGGCGCTGATCCCGTCCAGGCGTTCGCCTCAACGGTCAAAACGGTGCTGCCCGAAACGGTGGGAGATGTCTGCCAACATCTGCAAACGACTCAGAATCCAACCAATTCGGTGGGTCGACTGCTTGACTGAACGGTCAGATGTAGGGCCGGAGCCGGGAAGGCGTAAGGCGGAAACCATAAAAGTACCACAGACAAAATAAAATCTGGAACCTTGATCGTTAACGTACCGAATCGACCGATGTATGAAACATGCGAGGCTTATTACTACTCCTGCCGCTCACCGCGTTTGCCGGGCAATCCTTAGTACTGACCCCTGGGGTGACAGGAAGTTTTGCGGATCCAAATCTGCCGGGGAATCCGTCGTGGCGAGTTGAGTTCCAGCTCCACAATTGGACGCTCCCGCCGCAAGGTTCCAGCGCTAGCATTTTCCACCTTAGCGGGACAGGAGCCGAGGCCCTCCTGTACTCTGACGGGAGTGTGGCTCTTTTAGACTGGCGAGATTCGATATCTTGCTTTGCGCCTTTGAGTGGAAGCCAGAATGCGGTGGTGCGATTCCAAAGGGACGTCTCGAACATGCGCATCGTGTGCGAGAGCTGGAATTCAGACGGGACGGGCTATCAACAGCAAAGTAATAAGATTCCTTCGATCAAGCCGTGGACGCCGGCTAATGGCGGAACACTCGGCAGCGCCAATACGAGTACCGCGTTAGCCTTCCTGCGGGTATTTAGCACTATCGTTCCGGATGGCAGTCGGCCGCCGGTGACGGCGGATTCCGGGGATTTGCTGAATCTGACCTTCGGATCCAGCGCGGGTAGCTCCGTCGCTTCGATGACAGGCGCTTCCTACGTATCCACGCCGGGCCAGAACCCATTAGCGTTTGTGAAGACCTCTGGAGGACCCGCCTGGAGCAACTGGGTCTCCCTGCGAGCGGGGTTCCCGGCGCAACTGGATGGTTCTCAAAGCTACTCGATGGCGGATGGCAGCTCGCAAGTAACTTATCAGTGGGTGCAGGCAGGCGGGCCAACCACAGTGCGCTGGTCCGATCCGACCTCGGCCGCACCGACGATCGAAGGTCTGATTTTCGGCACGTACACGTTTCAGTTGACGGTCACGGACGCAGCAGGAAAAACGGCCAGCACGACGCTTCAAGTGGGCGCAGTGGCGACCGACTCGAATGGTGTGGTGGTCCAGGCGGATCCCAACGCCGACAAGCTGTTCGGGCCGATGATCGCGTTCGGGCAGAACCCCTGGGGCTACGCGGATGAGCGGGCGTTAAGAGCGACCACGTTACGCAGTGCCGCCTATGACGCGCAGGGTCTCGCCAATCCCACCTGGCAAACGCCGCTCTCGGGGACAGTAAGTTATAACTTATGGCCCGCTTCCACGACTCTGGCTGGCGCCGTATCCTCCGGCGCAATGTCCATACAAGTAAGTGACGCTACGCAACTGGATCTGACTACGTTCCCGACCCGGATCTTGGTGGGATATATTCCCTTCGAGGAAATCAGAATCTGTTCCGCCAGCGGAAACACATTGCAAGTTTGTTATGACGGTCGGGGATGGAGGTCTGGCACTGGATACCACGCGAGCGCGAGCGCCTGGAACAACGGAACACCGGTGTACCAAACCAAGATTACAGGCAAAGGCACGGGGTTCTTGACGGACTTCTGTCCCGCCGGGTCCGGTTGGAGTGGTCCGATTGCTTATCAGGACGGAACCGTCACGGTCTCGCCAGGGTCGAGCGCGGTGATCGGAAACAGCACGTCGTGGACGAACACCAACGCCGGCGGCCGCGCCATCCGCATCCAGGGAACCCACAACGGCGGCACACCCTTCGTGTTCCAAGCCTATATTTCAGCCGTAAACGGCGGCACTTCGCTCACTTTGGCCCGCCCCTGGCCATCCGATGCGGACGCCGGCAGTTTTAAGTATTCCCTGATCAATCCCGACACGCGGAATATTGCGCCCCACTATACGCGGGCGGACGGAACGGACGGAATCATTTACTTCCTGACCTCCGGCTGCGAGTCGGATACGGCACTGTACCTGTACCTGTGGTGGGATACCGGTATCAAAGGTCAGCAGGCCGATAAGCCGTATTCGTTCATGGACGGCTCCGGCTACGTTGGCGACTATGGCCCGAATTTCTACGATGAGGTACTTGCGCACTACGCTCTCTACTACCGGTCTGGTTGGACGCCGGCGCGCGATGCTGCCCGAAAGATTGGTGACAACTGGCTGGACTATCCCGAAATCGCGAACGGTGATGTGAGTGGGATCCCCCGCAGAATGTCGATCACAGGGGTTTTTGCAAGCACGGTTCTGGATGGACGGACCAAGAACTGGAGTGGCCTGCGGACAATCGCCAATCACGGAGCGAGTGGCATTTCAGAGGATTGCAATAATGATGTCCGGGAGAATGCCTATGAACTCTCCTGGGTGACGTTGGCGGCGCTATTCGACCCCGTGGATACGGGCAATCCCACGGAGCCCAATCAGAGATCCTAC
>Ga0265314_10000909_pt1 | contig 34935 bp, 27 predicted proteins | sample 4126metaG_FD_203106 | JGI IMG/M metagenome (GOLD analysis project Ga0265314, IMG submission 203106) | Rhizosphere microbial communities from Carex aquatilis grown in University of Washington, Seatle, WA, United States - 4-1-26 metaG | ecosystem: Host-associated > Plants > Roots > Rhizosphere >...
CGGCGCCGCCCGCGCCGGTCGTCGTCCCCGATGGACCCGAGCTACCGCACCCGAGGTTTCCCTCCAGTGCGAACGACACCAGAAACGCGACTCCGTAGCCGAGACGCCTTCCCATCGCTGGCCCCCCTCACGCTGATCTCGCTTCAGCAACCCACGTGCCGCGGACTGACGATCGGAAGCGCGCCTCCCGTCGGGGGTTCGAATGACACGCTGGTAACTGACGGGGGTGCGCGGGTGACGACGCGAGAGAGGGCCCTACGGGACCGGTACGCAGGTCAGCGTCGCCGGGTCGCAGAGCGGCGCGCCAGGAACGCCGTTGCAATTGCGCGAATCCAGACACTGCACACAGCGTCCGGTCAACAAGGTGTCGCAGATCGGCGTTGTTCCGCCACAGTTGGCGTTGCTCTGACACGCGAGGCAGGCGTGGTCGGCGGTGCAGGTCTCTCCCGGGGCGCACTGGGCATTGGACGTGCAGTAGACGCACAGGCTCACGCCGCCGCCGAAGCTGGTGCACGCGAAGACGAGCGCGGCCGGCTTGCTGGGGCACGTTGTTGGCATGCTGTCGTCGCATCCGTTGAGGCACTGGTGATTCGCCGTGCACTGCGACGGTTTGACCTCGCCAACCGCCACCGAAGGGCAGTCGGTCGCGCTCATGCACTCGATGCAGCGATGGTTCGTGGTGTCGCAGGTCTTCGCCGCCGAATTGGCAGCGCAGTCGTTGCTCGTGACGCATTCGACACAGCGGCTCTCGGTCGTCAGGCAGACCAATCCCGGCAATTTACAGTTTGCATTGGCCGTGCAGACCACCGGTCCATTCGTATCGACGCCCGTGTCGTGGACATCGGGGCCGGTATCGCGGACGTCGGGGCGCAGGTCAGGCTGAACGTCGGGCGCCACGTCGGGACGGATATCGGGCCGAATGTCGATCCCCTGATCGACGGGCAGATCCGGACCCGCATCCACCATGGTCGCCGGCGAGCCGCCGCTGCCCGTGCCGCCGGCGCCGCCGACGCCCGGCGCGGCGCCGCCGTTGCCGGTGCCAGCGATGCTCCCGGTGCCGCCGGTGCCGCCGATCGGCCGGTTGTGGAACTCCAACGAGCTGTTACAGCCACTGCTCGCGAACAGCGCGCCCGCCAGCAGCGCGAGCACGCCGACTCGCCAACCACCGCGGCGCGCCGCCCGCACCCGGGCGCCTGTGCCGTCAGCACCCAAGGCGCTCACCCTCCAACCTTACCCCATCCGGAGCAGGGTGGGAATCACGCCCCGATGTCGGGGATACGACGGCCCCGACGTGCGTCAATCCACACGCCGCAGTGCAGCCGCGTCGCGCTGGCGGCGCGCGCCGGACAGTCCCCATTCCACCCCCATTGATCATGGCTGCCTGGGTTTGGTACCTCCAGACTGAGGGAATCAGGCTAGACATGACCTTCAAGGACCTGTTTTCGGCGCAGTCGGCCGACTACGCTCGCTTTCGCCCGAGCTATCCGGCCGCATTATTTTCCTGGCTGGCAACGGCGGCGCCCGGGCGCGCGCGCGCGATCGACGTCGCCACCGGAAATGGTCAAGCGGCGCTGGCGCTCGCGGACCACTTCGCAGAGGTCGTCGGCGTTGACGCCAGCGCCGCGCAGCTGGCCGAGGCCCCGGGGCGCGCCAACGTCACGTATCGCGTCGGCCAGGCCGAGGCGACCGGCGCCGCCGACGCGAGCGCGGATCTGCTCACCGCGGCACAAGCGTTCCACTGGTTTCGCCAGGACGCGTTCTTCACCGAGGCCGCGCGCGTGTTGCGGCCGCGCGGCGTGCTCGCGGTCTGGAGCTACAACCTCACGCGCATCACGCCCGCTGTCGACGCGCTGGTGCAACATGTCTACGCCGACATCCTCGGCAGCTACTGGGAACCCGAGCGGCGACTGGTCGAAGAGGGCTATGCGGCCGTGCGCTTTCCCTTCGAGCCGATCCCGTCGCCGCCGTTCGAGATGGCGCTCGATTGGGATCTGCCTTCGTTGCTCGGCTACGTGCGGACCTGGTCGGCGTTGCGCGCCTACGTGCGGGCGCGCGGTGTCGACCCGCTGGTCACGCTCGAGCCGGAGCTGGCGCGCGCGTGGGGCGGCGCGGGCACGCGTACGGCGCGCTGGACGCTGTCGGTTCACGCCTCGCGGAGGTGACGCGGTCGTTCGCGGCGTTCACATCACGAACGAGATTACCGCCGCCGCCCGCCCCTCGTCCTCGCTGCGCGTGATGTCCTTGAGCTCGCCGCTGCGGTGCTCGAGATCGAACGAGAGCCCCAGGTGCACGTCGTCGATCGGCGTCGGCAGCTCGGTGTAGACGTGCACCTTCATCCGCTGGTCGGTGATCGCGAAGTCGTCGGTGACGCCGGCGTGATAGACCCCGGTCGGGCCGGCGTAGGCGTCCTGCGCGCGATCCAGCCCCTGGATCGAATCGTAGCCGCTCCACTCGAAGGCCGCGCCCGCGCGCACGCCGGCGTAGCGCGCCTCCGCGCGCGCGGCGGCGGTCAGGCCCATCGCGTAGTAGTAGTCGTGCTCGCGCAGCACCGACTTCGTACCCGCGAGCATTGACGCCGGCGTATCGGGACCGAGCGCGAACGGCCGCACCATCGCGAAGTCGCCGTAGACGTCGCTCGACAGCCGGAACGTCAGCGGCCCGCGGTAGATGAGCGCGTCCGCCGTCGGGCCGAGCATGTGCACGGCGGTGACGAAGTCGTCGGTGCGGTCGCCTTCGGTGAGCCCGAGGTTGAACGCCGAGCCCGCGGCGAGCATCAGCGCGCGCCCGCGACGTCCTGCGTGTAGCGCCCGAACAGCGAGGTGCGCGCCGCGATCGTCAGCTCGTCGAGCCGCTCCGGTGTGCCCTCGTAGCCGACCGAGAACGCGGTCGCTTCCCCGCCGGAGAGGTTTCGTTGCGCCGCTCCTTCGCGGCCGTAGGCGTGCAGGTTGATGATCTCCATGTCCAGGTGCGCGGCGAAGCTGCTTCCCGACGGCGTCGCGGCCGCTGTCGACGGCGCTGCCGCGCCCATCGCGGGCGTCGCCGCGAACGAGCCTCCCGCCGACAGCGCGAAGCGGTGATAGACGTCGTCGGCGATGCCGTGGCTGTCGACCGAACGCGGCTTCGGGGTCGGCGCACCCTCGGTCAGCGCCAGGAACGCACGCGCGGGTGAGAAAAGCGTCAGCAGCAGGCGGTTGCGCCACGTGGGCGCGCTGCGGCCAAACAGCTCGCCCAGCTGAAACGCCGACTCACCCAGCGAGATGCCGCCGATGCCGGTCACGAGCGTGTCGTTGATGCTGAAGACCTCCTGGCTCTCGATGCCCGCCTCCCAGAGCGACGACGCCGTGAGATCGAAGAGCACCGCCTGCCACATCGTGGCGTGGTTGGTGCGCGCGAGCCCGTGATACGTGCGGCCCACGAACGCATGCGCGATGTTGGTGGTGCGATCGTTGTCGTCGAAGCGATAGCCGCGGCCATCGACCAGCTTGGTCCACTGGCTGCTCCAGGTGCGTTCGAAGTCGAAGTCGCGGCCGTTGAAGTCGATCTCCGCCTCGTACCACGCGGCGCCCAGCGCCAGCACGCCCGCCAGCTCCAGGCCGGCACGCGACAGGCGAAACGAAGGTTGGCCGCCCTCGTCGGGCGCGGGGGCCGGCGCCGCGAGACGCAGCGTCTCGACGTCGGGCGTCGCAGCCGCGGTGGCGAAAAGCAATGTCGAAAAGGCGAGGGGCGCGAGGGCGAGGGCCATGCCCCGACCCATCGCAATTGCGGGGCCAGCGTCACTCCACGCGCGGCGCGCGCGCAAATCGGGAGTGCACCGGGTACCCGGTGGGGAATCTCACGCGCGGGGTGGTGAGCCTTCAACGTTGGCCCTCTGGCCAGCGGCGCGATTCATGCCAATATCCGGCGCATGCAGATTGGAGCACAGAAGGCGGTCACCATTGGCTACACCCTCAAGGACGACGAGGGCAAAGTCCTCGACACGTCGGAAGGCGAGGGAGGCGAGCCACTCACCTACCTCCACGGCGCCGGCGACATCGTTCCCGGCCTGGAGAAGGCCCTCGACGGCAAGCAGGTCGGCGACGCGATCTCCGTCAGCCTGGCGCCCGAGGACGCCTACGGCCAGCGCGACGAGGGCCACGTCCGCAACATTCCGTTGCGCAAGCTACCCGCCGGCAAGGTCCAGGTCGGCATGCAGTATCAGATCACGACCGACGCCGGTCCGATGCTGGCGCTCGTGACCGCCGTGCGCGGCGACTACGCCACCATCGACGCCAACCATCCGCTGGCGGGCATGCGCCTCCACTTCGACGTGAAGGTCGTCGAGGTGCGCGACGCGACCGCCGAAGAGCTAGAGCACGGCCACGTGCACGGCCCGGGCGATCATCATCATCACGGCGACGATCACGGCCACCAGCCCGGCGACGAACACGAACACGGCCATCACCATCACGGCGATGGCCACGACCACGACCACTGAGTCTTCCGACGGCTCAAGACAATTGGCCTCCCCCCTTGCGGGGGGAGGCGGCGCCGGAGGCGCGGGAGAGGGGCCGCCCGCAGGGCAGACCCCGCCGCGCGCCGGTCACTTGACGTCGACCTTGATGGTGCGGGGCTTCGCCTCTTCTCGCTTGGGCAGGCGGATCTGCAGCACGCCGGCCTCGTACTTCGCCGCGGTGCGCGTCGAATCGACGTTCGCGGGCAGCGTGAACGAGCGGGCGAACTTGCCGACGATCCGTTCGCTGCGGTGGTAGGCCTCGCCCTTCTGGACGCGCTCCGCCTTGCGTTCGGCCTCGATTGTCAGCACGTCGCCGTCGACCTTGATCTGTAGATCCTCTTGCTTGTGCCCGGGCAGGTCGACCTGGACGACGATCTCGTCGGCGGTTTCGACCACGTCCGCGGCGGGCACGCGGACCGCCTGCGTGCTGAAGCCGAGTGCCGGAAGCGCAAAGTCGCTCCAGACGCGGTCGAAGGTATCGCCTCTGCCGTTGGTGAATGCGCGCGTGAGCTCGAACATGACTGTCTCCTTTCGTGCGTTCGAGACGTCCGGCGGACGTCGTTCGAACGCTTGGGCGGGTGTCGGAATCTGGTTTCTGCCGCCGCGCTGCGCGGCGGCCCGTTCCTGACGACCCCTAAAAAAGCACGGGCGCGGCAGCGTCAAGCGTGGTTTCTGCCGGCTTTTTGGCCTCATCCGTGGACAGGCAGCGCGCCCGCGTGCTTTCATCGCCGGCGAACTGACGCTCGGAGCTTTCGATGAACACGCCCAATCGGTCCCTGATGCTCGCCCTGTCGATGATGGTCCTGTCGACGATCGGCCTTGCGAGCTGCGGCAGCAGCAGCACCTCGAACAACGACGGGAGCACGGGTGGGTCGAGCGGCGCGGTCGGCGGCAGCAGCGGCGCCGGCGGCGCGAGCAGCGCGGGCGGCAGCACCGGCGCCGGCGGTCGCACCGACGCGGGCACGGACACGCGCACCGGCGCGGGCGGCGCCTCCGGCACCGACAGCGGCTCGGGCGGCTGCGCCGATCTGCTCGCCTGCTGCAACTCCGGGAACGCCAGCCAGGCTCAGCTGATGGCGCTCTGCCTCCAAGAGTACAACAACGCCAAGTCGATGGGCGACGCCGCGTGCAGCAACGTGCTGCAGATGATCAAGAACAACGGCCTGTGCAACTGAGCGCCGTCGTCTCCTTGGTCGCGGGAGCGCGCGGTGCCGCCGCGCCCGCCGCTACTTGCCGGTGTAGCTGACGCGCCAGACGGAGTTCGATCCGTCGTCGCTGACCATGAGCGCGCCGTCGCGCGCGACCGCGACGCCGACCGGGCGGCCCCATACCTGGCCGTCGGCGGTGATGAAGCCGGTCAGGAAGTCCTGGTACTCGCCGGTGGCGTGACCGGACTGGTGCAGCGGCACGCGCGCCACGCTGTACCCGGTGCGCGGCGCGCGGTTCCACGAGCCGTGCTGCGCCGCGAAGATGTCGCCTGCGTACTCGGCGGGAAACTGCTTGCCGTCGTAGAACGTCAGCTCCAGCGAGGCGTGGTGCGATTGCAGCAGCACGTCGGGCACGGTGACCTTGTCGCGAAGCTCGGGGTGCTTGCCGGCGTGGCGCGGATCGATGTTGCCGCCGATGTAGTACCAGGGCCAGCCGTAGAAGCCGCCGTCGCGGACGTGCGTGATGTAGTCGGGCACCAGGTCGTCGCCCAGGCGGTCGCGCTCGTTGACCGACGTCCAGAGCTCGCCGGTGCGGGGACAAAATGCGATGCCCACCGGGTTGCGGATGCCCCAGGCGTAGACGCGCATCCCCGTCCCGTCGGGGTTCATCTCCAGGATGTCGGCGCGGTGAAATTCGGCCGGGTTGTCGTCGGTGTCGTCGTTGTTCGAATGCGAGCCGACCGACACGAACATCTTCTTGCCGTCAGCGGGGAACGCGAGGTCGCGCGTCCAGTGGCCGCCGCCGCGCAGCCGCCCACCGCCCGGGATCTGGTCGTTCACGACCACGTGCGGGCCGCGCGCCGCCAGGTCGCCGTTTCGGTACGGGAAGCGCCAGACCGAGTCGGTGTTGCCGACGTAGATCCACTGCGGATCCGGGCCAGGCGGGTAGAACGCGATCCCGAACGGTTGTTTGAGGTCGCGCACGAACACCGCCACTTGCTGCGCGCGCCCGTCGGGACCCACGCCGCGCAGCACGCGGAGCTGGCCGGGCTTGCTCTCGGCGACGAAGATGTCGCCGTTGGGCGCGGTGCGCAGGTAGCGCGGGTTGTCGAGCTTGTCGGCGTAGAGCTCGACCTTGAAGCCGTGCGGCCCCTGCGGCCAGGCAGAGGCGGGGCGGTCGATGACCTTGGCTCCGTTGTCGACCGACGGCGTGGCGTGCGGCGGCGGAAGGTCGGCGGCGCGGAAGAGGTGAGTCGCGCCCGCGTGCTCGTTGCGGAAGTCGGAGGGGACGAACGGCGTCCGAGCCGCTGTCGGCGCCGGTGTGGGCGTCAACATCGGCGGCGTGCGCGGCGGCGGCGCCGGCGCGTGGGAGCCCGACGTCGCCGCGCCCGCGGTGGCCGCAGCCGCCGCGCTCATGGGCGCGCCGGCGTCGGGTTGTCCGCCGGCGGCGGGAGCCGGGTCCAGCAACGGCGCCAGGCACAGTCCGAGCGCGGCCAGGGAGGTCGTGGTTGTTCTTGCCGCAGATCGTCGGTCGGTCGTCATCGAGCGCGCAGCATTCCAGCGCGGCGCGCCGCGCGCAAGTCGGCAGACGCACGCATTCGCGCGGCAGGTTATCCTGAGGACATGATCGACCGGTTGTCGGCGCTGGTGCTGGCCTGCGGGATCGCCGTCGCCGCGCTGACGGTCGCGCCGTCGGATTCCGCCGTCGCCGCCGACGCGCGCGCCAATCCCGTCGCGCTGCTCTGGAATCACCAGCGCACGCCGTCGACCGGGCCCGCGCAGGCGATCGGCGGCTATTCGAACGGCTGCCTGCAGGGCGCGGTGGCCCTGCCGGCCAGCGGGCGCGGCTACGAAGACCTGCACCGGTCGCGCAACCGCTACTATGGACACCCGGACCTGGTCGCGTTCATCGCCCGGCTCGGCGCCGCCGCCAGGGCACAGCACCTGGGCCTGGTCGTCGTCGGCGATCTCTCGCAGGCGCGCGGCGGCCCGACGCCGTCGGGGCACCGCAGCCATCAGACCGGGCTGGACGTCGACGTCGGCTACGTCGCGCCGGTGGGGCTGCGCGCCGGTCACCTGCGCGCCGCCGATCGCGAACGGGTGGGGCCGCCCGCCGTCGTCGATCTGAAGACGCACGTGATGAGCCACCTTTGGACCCGACGCACCGAGCGGCTCCTCGCGGCCGCTGCGTCCGATCCTGCGGTCGACCGTATCTTCGTGAACCCGGCGATCCGCCGCACGCTGTGCGGGGGGCCGGCACGCCACGAAGCGTGGTTCGCGCGCCTGCGTCCGTGGTGGGGGCACCACGATCATTTTCACGTGCGCCTCAAGTGCCCCCAGGACAGCCCGGACTGCAAGGCTCAGGATCCACCGCCCCCTGATCCCGACGACGGCTGCGGCGCCACGCTGGCCTGGTGGTTCAGCCCCGACGCGCAGAACACCGAGGTCAAGAAGAAGCAGACCGACGACGCCGCGCCCGGCCCGGTATTGCCCGACGCCTGTTCCAGCCTGATCGCGCCGGAGCCCGGACCGGCGACGCCGGCGACGGCAGGAGTGCTTCCGACGACAACCGCGCCGATCCACGACGACGCGCCCGCGCCGTGAGCGGCTCCCCGCGGCGCTTACCGCAGCCGCACGACCAGGCCGTTCGCGCCGACGATCAGGAGATCTTTCTCGACGGTGCCGAGCGCGACGCCACCCCAGGGCACCGTCGCGTAGGTCGACCAGTTGAGCCCCTCGTCGCTGGACACCAGCAACGTCACCTGCGTCGACGGCCCGGGCGCCGACAGCGACGGGTCGTCGGCTAACAAATAGAGCTGCTCCTCGCGCCGGCGCATGGCGATGAACGTGGTGCTCTTTCCGAGCGGCGTCGCGATCGCCTGAAAGGTCTTGCCGGCGTCGGTCGAACGATAGAGCCCGTGGCTCGGGCCCAGCGCCCACAGCGCCGCCGCGCCGTCGGCCCAGAACACGCCGGCGTGCCAGCCGGCCGCTGGAGGCGTCAGGCCCTGCCAGCTGGCGCCGGTCTTCGAGCCGCGTTCCAGCCGCCCGGTCTCGCTGAATGCGAAGCGCTCGTTGACGATGCCGAACACGCCGCTGAACCAATCGCCGGGCGCGCGCGAGCGCGAGCCATCGACCATGCGCCAGCTCTGCGCGCTGTTGGTCGAGCGCCAGACGCCGTAGCCCGCGGCGTAGATGTCGTCGGGCTCGCTGCCCCAGACGTGCCAGGGCGCCGCCACCGGCGCGGGCGGCGAGATCACGGCCCAGTGCTGGCCGCGATCGACGGTGCGCGACACGAACGAGCCGGCAATGTAGACGTCGTCGGCGCTGCTGGCCCAGACCGACTGCATCTCGGTGCCGGCGCCGGCAGGGCAGGGGCGCTGCTGTTCGAAGCGCGACCCGCCGTCCGACGAGTGCAGCACCGTGCAGTCGTCACCGACGAGCCAGACCTGGCCCGCGCCGTCGCTCCACGACGCGCGCAGGGTCGCCGTGCCGAAGGGATGGGTCGACGACTCCTCCCAGGTGCGCCCGTCGTCGCGCGATCGCAAGATCAGCCCCAGCGGGCCGACCGCGACCAGCGGTCCTGTGCTATCGCGCCAGAGCGCATTGACGCCGCCTCCCCGAGGCAGGAACGACCGGCGTTCGAAGGTCGCACCGCCGTCGCGCGACACGATGAGGCCCACGCGCTGCCGCTCCTCGACGGGGCGGTCCCACTGCTCGAACGTCGCGACGCCGTAGACGGTGTGATCGTCGGCGGGGTGAAAGGCGTGGAAGCCTGGCCAGGGCGCAGGCGTCGGCTCGACGTGCGGCTCCTTCCAGCTCTTGCCGCCGTCGGCCGTGTGCTCCACGCCGACAGAGCCGGTGTTGCCCTTGCGCGTGGCGGTCCACGACGTGACCACCGCCAGCCAGTCGCCGCGGCGCGTGCCGGTGATCGACAGCGCGCTGCTGCCGGTCAGCGGCGCGGCCGCGGTTTTGGGCGCGGGCGCCGCCGCGGTCTTGGGCGCGGGCCCCGAGGGCAGCGGGCGCATCGTCTGCTGGCGCACGGCGGTCCAGGTCTGGCCGCGGTCGTTGGTCGACACGATCGAGCCGCGGTCGCCGCTGACGCAGATCTCGTCGGTGCCGCTGCCCCAGATCGCGGTCAGCTGTTCGTCGGTGTCGCCGAGCGGGCGGATCGTCGTGAACGATCGCCCGTGGTCGTCGGTGTGCAGGAGCTGCCCGTTGCTGCCCGCGAAGTAGACGTCGTGCGGATCGCTGCCCCAGACCGACGCCAGATCCCCGCCGGCGGGCGGGCTCAGCCGGTGCCACCCGACACCATCGTCGGTCGAGCGCAGGATCGTCTCGCCGTCGCCCACGATCCAGAGGTCGCCTTCGCTCGAGCCCCAGATCGCCTTGAGGTTCTGGGTGGTGCCGCTGTCGACCGACAACCAGAAACCGCCGTGGTCGGCCGACTTCAGGACGGCGCCGGCGTCGCCGACCGCCCACAGCGCCTTTTCGGTGCCCCAGACGGCGCGCAGGGTCTCACCGGTCGGCTGCGGGCTCAGCCAGACGCGCGCGACCGGCGCTTCGGCGGCCCGCGCCGCGAACGGGCCCAAAAACGGACCAAAGATCGGACCAAAGATCGGACCAAAGAGGACGACGCCAACGACGGCAAGCGCCAGCGTCCGACCGAGCCTGTGCGCGATACGATCTCCGGCTTTCACCGCATCCGAATCTACACCGAAAGGCGCGGTCGCCGCCCGCGCGATCAGTAGACGCGCAGCTGGCCGCTCAACGCCAGCAGCGCGTGAAGATAGATCACTCCCGCGAAGTAGCGAGTGACGCCGTTCGGAACGTCCATGTCCCAGACCCTCTGGACGAAGGCCGTGCGTTGCGAAACGCTGGCAATCAACGCCGCGGTGCCGTTGGCGGCGACCAGCGTGGGGTCGTGGTTCGGGTTCAGCACGGTCATCCCGTCGAGCGAATACGACATGCCGTAGGTGTCGATGCCCTGCGCGGAGAAGAAGCTGATCAAGTGGTCGCACTCGCCCGGGTTCCAGGTGTTGCCGCCCGACCAGATCTGATCCAGCACCATGCCGAGCTCGGCGCGATAGGCCTCCGACTGGAACACCTCCGACCCGGTGACCGGCACCCCCGCGAACGTCGCGCGGACCGGCGTGAGCCCGGTCGTCGGGTTGGCGGCGCGCTGCCAGTAGCTGCGCGCCGCCTTCGCCGCCGCGGTCCAGAAGGGATCGCCGGTCGCCTGCGCCCACAGATCGTAGTAGGCCGGCATCTCGATCGACGGCCGTCCGATCCCCGCGGCCGTGACGTTGGGGACATCGAGCACCAGGGCCGACGACGCGTCGAACGTGTCGGTGACGCCGGCGACGACACCGCCGTTCTGGTCTTGCTTGTGGCGCATCAGCGTCAGCAGCTCGCGCGCGTCGGCGGCGTAGTCGATGGTGCCGGGCGTGCTCGCGTCGGGCATGCCCGCATCGGCCGCGCCGGCGTCTGGCGCGTTCCCGTACCGATCGTTGGCCAGGATCAGCGCCATGGTCATCTGCTGCAGCCCGAACGGATCCAGGCAAGCGAAGGTGCCCACCTCGTTGTCGCAAAACGAGTTGAAGTAGCCCAGGTTCGCTCCGCTCGCGACCCGCAACATCGACTTGGCGTAAGTCCACAGGCGGTCGAATTCGTCGCGCTTGTCGAGCTCGACGGCGATCAGCATGCCGTACCCGATCCCTTCGGTGCGCACCTGGCTGCCGTGAAAGACGTCCTGGATGTACGCGCGGTCGGTGCCGACCGGGACGTAGATCGTTTCCGTGCTCGGACCGTGGAAGAGCTGCGTGAAGCCGAGGTCGAGCTTCGCCGCGATCTCGGCGTCGGTGTGGCCCAGCCAATCGCGAAATGCGTTGGGATACGTCGACGGACCGGTCAGCGGCCCCAGCGGCAGGCCCGAGCCGCCGTTGTACCCGATCGGATCGACGGTGGTGCCACACGAGGCGAGCAGGCCGAGCGCCAGCGCGCACGCGGCGCCCGCGCGCGCGCGGTCCACACGCGTGCCGGCGTCGCGGGTTCGGGTGGTACCGCGCCGGCGCATCGCGCGCTCAGTCGGCGAGGTACTGGCGCGCGCGCGCCGCGAGGACGCTGCCCGGGTGGCGGCGAACGAACGCCTCGGCGCGGTAGCGCGCCGCCGCCGCGTGACCACCCTGGGCGAGAGCGTCGATGCGCAAGATCTCGGCCTCCGGCCTGAGGCTACCGCCGGGATAGGCGCGCGCGTAGGCGTCGAGGAGCGCGATCGCCCGCCGGGGGTCGTGGTGGGCGGCCGCCGTGCGTGCGACGTCGAGGGCGGCCAGCTCGCGCGCCAGCGTCGCGGCCGGGACCGGCGCGGTTCCGTCGAGCGCGGGCCGGTCCCTGTCGATACCCGCGCCCGCCGCCACGGCCGCCATCTCGGTTGGCGCTGGCGGTGCCGCAATCGCCTGCGCGGCTCGCCCGACCGTCGCATGCGCGTCGACCGCCGCGTGATGGCGCTGCCAGGCGCGATAGACCGGAGGCGCGATAGCCACCGCGCCCAGCGCCGACAGGCTCAGCAGGAGCTTGGCCCAGGCGGTCTTCCCGACGGCGATCGAAGCCCGCGTCGCCATCGCGCCGACCGCGGCCGCCGACAGGGCCGCCGAGCTGGTGATGCCCAGCGCCGCCAGCGTCTTGGCGCGTGCCTCGCGCGAGCTCCTCTCCGAGCGTGCGACACCCAGCAGCTGCCGCTCGAGCGCGCTGTCGCTGCCGTCGAACAGGCGAACCGGGTCGCTCATCGTTGCTTCTCGCTTTCGGAGGGGGCACGGATCGCGTCGAGGCGCGCGCGGAACTCGGCGCGCGCGCGCCGCAGGCGGGACGCGACGGTTCCCTGCGGAATCCCCAGCGCCGCCGCGATCTCGATCATGCTCATCTCCTCGACCTCGAAGAGCACGAAGACCGTACGCAGGTCGGCGTGCATCTTCTGGAGGATCCGGTCGAGCATCCGGCGCGCCTGGTTACGATCGACGATCTGCTCGGGCGACGCGGCGGCGTCGGCCATCTCCAGCGTCGGCTCCACGGTGACCTCGCGGCGGCGGGCCAGCGTGCGGCGCGCGTGCGCGGCCACGTTGAGCGCGACGCGAAGGATGAAGCTCTTCTCCGCGCCGGGGCGGACGTCATCCAGCTTGCGCGCGGCGATGATGAACGTGCGCTGCACGTCGTCGTCGATCTCGGCCGACGGCGAACCGGCGTTGCGCAGCACGCGCGCGACGAAGTCGATGTGGCCCTCGACGATGCCGCGCAGGCGCGCGTCGCGCTCGCGGTCGGCGCTGGCGGTCGGACGCGGCAACGCGTCGGCTTCGCCAGCTCGCGCGTCGACCGGGCCTGCGCCGGCGGGCTGCAGCTGCATCGTTCGATATGCTGAAAAGGTGCCCATAAGGCCTATCGGGAAATTCCCAGCGCCGCGACGATTGATCACGCACCGCCGCGCGCTCACAGTCTACGGGAAAGACCGAATCCGACCAAGACCGACAGCGGCGGTGTGTCGGCCACCGTGCGCAGCGGCGTCGTGATGATGAACTGGTGGTCGACGAGCGGTGCGTCGACCCCGGCTTCCAGCTCCAGGGCAAACCCGGCCCCCAGCGCGGCGGCGCCGCGCAGCAGCGCGCCAGCGCTGAACCAGGATCGTGACGCTGAGCGCCGGTTGGTCACCGCGCGATCGGTGGCCGTGATCCAGCCGCCGATGCCGCGCGCGCAGAGCTGGGCGTCGAGCGGACCCGCGCGCAACCCCCAGCCCGGACAGGCGGTCAGCGTGAACGCGGACCAGTGATCGACGACGTCGCCGCCGGCCAGCAGGAAGTCATTCGGCAGGTAGAGCCACCCGAGGCGCAGGGATCGCGCGATGCGGTCCTCGCGGAGATGGGTGACCCCGAGCATCACGCCGCCGCCCAGGTTGGGGCCGGGGCCGGGGCCCGAACCCGCGCTCGACGAAAGCAAGCGCGCGAAGGCGGCGCTGGCGCCGATCTCCAGGTGGGTTCCGGTCGCTGGGCTCGCTGGACCCGGGGCGCGCGTCACGATCGGAGGCGCAAGGACGATAGGATCCGGAGGTGGAGGCGGCGGAGCGGGGGGAGGCGGTGGTGCTGGCGCGGCGCTGTCGGCGGGCGGCGCCCCGGAATCCGGCGGCGCGGCGCTGGCCACCACCGGAGGCTCGCGTGCGGAGCGCGGCGGTGCCGTCGCCGGGCGGGGGCCAGCGGCGGGCACGGCTCCTGCGCGTGGGCTGCCGGCGCGGGGTGGGGCGCGCGACGCCGGCTGCAGCGCCAGCGCCGCGGTCAGCGCCAGAACATCGACGACCTCGTCGCAGCTCGCGCCCTCGACGGCGCGCGTGTCGGGCGGCGCCTGCTCGCGGCTGAGGCGCAGCTCGCCCACGACGCGATCTCCGTTGCGCGTGAGGTGGACCTGGATGCGAACCGGCGGCGCTGCGTCGGTCGCCGCCGTCCGCTCGAGTCGCAGAGCGACGCCGCGCCGGAAAGCGTCGGCGCTGGAGCAGCCGGCCGGCGCGTCGAAGTCGACGCGCATCATCGGCACGCGCGCCGCGCCGGTCGCCGGCGACGCCGCGCCAGCTCCGGTCGCGAGCAACGCCAGGAGCGAGATGGCGGCGCCAAAGAGCACGCCTCACGTTGCCACGAAGCCGCGCCGTGACGCCAGGCATGCGTCGTGGGCCCGGCGCCGGCCGCCCCATCAGCGCTGGACGGGGCTCGGTGCCACGGCATTCAGCCGAGCGGCGATCCCTTCCAATCGGTCGAGCCGTTTGCGCAGGTCGGCCCGGTATTCGCGGGCCTCCGTTCCCGTCAGTTCGGCGCGCAGCTCGTGCAGATAAACGTCCAGAGCCGTGCGGAGCTCGAGCGCTTCTTCATCGGACAGGTCGACCCTCGTCACTTGTGAAAAATAATCATCCCGCGCCGCCGAAGAACGGCTCCGGATGCGGCGGGTCGCTCGACTCAGTAGAACAGCAGCGGCCACCAGTTGCGCATGGGCGCGCCGTCTGGTGTCTTGGCCTGGTTGTTCAGGCCGGGCAGGCTCTGACGCCAGTAGATCTGCCAGCCTCCGCCGCAGTCGGGGAAAGCCTGGTCGGCCGTCGCGATCTTGTCGGAGGTGTAAAGCTCCAGCGTGTCGGCGCCGTTGGGTCCGTCGCCGAGGCCGAAGTGCTCGCAGCGCGACTCGACCTGATTCGTGTTGTTGGTCCAGTCCCAGCGCGTCCGCGCGTTGGGCGGAAAGTCGGTGCTCCCGCAAGCCGGAATGAACGGATTGATCGTCCATGGGGTGCCGTTGGGATAGCTGCCGGTCGCGGTCGTGGGTGTCGGATACGAGACGCACGTCGTGACGCCCGTCGAGTCACACAGGTTCTCCCAGCCGTCGAATTGGACCTTGTAGCGGGTCTCGAAGTCGCGGTTCAGGAACGTCGCTGCGGTCGGCGCGAACGCGGGTAGCGCGTCCCACATACCCTCGATGCCCCAGCCGCGCACTTCGAGGTCGCAGCCCGGGCCGCGCGCCGGATCCAGGTGCGCCATGCGCACGGTGACGCCGCAGATCAAATCTTGAAGACAGTCGGTGTCGCCGCCCACGCAGGGTTTGAAGGTGTCCAGCACCGCAACATTGTTGGCATCGTAGAGTTGCTTGCGTTCCAGGTTCAGGGGCAGGCGACGGGTGCCCGACTCACCCTCCTCGACCCAGACCTCGTTGATCACGCCCTGCTCGAACAGCTCGCACATCGTGAGCGACCGACTCGGCGTAGTTGGATCGGTAAAGCCATAGGCTTTGCTGAGCTGCGGCGACGTGAACAGCGCCATCGGATCGAAGCTGCCGCTCGGCGTGACCGGCAGCAGCGAGCTCGACGGAAAGGTCCAGCCAGGAGGCGGCGAACCATGATCGGTCAGGTCGACGACCCTGACGATCTGATAGCTCAGGAACACTGGCGCCTTGGGGTCGGAGTAGCCGTGGTAGCGCGAGCCCTCGGCGATCGCGGCAACCTGGCGCTCGGCCGTCTGGAGGGCGGCGTCGGAGGTCGCGTTATTGGAGAAGTTCAGCACCAGCACGCGCGGCGACATCTGCGTGATCACATCGTGGTGCGAGACGATCCACGGATCGGAGTTCGCGCTGTGGCCCGGGATCGGCCACGGCGTGGGCGCGCAGTCAGGATCGCTCGGGCGCGTCCTGCAGTCTTGCGATTGGACCTGGACGGCGTCGATCACGCGGCTACAACCGCCGGCCGCCATGCTCAAGCCCACCAGCGCCGGCACAAGCCGCGCGCAGTGCGCCGTGCGCGGCACCAGCCGGCCTCGCTTTTGGTGGGTGGGCGTCATCGGAATCTCACTCCCGCGGCAAGCGCGATCCACACAATCGGACGGCCGATTCGTGCGACCTCCGTGCCGTGAATCTGGACCGAGGTCGCGGTCCAATTCTCCACCGCGCGCGCGTCCAGCGCCAGCAACAGCTGTGCGGGAAGGTTCCACGACACGCTGATGCCGCCGCTGGTGGCGGTCGACCAGGCGCTGCTGTTGACCCCGGAAAAGCCGGGCGCGCCCGTGCCGTCGATCGACAGGTGGTGCTCGCCGATGCCCAGGGCCAGCGCCGCGCGCAGGCGATGCCAGACGGGCGACCAGAACATCAGCTCGGCCAGCGCCAGTTGCTGGCTCAGTCGAGCCGAACCATCGATCTGGGTCACGCCAGTGCTCGACCCGAGGGCCGACGCCGTCAGGCGCGCGGCCAGCCCGCCACCGCCCAGCGCCGTCGAGAGCGCGATCATGGGCGCCCAACCGCTCATGCCGTCGGCTTGTAGCCAGCCGGCGCCCATGGTCAGCGAAAAGCGGTCGGCTCGCCGCGCGGCCGCGTCCTCGTCCGGGTGCTCGATCACGACCGGAGGCGGCGGCAGGACCGGCGTCGTCACGACCGGTTCCAGCGCCTCCGGCGGGGGCTCGGCGACCGCCGGGGTCGATGGCGCGGTCCAGATCTCGGCCAGCGTCGCCTTCAGAAGGTCCACTGCCTTGACCGCGACGATCGCGGCGCGCCGATCGGGCGTTCCGGCGTCCAGGCGTAGATTCTCCATCAACGTGCGGCCCGCGCTGGCGTCCGTGGCCCACATCTCGACGCGGCCGCCGCCAAAGAAGATCCCCAGCGCCGCGGCCGTCCCCTCGCGCGCCGCCATGTCCTCGACGGTGGCGCGCCGGGGAGCGTCGGCCGCGATGGTGGCGACGTCCATCTCGAATCGCGCCGCCCGCAGCTCGCCGCGCAAGCGCGTGACCACGGCGGGCGCGATGTCGCCGTCGGGCTCGGGTGTCACCAGCAGCACGCGGCGCCCGCTCGAGGCGGCCGATCCGGGGGACGAATCGGGTGAACCGGTTGCGTGGCCCGTGGCGGGCAACGCAAGCGCCAGCAGCAGGCCAACGGGGCCGCTCCGCAGCAGGAGCGCCGTCATTGCGGCTTGATTATGTGCCTCGCCGCCTCAGCGTACGATCCGTTGGGATAGCGACGGAGATACTCCCGCGCGTCGCTTTCCGCGTCGGCGCTCTGCTCGCGCGCGTGAATCATCATGGTGTGGCCCAGCGCCTGCGATCCGTAAGTCCCCGACGGATTCTCGCGCCGGTAGCGTTCGAACCAGGAGACCGCCTTGTGTGGCGTCCCGTCGTCCTCGGCCAGGTAGCCGAGGAAGTAAGCGGCCTCGCGTCCCTCGGTCGAATCCGGGAAGCGCGTTTGCTCGGCGCGCAGCACGCGCCGCGCGAGCGCTCCGCGCCGGGTGTAGCGGGCGGCGTCGGCCAGCGCGCCCAGCTCCCGACGCGAGCCGCGCGCGAGCACGTTTTCGATCCCGCGCTTCTCGGCCGCGGTCACCACCGCCTCGAAATCGCCGCGCGCCAGGTGGCGCGACCAGCCGTGCTCCAGCATTCCGCCGCGGCGGTTCGGAGCTGTCGCCAGCGCACCGCCCGAGGCCGAGATCGCCGGATCTTCCCGCGCGTCGAGCTCCTGATCGACCGCATCCTCGTCGGCGGCCGCCAGCTCCTCGGACCCGGCGTGACCACTCGGCGGAGCCGCGCCCGCCGCGGTGTCCACCGCATTCCTGTCGAGGATGATCTTGTTGTCGCGGATGCGCATCAGCAGGTGCTGGCCGTGCGTCATCACCACGCCGCCGTCGATGAGCGGCCCGCGCACCGTGACCGACCCCTTGTGCAGCCAGACGTCGAGCGCCTGGTTCTCCTCCGACCACTCGACGTCGAAGATCGTTCCGATCACCTGAACCACATACGGCCCGGCGGCGACCTGCCAGTGCGCGTGCGGCCGCGGCACGAAGTAGGTGTGGGCCCGGCCGCGGGTCAGCACGATGCGCGCGCCGTCGGCCGCCAGGTCGCGGACCTGCGTGCGCGCGCCGTCATCGAGCACCACCTGCGACCCGTCGGAGAACTGGATGCGCGTCCCGCTGTCGAGCGGGCGGATCTCGCCGCCGGCGGCGACCGTCCCGTGGATCACCTCGAAGGTGAGCGCCGACGGCCGTTTCAGGATGAGCCAGGCCGCGGGCAGCAACACCGCCAGCGCGGACAGCGCCGTCACCAGCGACCACCGCACGCGCGGGCGGGTCGTGCCGAGGCGGTCCTGCAGCCGGCGCAGCTCGCCTTCGCGCGCCGGCCAGCTCCCGTCGGTCAGCGTCTCACGCGTCAGCCGCAACAGCCGCTCGAGCGACTCATCGGCCGTCCGCTCCTCGACCGGACGAAGCTGTGCCGTGCGGCTCACGGCGTCCCTCCGCTCTTGGCGCCGCCGTCGATATCGTCGTCGGGCAGCTCGCTCAGCAAGTACGCGAGCGCGGGGTCGCGGCTCACCAGCTTGGAGACACGCTTCCACGCGCGAGCCAGCCGCCGCTTCGTGGTGGCCAGCGACAGGTCGACCGCGGTCGCGACCTCGCGCAGCTCCAGCTCCTCGACATAGCGCAGGGTGAAGACCGTGCGATCGATGGGGCTCAGGCGATCGAGCACCTTGAAGAACCGCACGAGCGCCTCGCGCGCTTCCGGCGCCTGCTCGACGGAGCGCAGGTCGACCGGCTCGGTGCGCCCGGGCAGGAACAGCCAGCGGCGCAGCCAGCGCCACCGCAGGTAGTAGCGGATCTTGAAGGCGGTGATCGACATCAGGAACGCGGTCACCGTGCGCGGATCGCGCAGCGTCTTCACGCGGTCGAAGAAGGTGATGAACACCTCTTGCGACAAATCCTCGAGGTCGGCTTCCGGCCCCAGCGTGCGCAGCAGCAGCCGATGCACCATGGGGCCGAAGCGGTGCCACGCTTCGCGCGTCGCGCGCGGATCGTCCTCACACAGGCCCTTGACCAGCGTTGGGTCGTCGGCCCCCGCCAGCGTGGCGCTGGGCAGGAAAACGACGCTCGAGGAGGAATCAGGCCGATGGGCTTTCATGAGGAGGGACGCATGGAAAGTCGCCGGCGCGCGGCGCGACGGCTCAGGATTCGACCAGCGCCGGAGCGGTCGAGAGAACGCATCAGGATCGCACGGACAGAGACGGATCGGCCAGGAAAACATGTGGTTCCGAGTGCGTGCCGGGGGCGTGTCGGGCTCGTCTCACGTGAGCCGCGTCATCGTCTGACGGCGTTCCGACGGCGTTCCGACGGCGTGGCGAGCGGCTGGGAGGCCAGTTCCTTGCAGCGCGTCGTCGCAGGGCTTCGTCGCAGGGCTTCGTCGCAGGGCTTCGTCGCAGCGCTTCGTCGCAGCTTCGTCGAGAGACCCATCGGGGCCGCCTCCGTCGGTGCTAGACTGTCCCGACACGGACGCACACGGCCATGCCGGAGGAGATCAGGGTTACCGAGCCGCTCGACCGTCTGGCGGCGCTTCTGATGCAGGCGCCCACGCCGATCTGCGTGACCTGGGGTCCGGCCCACCGGGTCGAGATCATGAACGCCGCCTTCGAAGCGATGGTGGGCGTCGCCGGAGCGCGCGGCCGCCCGCTCGGCGAGGTGGGGTCGGCGCTCGACGCCGGCCAGCTGCGGCTGATGGAGCAGGCGTTCTGCCTGGGCGAACGCGTCGAGGCCGCCGAGGTCGCGCTGCGCCCGCCGCCTGCCGATCTGCACGCGCGCCCGAGCGGCGCTGCCGGCGCGGGAGAACGGTTCTTCAACCTGGTCTACGAGCCGCTGCATGATCGCACCGGCGCGATCGACGGGCTCATGATCTCCGCGGTCGACGTGACCGCGCACGTCGCCAGCCGGCGCGAGTTCGAGAGCGCGCAGCAACGGGCGCGTTTCCTCGGCGACGCCAGCGCCGCGCTGTCCGAGTCGCTCGACTACGCGCGCACGCTGCGCCGCGTGGCGGAGCTGGCGGTGCCGTGCTTCGCCGACTGGTGCACGGTGTCCGAGACCGACGAGTCGGGCGGATTGCGCCGGCTGGCGGTCGTGCACCGCGATCCGGCGCGCGCGCCGCTGGTCGTCGAATACGAGCGGCATTTTCCGCCCACCGAACACCGCGCCGGGGACATGGCCCACGCGCTGGGCTCGAGTCGGGCCGTGCTGCGCGCGCGCGTCACCGACGCCGAGCTCTGCGCGGCGGCGCAGAGCCCCGACCACTTGCGCGTCATGCGCGGCCTCGGCTGCGCCTCCTGTATCATCGCGCCGATGATCGCGCGCGGAGCGACCGTGGGCGTGGTCTCCTTCATGCGCTCCGAGCCCGACCACCCTTACGCCGCCGGCGACGTTGCCATGGCCGAGGAGCTCGCCCACCGCGCGGCGCTGGCGATCGACAACGCGCGGCTATACCGCGCGGCCCGGCGCCGCGAGGAAACCATGCGCTTCTTCGCCGAGGCGAGCGCGGTGCTGTCGAGCTCGCTCGATTACGAGGCGGCGTTCGACAAGGTCGCGCAGCTGGTCGTTCCGTCGTTCGCGGACTGGTGCGCGGTCGACGTCAAGGCAGAGACCGATCGCGACCCGGCGATCCAGAACGTCGCGGTCGCACACGTGAACCCGGCCAAGGTCGAGCTCGCCCGCGAGCTGCAGCGCCGCTACCAGCCGGATCCGAACGCGACCTACGGGCGCAACAACGTGATCCGCACCGGGCGTTCCGAGCTCTACAGCGAGATCTCCGACGCCGTGCTGGTCGCGTCGACACGCGACTCGGATCACTTGAGCGCGATCCGCGCGCTCGGGTTGCGGTCGTGCCTGATCGTTCCGCTCATCGGGCGCGGGCCGCCGATCGGCGCTCTCACCCTTGCGTGGGCGGAGTCGAACCACCACTACACCGCGGAGGACGTGGCGGTGATGGAAGATCTGGGCCGGCGCGCCGGCTTTGCGCTCGAGAACGCGCGGCTCTACGGCGAGACGCAGAGCGCGGTGCGGCTGCGCGACGAGTTCATCTCGATCGCCAGCCACGAGCTCAAGACCCCGCTGACCAGCATGCAGCTGCAGATCAGCGGGATCCGGCGCGCGGCCGCGAGCCCGGCGCGGCTCGACGTCGAGAAGCTCACGCGACGGGTCGACGCCATCGACCGCCAGGTGGGCCGGCTCGCCGAGCTGGTCGACGGACTGCTCGACGTGAGCCGGGCGGTCGCGGGCCGGCTGCGTCTGAACCTGGAGGAGGTCGATCTCGCGGAGGTCGTGCGCGTGGTCGCCGAGCGGTTTACGGGCGAGCTCGGCGCCGCCCGCTCGGACTTCGCGCTCGACGTGCAAGGGCCGATCCTCGGCCGCTGGGACCGGCTGCGGCTCGACGACGTGGTCACGAATCTGCTCGGCAACGCCATCAAGTACGGCGCCGGCCGGCCGATCCGGCTGGCGGCGCGCCTCGACGGCGACCTCGCCGCCGTCGAGGTCCGCGACCACGGCATCGGGATCCCCGAGGACGACCAGCAGCGGATCTTCCAGCGTTTCACGCGCGCGGTCTCGTCCGAGCACTACGGTGGTTTCGGTCTGGGGTTGTGGATCGTCCAGGTCCTGGTGCAGGCGATGGGCGGCTCGATCGGGGTCGAAAGCGCGGTCGGCGAAGGGGCTCTCTTCACCGTGAAGCTGCCCTGTCACTACATCGGCCAGAGAGGCGCGAAGTCGACACAGGATCATGAGCCAGCCGTGTTGTGAGCGCGTGGTGCTGGTCGTCGACGACGACCCGGGCATCCGCGAGGCGCTCGCCGATCTGCTCGGCGAGGAGGGCTACCAGGTGGTCACCGCGATGAACGGCGTCGAGGCGCTGGACAAGCTGCGCGAGCCGTCGCAGGCGCGGCCATGTGTGATCCTGCTCGACCTCATGATGCCGCACATGAACGGCCACCAGTTCTTCGCGGAGCAGCAGCAGGACCGGGCGCTGGCGTCGATTCCGATCGTCGTGATCTCTGCCGACGGCGCCGTCCGCCAGAAGGCGGCGCAATTTGGCGGTGAGTTCCTGGCCAAGCCGGTGCGCATCGAGCGCGTGCTCGAGGTCATCGAGCGCCACTGCGGGTAGACGTGCCGATCAGCCGGCGCCGGAGGCGTCGGGTCGGGCGCGGTCGTTGGCGATGAAGACCATGATCAGGCTCCAGGCGGCGAGCGCGAACGCGAACATCACGAACTGGAGCGGCCCGGGGAGCGCGTAGACGATCGCTACGATCGGGATCCAGAAGCACCACGCCGGCACGAGCACCGGCATCACGCGCGAGGACAGGAAGCCGCGGCCCAGGGCGGGCCGCGTGCGCGCCCACGACCAGCCGCGCTGCCGCAGCAGGAACAAGGCGACGGTCAGCGACAGCGTCGTCGGCGTGAAGACGAACTGATCGAATGCGATCTTGCGCACGATCGTCGGCAAGCGCGCGTCGCTGCCGAACAGGCGCGCGGCGGTTCGATAGAGCTCGTCGACCAGCACGGCGTTGACGGCGAAGACGACGGCGTTGAAGAGCACATCGCGGCGGGCCCGAGCCCGGGCCCGGCGCGCATCGGGCCCCGCCGTACCTGTCGGCGGTTGCGGGCGCGCCACCAGCCACTTGGCCAGTTCGGGCAATAGGCCACCGGCGACCGCGCCGACGATCGCCGCGAACGGGAGTCCGCCGGCTGTCTTCCAGCGCGCGAGCACGACGCACACCGCGCGCACCGCAGCGCTGAACCGGTAGGCGAGCGCGAGCCCGATCGCGACGCTCTGGATCAGGACGAACGGGCGCCAGAACCGGCGCAGCGCCGCCAGCCCGACCGCGAACGGCCCGGGCGCTCGCGCGATGATGGAAGGAGCGTCGTCGGGCATGGGCAAACGCTTCCTACAGCGAATCGCGCCCGGCGCGTTGAATTTTCGTCGCGCCTGGCCGCCACGCGATCGCGCCCAGGCGATCACCGAGGCGGGCGGTACCCGCTCGAGACGTCGGTCGCCGTGGCGCCGCCGGATGCGGTCGATTGCTCCATCCCGACCATCAGGCTGTGCTCGAAGGCGACGTTGAACCCCTTGTTTGGCTTGCCCACGATGATCGCGCTCGTCGCGCCGCGCTCGGCGACGGTCAGCTCGTGCGTGCTGTCGATGTTGAACGTGTAGCCCTTCATGTACGTGAAGATCGAACGGCTCTTCCCCTGATAGATGACATGGCTGGTGACGACGTGGCGTCCGGGCGCGAGCGGACCCGCGAAGATCACGTAGTCCTGGCCGCGCGCGACACTGCTGGTGAGCAAGGCCGGCAGATCGCGGCCGTCGAGCGTGAAGTGCGCTTCCGACAGCTGAAAGGTATCGCCGACGTCGTTACGAAATCGCAACGTGGTCTCCATGCCCGTCGCCGGCGGTTCGGCCGCCGAGGTATCCGTGTCGGTCTCGTTCGCCGCTCCGTTCATGCTGGGCGCCGCCGCCCCCTTCGGCGCCACGATCGCGGGCGAAGCGCCCGCCTGAGCCATCAGCAAGATCCCCACGCCGATCGCCATCCACATGATTCCGCCCCCCTGCTCGAGATTGCCGAGCGCTGCCTCGAGAAAAATAACCCCTGCGCGAGCCGCCGCCAGGCGGGTCCGCTGCGGGCGGCTCGCGGTCGAGCTTTTCGTCCCCCCCCGCTTCGGTCTTTGTCGAAGCGCGACCTTGGTGCAAACTCGCGCGCCATGAAAGCTCATCAGCTGACCGCAGGATCCTTTTTGCTATTGCTCGTAAATGGCGTCGCGCGCGCTCAGATGGGCGACCCGACCAAGGTGACTCTGAAGACCACGCCGGTCGCCGGCGCCATCTCGGTGATCGAGGGCGCCAACGGCTTCGCAGGCGGCAACGTCGCGGTCTCAGTTGGCAACGACGGTGTGTTCATCGTCGACGACGAGCTTCAGCCGTTGACCACCAAGCTCAAGGCGGCGGTCGCGGCGCTGTCGAAGAAACCGGTGCGCTTCGTGATCAACACGCACTGTCACCCCGACCACACGGGCGGCAACACGGTGCTGGGCGGCGGCGGCGCGATCATCGTCGCGCAGGACAACGTCCGCAAGCGCCTGTCGGTCGACCAGACCACCAACTTTGGCGGCCAGACGCGCGTGCTCCCGGCGACGCCGCCCGAGGGATTGCCAATCGTCACCTTCGGGGACGACGTGACGCTGCACCTGAACGGCGACGACGTGCACGTGATCCACGTGCCGCCGGCGCACACCGACGGCGATTCGATCGTGCACTTCCCCACCGCCAACGTCATTCACATGGGCGACACCTTCAGCTCGATGGGTTATCCCTTCGTCGACGCCCTGAGCGGGGGCAAGTTCGACGGGCTGATCGCGGCCGCCGATCGCGCGCTTCCGCTTTGCAACGACACCACCAAGATCATCCCGGGTCACGGCCCGGTCGCAACGGTCGCGGAGCTCAAGGCCTGGCGCGAGATGCTGATCAAGATCCGCGACAAGGTGGCCGCGCTCGCGGCGGCGCACAAGTCGCTGGATGAAATCAAGGCGGCGAAGCCGACCGCGGAGTTCGACGCGAAGATGGCGAACGGCTTCATCAAGCCCGACATGGTCGTCGAGGAGGTGTTCGTTTCGTTGCCAGCGGCGCCGCAAAAGGCCGGCAAGGGCGCCCAAAAAGCGAAACAAAAGGCGAAACCAGAAGCGAAGTAAGAGAGCGAGGCCGGATCAGCGCGGCCAGCGATCGAGGCGGGGCACGACCACGGGCGCAGGCGTGCCTGCCGCGGCTGCGATCTTCGTGACCGGAACGGCGGCGGGCGGTATCGCCGGCGCGCCGAACAGCCGCAACAGGGCCTCCGGCAGCCCGTCGAGCGCCGGCTTGAAATAGACCGGTGCGTCCAGCGTCACGGCGAGCATGGTGTTATTGCTGCGCGTGATCGCGAAGCAGGGGATGTCGCGGTGCGGGCTGCGCTGCAACGTGCGCAGGAACTTGCCGCCGGCGCGTGACTCCATGTCGAGGTCGACCATCACCAGTCCGGGACGTTCGGTCTGGATCGCGACCGCCGCTTCGGCCTCGGTCACGACCGCGCGCACGCCCCAGCCTTCTTCGATCGCCAGCTCCATCAGCAGGTCGCGAACCTCTTCGTCATCGGTGATCACCAACACCGCCGCGGGCGTGCGGCGCGCAGGGGCCACGCCCCCGCTCGGTGGAGCGGAAAAGCCTTCGATCACAACGTGATCATCACCATCGGATGTTTCCAGGGGTTTTCGGACGCGTCGATTCGCGGTGAATTCCGTCGCGTTCGAATTGTCGGCGCGCGCTTCGACCAGCTCGCGGCGCCCGCTGGTTTCCGGCCACCAGCGGGCGCCCACCCCACCGCCCACGATCCTCACCGGCCTTGCCGCGGCATTCGTCGGCCCGTCGCCTGTCGGCGCGCGATCGGTCCGATCACCAGGTAGCCCAACGCCACCGTCAACCCAAACGCCAACCACAGCCCCGGATCGTTCATCGATTTAAACGATGACATGCGCCCTGTTTCGCGGGCGTTACCGGGTGCCTAAATCTAGGTAAATTCGCGCTGCTGCAGCGCGGTCAGCGGACCGGCAGGAGTGCACCGCGCTAGCCGTGATCGGTGATCTCTTGCAGATCCTCGATCACCACGCCCTCGGGGTCGGGGGCGGGCGGAGCCGATTGCACGCGGAAGCTCGCGATGGTCGCCTGCAGTTGCTCGCGGTCGGCGGGGGTCGCGAAGGGCAAGGTGTCGAGCAAGAGCTGGATCGCCGCCGGATACTCCTGTTGATCCGCCAGCAACTTGGCCAGCAGCTCGGCCGCCTGCGTGCGTGCGAGTCGATCGTCGCCCGCCGCCTTCAGCGCGTCGCGCGCCAGCCCCAGCGCCTCGGCCGGGTTCTCGAGCTCGGCGCCGTGTGCGGACGCGGTGTGCAGCGCCGCGAAGATCTCCTCGAGCAGCGGCTTGTTCCCTGCCGAGACCGCCAGCGCGCGGCGATAGGGTGGCAGCGCGCGCTCGAACAGGCCGGCCGCGCTCAACGCGCGCCCGAGCGCCCCGGCGACCAGCGCGACGTGCACGCTGTCGTGCTTGTCCTCCAGGGCTTTGAGCTGGCCCTCGCGCAGGTCGACCAGCGCTTCGATGTCGCCGACGCTCTCGTAGTGGCGCGCCAGCAGCTTGCCGGCGTCGAGGTAGCAGGGATCGTCGAGCAGCGTGTCGCGCAACGCCTCCAGCGCCACCGGATCGGCCGCGTCCTTGGCCAGCCGCAGCCGGGCCACGCGCATGCGGATCTCGGTGCGTGCCTCGGGTTCCATGAGCTGATCCAGCCGTTCGCGCGCCAGGCGATCGCAGCTCGAGAGATCGTCGATGCGCGCGTAGAGGTCGAAGAGGTCGTTCCACAGGCCCGCGTTGCCGGGCACCCGCGCCCGCAGCGTCTCGTAGATGCGCGCCGCCAGGGGGCTGTCGCCCTCGCGCTCGCGCACGTCGCTGGCCAGCTGGCGCAGGTGCGGCTCGATGCGCTCGGGGTCGCTGACCTCGAGCGCGCGCGCAAAGTGGCCGTGCGCGCCCTCGAAGTCGCCGCGCGCTCGCGCGCGCTTGCCGAGCTCGATGAGGCCCCACACGGCCTCGGTCTTGCCCGCTTCGCCGCCCGGAAAGCCGATCAGCGCCACGAGCAGCGCATCGGCGCGCGCGTCGTCGTGCAGCGCGGTCGCGAGATCGTAGCCCTCGCGGATCGATGCCGGTGTCGCCGCCGCGGTCTGCGCGCGCCGGGTGAGCGCGTCGAGCAGCTGCCGGTCGTTGCCGGTCTGGCGCGCCGCGCGCTCGTAGAGCGGCAGCACGCCGGCCAGCTCCTCGTCGGTGACGCCGGCGCCCTGCACCAGCGCCAGCGCGCGCTCCATGTCGGGGCGGCGCTCGACGGCGGCCAGCAGCGACGCCAGGCCGCGAACGCGCGTCGCCGGATCCTGGAGCTCGGCCTCGGCCAGGCGGAACAGCGCCTCGGCCTGGCCTTGCGGCGTGACCTCGTCGCGCACGAAGCGCTGCAGGCGGTCGAGCGCCTGCGCGCGCTCGCCGGCGTCGCATTTCAGGGCGATGCGCGCGACCGTCATGGTCGCCTCGCTGGGGATCTCGCCCGTGTCGCAGGCGCGCCGGCAGAACTCCAGTGCGCGCGGCGCATCGTCGAGCTCGGTCTCGCACAGCTCACCGGCCCACAGCAGGAGGCGCGCGACCAGCGGCCCGTCACCGCGGCGGCGGCGCCGGTCGATGATCGCCTCGACGCGCGCGAGCGCGTCATCGCCCGCGTCCATGCGCGCCACCAGCGCGCGCGTGCTCCGGCGCAGCTCCGGATCCTCGGGGCGCAGCTCCAGCGCCAGCAGCGCGGCCTCGACCGCGCCCTCGCGTTGCCCCAGCTTCTCGCGCAGTTCGGCGATCTCGCGGTGCGCCTCGGCCTGGTCCTCGGGCGAGGTCGCCGCGGCGATGCGCTTCTCCAGCACGACCGCCAGCGCCGGCAGCTGATTCTGATCGCGCAAGCGGACGCACAGCCCGCGGAACTCGGCGGCGTCGCGCACCGCCTCCATCATCGCCGAGTCCATGAGCTCGCCCGCCTGCGCCTGGTCGCCGCGGGCCGCCGCCAGATCGCGCAGGCGCAGGAGCACGCCGACCACCGAGAACCCCACACGCTGGTTGCCGCCGCGCGCGAGCGCCAGCAGCGCGCGCCCGGCCCGTTCGGCGCGCTCGTTGTCCTCGGCGTCGCCGGCCGCGTTGAACAGCTCTTGCAGCACCAGCGTGTTGCCGAGATCGATCGCCGCCGCCTGCTCGAGCACGCCGACCGCCTCGCGATGACGGTTCTGCGCGCGCCGCACGCGGCCGAGCTGGAACAGGATGTGCGCGCGCTCCGACGAGCGGCGCGCGCTGGGCAGCGCCGCCTCCAGCGCCTCGCCCGCGTGTTCGGCGCGGCCGGCCGCCAGCAGCGCCGACGACAGCGCCAGCACGAGGGCCTGGTCCTGCGGCGCGACGCGATGCGCGCGTTCGAGCGCGGTCACGGCGACCGCCGGCTCGCCGAGCGGGCCGGTGGCCAGCGCGTAGACCTCGTTGGCGATCGCCAGCAGCGTCGCCGGATCCTCGGTGTAGCCCGAGGCTTCGGTCAGCAGCGTCGCCAGCGGTGACGACGCACCCGCGCGCCGGTGCAGGTCGATGAGCGCGCTGCGCACCGCTTGCGCCGATGGCGCCTCGACGAGCGCGCGTTCGAGACAAGCGATCGCGCGGTGGCGGCGATCGATCGCCAGGTAGGCCTGCGCCAGGCGCAGCGCCACCGACGGGCGGTCGTGGGCGGGCGCGATCTCCAGCAGCTGGTCCAGCCAAGAGGTCGCCGCTTCGGCGTGGCCGCTCTCCATGCACAGCCGGCCGAGCGCATCCAGCGTCGGAGCCGCGGTCACCAGCGCGGCCGCGCGCTCGTGCGCCGCGATGGCGCGCGCGCGATCCCCGAGCGCGCTCTCGGCGACGCGGCCGAGCCGGCTCCAGAGCGCGGCCGCCTCGGGGCGCTGGCTCAGGTTCTCGACCTTCTCCGCCTCGGCACCGAGGACGTCGGCCAGCTGGCCGTTGCGGTGGCTCGAGCCGAGCACCTCGGCGAGCGCGTCGACGGTCGGCACGTGGCCGGGTGCCTCGTCGAGGTTCGCCATCAGCAGGCTCACGCGATCGCTCGCGCCCTCGATCGACGCACCGACGCGCTCGAGCTCGAGGCGCAACGACAGGCGATCCTCGCGCAGCTCGGCGCGCGCCAGCTGCGCCCGGCGCAGCTCGGACAGCGCGGCGTAGCGGCCCTCGCCCGCGTACAGCGACGCCAGGCGCTCGGTGGCGGCCGCCTCGCCAGGATCGGCGGCGCAGATCTCGGCCAGCGCGCGGATCGCGGCCGGCCGATCGTCGAGCCGGCCCACTGCCAGCTCCTCGGCGCGCAGGCGGAAGCGACGCGCGAGCTCGCCGGCGGCGGCCGGCAGCGCCGCCGCGCGCAGGAAGATATCGTACGCGGCGCGGATCTCGTGCGCGGTGCCGACGCTGCACAGCCGGCGCGCGATCTCATCGACGCCGAGCGCCACCGCATCGGCCGCGCTGCGCTTGCCGCTGGGATTGGCCGGCGCACCGGCGGTCGATATCCGCGCCGCCCGATCGAGCAGCGTTCGCGCGGCGTCGAGGCCCGTGTCGTCGGGCAGCGCGAGATCGCGCGCCCACTCGGTCGCCTCGAAGAGCGCGTCGAGATCGTCGGTGGCCAGCGCCGCGATCCGGCGCAGCGTCTCGTACAGCGACGGCGCCGGTGAGCGGCGCTGGATGTCCGCCAGGTGATGCAGCGTCGGCAGATCGTCGGGGCGGTGCCCGAGCGCGCGCACCAGCGCCGCCTCGGCCATCAGGAAGTCGCCGCGCTCCTGCTCGTGCCAGCCGGCGATGCGCGTCTCCAGCTCCAGCAGCGTCTGCGGCGCCAGGCTGCTCTGGGACGAGGAGACCTCTCCCAGCGCCGCCGCCAGCGGCACGAACGCCGCATTGGCGCGCGCCGCGGTCTCGGCCATCGGGAACAGCGTCTCCTCGCGCAGGTCGGGCGTGGTGTCGAGCGACAGCAACGCCTCGGCCAGCGGCTCCCAGCGCGCGGAGCGGCCCGCGCAGCGAACGACCGCGGTGCGCAGATCGGCGCGGCCCGGCTCGGCGGCGAGCGCGCGGGCGTAGTCGTTGAGCGCGGCGGCGGCGTCGCCGAGCTGCTCCTCGTGCACCGCCGCGGCGTGAGTCAGAAGCTCGGTCGCGCGGCGCGGCGCCAGGCCGGCGACCGCCGCCGATTCTTCCAGCGCGTGGACCGCGACGCGGAAGCCGCCGGTCTCGGTGGCCAGGCGCACCAGCTGCGCCTCGGTGGGGCGGTCGTCGGGATCCGCGCCCAGCGCGTGCGCCGCGTGGGCCAGCGCAGTGGCCTTGTTCTGCGCGCGCGTCTCGCTGAGCTCGGCCGCCTCGCGCAGGATCGCCGCACGGGCGGGGCCGGTCGACGCGCCCGCGAGGCGCGCGTCGAGGAGGCCCAGGCGCAGCGCCCAGTCGTCGGTCTCGAAGCTCGCGGCCAGCAGCGCCGCGACGGCGCGGGCGCGCACCGCCGTCAGTGGGACCAGCGCTTCGAGGCCGTCACGCGCGGCGGTGTTCCGGGGATCCGCGACCAGCGCGTGCTCGTACCAGTCGACTGCGTGCGCCGGATCGTCGGTGCGCAGGCGGCAGGTGTCGCCCAGGCGCGCGGCCAGCGTCGCGGCGCGCGCGCGATCGCGGCGGCAGGTCTCTGCCAGCAGATCGTGCAGATCCGGCCAGCGCTTCTCGTCGGTGAGCAGGTCGGCCAGCGCGTCGGTCGCTTCGATCGACGGGCCGAAGCGGCGCTCGTGCTCCTGAAAGCTGGTGATCGCGGCGCCGCGATCGCCGAGCGAATCGCGCTCCGACGTCGCGACGCGCGCGAGGTCCGCCGCTTCCGCGCGCGGATCCGAGGCGACCGACATGCGGTGGCGGAGGATCTCGACGTACTCGTCCCAGCGGCTCGCCGACGCCAGCACGCGCGGCAGGGTCGCCAGCGCCTCGGCGTCGGCGCGGTCGAGGTCCAGGCAGGCGCGCCAGGCCGTGACCGCGGTGCTGATCTCGCCCAGCGACGACGCGAGGCGCGCGCGTGTGCCCAGCGCCGCGCGCTTCTCGCCCGGACGCGGCGCGAGATCGGCGAGGCCGGCCAGCACTGGCAGGCGCTCGGCCTGACGGTCGGCGGCCTCGAGCAGCTCGTCGAGGCGGATGAGGATGCGCCGCTGCGTGACCGGATCGCCTTCGGGTTCGCGCCAGGCGCGCTGGTAGGCGGCGATCGACGCCGTGCGATCGCCGATCTCGGCGTCGGTGACGGTGGCGATCTCGCCGCGCAGCACCGCGCGCCGGCGGCCGTCGTTGGTGGAGGCCGCGGCCGCCGCGAGCCCGTCGATGAGCTGGCTCGGCAGCTTCTGCTCGCGGCACAGGCGGCGGAACCAGTCTTCGACCTCGCGGTCGTCGGGGTCGAGCGGCATCAGCGCCGCGAGCAGCGTGACGGCGGTGCGCCCGTCGCCGGCGGCGACCCGGCGCGCGGCGGCGTTCCAGAGCAGCGCCTTGCGCGAGGCGCCGCCCGCGAACTTCAGGCCGCGCTCGACGGCCGCCAGCGCGCGTTCGGGCGCGCCCGCGGCGTCGTACGCCGCTTCGAGCGCGCTGCCCGCGCCGAGGCGCGTCTCTGCCGGCGCCGACTCCAGCGCCAGGATCTGTTCCAGCGCGGCGAGCACGCGCTCGTGATCGCCCTTCTCCGCCAGCAGTGTCCGTAACGACTGCAACGCCGCCGCCGCATCGTTCAGGCGGTCGAGCTCGCAGAGCGCGATGCGCTCCCGCAGCGCGCGCCCCTCGACGGGCGGTACGACCGGCAGCCGTGCCCGCCAGAACGCGCACAGCTCGCTCCAGCGCTCGTGGCGCTCGAGCAAGCGCTCCAGCACCGTGGCGACCTGGGGGTCGCCGGGCACCAGCGTGAAGAGCTCCTGCAGATACGTGATCGCCAGGTCCTGGCGCCCGACGAAATCCTTGGCGACCTGCGCCGCCTCGCTGAGCAGCGCCACGCGCCGCTCGCGATCCGGCCCCGAGTCGAGCGCGCGATCGTAGACCGCGAGCAACGCGTCCCAGCGCTGCGCCAGCGTCATGGAGACGATCAACTGCCGCAGCGCCCAGTCGCAGCGCGGGTCGATGCGCAGCACGCGCTCGAGGATCTCCTCGAGATCGCCGGGCCGATCGGCGAGCCACTCCGCCTGGTAGGCGGCGGCGCGGCGCCCGAGCGACAGGCCGGCCGCCGCCGAGATCTCCGACTCCAGCGCTTTTCGGTAGGCGGCGAGCGCGATCGCGGGGCGGCCGTCGGCGGCCGCGGCGCCCTCCAGCCGTTCCCACGCCGCGAGATCGTCGGGCGTGCGTTCGATGTCCGCGAGCGCGTTGGCGAGCGGGCTGCCAGATACCAGCGATTTGTCGACGAGCGACGTGATCTCCGGATTGGTGTCCTCGGCGGCGTCGCGCTTTCGCGCGGCCGGCGGTGCTGCAGGCGCTGGAGGCGTGGCCTTGCCTTTATGTCCCTCGCGACCTTGGGCCATGAACGTCCCTTCTGCTACTGGTGAGCGTCAGGGGAGATCGGCGCGTCGGAACGCAAACTTGAGCGCGGCTCGCGCCCCGCGCGGCGTCGGAGCACGCAGGCGGCTCAGAGCAACGTGTCGGAATTCCCGCTCATTCGAGCAGACCGCGCGGGCCGACCAGGCTCTGGTAGCCTTCGCGGTGCCAGGCGTCCAGCTCGTGCGCGCGCAGGATCGGGAACGGGTGCGTACGCCGCACCGTGAGCAGGGTCTTGTAGGCGCGGTTGAGCACCGACGCGTCCGCCTCTTCGTAGGCGCGGATCTGGCGCACGAACTCGCGCTCGTCCATCTCGGGCCACAAGCGCCCGGCGCCCCCGGCCAGCTTCATGAAGACGCGAAGGCAGGGCTCGAGGTGCTGCACGCACAGCAGGCCAGCGCGGTCGGCGGTGAGCTCGGCCTTGCGATGCCAGTCGTGGAGCGCGACGACCAGCCCCTGGCCCAGCAACGAGCCGATGCCGAACGTCGCCTGGCCGATTGCCGCGACGATGCTGGCGATGTTGTTGGCGAGCACGGTGTAGAGCACGTGCCCGGCCTTGATGTGACCGAGCTCGTGGCCGATCACGAACGACAATTCCTCGTCGCCGAGCAGATCGATCAGACCCGACGTCAGCACGATGAACGGGCTCTTGTGCCCGTAGGTGTAGGCGTTGGGGACGGGATTCAGCGTCACGTAGAGCTCGGGCTCGGGCACGTCGAGGATGCGGCAGCCCCACCCGAGGTAGCGGTGCAAGCGCGGCAGCATGCGCTCGGTGACGCGCACGTTGTCGGCGGTGTTCTCCAGGTAGTAGACCCGCTCGACCCCCAGCTCCATGACTTTGGACACCACCGTGTCGAGCCCGGGCACGGACGAGAGCGCCTCGGTCGCGGCGGCGTCGTGCGGGTGCTGAAACTCCGCGGCGGTGAGGCCGGCGAATGTCTTCAGCTTCTTCTTGCTGCCGTTGGTCTTGTTCCCGGGCGGCGCTGCCATGACCCGCGCATCTTACCGTGGCGCCGGCCGTCAGCGCTTGCCGGCGTCACCCTCGCCGAGCGCCGCCACAATCTCGTCGGGAGTCTGCCCCAGCCAGTACGCGCCGATGTTGCGCCCCGTCGACAGCGTCCGCGGGCGCATCCGGTCGATGTAGAGGATGCCGTTCAGGTGGTCGATCTCGTGTTGCAGGATGCGCGCGTACCAGCCGGTGGCGTCGATGGTGATCGACTCGCCACGGTGGTCGAGCGCGCTGACCTGCACGCGCTGCGAGCGGGGGACGACGGCCTGGTAGCCGTCGACGCTCAGGCAACCCTCGAAGTGGTCGATCATCGCCGGCGGCTCGCCCGGTGGCTGGCCCACGAAGCGCAGCTCCGGGTTGACGATCACGTGGAACGGCACCGGCGTGCGCGCCTGTTCCTCGCGCGCGACCTGGTCTTCGATCACCGCCAGGCGCAGCGGCTCGCCGATCTGGGGCGCCGCCAGGCCGACGCCAGGCGCGTCGCGCATGGTCTCGCGCATCAGTTCGATCAACGTCTGCACGGGCGCGCTGCGGATCTCGGCGGGTGTCAGGTCGCGGCCCTTCTGGCGCAGGACCGGCGTGCCGGCCTGGACGATCTTCAACAACATGCGCGCAGCATGGCACGAATCTCATCAGTCAGCGGCGGCGTCGACGACTCCCGCGTCGTCGCCGTCAGGGCTTGCGTCACCGTCGGGGCTGGCGTCGAATCCGACCGCCGGATGCAGCGGCGGGACGGTGACGCTGGCCGGTCCGGTGACCGGAAATCCGTGGCAGCAACCCTGGTGCGTCTCCGGGCCGAAGTCGACGATCGCCGTGAACGGAAGCCGGCCGTCGGTGAAGGTCAGGTCCAGCTCGCAGCTGCCGGGAGCCATCGCGATGATCTCGAAGCGCACGCACGGATTGGTGCCGTCGATGTCGCCGCGGCACTCCGGCGTCTGGTTGATGGGGCAGGCGGGGCCGGTCCAGGTCGCCGACTGCACGTTCAGGTTCTCGCCGGTGGTCGCGAAGATGTCGAAGTAGGGATTCGGGCAGTTGGTCGCGCAGTTGCTGCTACAACCGGCGGTGGCGGTACCGACCAGCAAGGCGATCATCGAGAAGAAACGTAGATCACAGCGGAAAAACAGCATTGCCCCGACGTTAGACGGGGCGCGCGTGCAGTCAAGACGCGATTCGCGGATGTGCGCGGCAGCGCGTGCGCGCCGTATCGAATCGTTCGACAAGGCCGTGCTGGACGAAGACAAGGGGTTTTTCGCCTGACCACTGTCGGATCGTTCGACGACGGGGTGGTGGACGAAGACTGGACGAAGACTCGACGAAGACGAGGAATGTCGCCTGAACATTTCCGGCGATGCGAGATCTTGTTTCGAGTTCGTAAATCCGATCACCACCGTCGAGATCCGCGCGTTGCCGTCGCGCATCGGTGTTACCCTCCCCGCCATGATCGACGTCGTCGACCATGGAGCGATACGCGAGCTGCGGCTCGCGCGTCCGCCGGTCAACGCGCTGGACCCCGGTTTGATCGCGGCGCTGCGCGCGGCGCTGGCGGGCGCGGCCGCCGCCGGGCGCGAGGCCATCGTGCTGTCCGGCGCGCCGGGGCGCTTCTCGGGCGGGCTCGACGTGCCCGCGCTGCTGCAGCTGGATCGCGCCGGCATCCAGCGTTTGTGGGTCGACTTCTTCGGCCTGATGCGCGACCTGGCCGCGTCGCCGGTGCCGATCGCCACGGCCATCACCGGTCATAGCCCCGCGGGCGGCGCCGTGCTCGCGCTCTTCACCGATTATCGCGTGTTCGCCGACGGACCGTTCATGGTCGGGCTCAACGAGGT
>Ga0265314_10000912_pt1 | contig 34813 bp, 34 predicted proteins | sample 4126metaG_FD_203106 | JGI IMG/M metagenome (GOLD analysis project Ga0265314, IMG submission 203106) | Rhizosphere microbial communities from Carex aquatilis grown in University of Washington, Seatle, WA, United States - 4-1-26 metaG | ecosystem: Host-associated > Plants > Roots > Rhizosphere >...
CCCCTCAAAACCTTCCAGAATGGCTTCCTTACTTGCTTCGACCTGTGCTACCAAAAGTACTTCGGCGCGTGTATTTGACGAAAGTTGGAGTGAAACTTCCTTTTGGATGGAAAGTATGGGACTGCCTGTGATTTTGCACGTGCTTGGAGCAACGTTGACTTTATATCCCCGCTTGAATCGATCAATTACCTCTGCTGGCACCTCCGACGAAAATTTGATATTCACCTTAACAGGCTGCAAGGGTTCAACAGATACATGAGTTCCATGCTCATCCGCCCGAATCGTAACCTTGAATCTCGGATCGAGTTTTTCAAGGCGCCATTGCTCCAGTCTGACTTTGTGAGACACCATAAAGGCAGTAGCACTTGCGATTTCGCTTCTCAACTTGTCTGTTGACTTTAAGTGATCGGTGAGTGGGATTCGAATCGTTAAGGATCTTTTTCCCTGCCACTTCTCCGGAGTTCCAAATTTTTCCAAGATATGTCGTTGTAAGAAACACCAATACGCCTCTGAGAGTTCCACATCAACAACAATGAGAAAGACAGGCAATCCTACGTTGATTAGGTAATCTTCTAAATGATCACAGTCCAACTGAAAGCTGATGTATCCATCTCGTCGCAATAGGTCTCTACTGCCCTTGAGCTGTACGTACAAGGACTCCCCAGTTGGCTTTCCACCTGCAAATACTTCAACGAGAAAGTCTTTGCCATAATCTGAGGTTAATTCATTCCTTACCCACTCGGAAGGCAAAGCAGAATGGAAAAAGGCCTTGGATTTTTGCTCGATAATATGTTGATCGGGTCTGGTTGGCATAAATACGGTCCTTGAACGATGCATACTTTATTTCATCTTCTTGTTCTGGAAAGACTGAAATAGTACTCCTATCCCAAAGCTTCGCGCGAGTTAACCGATTGGATGTGGTTGGCGCCGGATTCAAAAGCGCGGCCTTCGCAGCGGCGAATTCGGCCCCGGTGGAGGTGAATTTGCTAAAGAATGCCTCAAGTTCCGGGCCGGTGAAATAATTGGGATCGTTCTGTGTGTGGTGGTTCTTGTTCGCTTCGCGAACCCGGGCCTCACTTCGTTCCGGCCCGGGCCACCCTGCGAATTTTCTCGCGGCCGGGGTAGGCGGGTCACCCTACGCCTTTCCTACACAATCTTTTCGTTGCTGACGCGGTTGCGGATGGTGCGTGTGTCGACTTCCGGGGCCGGCTCGACGAACTTCCCGTACAGACTCGGGCGGCGGCTGGCCATGTGTGCGCTGGGCAGGCTGTTGACGCGGCGTTCCTTGTAAAGTTCGGCGATCACGAAGTCGTCTTCCGCGGCGCTGGTTTCGGCGATGATGATGCCTTCGGGGTCCACAATCATCGAGCAGTCGACGCGCACTTCGGGGCCGTCGATGCCCACGTCGTTGGTGAAGACCACGTAGCAGTTGTCGTCGTACGCGCGCGACGGATTCGGAATGGCGCAAGGCCGCATGGCGAAATCAGTCTAGAGATGTTGGGTTAATGCAGGTTATTGTTTCTGCTGATTTTATTCTGTATTTTGGTCTATACGTGAACTTTTCCACCAGAATAAGCCAATTTGCCGCTCTCAAGGCTTCTTAACACCATCTGGAACTAGGCGGGAAATAAAATGCAAGTTTGTCTCAAAAAATGGTCTCGCCCAGAATGGGTATATGCCTAAATTTGTTTGAGTTTCTATTGGCGTCCAGCCAAGCGCATCCCATGCCTTTTTCCAGCGCGCTAATGACCAGAAATTATTTGGGCAATACACATTGTAGCCCCGATTGCCCACCCAATCCATAAAAGCTAGAGTCGAGAATGCAAAAGGGTGATCTGCATGCACGTCCTTAATTATTATTGCCAGCTTCGCCACCCTTGCCGCTTCCCTTAAAATGACCATGGGGTCATCTATATGGTGCAAGATATCAACCATGATTACTGCATCCATACTTTGATTATCGAAAGGCAAATGTTTGCCGTCGAAATGCTGCACGGCTATGGCTGTCTTGGGTTGGATCAACACATCAACCCCAGCAATCGTTAAGTCTGGCCGTGCGTCCTGAATGCCGCGCGCAATTCGACCGGTTCCGCAACCGACATCCAGTACGGTTTTGCAATTAAGAGGGAGCATTGCGGCAAGATGGCCGGTTAAAACAGATGTACGCTGGTCGCGAACCAATTTCCCGTGAACCCATGTGACGGCAGGAACAAGCATTAGGCCATCCCTTTTCGACAAGTAAGAATTTCGACACTCAAGTCATTCAAGCTGACGAACCATCAACGGACAAGTAAAATTATACCATGTTCGTAATTGTCTTATTATTATCCCCAGGATTTATTTGCAATGGTGAAGCTGGCCAATCGCCTTACGCAGCGGCAAATTGGCGCACCCAACTTCAGTCTTTCATAGCGGAGTGTATTACTCCTACGGATTCATACCAATGATTGCAATTCCAAGGGAATGCCATGAGTTTGACCTGATCGTAGGCCCGATCCTCGCGAGCGTATTCGTGTTGCTTTTGGTTTATAGCTCACGCACATGCGCGATCTGGGTCCAGAGTCTACGATGTGGAATTGGGCCAGGTTGTCGGCCGGAGTGGTCTTTGCTTACTTTTTTAAATTGCACGATTGATCGAGCGGACGCTATACAATCTTTTCGTTACTGACGCGGTTGCGGATGGTGCGTGTGTCGACTTCCGGGGCCGGCTCGACGAGCTTTCCATACAGACTCGGGCGGCGGCTGGCCATGTGCGCGCTGGGCAGGCTGTTGACGCGGCGTTCCTTATAGAGTTCCGCGATGACGAAGTCGTCTTCCGCGGCGCTGGTTTCGGCGATGATGATGCCTTCGGGGTCCACAATCATCGAGCAGCCGACGCGCACTTCGGGGCCGTCGATGCCCACGCCGTTGGTGAAGACCACGTAGCAGTTGTTGTCGTACGCGCGCGACGGCAGCCACTTGGTGATCCAGGTGCGGCCTTTCAGTCCCAGGATCGCTTCGCGCATGGGCTGCGGATCGCGGTGGCGGTTCTTCCACACGTCGAGCGCAATGCGCCCCATCCCGGCCCGCGGAATATCGAAGCCGCCCGTCTGGTGCGGCGCGAAGAGCACTTCGACGCCGTTTAGCGCAAGCACGCGCGCGTTCTCGGGCAGGTTGTTGTCGTAGCAGATCAGGAAGCCGGCTTTCCAGCCGTGCAGGTCGAAGGTCTCGAGTTTGTCGCCCTGCAGGATCGCCGAATTTTCGAACGCATGGACTTTGCGGTGCTGGAAGAGCCGGCCTTCGGCGCCCACCGCGACATAGGTGTTATAGAGCCGGTCCGCTTCGTCCTTTTCGATCAGCCCGAAAAGAACGGTCAGGTTGTGGCGCTTGGCCAGCTCCGCGAAAAAGCGCACGCTCTCCCCGTCGGCGGTCCGTTCGGCAGCCGAGAGGATCGGTTCGCGTGCGCTTTCGCAGACCCAGTGATACCCCGTGGTGCACATCTCCGGGAAGGCGACGACGTGGGCGCCCTTTTTCGCCGCCTGTTCGACGAAAGCCGCCATCACAGCGAGATTGCGGCGCTTGTCCTGCTCCGCCATCTCGAACTGAACGCCTGCGACTTTGAGTGGATTGCGCATACGGCGGCTCCGTGCCCGGCTTACTTGCCCGTGAACTCGATGGTGATTTCCGGGTCCATGTTGACCTTCATGCCTTTGATGTCCTTGAACAGGGCCATCATCGCGGCCTTGTCTTCCGGATTGATCGCATTGAGCTTCTTGAGCTGCGCTTCGTCTTCGATCAGCGCACCGAAGTCGATGTCCATGTACGTGACCTGGTTGCCTTCGGAGTGGGCGCTCGAAGTCTTGACCAGCTTGCCTTCGACTTCGACGACGAACGACATGCGCATGCCCTTGAGCGTGGCCTTCATCATGGCCAGTTCTTCCGGCTTCGGGTCTTCCTTCTTGGGAGCGGCGGGATCCGCGGCCGGCGCGGCCGGCTTGGGCGGCGCAATCACGGTCAGCTTGGCCGTCTCGCCCTTCTCGAACTTGAAGGAGTACTTCGGTTCGGCCTTGTCGGCGTGCTTCGGATCGGGCGTCTCGGAGATTTGCACCTTGGTGATGTCGGTGAACGCATAGATCGCCTTGAGGCCTTCGCCGAATTCATTCTTAACCGGCTCGGCGGAGACAAACGTCACGCCATCACCCAGCTTGGGGGCCATGGCTTCCGCTTCGGCCTTGGGGAAGAGCTCCTTCGGCGCCGCGCCCGGGTTCATTTCCTTTTCCATCTGCTTCATCTGCTCGAGCATTTCCTTCGACATCACGCGGGTGAGTTCGATCGTGCCGGAGCCGTCCGCCTTGATCTTGACCAGGGTCTGCGACTGCAAACAGCCGCTCATGCCCAAAGCCGCAACTGCAACAAATGCCAGTAACATAGTGCGCATGTAGCGCTCCTTTTTGTGGGACGTTTTTTGCCTGATGAGGGGACAAGCCTAGCCACGCCGCGCGCGTTTGGCAACGGGGCATCGGCCAATAGACAGATGGTTCCCGTTGGGATGTATGAGCCGAATTTTACATGTCGGCGGAGGCGTGCAGGGCTATTTAGCCGTGAATTCGATGGTCGTTTCCGGGTCCGGATTGATTTTGATGCCCTTCAGATCCTTGACGCAGGCTTTCAATTCCGCGAGGCCTTTCTGGTTGGCCACGGCGAATTTCTTAAAGCCCGCTTCATCCGCGAGCAGCGTGTCGTAGTCGATTTCAACATAAGTGACCGTGTTGCCGTCGACGTGGGGGCTGCTGGTCTGGACCAGTTTGCCTTCGGGGATCACGGCGATTCGGATGCGCGAGCCCTTGGTCTGCTCTTTGAAGCGCGAAATTTCGACGGGGCCGGGTTCTTCGATCTGGTCCGGCTTGATCGGCGCGGGCCGCGGCGGCGCGACGATGGTCAGCGTGGCCGTCTCGCCTTTCACGAACCTGAAGGTCAGCGGCGGATCTTTCTTGGCGCTGTCCTGCGTGGGGCTTTGGGGCACCTTGAGCTTGGTCACGTCGGAGAATGCGTAGACGACCTGTGCGCCTTCGCCGAAATCGTCCTTTAGCGGTGCGGCCGAGACGAAGGTTACCCCGGCGCCGAGCTGCTGGGCGTAGGCTTCGGCGTCGGCCTGCTTGAAGAGTTCCTGCGCGCCTTCGGCCCTGACTTGCTTGATGACTTCCTGGGCCACGACGGTGGTGATTTCCAGCGTGCCCGAGCCATCCGGCTTGACCTTCAGCACGGTGCTGGAACGCACACAGCCACTCAGGCCCAGCAATCCCAGCGCGGCGCAGGCGAGCAACAAGCAACGCATGACCAGCTCCTTCTTATAACCGAGGACGAGCAGAGCCTACCGAAGGCGCGGCGCTTGGCAACGCACGGCTCGCGGGGCTTACTTCTGGAAGATCGGGAGGTAGTTGTAAGGCAGGTCGAGGATCATGACCGCGAGGGCCGTGCCGTAGGTCGTGCCGATGCCGTCGCCCTGCCAGGAGCCGTTCGAAGCCTGCTGCGAGAGCATGCGCTTGCGGATGCCGCCGTAGTACTTGACCCATTCGTCGCCGCCGAGCTGGTACATGGCCTGCGTCGCGTAGAAGTGGGTGTAGAAGTCGTGGCCCGTGCCCGTGTCGGCGCGCAGGTTCTTCTTCAAGTAATCGACGACCTTCTTGGTTTCGGGGCTGTCGTAGCGCCCGGCCATCAACAGCACTTCCGAACCTGCCGCGCTCAAAGCCACCGACGAACCGCCGCCGCCCTGTGCCTGATAGCGGATCCCGCCGTCGGGGTTCTGCGCCTTCTTCATGTAATCGAGCGCGTTCTGCATGGTCTTCTTGGGAACGTCGATGCCCACGTTCTGGCATGCGCGCAGCGCCTGCACCTGGGTGATCGTCACGGAGCCTTCGTCGTTGCCGGAGTCCGGCGAGTAGTACCAGCCGCCCAGGTTCGACTGCGCCTTGGCCACCAGCTTGACGGCCTTGGGCAGGGCTTCCTTGATCTTCGCGGCGTCTTCGCCTTCGGGGTCCATGCCGTAGGCTTCGGCGAGGAAGGTCAGCGCGAAACCGTGCCCGTACATCGAGCGCCCGTCTTCTTCGGAAGTGATCGTGCCGTCCGGCGACTGGTGCTTGAGGACGTAGTGAATGGCTTTGCTGATCTTGTCGCCGTAGGGCCCGCGGCCGGGCATGTGGCCCGCGGAGAGAAACGCCAGACCCGCCAGGCCGGTCATGGCCATGCGGTATTGGCCCGAAGAGCCCTGACTGGCCCACGAACCGTCGCTGTTCTGGTTTTTGGCCAGCCAAGCCAGGCCTTTTTCGACGGCTTCCTGCTGTTGGGAATTTATGTTTTGAAACGCTGCGGGTGATTCATCGGCAGAAAGGTTGAACGCCAACATACAGGTTGCGAGCACCAAGGAGCGAATCACGGATATCCCCCACAACTTTAAAGGTCTGTAACGTATACCCTATTTAGAGCCCCAGGTCACCCATCCATTTCATGCAATTTAGACGCATCGGAGGTGTATCTGGTTTGAGAAATTAAGTCTATTTTTGCGTAGAGTTTGCACTTGTGAGTGGGCTTGCGTCACGCCAGCCGGGACCTTCTTTTCGGTAGTACTTCATTGCCGAATCGAAGGTCATCGCGCCGTACAGCAGCCCGGCCATGGGGAATGAGAACGCCCGCCAGCCCGGCAGCCCGAAAAAGCGCACCGCAGGCTTATACACCTGGGCCATCACCAAAATCGCCAGCGCGCCTTTGATGAAGAGAATCAAGCCGATCAGCAGGAGCGAGGAGTCTTCGTTGCCCTGCGCCGAGGCCAGCCCCACGACCAATACGCCCAGCGAGAGCACCACGAAGGGCATCACGAACATCAGGGCCAGCCCGCCCAGCGCGAAGAGCAGCCGCAGCGGCGAGTAACGCAGCTCCGTGTATGCGGTGCGCGCGACCATTTTCCAGATGTCGCCCAGCGCGGGGTATTCGCGCAGGCTGGCCACGTCGCCACGGCTCACGGCCAGGCGCAGGTGCGCTTCCGGGGTCTTGATGCGGCGGGCCAGGTTCACGTCATCGATCAGGCGGTCCTTGATGGACTCGAAGCCCCCCGCGCGGACCAGGTCACGGGAACGTAAAAGTACACAGCCGCCCGCGGCCGCCGCCGCGCGGCTCTGGTTCGAGTTCACCAGCCGCATCGGATAGAGCAGGTTGAAGAACCAGACGAACGCGGGGATCAGCAGTTGTTCGGCCGGCGAGACGCAGCGCAGCCGCGCCATGCGGCTGTTCAGGGCCAGGTCCTGCGCTTCGCTTTCCGCGACGAGCCGCTGGAGCGAACCCGGCGCGTGCAGAATATCCGCGTCGGTGAGCAGAAGGTACTTGGCCTGCGCCGCGGCATCGGGGCTTTCGGCGGCTCCTGGGCTCACGGGCTTCACGCCAAAATGCGCGGCACCTTGCGTCATGGCCCAGACTTTACCGGTAAAGCCCTCGGGGAGCGGCTGGCCGACCAGCACTTCCAGGCGCTCGGCTTTACCCGACTCCGCGGCCAGCTTGCGCGCGACTTCGGCGGTGCCGTCCGAAGAACGGTCGTCGACCAGCACGATGCGGTACTTGCCGGGATAGTCTTGGTTTAGCAGCGCGGGCAGGGTCTTGGGAAGCGAGTCGGCTTCATTGCGTGCGGGCACGATGATTGCGACGTCGGGCCAGCTTGCGGGAGTGGGCGGGGTGGGTGCGTCTTCCGCGACGGGCTTGAGGTCCCAGGGCTTGGCCGGGTGCAACAACACCGCCAGCCAGACCAGGACGCAGAGCGTGCTGATCAGGAGCAGGATAAATAAAGCTATGAGGAGGAGCTCCATCGGAACCGCCTTGGCGGCAGGAGCCTAGCGAACCAGAACCCGTCTCAAAAATGGGCCTGGCCGCGCAGCCCGGATTGTGGCACCAGCCGAGGCGCGCCGAGAAAGCGTTATTAGAGAACTACCGCGACGAGGCGCAACGAAGGATGGTGTCACAAGGCGAGGCTGCCCTTTGGGTTGGCGTGCCCTTGGCCCTGCTTATCGTTGTCGCTCCTCGCGGTATTTCCTCTGGATAACGCTTCGTCGCTCCGCCTCAATCACGCCCAAGGGCACGCCAACGCGGCTAGGCCGATTTTTGAGACGGGTTCTAGTACGCCTTGATCTTGATTTCCACGCCCACGGGCAGGCTCAGCTTGCCGAGCGCGCCGACCGTCTTACTGGTGGGTTCGAGAATATCGATGATGCGTTTGTGGGTGCGGATTTCGAACTGTTCGCGGGACTTCTTGTCGGCGTGCGGGCTGCGCAGCACGGTGTAGCGCTCGATGCGGGTCGGCAGCGGCACGGGGCCGTGAACCTTGGCGCCGGTGGCCTTGGCGCGCTCCACGATCATGAGCGCGGACGAGTCCAGCAGCTCGTGGTCGTAGGCTTCCATGCGGATGCGAATCTTTTCTGCCATGGCCTCGTGCGTACCCCCAAAGTCAATCCAGGCTCATCTCCGGCAATTACGCCGGCAGCCGTCTCTTGCGCGTGTCAGAGAGCTTTTCCCTGAAGCGGAAGGCGGATTAAAGCCAACGCACGGGTGCGTGTCAAGCCCAGATGAGCCTAAGTTTCAAATGGATGCTGCCCGCCCCAGCGTCTTCCCCGGTCTGCCCTAAAGAAAAGCGGCCGCAAACCGACTATTGCCGTTAGAGGATTCCGAATTAACCTGCTGGCAAATCGGGCCATTTTGAGAGGAGCGCGCATGTCCTGCCTTAACCGTCTGGCCGTGCTTTTGGTGCTGCTGTGTGGCGTCTGTCGTCCAGTGAGCGCGGAAGAGGATCCAATCTTCAAGGCCATTGAAAACAATGACATGGCCGGGGTTAAAAAGATGGTCGAAGAGCGGCCGGAGGTTCTCACGGCCAAAGGCAAGTATGACGAGGCGTTGCCCTTGCACTGGGCGGCGATCAAGTCCCGCAAAGAAATGCTTGCGCTTTTCCTGGAGAATAAGGCCGAAGTGGACGCCAAGGACAAGACCGGCAAGACCGCACTCCATCACTCGGCCTTCAGCGGTGGCAACGATTGCATCGCGGTGCTGCTTGAAAACAACGCCGACATTGAAGCCCAGGATAATCAAGGCAATACGCCGCTGCTCATCGCCGCAACCTCGATTGGCAGTGAGATGACCGCCTTCCTGATCGAAAAAAAGGCCAACGTTGCCGCCAAGGACAAGGAAGGCCAGACGGCGCTCCACAAGGCCGCGTACACCGGTAATAAGGCCATCCTGGAGGTCCTGCTGGCGCACAATGCCGATGTTGCGGAAAAGGATGAGAAGGAAAATACGGCGCTGCATGTGGCGGCAAAATCCAATGAAAAGGACGCCGTGGCCGCACTGCTTAAGGGCAAGGCCGATCCGGCGGCCAAGAATAAAGACGGCAAAACGCCACTCGACCTCGCCACCGACCCCGCCGTTAAGGAACTGCTCCAAAAGAAATAGTGCACACGGTTTTGGACCCGCGATGGCGCTCCCCATTCTGGGAGCGCCGTCGCGTTTCCCGGCAGGTCTTGGAGAAGAGCGGCCGCTTTGCGCGGCTATACTTCGGCTGCAAGTAATTCAGAGGAGCAGGTATGAGCAGCAGTGGAAAAAAGATGGGCCCCATTACGACCCGGCTCTGGCTGAAGGGTTCGCCCGCGAAGGTCTGGCGCGCGGTCAGCACCGCGGCCGGTCTGAAGCGCTGGTACACCACGCCCAAAAAGCTCGAGTTGAAGAAGGGCGGCCGTTGGGATTTCGTCGGCTTTCCCGGCAAGGTGCTGGAGGTGAAGGCGGGCAAGAAACTCGTCGAGACCCACCAGTTCCGCCCAAACGAAGCGCCTTCGCGCATTACCTTTTTAGTTGAGAAGCAGGGCAAGGCCACGCTCCTGACCGTCACGCACGACGGCTTCGGGAAGAAAAATAAGTTCACGTGGCAATGCTGGAGCGGCGCGTGGGATTTTATTTTGTGCAACCTGAAGACCTACGTCGAGACCGGCGCGCCGATTTGGGAGACCTGCTTCAGGGGTTCTGACGAAGAAGAAGCCTGACCGCCCCGCTTTCAGGGCCCTAAAATCAAACGCGCTCCTCTGAATAAGAGGAGCGCGTTTTTGTTATCTGCGTGCGTCGAATGGTCGGGTGAAGACTACACGCCCCATTCCTTCTTGGCGTCTTCCATCGTCTTGCCCGGCGTCTTGCCCCAGGCGTAGTGCGCTTTCGGGTTCTTCCCGATCCAGCGTTCGTCGACCGGGTCGGACTTGGGCTGGTAGCGCGTATCGCAGCTCAGCCGGTAGCGGTCGAGCGTGTTGTTCACCGAACCGTGCATCGTGAACATGCCGAAAATGATCACGTCGCCCATGCGGAAATCCGACGTCAGCCACTTGCCGCCGAACTTGTCGACCATTTCGACCGGATCGTCAGAGAACCAGCCCTGCACGTTGTCGCGGTCCACGTCCATCTTGCCGTAGGTGCTGCGCAGCTTGGCGAAGCTTTCCAGATTGTGCGAGCCGCCCAGCACGCACAGGCCGCCCAGGTCGAGGGACACGTCGCCCAGCGGCGTCCAAACCGTATGCAGGCGCCCCGAACCGAGGCCCATGTAGACCACGTCGTAGTGCGCGCCTGTGTAGCCGCCGGGTCCGACCGCGCGCAGCCACTTGAAATCGAACGTCATGCTGGGTTCATCGAAGAACTTGTCGAAGAAACCCATGATCTCAGGGCTGTCCACCACGCCCAGGAATTCCGGCGTGTGCGTGATCGCCTGGGCGCCGCCGAGGAACGCGCCGCGCGCGCCGGCGACCGGGATGCCTTCATCGAGCGGGAAATCGCGGTTGATCTGGCCGTTCTTGTCGAGATTTTCGAGCACCACTTTGCGCGCCGCGGCCACGTTCTCGCGCTTCTGCAAGCCGCGGATGAACAGATAGCCGTCTTCGGTCATGCGCTTCTGGAGTTCTTTGATGTCGTGCAAGGCGTCGTTGGATTCGCGCAGGATATCGAGGTACTTGCCGCCGATATCGAGCTCGCGCTTGCCGACCTTCAGGGAACTCTTCGCCGACGTGCTCATGGCTTTTTGACGCTCCTGGGGTTACTGGACCTATTGCCTTGTCTTGGGATCACCTGCACAGGTGACGCAGATATATTTACCCCTCGAAAGGCCGGTGCGGAATGGAATCGATGCTCGATTTGACTGGACTTTTTGCTCACTCGGTCGGAAAATAGCCTGCGTACTTAATCCAGCCTTTTATTGGGGCAAGTATGGCCGCCAAAGAGACTTACCTTCCCGCGTTTGTCGATCCGCACCGCCTGAACCGTGTCACGCCCACCGGCGGCGCGCGCTATGAAATCCCCAGCCAGGCGCAGGTTAAGCTGGGCGTCTGGGTCAGCGGCGTGGGCTTTAGCGACCAGAACAACGGCTACACGCGCAACCGCACCTTGGGCACCTACGCGGGCGTTTTCATTCGCGAGAAGCGCCTGGAGTTCGAAAGCCTGCCGACGGGCAAGCATGTGCTCCCCGCGGGTACGCTGCTCTGGGTCTTCCCCGATGTGATCCACAGTTACGGCCAGATCGACGGCTACTTCGCCGAACAGTGGGTGCTCTTTGGCGGAACAATGATCAACACGTTGCGCGCGCAAGGCGTGCTCAATCCGGCCAAGCCGTGGGTCAATTGTGCGGGCAATGCCGATGTCGCACGGTTGCACGAACAACTCAAGCAGGCGTTCCTGAATGGCGGTCCGCTCGCGGTGCCGCTGGCGTCGGCATATGTGCATCAGTTGATCGTGCTCGCGCATGGGTTGGGCACGGGGCTGATCGGCGCGAAGGAGAACCTCGACCCGATCGTTGCGCAGGCGTTGCCGATCATCGAACGCGAAGCGACGCAGGGGCTGGACCCCGAAGCCCTCGCCGAACGTCTGCACACGGGCTATTCGACGCTGCGCCGGCGCTTCAAGGCCGCGACGGGCTACGCGGTCAAGGAGTACATCCTGCGCGTGCAATTGCGCCGGGCGAAGGAACTGCTCGCGTTTTCGACAGACACGGTGGAAGCCATTGCGCCGGCGTGCGGCTTCGCGGACCCGTTCTATTTCTCGCGCTTGTTCAAGGAGCGCGAAGGCGTCCCGCCGAGCGTCTTCCGGGAGCGCCGCATGCTGCCGCCAAGCGAACCGGTGAACGGGTAAGGATTGCCCTGTTTGGTTGAAGGCCTATTCTTGTTTAATAAGACCGCATGGATGTGGGCGAGTACCTGTGCTCTTGGAACGTCTGAGGCAAAAGCACACGAAACTCAGCTAATCCACTTGTCGAATTCCCGCGCCAACTCGCCTTCCAACCGGCCCAGGTATTGATTCAAATCGGCGGCAGCCACATCTCGAATTTGATCTCCAATGGCGAAGGACGTTTTCTTCAGTCCTGTGGCTGCAAAATTTGGATGCTCTTTGGGAATTAGAAAATCGTACGCTTTGCGATACAGGCTGGAGGACGAAACCAGCATCACCCCGACCACGATGGTGTTATGTGAAACATCGAGCACGATACAGGGACGATAGTCGAAAGACGCACGGAGCGGAACGCGCACGAGATATATTTCGTGACGTTGGGGCATTGCTTATTTCTTGGAGGCCTCAGCGGCGCGTTTTTTCCATTCCGCTTCCCATTCTGGTTCCGGAGGAAAAGGGAATTCAAAATTGGGATCGGCGGCCTGCTCCAGGGAGTACACAGGCCGGCCTTTATAATAGCGCTTCGGCTGGGGGGGCGTGCCTTTGCCCGGCGGCGGTTTACGAGTCTTGGTTCCCATCGCACGTACTCCTTCGAACCAGTATCAATATACCTGTTGCGACTGCGAGGTGCAATAGGCCGGCCTTTTGCCGCCCTACAACCCTGCCAACATTGCCTTGAATTGCTCATACGCGCGCGGGAGGTTTTCCAGCGGGTCGCCGTCCACGTGTTCCATCGTGATCGTGCCGCGGTAGCCCGACGCCTTTAGCGCCGAGAGCACCTTCACCACCTGTGCGTCGTGGGCTTCCTCTTTCAGATCGTGGTACACCGGCTTCACGTGCACGTGGCATGCGTACGGGATCAGCTTCAGGTTCGCTTCCGGGCCTTCGTACATGTTGCCCGTGTCGAGGTTCACCTTCAGGTAATCGCTCTCACAGTCTTCCATCAGTTCGATGAATTCGGCGGCGTTGTCGGTCAGCGGGCCGTGCGCTTCGACGGCCAGCAGCACCGCCTTGTCCTCGGCATACGCGACGACTTCTTCCAGGCAGTCGAGCATCTCTTCCTTGATGCGGCGGCCGTGCTCGCGGTCGCCCCAGCCCGCGTGAAATATATTCAGCACGCGCCCGCCCAGGAAGACCGACATGTCGATGAAGTCCTTGGTCAGTTGGACTTCGCGGCGGCGTTCGGCGTGCGTCGGGCAATTGAAATGATTTTGCGCGGCCAGGCAGGTGAGAAAGAGGCCGTTGTGCTGCAGCATGCGCTTGAGATGCCGCAGGCCCGCCGGCGACCAGTCGTTGTAGGTCGTGCGCGGAATCTCGATGGCCTGCGCGCCGAGTTTGTTCGCGGTGAAGCGCAGGGCTTCTTCAAATCCGATTTTGTGTTCGCGGAGTTCTTTGTGCAGCAGCCACGTCGAAAACGTCGGGATCATGGGCGGTTCTCCAAAGGTGGCGGGAAGTGCATTCCCGCCATCTTCGGAGAGCCGGCTAAAACTTCCAAGTAAAATCAAGCCCGCCGATCGTGTTCGAGCCGTCCGCGGGGAAGGTCTTGATCGATTCGTACTTCTTGTCGGTCGCATTCTCGACGCGCACGAACGCCTTGAAGTGCGTCAGGAAGCGGTAGCTCGCCGCGACGTTGACCAGCGTGTACGGGTGCCGCGTCGCGCGGATTACGTCGAACGGATTGAGCGGGAAGGTCGCGCCGGGGCCCAGGTCGGTCTCCGGCGAATAGTGCTGCACGTCCGTGTACAGTTCCAGGCCGTCGAATCTCTTCGGCACCAGATCCACCAGCGGGCGCGCGATCACGCGCGCGGTCCACACGTCGCCCGGCCGGCGCATCAGGCGCACGCTCTGGTCGTCCTTGGTGCTCATCAGCGTCGCGTTGGCCACGAACGTCAACTGCTTGAGCGGATTGACCTCGCCCTGCAATTCGAAGCCTCGCGTCATCGCTTCGTCGAACTGCGTGCTGCTGAAGGGCGGCGCGGAAGACTGCGTAATGAAGTCGCGGTACTGGTTGTGGAACCAGGTCGCCGAGACCACGATGCGGTCCTTCCAGAATTTCTGTTCGAAGCCCACGTCGTAGGCGAAATTGTGTTCCGGCTGCAGCAGCTTGTTGCCGATCAACGGCGCGTAGAGTTCAAAGAAACTTGGCGCGCGGTACGCGTTGCCCACCGAACCGAAGATGCGCGAGTGCGATTCGGGGATCAGGATCGAGGCGTTGCCGCGGCCCGTGGTCAGGTTGCCGAACGTGCCGTTGTTTTCCGAGCGCACCCCCGCGCTCAGGAACGCGCGGTTGAAGAGTTCCAGGTGGTCTTCCGCGTAACCGGCGGTGTTGCTGTGGTGCACATCGACGTTCGAGAAGAGCACCGTGTCGTTCTGCACGAACGATTCCTGTTCGGCGTACAGCCCGGCGATCACGTAATTCTTGATGTTGCACGTGTCGAGCGTGGTGAAGGTATTGCGCCATTCTTCCGACCAGCGCTTGTCGGTCTGGTCGGTGTTGGCGCTGCGCTGCCCCGTGAACGGATTGTTGAGCAGGAAGTCTTCCGGCGGCTGCGGCGTGTTGAATTCGAACTCGCGGCGATAGTGGTAGAAGCCGAACTTCGCTTCCGTTTCCCAGAAGTTGAACCAGCGGCCTTTGTAGTCCAGCCCGACCAGGTATTCGACGTTGCGCGTGCGGTCGTTGGGCGCGGTGGAGACGTCGGCCGTGCCGAGCTGCGTGGCCAGCGACGCGCTTTCATAAAAACCGCGGTCCAGCGTCTTGGCATGCCCGATCAGCGCCAGGCTGTTGTCGGCGTTGAAGTCGTACTGCAAGCGGCCCGCGGCGTTGACGATCTGCACGTCGGAGTTGTTCTCCGTCGCGCCGTCGCGGAAATATTGCGTCCCGCCCACATTGTAGGAGAACTTGCCCTTCGAACCCGAGAGCTGCATGGTCTCGGTGTTGACGCCGTAGGTGCCGACGGCCGCCGAGGTCTCCAGCTTCAGATCGCCCTGGCCTTTCGCCGTGACCGCGCTGAACGTCCCGTTGACCGCGCCCGTGCCCTGCAGCGCCGACGCCGGCCCGCGTTCCAGATCGATGTGGTCCAGCGCGATCGTGTCGAGGCCGTCCAGGTCCATCCCGCCGCCCTGCCGGTTGACTTTGAAGCCGTCGAGTTCGAATTCGGTCTGGTTGTTGTTGCCGCCGCGCACCGACAAGCTGGTGATTGTGCCGCGCCGGCCGCTTTGCGTGATGTTCGTGCCCGGCAGGACCTTCAGCGCGTCGGATGCTTCGGGATACTGCCCCGCTTCCAGGTCGGCGGCGGTCAGGCGGTTGATCGACGCGCCCTGCTTTTCAATCACCGGCTGAATCGGCGCCGCGGTCACCGTGACGACATGTTCTTCGCCTTCGTCCTTCTTTTCGGGCTTGGCGGGATCGTTTTTAGCGGCCGCGTCATCCTTCTTGAGGGCGTCCGGCTTCGCGGTCGCATCCTTCTTGGCGGGCTCTTCCTTCTTAGCGGGCTGAGTCGGCGCGGGCGGCGGCGGCGCAGGTACGTCTTCCGCCTGCGCAAAAATCGGCAGCGCCAGGCCGGCAATCAAAACCAATCCGCGTAACATGCAAAAAATCCTTTCCCCTGGCTTCATGTTGTGGACAGAAGCAAAGTTTGGTTACAAATTCATAGGGATATTAGGCACCGTTTGATACACCCGCAGTTTGCTCCCATAAAGTGGAAAAGTACGTGAAAGTAGAAACCGTACGTAAACGATTTGACCTTTGCACAATGTTCTGAAATGATCTTCGCGTCCATTTCACTGGGGAAAAAAATCATGGCCGAAGCCCCCAAACCCACCACGAAGCCACCGGGTCCCGCGGCCAAGCCGCCGGCGCCCGCTGCTTCCGCCAAGGCGCCCGCCGCCGCCAAACCCGGCAGCAAGAACGCGTCGCCGCCCAAATCGCAGACGTTCATGATCATTGCCGCAGTGCTGCTGTTCGGCGGCCTGGGCTGGATGGTCTTCAACATCCTGACCGAACCGCCCGAAAAGCCCGGCCCCAACGAAAAGAAAAAGCACTAACCCATCCGGCTGTTTAACCTGCTGCTGAACCAACGAATGGCGCGCATTCGCGCGCGCCATGGCGTCCAGGAGTGTTGCTTCGCATGACTCAACCAAACGCGAAAAAACTGGGCGTCCTCGTCCGCGGCGCCGGCTGGGTCGCCGGTGAACACATCCACGCTTTTCAGAAAAATCCGCACACCGAAGTCCGCCACATTGATGCGCGCAGCGAAGCCAAGATCGAAGGCTACTTCAAGAAATTCAATTTCCGCTGCGGCGCCTCCGTCGAACGCTACGAAGAAGCCCTTGAACGCGATGACATCGACATCGTCTCGATCTGCACGATCAATTATCAGCACGCGCAGGAAGCGATCCTCGCCGCCAAGGCCGGCAAGCACGTCTTCATCGAGAAGCCCGCCGCGCTGAATCTCAAGGAGCTCCGCGCGCTCGAAGCCGCGCTCAAAAAATCCGGCGTGAAGTCCGCGATGGGCTTCGTCTGCCATTACTACCCGCGCATCGTTTCGATCAAGGCGCAGCTCGAGCAGGGCGCGCTGGGCAAACTTTTTTACGCGCAGGCCGCGTACCTGCATGAAGTCAAAGGCGCGTGGAAAGCCCAAAAGGCCACGTCGGGCTCGAGCCTGTTAATGGGCGGCTGCCATGCGATCGATCTGGTGCGCTGGTTCGTGGGCAACGACAAGCCGGTGAAAGAAGTCTTCGCTTTCGCCAACGGTCCCGTGCGCCGCAAGGATTTTGAGTACGACCCCAATATCTTCGTCTCGTTCAAGTACGCCGACGGCACCATCGCGCAGGTCGGCAGCTCGCTCGAAGCCAACATGCCTTACGCTTTCGACATCAACCTGATGGGGACGCGCGGGAGCGTGCGCGGTCCGCTCCTCTATAGTGAGAATTTCCCGGGCGCGAAGGCCTTCCTGACGATCCCCGGCGTCGGGCCGGATTCGGGCGACGTCGCGCACCATCCCTTCGACAAGATGATCGACGATTTCGTCGCGTGGGTTCGCGGGGAACGCAAGAAGCCCTGCGAAAACTCGACGCTCGACGCGGTCAAAACGCACGAAATCATCTTCGCCGCGGAAGAGTCCGCCCGCACCGGCAAACCGGTTCGCTTGTCGTTGAAGTAGTGGCTCTCGGCTCGTAGCTCTTGGCTCGGGGAAGAGACGACCACGACTGTCCGCCCTGTACGCTGCTTAAGCTTGCCCCGCAGTGCGGACCATAATCTCATCGTCGCGTCGTGGTCGTTGAGGTGGCCGTGGTGCCACTGGCTGCGGTCGTCTGCAGCCAGTGGTCGTGCGTCGTATAGCCTTGCGGTTGCCGTTGCGGCTGAAGGCCGCGGCGGAAATAGCCCAGGCCAAGGGACGCGAAGCGGCCCGTCGGCCTGGGTCAGGCCGTATCAAAAAATATATCCTTCCGCTGTGGCCGTCGGGCAACCGAGGCTAAGGCCGAGGGCCGTTGTCATGGGCTGCCGCGCAATCCGTGACGTTTCTCCTCCTTCTATATGTTATATTTTATGGGAAATACCGCTTGACCAATAATGTCTATAGTGGTATATTAAAATGTCGATGTTGAATGGAGCGTTCCGTGCCTGAACCAGCCGTACCCAGCCCTAGCTACGCCTTTCTTGGAGCTTACCAAGGAGGCTCGCTGCACATAGGTGCATCTTTTTTCTCGGCCTGCAATGAGCGTGGCCGGGGTCTTCTGCACATTAGTGCATCTTTTTTCACAGAGAATGAAAACGCGTTAAGGTTGGCCACAAAATACAAGGATTGCGCACCTAGTGCACAAATTTTGAAAATCGTGTCCGCCCGCTGTCCGCTTCAAGGCTGCTACGGCGGAGCCGCTCGCGCGGCCCATGCGATCGACTTACAAGTACGAAAGCAGGCCGATGTGCACATATTTTCAGAATTATTTCGCTCGCAACCCATGGATTCGCAAGGGTGTTATGTGAATGTACCACGCGCCAGCCCCGAAAATGGTGCATAGGGTGGTTCTTGGCTGTCGGCTACTGGCTATTGGGAGAGGAGCCGACCGAAGCCTTCGCACTGGGCAAGAGCATTCAATCTAACAAGTGCGTTGGTTGTCGTGGCAGTTTGGCGTCGTTCGCCGCCGTTACTTTCCCCAAAAGCCAACAGCCAGTAGCCAAGAGCTAGGGTATACTCCCCGCGCTGTGAGCACGCCGACCCCGACCCCCAACCCGCAGCTTGAATCCGCCGAGCTGCCCCCCGAGCCCGAAGCCGCGCAGGGCGAGTGGCTGCCGTTTGCCCCGCCTCCCGCGCCGACCGCGCATAAAGGAAGCGCCAGCTCCGCGAAGGCGCCCGCGCTGCCCCCGGTCGAATTGCTCGCGCCGGCGGGCGGGCCCGATGCGGGCTACGCCGCGTTCCATTACGGGGCCGACGCGATCTACTTGGGCCTCAAGAAATTCTCCGCGCGCGCCGAAGCCGAGAATTTCTCGCTCTCCGAACTCGACGAAATCGCCGCCTTCGCGCACGCGGCCAAGCCCCGCCGCCGGGTCTTCGTCACGCTCAACACGGTGGTCCAGCAGGGCGAACTCGAAGAACTCGTCAATGCGCTCGGCGCGCTGGCCGAAATCGGCGTCGATGCGCTGATCGTCCAGGACTTGGGCGTCGCGGCGCTCGCGCGCAAACATTTCCCGGAGCTCGAACTCCACGCCAGCACGCAGTTGGCCGTGCACAACCGCCAGGGCGCGGAAGCGCTCAAAGCGCTGGGCTTCACGCGGGTGGTGCTGGCCCGCGAACTGACCTTTGAAGAGATCCGCGAAATCACCGCCAACGCTGGGATCGAAACGGAAGTCTTCGTCCACGGCGCGCTCTGTTACGCCTACAGCGGCCTGTGCCTGTTCTCGGCGCAGACGCTCGGACGCAGCGGCAACCGCGGCAAGTGCACGTATTCGTGCCGCGAATCCTACAAGATCACCGGCGCGCCCAACACGCTGCGCGACGGCACGCCGACCAAGCGCGACCCCAGCTTCGGCTTCCCGTTCTCGATGAAGGACCTGGCGCTGCCGGATCATTTGCCCGCCTTGCGCGAAGCCGGCGTCTCGTGCTTCAAGATCGAAGGCCGCAAGAAGAACCCGTACTTCGTCGCGGCGACGGTCGACTACTACAAAAAGCTGCTGGGCGGCACGCTCTCCGGCACGGCCCGCGCGGCCCACGAATCCGACATGCAGACGATCTTCAGCCGCCCCTGGACGCGCCTGTTCGTGGGTTCGCATCGCGACAAGGAAGTCGCCGACCGCGACGCGTCCACGCACGTCGGCGCGCCCATCGGCAAGGTCGAAGGCTTCGAGAACGATGAAGATGGCGCGTGGCTGCGCTTCACGACCTCGAGGCGGCTTGAAGTCCGCGACGGCTTGCAGAGCAACTGGCCGGGGCTGATGAAGCCCTTCGGCTTCTCGCTTGAACGCATGCGCTACGCGCTGGGCGGCGGAGGCGCGCTGCCCCCGCGTTCGACGCGGCCCCTGTTTGAAGTCGCCGCGGGCACGCGCATTGAAGTCCTGCTGCCCGAGACGCGGCCCGAAGTGCCCGTCGGCGCGACCATGTATCACTCCATGTCGCAGGCCGTGCGCCAGCGCTTCCGCACCGACCGCCCCAAGCCCGGCGCGTACCGCGTGCGCCGCGCCGTCGAGATCGATCTGCTGCTCAAGCCCGAAGCCCTCTCCTGGACCGCGCATGTCCCGGCCCGCCGGGCCGATGGCGAAGCCCTGGAACTCAGCGGCAAATTGGCCGGGCCGTTCGAACCCGCCCGCGAACCCGCGAAAACCGAAGCGGCCGCGCGCACGGCCTTCGAACGCCTCGGCGAGACGAACCTCGAGCTGGCCAAGCTCGCCCTGAACAATCCGAAGGGGCTCTTCGTCCCGGTCTCGCGACTGAACGCGCTGCGCCGCGAAGTCGCCGACGCCGTCGAAGCCGAAATCCACGACGCCTATCACGCGCGCCTCGCGAATGTGCACGCCGAAGTCTTCCCGCCGCCCGCGACGGTGAAGCTGAGCGGAGGCAGGGCGGGGGAGGCCGCTGGAAAGCGCTTCGCGTGGGCCCTCAAGGTCGACCGGCTCGCGTTCCTTGACGCTTTCACGCCGGAAGATTGGACGGACGTCGAAGAAGTCGTCGTCGACATCGCCCGCGATCACGCCGGGACGCTGGCCGAAAAGCTGGCGGCCCTCGCTGAAAAGTGCGGCCGCGAACGCATCCGTCTCGCGTTGCCCGCGATCACGCGCAAATGGGAAGAGAAGGACATCCTGCGCAAGCTAGAAGGCTTGCGCGCGGCGGGCTGGCAGAAGTGGGAGGCCAGCAACATCTCCGCCTGGAGCTTCTTAAAGCCGCTGCCCGCGGACCTCGCCGCCGACTGGCCGATCTACACGCTCAACCGTGCTTCCATCGAAGCGGTGCTGGGCCTGGGCGCGACGCGCGTCACGCTTTCGCCCGAAGACGGCTTGGGCAACCTGCGCGCGCTCCTGAACGAATACGCCACGCGCGCGCAGATCGTGGTGCACCAGGACACGCCACTCTTCCAGGCCGAATCCTGCGCGTATGCGAACCTGATCGGCGGCTGCCCGGGCAAGGCCAACTGCCGCTTTGAAGACATGCAACTGGTCAGCGAGTCCGGCGAAAAAGTCTGGGCGCTGGACTACCACTGCCGCACGATTGTCCTGAACCAGGGTGCGTTCTGCCTCAGCCCGTTCCTCGATGAACTGGCGGGCCTCGGCGCGAAGCGCTTGCGCGCGGACTTCATCTTCCGCCCCTACACGCCGGAAGAAGTCGCGGCGCGCTGGCGGCAGATTCGCGCCGGCCAGAACGTGCCCGCGGGCCACGCGGCTAACTTCCGCCGCGGCTTGCAGTAGGAAGAGCGCTGCCGGGGCCTGTTTCAGGCCTCGCCGAATACTAACCCCTCCAAGGTTAATTTCGGGTAAGGGGGGGTTGTCTTTCGCTTTAGGAGTGGTAAAGCGCTTTAGACGAACCTAAACGGGACCCCCCAATAAGGAGCTTTCCAATGCCGATGGTTTCGATGCGCCAGCTCTGCGATCATGCCGCGGAGAACAATTACGGCCTTGCCGCGTTCAATGTGAACAACATGGAACAGATCCAGGCCATTATGGAAGCCGCGAAGGAAACCGATTCGCCGGTCATCATCCAGGCCAGCCGCGGCGCGCGTAAGTACACGAACGACCGCTTCCTCTATCACCTGATGATGGCGGCCGTCGAGCTCTACCCCAAGATTCCGATCTGCCTGCACCAGGACCACGGCAACAGCCCGGACACCTGCAAGAGCGCAATCGAACAGGGCTTCACCTCGGTCATGATGGATGGCTCGCTGCAGGCCGACGGCAAGAGCCACGCCGACTTCGCGTACAACTCGGGCGTGACCAAGGAAGTCTGCAAGCTGGCCCACGCCAAGGGCGTGAGCGTCGAAGGCGAACTGGGCTGCCTCGGCAACCTTGAAACCGGCGAAGGCGAGAAGGAAGACGGCCACGGCGCGGAAGGCAAGATGACCCGCGACCAGCTCCTGACCGATCCGACGGAAGCCGTCGAATTCGTCAAGGTCACCGGCGTCGATGCGCTGGCCGTCGCCATCGGCACGAGCCACGGCGCGTACAAGTTCTCCCGCAAGCCGGACGGCGCGGTGCTGGCGATGGACCGCATCAAGGAAATCCACAAGGTCCTGCCGAACACGCATCTGGTCATGCACGGTTCGTCCAGCGTGCCGAAGGAACTCCAGGACATTATCAACGCGGCGGGCGGCAAGATTAAGCAGACCTGGGGCGTGCCGGTCGAAGAAATTCAACTCGGCATCAAGCACGGCGTGCGCAAGATCAACGTCGATACCGACCTGCGCATGGCGATTACCGGCTCCATCCGCACGTTCTTCCGCGACTTCCCGGAAAAGTTCGATCCGCGCGAATACATGGGCCCGGCCCGCGCCGCGATGCAGAACGTCTGCAAGCAGCGCATGGTCTCCTTCGGCCAGGCTGGCAACGCAGGCAAGATCAAGTGCAAGCCTCTCGAAGAGATGGCCAAGCTCTACAAGTAATTCAACCCGCGCCTCAAGCGCGGCCCTTGAAACGAAAACGCCGCGCCGGGACTTCCCGGCGCGGCGTTCTTATTGGAGGCGGTATCGAAAGGACGGCCGGCGTTAAACGGCCCTGCGTGCGGCGCGTTAGAACTTCTTGAGCGCTTCCAGATAGCCGCGCACGACCAAGTTGAGCGAGTCGTAAGCCATGCAATCGACCACGTGCACGCCCAGCTTCGTCAGCTCGGGCTTCAGCTCCTTGTTGTACTTGTCCTGCAGTTCCTTCTGTTTGTCATCGATGGGCGGGAGCTTGGCGCCTTCTTCGCTCATAGTCTTCATGCGTGTAAGCAGGCTATCGAGCTTGCCTTTGGCGTCATCCGCGCTCTTGGAGTCCTTCACCGTGTCGAAGGCCGCGTTGATCTCTTTCACGAGGGCCAGTTTGTCGTCGAGCATCTTTTCCTGCTTCGCCCCGGCGCCACAGCCCGCCAGCACGAGCAGCGTGCAGCCCAGCACTGCTAAAACGCCCCGAGTCTGTCTCATAGCGTGTCCCCTTTTGGTAAGCCTAATTTGAACGACCTTCGCAAAGCCTTGTTTGCCCAAGCTGAGGTCCGTAAAAGCCCGTGTGCTTTACGCCTAGGCCCCGCAAAGGGCAAGTTCGTATGACGTTAAAGCAATCTCTGGTGCCGGCGTGAAACAGCCCACTTGCGCCGGGCCTGCAGCTTTAAACCAGGACGGACGCGCGCTCTGTTCATTCAACAGGGTCCGGGGGGCAAGTTTGAAGCGAACGAGGGAGGCGGCGATGGGACCATTCGAGGCGGGCATAAAAAACGCCGCGCAGGGTTTAGCCCTGCGCGGCGTTTAGAACTGCGAAAGCGAAGCGTTTACTGACCGCTCAGCGCCTTCATCGGTTCTTCGATTTCCTTGGCAATTTCCGGGCTCTTGGCGATGCGTTCGCCTTCCTTCTGCATCTTGCCGATCGCCGCGACGATCTTTTCGTCGTACTTCTTCTCGAGGGCTTCCTTCACTTCCTTGGCCGGCTCGCCCAGCTTCTTGCCTTCTTCGTCGAGGGCCTTGAACTTCTTGACCGCTTCGGACAGCTTCGGGGCGGTGGCCTTGGCGGACTCCACATCCTTGCAGGCTTCCATCAGCGTGGTCAGTTCGCCGATCGAGTCGATCATGGCGATGGCGAGCTTCTCATGCGCGTCTTCGGCGCGAAGAGTCAGACCAGAGCAAAGCGCAAGCAGCGCAACACACAGTGCGGCACGAACCATTGCAAATTCTCCTTATTCTTCCCAAAGTGTTTTGGCCCGAACTACACAGTTCGGCGCCACCTGCAACCCCAACCGGCTTACTCCATGAGCTTGTTAACGGCGGCGCCCAGGTCGGCATCCTTGCTGATGCGTTCCAGTTCCGCGTTGATCTTTTCCTTGGCGGGCTTGCCCTGATCCTTGTACTTGTCGGCCAGGCCCTTGCTGACTTCTTCACCCAGCTTTTTGACTTCTTCAAAGCTGGCTTTCAGATCCTTCATGCATTCCTGGATCTTGGGAGCCGCCGCATCGAGCGTGGCCTTGTCCTTGACCGTGGTCAGCGTCTCGCCGAGGGTCTGCATGGTCTTGACGATGCCCTGCATGAGCTTGTCGTTGGCGTCATCTTCGGCGCGCAACGTCATGCCGGAACAGAGCGCGAACAGGGACAGACACAGTGCGGCACGAACCATTTCACTTCTCCTTTTACCGGCTTCCAGTGGCCCGGACCGCATGACCCGGCGCCTGTGTAATTGCAGTGCTACTTCATGGCTTCGTCGATGGACTTCTTGAGTTCCGGATCGATTTTGTCGATGCGGTCGAACTCCGCCTTGGCCTTGGCTTCGGCGGCCACGCCCTTGTCGTGGTACTTGGCAACAAGGGCCTTGGCGCCTTCCGGATTATCCGTCATCACTTTTTCGAGCGCCTGACCGACTTCAGTGAGCGATTTGTAGACGGCTTTGAGCTTGGGCAGGGCCGTTTCAAAGGTGGCCTTGTCCTTGATCGTCGCCAGGATTGCGCTCATTTCCTCGATCGACTTGATCTCGTCCATGATCAGCTTGTCGCCGGGGCCTTCTTCGGCCCGCAGGTTCAAGCCAAAGACACACAGGAGCAGCGGCAGCAGCAAAGCAACACGGCGCATGGCAAGACTCCGTTTCCAAGCTATTAACCCGGGCGTTTTTCGCGCCGCGGCCTGTCCATATTGCGATAAATGGGCGGGCAGCGCCCGCCCATTCAGGATTGCCGCTATTGAGTTACTTCATGCCGCCTTCAGGAGCCGCCGAGGGCGCGGGCGCCTTTTCGTCGCCGCCGCTGAGCGTGGAACCCAGGATCTCCGTCAGTTCCTTGTTCTCGGAGATGCGGCCCATTTCCTTCAGCACGGCGCCGACGGCCGGGCCCATGGATTCTTCGAGCTTCTTCTTGATGGCTTCGTTCGGTTCGCCGAGCTTCTTGCCTTCGGCTTCGATTTCCTTGATCTTCTTGTTGATCGCTTCCAGCTTCGGCTTGGCCGCTTCGGCGCTGGCCTTGTCCTTCACGGATTCGAGCACGCCGGCGTATTCCTTGAACGTGGCAATGGCCTTGTCCGCGAGCGCTTCCTGCGCATCATCCCCGGCGCGCAGCGTTCCCACCGACAGCCCAAGCACCAGACCCAGCGACAACAGCATGGCACGAGACATTCGACTTCCCCTTTCGCGGCGTGTGCCGCTTACCTGGTCCAACCCCAAGAGCCCCGCAATGTTCTGCACCCCGGCCGAATGTATGGCCACCTCCGGTGCGACTACTTTTCGACGGCCTTCTTCGGAACCGCATCGGGCGGCCTGGGTTTGGCCTGCTCCAAGAGCGGTCCGACAATGTCTCCAACGCCATCCAGCTCTGCGAGGCGTTTGCGCTGCGCTCCGACCTGGGCGTTTAAGTCCTCGATGGTCTTGGCGTACTTCGCTTCCAGCGCGGCGTCCTGTTCGTCCGTGAGGTCCGGCATGTCCTCCAGCTTCTTGACCGCCACGGCCACCGCCTTTGCCGCGATTTCAAGCTTGGCTTTGGACGCTGTCGCCGTGTCCTTGTCTTTGATGCCTTCAAGAACGCCCAGCAGGTCCTTAAGCGCGGTCAGCGCACCTTTGGCCAGCGCGTCGGCATCGGCCTCGGCGGCATGCAAGCGCGCGGCCAAACCAAGCGACAGGACCACACAGGCAATTGCGCGCATGCCATGCTCCGGAGCATTTAAGCCCCATACGGTAGGGTCAAAAGAGCGGTAAGGCTAGAGCGCCAGCCGCGAAATGAAATCAAAAATCCATTGGTAAATGCAAACTTCGATTCTCGCTTTAAAGGACGGTAATCAGGCCGTACCATTCAATGGTGTGCACACTTTGCTAATGGAGCAAATTCGGATGGCCAAGCGAATCTATAACTTCAGTGCTGGGCCCGCGATGCTGCCTGAAGCGGTGCTCAGAGGCTCCGCGGAGGCCCTGCTGGATTACCAGGGCAAAGGGTACGGAATTGCAGAAGTCAGCCATCGTGGCAAGGATTTCGATGCCGTGATGACTGAAGTTAAAGTACGCGCACGTGCATTAATGAGTATTCCGGATAATTACGAAATCGTATTCACGCAAGGGGGCGCCTCGCACCTCTTTTTGACCATTCCGATGAATTTCCTACAGGGCAGCGCCGATTTCGTGGTCACGGGCGAGTGGGCCAAGAAGGCCTACGAAGCGGCGCGCGGCTACGGTACGGCCAACCTGCTCGCGAGTTCGGAAAGCACCGGCTTTGACCGCATCCCGACCGGCTGGAAGCCCACGCCGAATGCCAGCTACCTGCATATCTGCAGCAACAACACGATCTACGGCACGCGCTGGACCACGCTGCCCGAGCATCCGTGTCTGTTCGTCGATGTTTCGAGCGAATTCATGGCGCGCGAAATGGATGTCTCCAAGTGCGCGCTGATCTACGGCGGTGCGCAGAAGAACCTCGGGCCGTCGGGCATCTGCATGACGATTCTGCGCAAAGAGCTGCTCGCGCGGGTCCCGAAAAGCGTTCCGAAACTCTGGAGTTTTGCGGCGCTCGTCGAAAACGATTCGCGCGTCAATACGCCCGCGACGTTCTCAATATATATCTTGCTCGAGACCTTCCGTTGGATGGAGCGGGAGGGCGGCATCAAGAAGATCGAGCAGCGCAACGAAGAGAAAGCCCAGTTGATCTATGCGGCGATGGACCGCGCGCCGGATTTTTACAAGGGCACCGTCACCGACGTGCCCAACCGCAGCCGCATGAACATCACCTACCGCCTGCCCACGCCCGAACTGGACGATCAGTTCTGCAAGGAAGCCGAGAAGCGCGGGATGCACTCGCTGAAGGGTTACCGCGCGGTGGGCGGGATTCGCGCGAGCGTTTACAACGCCATGCCGCTCGAAGGCTGCGCGGCGCTGGCCCAATTCATGGATGAGTTCCGCACGGCCAACGCGAAGCGTTAAGCGCGTGCAAACTCGACGCAATTTCTAGCCCAGCAAAAGGAAGCAGCGCATGATTCTCGTTTTGCGGCCGCACTGTCCCGAAGCCGAAATCCAAGGCGTCGAAAAGCACCTCAAGGATCTGGGCTTCACGCCGCACACGCTGCGCGGCGTCGAACGCACCGTGATCGCGGCCATCGGCGACGACCGCAATACGAGCAAAGAGCATCTCGAGGCGATTCCCGGCGTCGAGACCGTGATGCAGGTGCTCGCGCCCTACAAGCTGGCCAGCCGTGAGTTCCATCCCGGCACCAGTGTGGTGAGCGTTGGCGGGCCCGGCCCGGAAGTGAAGCCCAACGCGAACAAGGTGCCGATCGGCGGCCCCAAGATTGCCATCGTCGCGGGGCCATGCTCCGTCGAAGGCCGCACGCAGACGCTGGAGATCGCACAGGCGGTCAAGGAAGCCGGCGCGGTGGCCTTGCGCGCGGGGGCCTTCAAGCCGCGCACGAGCCCGTACCAGTTTCAAGGCCTGATGGAAGAGGGCCTGGAGTACCTGGCCGAAGCGCGCGAAAAGACGGGCCTCCCGATCATTACTGAAGTTCTCACGCCGACCGATGTGCCCGTGGTCGCGGCGTTCGCCGACTGCCTGCAGATCGGCACGCGCAACATGCAGAACTACCTGCTGCTAAAGGCGTGCGGCCAGGTCAAGACACCGGTACTCCTAAAGCGCGGCATGTCCTCGACACTGGAAGAGTGGCTCTTAGCGGCCGAGTACATCCTGACGGGCGGAAATCCCAACGTGCTGCTGTGCGAGCGTGGCATCCGCACCTTCGAAAATTACGTACGCAATACGTTCGCGCTGGCGGTAATTCCGGCGCTGAAGGAACGCAGCCACCTGCCCGTGCTGGCCGACCCCAGCCACGGCACGGGCGTGCGCAGCCTGGTGCCGGCGATGTCCAAGGCCGCAGTGGCCTGCGGCGCCGACGGCCTGCTGATCGAAGTCCACATGGATCCGGCCAAAGCGCTCACCGATGGCGCACAGACGCTCTCGGTGAAGGAATTCGAGAAGCTGATGCGCGAGCTGAAGTTGGTCGCGCAGGCCGTGGGTCGCGAGCTATAAAGGCGTCTTCGGCGCGTCTAGGGTCTTGACGAACGCGCGGTAATCGCGAAAGAATAGAGTCGGACGCGCACAGCGCGCACTTCGATTCAAGGTGGAGAGGCCCATGGCCGGACATTCACATGCCGCGAACATCGCGGTCAAAAAGGGTAAAATGGACCGCCTGCGCGCGCGGACCTTTGCCAAATGTTCCAAGCAAATCATGGTGGCCGCCCGCGGCGGGCCCGACCCGAACTTCAATTTCGCGCTGCGCCACGCCATCGACCTGGCGCGCGCAGTCTCAATGCCCAACGACAAGATCGATCACGCGGTCAAGAAGGGCGCGGGCCTGCTCGAAGGCATCCGCATGAGCGAGACGGTGATCGAAGCCTACGTCGGCCCGGTCGCCCTTCTGATCGAATGCGTGACCGACAACCAGAACCGCACACGCCCGGAGGTCAGCAATATTCTGGACAAGGGCGGCGGGAAGGCCGCCGCGGCGAATTCGGTCATGTGGATGTTCAAGCGCCGCGGACTTTTGGCCGTAAAGAAGGAAGCGCTGCCCGAAGACAAGCTGATGGACCTGGTGCTCGAAGCCGGCGCGGAGGACCTCACGGCTTCCGGCGACGCGTTCGAGATTCTCACGCCGCCGGAGAAATTCCTGGTGGTGAAGAAGGCGCTCGAAGACGCCAAGCTCGCGACGACCTTCGCCGAGATCAAGTACCTCGCTGATAACGAAATCGATGCCGACGACGCAATCGCGAAGAAGGTGCTGGAACTGGTTGAGAATCTGGAAGACCACGACGACGTAAACGCTGTGCATCACAATATGAAGATCACCGAACGCGTCATCGAATTGATGAAGGGCGCGTAGCGCGCCGCAACACTGGCTTATTCCGAAGTGCTCCAAGTCGTATCCGGATCGAAGGTCGCCGGGTGCGCCGCGCTGCCGGCCGCGCCGTTGTCCTTCTGCAGCACGATGCCCGTTTGCGAGATCGCGTACGAGTTTCTCCCGGTCGAATCGTAGCTCGAAGGAATCGCCGAGAGCGCGTAGCCGTTGAGCATGTCCTGCGGATCGGAGCCTGAGAGCCCGGCGCCGCCGCTGCTCGGCTTGTTCTGCAGATAGGTCTTGGCGCCGCCGGGCGCGCTGGGGCCCTGCGACGTCAGAATCTGAAAAACGTAGCCCGCGCGCGGAGTGGCAGCTCCAGGCGCGCCTTCGGCGTTGGCAAAGGCGGCGTCGATCAACTGGAGCTGCCCGTTCGGCCCCGACGTGCCGTCCGAGAAGAGCCCGAAGATCGAGCTGGGCGTTCCTTTAAGGTGCTGGCAGAACTCTTTCACGCCATCCTGGTCGTAATCGGTGCGCAGATAGATGTCCTGGGCTTCCGCGTAGGTCTTGCAGGCGGCAATGGCGGAAGACTCGTTGGCCGCCATTCGGGAGCGCAGCAGGTTGGGAATCGCGATTGCAGCGATGATGGCAATAATGGCGACGACAATCATCAACTCGATCAGCGTGAAGCCTCGGATTCGCATGGCGGTACTCCAGGGTGGCGTCCCAATGCGATGGGGGAAATGCAAATCGAGTTCCAAGTACCCACAATACGTACAATTAATTTAGTGCAAATTTAAATTCGGAATTGAGACGGTTTTCGAAGGGCGGAGGCGCATTTAACCAAAGCGCTCCATATTAATTGAAACAAAAAAAGAAGGCGGTCCGCAAGGGACCGCCTTCTTTTTTGGAGCTAGGTGGTGCTGAACTTATTCAGCAACCGTCCACGTGCTGTCCGGGTTGTAGCTGGCGAGGTGCGCCGCAGAGGCCGCCGCCGCCTGGTCCTTCTGGTACACCTGACCGGTGTTGTTGATGCAGAACGTATTGCGGCCGGTCGAGTCGTACGAGCTCGGGATGGCAGACAAGCCGTAGCCGTTCACGAGGCGGGTGTTAACGATATAGCTCTTGGCGCCGCCGGGGGCATTGGCACCCTGCGAGGTCAGGATCGCAAAGACATAACCGGAGCGCGGCTGGGCCGTTCCCGGGACGCCTTCCGCGTTCGCGAACGCAGCGTCGACGAGGGACAGGTTGCCAGGCGTCGCGCCCGCAGCACCGTCCGTGTACAGGCCATACGGATTCGGCGTACCCACAGCAGTGCCGCCAGCGATCGCTTGGGCGTATTCCTTCACGCCGTCGCCGTTATAGTCCGTGCGCAGATAGATCTCTTGCGCTTCGGCGAACGTCTTGCAGGCCGCGATGCCAGCCGATTCATTCGCCGCCATGCGCGAACGAAGCAAGTTAGGAATCGCGATGGCCGCGATAATGGCGATGATCGCGACGACGATCATCAGCTCGATAAGCGTAAAGCCCTTTTTCATCTGAAGCTCCCTTCCCTTTCGAAGACCCTCGCGCCCACCGCGAAGGCCTCAAATTCGTTGCTCTTCTTGCCGTCTAGGCTGCACCAGATCGAGAGCCGCTCGACCAGCGTATGCCCGGAGCGTTCGAAACAGTCGCAAAATGAAGTCCAAGCTGCTCAATGTGTCGTAAAAAAATGCTTATGTTCAAAATGTGAAAGAGCTTACGTATGAATAATTCAAAAACCGATGGCGTCATGCATTCTGGATATCCTACGTACTACCAAGAATTGTCAGAGGCATTGACAGCAATTGTCAAGAAGGCCACTTGTGCACCGCAAGTGCCCGACAATTTATGGCAGTGAAAATCACCCAAACTAACTTGTGCAATTTGTTGCAGATACGCAATTTACAGGGGCCGCAGGCGTGCCGTGAAATGCCTTAAAAAGGGGGCTTCCGAGACCAATTCCAACCCTTTTAAATTTAGCTTATCCTGCGCTACCAAAGCAGCGGCTTCGATCACGAAATCAATGTGTGCCTGCGTGTACACGCGTCGCGGTAATGCCAGCCGGACCAGTTCGCGCGGCGCCGGAATCCCCGCGCCGGTCGCCGGATCTTTTCGCCCAAACATCAGGCTCCCGATTTCTACCGAGCGAATCCCGCCCTCCAGATAAAGCTGCGCGGCGAATACCTGTGCCGGGAAGGTCAGCGGCGCGATGTGCGGAAGAAAACGCTTTGCGTCGACGTACACCGCGTGCCCGCCGAACGGCTTGAGCACCGGAATGCCAGCCTGCTCGAAGCCCCGGCCGAGGTACTCGATCGTGCGCGCGCGATAGCGCAGGTAATCTTCTTGCGTGACCTCAAGAAAGCCTTGCGCGAGGGCTTCCAGGTCGCGGCCGGCCATGCCGCCATATGTGGGAAAGCCTTCATTCAGGATCAGCAGATTGCGCAGCGGATCGAGCAGCTTGGGTTCGTTGAACGCGAGGATCCCGCCGATATTCACCATCCCGTCCTTTTTGGCGCTGATCCAGCAGCCGTCGGCGAGCCGGAACATTTTTTCGGCGATCGCGCGCACGCTCTCATTTTCGTAGCCGGCTTCGCGGGTCTTGATGAAGAACGCATTTTCTGCAAAGCGCGCGGCGTCTAGGAAGAATAGTTTGCCGTGCTTGCGGCAGAGGTCGCGCACTGCGCTCAGGTTGGCCATCGAGACCGGTTGTCCGCCCGCGGAATTGTTCGTCACCGTCATCACCACCAGCGGAACCTGCGCGGCCTTTGTGGCGAGCAATTTCTCAAGCGCCGCCAGGTCCATGTCGCCTTTGAACGGATATGGGTTTTGCGTGTCGAGGGATTCGGGCGTGGGCAGATCGGCGGCTTCGGAGCCCGAGACTTCGACGTGCGCACGCGTGGTGTCGAAGTGCGAGTTGTTGGGAATGATTTTGCCCGGCCCGCCCAGCACGCTGAAGAGCAGCTTTTCCGCGGCGCGGCCCTGATGGCAGGGCAGGATGTGCGCGTACCCAGTGAGTTCGCGGACCACTTTCTCGAGGCGAAAGAAACTCGTCGCCCCGGCATAGGCTTCGTCGCCGCGGAACATCGCGGCCCATTGCTCGCTGCTCATCGCCCCGGTGCCGGAATCGGTGAGCAAATCGATGGTCACCTTGTCCGACGGAATGTTGAAGAGATTCCAGCCCGCGCGCTCCAGTTCCGCGGCGCGTTCATCTCGCGTGGTGAAGGGGATTGGTTCGACGACCTTGATGCGGAAGGGCTCGATAATCGTCTTGAAGCGCGGATCGAAGGGATTCATCTTAGCACTCCTGTCGGAAAGCCGTCCCGCGTGCCTTTGTACCGCATCGCAGGACTTCAAGCATGGCGAGGAACGCTTTGGGCGCGCTCGAAGTCACCGTCTATCCCGGCCTGGTCCCGTTCAGCGACGCGTGGCGTGAGCAGCAGGCCCGTGGCCGCGCGCTGGAAAACCTGACGGAGCGCCGCGCGCAATTGATGCTGCTCGAGCATGCGTCTGTGTACACATTGGGCCGCATGACGCAGCCGGCGCATGTTTCGACGGAGGCGACCGCCAGCGGCGACCCCGCAGCGCTGTTGCGTGCACGGACGAAGGCGGAAGTCCTGCCCATCGAGCGTGGCGGTTCGGTCACGTACCATGGGCCTGGACAGCAGATGGCCTACCTGCAGCTCAATCTGAAAAGCTGGGCGCTCGAAATTCACCGGCATCTCTGGAATCTCGAAGAAGCCGCGATCCGCACGCTGGCCGCGTTTGGCTTACGCGGTGAGCGCATTGAAGGCCAGACCGGCGTCTGGTGCGAACATGCGGGCGCGCCTGCGAAAGTCTGCGCCATCGGCGTGACCGCGCGGCGTTGGGTCACGTACCACGGGCTCTGCCTGAACGTGGATCTGGACTTCGCCCCGTTTGCGCTGATCGATCCGTGCGGGCTGGGGCGCAAGCCGGTGACGAGTCTGGCCGCGCTGCTGGGCCGCCGCGTCACCTTGAACGAGGTGCATGTGCCGTTACAGGGCGCGTTTCGAGGCGTACTGGGAGTTTAGCCATAGATTCGAGCCTCATTTAATTGCTTGCACGTTGAGCAACTTCATTTTCCTCAAAAAATTCCGCATGCCGATGGCAATCTGGCCGGTTTACATCTGCGAGCCACGGTTTCTGGGAGAACGCCGCTATGCCTAACACGTCCCGTTACGCCCTTACACTTGTGCTGAGTTTGGCGCTCGCCGGCGCCACTGCCCACGCGGGCGACCAGCAGCAATTCACGCAACTGGAACACGAAGTCGGCGCGGCATTCCAAAAGCAGGACTACGAAACCGCCGCGAAGAAGTGCTTCGAGCAGACCCAAATCGCGCCCAATCAGCCGGGGCCTTATTACAACCTGGCCTGCGCGCTCGCCCGGCAGAAGAAGACCGACGAAGCCTTTGCGGCCCTCGAGAAGTCCATCGAGAAGGGCTACAACGATCCGGCCCATATGAAGTCCGATGAAGACCTGAACAACCTGCATGAGGACAAGCGCTTCGCCGAACTGGCCAAGAAGGCCGGCGATAATGAGAAGAAGGGTGGCGGCGAAGCCGGCGCGAATATTGATGGCGTCAAAACCGTCGAAGACTTCCCTGAAGGCGGCCTGCGTTACCGGTTGCGCATGAGCCCCGATGCGACCGCCGAAAAGCCCAACAAGCTGATCATCTGGCTGCATCCCAGTGGCGGGTCGATGAACCAGCAGGTCGAGCAGATGGCGCTGGGCCTGAACAAGATGGGCTATGCGCTGCTGGTCACGACGCAGAAAAACTGGAACTTCTGGTCCGGCGATGACGCGGCCAAGCTGCTTAATGGCACGCTGCCGGCCGTGGCGAAGATCGCGGGCATTGACGTCAAGAAGCCGATTCTGATGGGCTTCAGCGCGGGCGGGCAGTTGGCCCTGCAGCTTTGGGAGCAGAACCCGGAAGGTTTCGGCGGCATGATCCTCGATGCCGCCTACCCGATTGACATGGCGGCGTACCAGCAGGGCCAGCAGAAGGCCATGCAACTGCCCAAGAACGAAGCGATCAAGAGCTGCCCGCAGTTTGTGCTCGTAGGCGACGCCGACCCAGGCCACCAGATGTGGAAGCAGGTCGAAGACAACTGGCGCAAAGCTGGCCTGCCGCTCGAAATCGATTACGTGAAGGGCGGCCGGCACCAGTGGCTGGTCGGGCCGGAGCAGTGGAAGGAACTCAAAACCTGGCTGATCGCGGTGCATGAAGGCAAGCTGCCCGGCAAACTCGAAGCCAACGTCGAAGCGAAGAAGGACCCCGCGCCCGCGGCGAAGCCCAACGATCCGAAGGTCGATCTGCCGCCCGGCGCCGGCGCTGGAGAAAAGAAGGACGCGCCCAAGCCCGAAGCGAAAAAGAAAGACGACGCGAACGAGTAAGTGTTTACCGCCGCATTGCTGGACCGCGCCGCGGATGCTTTTCGCGGCGCATTTTATTTTACGCGTTCTGCCGCTTGCGTGTGGACGGCCTCGCGAGCCATAATCCGCCGACTCAATTTGAAAGAGGAGCTTGCCCATGCCGCGCGCGCTGGTCTTTCTCGCCCCCGGGGCTGAAGAGATGGAGACGGTGATCGTCGTCGACGTGCTGCGGCGCGCCGGAATCGAAGTCACGCTGGCTGGCGTCGACGGCGCGCAGGCCGTGACGTGCAGCCGCAACGTGAAGCTTGTCCCAGATTGCGCGCTGGCCGACGTGCAGGGCGCATTCGATGTGCTGGTGCTGCCCGGCGGCGCGAAGGGCGCGGAGAACCTGGCGGCCTCGCCGCTTGTGCAAAAACTTTTGCGAGTCCAGGCCGAAGCCGGCAAACCCATCGGCGCGGTCTGCGCCGCGCCAATTGCGCTCGTAGCGGCCCAGGTGGGGCAGGGGCGCAAGCTGACTTCGCACCCGAGCGTTAAGGACAAGGTCGCGCCGCATGGCGCGTACCTGGAAGAGCGCGTCGTCGAAGACGGCCCTTTCATCACCAGCCGCGGGCCGGGCACGACTTTCGAGTTCGCACTGGCTCTTGTCGCGAAGCTGTTGGGCCGCGAAGCCGCCGACAAAGTCGCCGCCCCAATGCTGCTGCCGAAGTAAGCTGAAACTAAACAGCGCACTCAAATAAAAAGCGCCGGTCGCAA
>Ga0265314_10000913_pt1 | contig 34774 bp, 29 predicted proteins | sample 4126metaG_FD_203106 | JGI IMG/M metagenome (GOLD analysis project Ga0265314, IMG submission 203106) | Rhizosphere microbial communities from Carex aquatilis grown in University of Washington, Seatle, WA, United States - 4-1-26 metaG | ecosystem: Host-associated > Plants > Roots > Rhizosphere >...
GCAGATGTCGATCGACGCCGAGCTGCGCGCCGGCCAGCTCGACGCCGCCGGGGCGCAGCGGCGTCGCGCGACGCTGGCGCGCGAGTCGCAGTTCTTCGGCTCGATGGACGGCGCGATGAGGTTCGTCAAAGGCGACGCCGTCGCTGGAGTCGTCGTGCTCGCGGTCAACATCGTCGGCGGGCTGGTGATCGGCGTCGCGCAGCGGGGCATGGACCTGGCCGCGGCCGCGCGCACCTACACGCTGCTGACGATCGGCGAAGGCCTGGTGGCGCAGATCCCGGCGCTGGTGATCTCGACCGCGGCCGGGATCGTCGTGACCCGCGTCGCCGCCGAGGACGAGGGCACGCACCTCGGTCGCGAGATCGGCGCGCAAGTGCTGGCGCAGCCCAAGGCGCTCGCCGTCGCCGCGACGTTGCTGGCGCTGCTGGGGTTGGTGCCAGGCTTGCCGGCGCCTCCGTTCCTGGTGCTGGCGGCAGTGCTCGGCGCGCTCGCCTGGCGGCTGATGACGGGGCGGCCGCCCGCAGCCGCGACGACCGCCGCGACCCACGCCGCGCCCGCCAGCGCCTCCACCGCCGCCGCCCGGCCCCCGGTACCGCGTCTGACTCCGCTGGCCGTCGAGCTGTCGCCCGACCTCGCGGCCGAGCTCCGCGCCGTTGCGAACCCCGAAGGCCGGTTTCCCACCGAGGCGCTCGACGCCGCGCGCGCGCGCCTCTTCGAGGAATCCGGGCTGACTTTGCCGCCGGTGTCCGTGCGCGCGTCCGCGCGCGAGACCAGCGAGGCCCTGCCGGGCCGCAGCTACCGCATCTGCTTCAACGAGATTCCGCTGCCACGTGCCGACCTCGCGCGCGACCGGAGCGACGCCGCCGCCGAGATCGCCGCCGATCTGGTGCGGCTCATGCGGCGCCGCGGGCACGAGCTCTTCGGAATCCAGGAGGCACAGGCGCTGCTGTCGGCCCTGGAGCCGAGCCATCCGGCGCTGGTGCGCGAGGTGGTGCCCAAGGTCGTGTCGCCCGCCGAGCTGGCCGACGTGCTCCGGCGCCTGGCCGCCGAGGGGATCTCGCTGCGCCAGCTCCCCGAGATCCTGGGCGCGATCGCCGACGCACCGGCCGCCGCGCGCGAGCCCGCGACGCTGGCGGAGCGGGCGCGCGCCGCCCTGCGCGGCGCGATCACCCACGCGCACGCCGGCGCCGCCGGGCGCCTGGCGGCGATCGCCCTCGACCCGCTGGTCGAAGACACGCTGCGTGAAGCGATCCGCCCCGGCGACGGCGGTGGGCACCTCGCGCTGGAGCCGCAAGCCTCACACGACATCCTGGAGGGCATCGGGCGCGCGCTGGCCGTTGCTGTGACCGCTTTGCCCCGCGGCGCCAGCGGCCGCGCGCGCGGCACGGTCATCGTCACCGCCGCCGATCTGCGCCGACACGTGCGGCGCCTGGTCGAGGTCGCGCACCCCGACCTGGCCGTGCTCTCTTACGCCGAGCTCGCGCCCGAGACCGAGATCGAGACCGTGGCGCGCGTCAGCGTCGCATAGGTCTGGTCGCGATCGCGGCGGATATCGCGCAGCACCGCATCCAGACGGTCCGCGCCCCGCGCCGTCACGCGCGCGAAGTTCTGCTGCGTGATGTCGTCGGACAGCGAGGGCCGCGCCGCGCGCAGCTCGTCGATCAGCTCGGCGCGCACGAGCTGGATCGTCGGATCCGGCGTGCGGCGCAGAAAGGAGATCAGCTGGTACGGGTTCCCGAACGACGTCGCCGCGTCGGGATGAAACGCCGCCATCACGAAGTCCTTGCGCCCCTGCGCGCGGCAGCGTTCGCGATCGGCGCGTCGCACCTCCTCGGCGAAGCGATCGAAGGCCGGCGACGCCACGTCCGTGCGCGCGAAGATGAGCATGCCGACCGACGCGGCGGCTCCGGCACCCGCGAGCTCGTCGATGAACGCCAGCGCCACCGCCAGCGCCGGCGTCTCTTCGCAGATGACGGAGCGACGCAGCTCGCCGCCGCTGATCGCCCGCTCCGCCCACGGGCAAAGCCCGAACTCGATCACCACCTCGCTCAGGTAGCGGTCGTTGAGCCGCAGCGCTTCGAGCCGCAGCGCTTCGAGCCGCAGCGCTTCCAGCCGCAGCGCTTCCAGCCGCAGCGCTTCGTTCATTCCGCGGCCGGAGGACTCGCCGGTTTCTCTCCGGGCTTGCCGTCGATTCGCGGCTCGCCCGGACCGTCGGCGCGGCCGTCCTTGCCGCCCGACTCGATGTACGCGCCCATGCCGCGGAACTTGCGGTAGCGGTCATCGCGCAGCCACTCGGGCGACTGCAGCAGCAGGTCGGCGAGGTGCCGCCGGAGCGCATCGCCGAGGTGGCGCGCCGAGAGATCGTGATCGCGGTGCGCGCCGCCGGGAGCCTCGGGGACAATCTCGTCGATGATCCCGAGGCGCAGCAGATCCGTGGCGGTCATCTTCATCGCCTCGGCCGCTTCCGGCTTCTTGGCGTCGTCGCGCCAGAGGATCGACGCACACCCCTCGGGCGAGATCACCGAATAGGTCGCGTACTCCAGCATGAGGATCCGGTTGGCGACGCCGATCCCCAGCGCGCCGCCCGACCCGCCCTCCCCGATCACGGCGCAGACGATCGGCACCGGCAAGCCGGCCATGACCTCCAGGTTCTTGGCGATCGCCTCGGCCTGTCCGCGCTCCTCGGCGTCGATGCCCGGGTAGGCGCCCTGCGTGTCGATGAGGCAGACGATCGGGCGCTTCATGCGCGCCGCCAGCTCCATGAGGCGCATCGCCTTGCGGTAGCCCTCGGGCTTGGGCTGGCCGAAGTTGCGCTGGACCTTCTCCTTGGTGCTGCGGCCCTTCTGGTGCCCCAGCACCAGCACCGGTGTGCCCTCGAACGTGCCGAAGCCGGCGACGATCGCCGGGTCGTCGCCGAAGCGCCGATCGCCGTGCAGCTCGATGAAGCCGTCGATCAGGCGTTCAATGTAGTCCAGCGTGTAGGGGCGTGCCGGATGCCGGGAGAGCTGAACCTTTTGCCAGGCGCTGAGGTCGGCGAAGATCTCCTGCTGCAGCTCGCGCGCCCGTTCTTCCAGCAAGCGGATCTGCGGGCGCAGCGCCGGCGCGTCGCCGCTCACGCGCACCAGCTCCTCGATCTTGCGTTCGAGATCGATCACCGGGCGTTCGAAATCCAGCGCGTGCGCGGCAGCGGCCTCGGTGATCCGGGATTCTCGTTCAGCAGCCATGGGTTGGGCTCGACATCTTAGTATCCCCGGGCGGCGCCTTCAAACCGCTGGTGCGGCGCCCGCGGTTTCCTGCATCGCGGCGGCGATGCGCGCCGCGAATTCATCCCGCTCGCCGTCCGAAGCATAGGGCACGCGCGGCCAGAAGAAGCCGCGAAGCCCATCCTTGCGGCGGCGCGGCACCACGTGCACGTGCAGGTGCGGCACGCTCTGAGACACCTTGTTGTTGAGCGCGACGAAGGTGCCGTCGGCGCCGAGCCCGCGCTCGACGGCGGCCGCAACGCGCCGAACGGCGATGAACAGCGGGCCGGTCTCCGCGTCCGGCAGCTCCAGCAGCGTCGGCACGTGCGCGCGCGGCACCACCAGCACGTGGCCCTTGAACACCGGGCGCGCATCGAGGAACGCGCATACGCGATCGTCCCGCCAGACGATCGCCGACGGCACCATCCCGCAGGCGATGCCGCAGAAGAGGCATTCGCCCGGCGTCACGATGCGCGCGCCTCGGCGATCGCCGTGACCAGATCACTCACGACCGGTTCGACCGCGAGGCGCGCGGCCGCGGCCTCCTTGCGAAACCAGGTCCGCTGGCGGCGCGCGTAGGCGACCGTCGCGGCGATCGTCGCGGTCACCGCCTCGTCGAGCGGACCGGCTCCAGCGAGGTGCGCGCCGAGCTGCCGGTAGCCGAGCGCCTGCATCGGCTTGCAGGCCGCGCCGTAGCCGGCGGCGTGCAGCGCGCGCACCTCGTCGAGAAAGCCAGCCGCCATCATGCCGGCGACGCGCGCGGCGATCCGCTCGCGCAGCGCCGGCAGCGGCGGATCGAGCACGACCGCAAATGGCCGCCATCGCGCGGGAAGACGCTGGCGTTCTTTGAGCGCGCTCACGGTGACGCCCGTCTGCTCGTGGACCTCGAGCGCACGGCTGATGCGCACGAGATCGCGTGGCGAGATCGCCGCCGCGGTCGCGGGATCGATCGCGGCGAGCTGCGCGTGCATCGCCTCGATCCCGAGATCGGCGGCCAGCGCGCGATGGCGATCTCGGATCGCCTCGTCGGACGGCGGCGCTTCGAAGAGGCCGACGGTGAGCGCGCGGTAGTAGAGCCCCGTGCCTCCCGCCACGATCGCCAGTCGGCCGCGCGCTGCGATCGCGGCGATCGCGTCGCCCGCCAGCGCCGCCCAGCGCGCGGCGTGAAACGGCTGATCGGGGTTCGCGAGGTCCAGCAGGTGGTGCGGAACCTGGCGCTGCTCGTCGCGCGTCGGCTTGCCTGTGCCAATGTCCATGCCGCGGTAGATCTGCAACGAATCGCAGGCGACGATCTCGCCGTCGAGACGCATCGCCAGGTCCAGAGCGAGAGCGCTCTTGCCCGCCGCGGTCGGCCCCAGCACCGCGACGAAAGGGATCGCTGCGGCGCCGCTCACGACCGGCCGGACGCCGTTCGCAGCCGGATTCGCAGCCGGACTCACAGCCGGCCGGACGTTATTCATAGCCGGCCGAACCGCCGTTCGATCTCGGGCAGCGGCATGCGCAGCAGCACCGGCCGGCCATGCGGACAGTGCGAGCGCAGGTCGACGCCGTCGAGCTGCGCGAACAGCGCCAGCACTTCCTCGCGGCCGAGCACGTCGCCCGCGCGCACGACGCTGTGGCAGGCCATGGTCGCCAGCACGTGATCGGCGCGCTCGATCGCCGACGTCGCGGCGCCACCGTCGGCGAGCTGCCCGAGCACGTCGCGCACCAGCGGCTTGGGGTCGGCGTCGCGCAGCATCTCGGGCACGGCGCGCACCCAGATCGTGCGCGCGCCGCCGCCCGCAGGCGACGCCAGCTCTGCCTCGACCTCGAACCCGAACGGCTCCAGCGCGCGCCCGTCGGCGGCGAGCGCGGCGCCGATCTCGTCGACCTCGACCGGCAGCGGGAACAGCAGGCGCTGGCGGCGGATGTCGCGGCGCGTGTGCGCCGCGCGCAGGCGCGCGAACGCGACCCGTTCGTGCGCTGCGTGCTGATCGATCAGGACCAGCTCTCCCGATCCCTCGCACACGAGGTAGGTGCGATCGAACTGACCGATGTACGTGAGCCCGCCGAAGAACGCCTCGCGCGCACCGGCGGGCGGCGCCAGCGCTCCGGCACCGTCGGTGACGAACCCGTCGTCCGCCGAAATCGCCGGCGTCGAGAAGCCCGCCGCGGCCGCATCGCGCAACGCGAGCGAGCCGCTGGCGTCGGTCTCGAACCCCGGTCCATCGATCACGCGCGCGCCCGGCGCGTCGCGCAGACCGGCCACCCGCGGTGCCGGCGCCCGCAGCGGCAACCCTCCTTGCACCACGCGCGACAGCACGCGCGCCCCACCGCCCGCCGGCGCGAGGCCCGGTCCAGGTCCAGGTCGATCCTCGGCGGCGCCGGAATCGGCCCAGCCGTCGGCGGTCGGACGCGGAGGCAACGTGAAGACCCGCACCGCGCGCGCGGCGGTCCCGCCCAGCCAGGGGGCGCGCGCGATGGCCCCGCCGACGACGTGCCGGACGGCGGCGTAGACCTCTTGCGGCCGCGCGAATCGAACCTCCAGCTTCTGCGGGTGGACGTTGATGTCCAGCTCTTGCCCCGGCACGTCGACGAACAGCGTCGCCAGCGGATAGCGCCCTTTTTCGAGGATCGCCCCGTATCCGAACGCCAGCGCGTGCAGCAGCGACCGGTCGCGCACGAAGCGCCCGGCCGCGAAGCCCGTACCGACGAACAGGAACGTCGACCGTGGCGTCGTCGACGCCTCGTCGGGGCCTGCGAGAAAAGCGCGCACCCGCACACCCCCCTCCTCGCCCACCGCTTCGTGCAGCACGCTCGCGCCCCGCCGCGCGAGCGCCGCGCGCACCCGCTCGGCGAGCTGGTCGTGCGGCGGCAGATCAAGCGCCATGCGCCCGCCGGCGCGCAGCCGGAAGTGCACCCTCGGATGGGCGAGCGCCAGGCGCAGGATCGCCTCCGAAACGTTCGCGCTCTCGGTCGCCTCCGACTTCTGGAACTTCTGGCGAGCCGGTGTATTGAAGAACAGATCGCGCACCTCGATCTGCGTGCCGTCCGGGATGCCGGCCTCGCGCGCGTCGGTCTCGACGCCGGCCTCGACCACGAGCCGCAGGCCCGCCGGCGCGGACGCCGTCTTGGTCGACAGCGTCAACCGCGAGACCGCCGCGATCGACGGCAACGCCTCGCCGCGAAACCCGAACGTGCGCAGTCCCCACAGATCCTCGGCCGCCGCGATCTTCGACGTCGCGTGCCGCTTCAGCGCCAGGCGCGCGTCGTCGGCGTCCATGCCCGAGCCGTCGTCGATCACGCGCACCAGCCGGCGGCCGCCCGACTCGATCTCGACGTCGATGCGCCGGGCGCCCGCGTCGATCGCGTTCTCGACCAGCTCCTTGACCACCGACGCCGGCCGCTCGACGACCTCGCCGGCCGCGATCTGATCAGCCAGGGTGGCTGGAAGGATTCGTACCTTCTGCCGAGATGTCTCGACCCCGCTCATCCTCGGGCCCAACCCTAGGGGGCATCGAAGGGGGAGGCAACGCCTTTTCGTCGCTCGGCTCCAGCGCCGCGCCCGCGCTGCCGTGCGATGCGCCCGCCGCCCACGGCAGCTCGATCCCGAAGCGACACCCGCCGGGTACGATCGATCGGACGTCGACGCGCCCGCCATGCGCCTCGACCACGCGCTTGACCGTCGCCAGGCCCAGGCCGATGCCCGGCTGGTGGTTGTCGGGGCCGCGCACGTAGGGCTCGAAGACCGCGGCCTCCATCGCCGCCGGCAGCCCCGGGCCGTTGTCCTCGACCTCGATGCGCATGAAAGGCCCCTGGCGGTGCGCGCGCACGCGAACGGTCTTGCCCGGACCCACGCCGACGTACTTCACGCCGTTGCGCACCAGGTTCGAGACCAGGCTGCTGAGGATGCCCAGCGTGCAGCACACGCTGCCGGCGTCGACGCCTTCGACCGACAGCACCACCTGGCGCTCCTCGGCCATCTGGCGCGCCTCGTCGATCACCGCGGTGACGACCGTGCGCACGTCGGCACGCGCCGACGGATCCGGGCGCGCGCCCGCGCTCGCGAACTCGAGCAGATCGTCGGCGATCACCCGCGTCCGCTCGATGCCCCGCTGCCCCAGCGCCAGCATGCGCCGCGCGCGCGGATCCTGAAGACCGGCCTTCTCGGCCAGGTAAGACAGCGCCAGGCTCGCCGCGCCGAGCGGGCTCAGCACATCGTGCGCCACGCGCCCCGCGAACAGCTCGAGCTCGTCGGCGCGCTGCTCCATGAGGCGCGTGTAGCGCCGCATGAACCGCGTCACCAGGAACGCCGCCAGCACGGTGAGCAGCACGCTCAGCCCGTCGAGCGCCGCGGCTCGCAAGATCGATCGCCGCCCCAGGCGATCGATGCGCGCGGCCAGATGGGTCGCCTCCTGCGCATTGCGCTCGACGACCTTGACCGCCGCGTCGTCGAGCGCGTCGGCCTCGGGTTTCAGCTGCCGTTCGAGGATCGCGAGCGCCGTGTGCGCATCGCCATCGCGCGCGGCTGACAGCACGCGCTGCAGATCGTTGACGAAGCGTTCGCGCACGACGACCACCCCCGCCGCCAACTCCAGCTCGCCGGGAAAGTTTGGCAGTGCGCGATAGAGCGTCCACTCGCGATTGAGCCGCACCAGCGACTGCTCGGGCAGAGTCTCCGGCGCGAGCGCCGGCGCCGCTCGCGCCGGACGCTCCGTGCGCGCGGTCCGCGCGCGTGCCTCGGCCCAGTCGCCCTGGCCCTGCCGTTCCAGCGCGCGGTCGACCTCGTCGTCGGTCAGAACGATCAGGCGGCGCGCCTCGGTGCGGAACGCCTCCAGGTGCACGATGCTGGGCGCGGCATTGGCGGTGATGGCGCCGGCGTCGCGGCGAATCTTCACGTCGCTGCGTTCCGACACCAGCGTCGCCAGCACGAAGCTCACGGCGACCGCGGCGAAGGCGATCACCAGCGCACGAGCGGACGGCGCTGCCAGCTTGCGCCCCATGCGCTTTGTTCATAGCAACCCTGGGCGGCCGAGCAAGGATAAGCAGCGAAGCGCGCAATTGATCGGTCTGGATCGATGTGATAGCGAGTCCAGAAGGCCGGAGACGAATCATCGCCGACAGGTCATCCATGTCAGCTGCGTCCGGAGTCACGTCGGCGGTCGCTGCGCGGCCGTCCGCACGGCCGCGGCGGCGCGCGCTGGGCCTGGTGCTGTTCCTGGCGTTGGTTGGATCCATCAGCACTGCGCTCTGGATCGGCGCCGCGCACCTGCCCGACCCCCGGCGCGCCGTGCTGTCGAGTGGGATCTGGCTCGCGCTCCTCGCCTGCGTGACGTTGACGACCGTGAATCTGATGATGCGCTGGTTCAGGTGGCACTTCTTGATCCGGCGCTTCACGCGGGGCCTGGTCACGCGCGACAGCCTGGCCGTCTATCTCGCGACTCTGCCGGCGATCGTGACGCCGTTCTTCGTCGGTGAGCTCGTGCGCGTGCTGATCTTGTGGCGGAAGGGCGGTACGCGCGCGTCTCACCTGGTGTGGGTGTGGGCGATCGAGCGCCTGCTGGACGCGTTCGTGCTCGCGGTCTTCTTCCTGCTGGTGACGCACCCGTCGCTGGGGTTGATGGCGGCGGCGCTGGTGCTGGGGCTCACGTTCCTGATGTTCCGGCTGATCCTCGACGATCGACGCGTGCGCAACGTCGCGCTCATCGGGTCGATCGCGGTCACGGCGACGGTGCTGGCCTGGTTGCTGCCGGCGCTGGCGCTGCTGATCACCGTCGGGCTCGCCGGGCGTGCGATCCCCTTCCCGCTCGGGCTCAAGGCGTTCTCGGCCGGAACGTTGTTCGGCGGGCTCAGCGGTTTTCCGCTCGGCGTGTCGGTCACGGGCTCGACCATGATCGAGGAGCTGCTGTCGGCCGGCGTCGCCGCCGAGGTCGGCATCATCGGTGTGCTGGTCTACCGCATCGGCACGTCGTTCTTCGCCGTCGCGCTCGGCGTGGCGGCGTTTCTGTTTTCACGCGCGCGCCTGGGCCGCATCATGCGGCACAGAGCGCACGACAAATTCGACCACTTCGACGAGATCGCGCACGGTTACGAAGAAGAGATCCCCAGGCACGTCCGGGATCGGCTGCTGGCGAAGAAGACCAGCCTGATGCAGGAGCGCCTCGGGGCCGCGGGGATCGCCGTCGGCGCGCGCGGCCTGGATCTCGGCTGCGGCCAGGGCTGGTATCTGAGCGCGCTCGCGAGCGCGGGCTATCGCATGAGTGGGCTCGACTACTCGGTGGGACAGCTCAAGAAGGCGGCGCAGAGCGCGAGGCGCGACGGGGACGGCCACAGCGCCACGGCGCCGCTGCCGCTCTCGCTCTGCCAGGGAGACGCGCAAACGCTGCCGTTTCCCGACGGCACGTTCGACTTCGCCTACAGCATCAACGCCTTCCACCACCTGCCCTCGCGCGCGGCGCAGGAGCGCGCCATCCGCGAGATCGTGCGCGTGCTGCGGCCGGGCGGGGTCTTCATCCTGCACGAGATCAATACCCACAACCCGGTGTTTCGGCTCTACGTCGGCTACCTCTTTCCGCTGATCAAGCAGATTGACGAGGGGACCGAGCGCTGGATTCTGCCGTCGGCGCTGCCGCCCGCGTCCGGCGCCACGTGGGCCGACGAACCGCAGTACTTCACCTTCACACCCGACTTCGTGCCGAGCGCGCTCCAGGGGTTGCTGGGCGGTATCGAGCGCGCGCTCGAGCGCTCGGTGCTGCGCGGCTACAGCGCCCACTATCAGGCGTGCCTGGTCAAGAACCGCACCTGACGTGATAAGAGAGGCGTCGCCATGTCGACGTCCGCTCACGACGACGCATCCGACGCACGCCCCGCGCCGGTGGCCGCGCGAACGCCGCTCCACATCTCGGTGATCGTCGCGGGTGTCTTCGCCGTCTCGCTGCTCAAAGGCCTGCGCATGCCGAACCTCTGGTCGGCGACACACATGACGTTCAACTACACGCAGGGGTTCATCCGGCGCGGGTTGTTCGGACAGGTCTTGCGCGCGGTCGGCGGCCGGGGCGTCTACCGCTACGACACGCTGGCGCTGATCGCGGTCGTCATGTTCGTGCTCGCGGTCCTGGCGATGGCGCGCCTCACGCGCCGCATGCTGGCCACCGACGGCGGGGACCGTGGCCTGGCGGCGGCGACGCTGGTGTTCGCGGCGTCACCGGGGATCGTGTTTCTCGCGCACGAGATCGGCTACCTCGACTACATGGGCTTCATCGCGGTGCCGCTCTTCGTCGTGTGGGCGGCGCGCACCGCGCGGCTGTGGCCGATCTTCTACGTCGCGATCGGGCTCAGCCTGGTGCTGGCGCTGATCCACGAGTCGATGATCATCATGTTCGCTCCGACGATGTGGCTGGTCCTGGCCAGCCACGTGATCACGCAGAGCCGCGCGCGCTCGCTCTCGCGCCGCACGCGCTGGGTGCTCGCCGGGCACGCGGTCGCGGTGGCGGTGATCGCGCTCGCCGCATCGTCGGTGATCGGCACCGCCGGCACCAAGACGCCGGACCGCATCCACGCTCTGCAGGCGTCGATCCAGCGCTACGCGAACTTCCCGCTGCGCGGCGACGGGTTCGATGCGCTCTACCGCCCGGTGCGCGAAAATCTCGTCCACCTCATGCCCTGGTTCTGGAGCAATCCCGAGAACCAGCGCTACCTGATGAACGGCATCGCGGCGTCGACCCCGGGCCTGGTCGCGCTGATGGTCTACGGCGTGCGCCTGGTGGCGCGGTTGCCGCTGCCACGTCTCCCCCGGTTGCTGCTGGGGGCGCTGCTGCTCGGAGCGACGCTGGCGCCACAGCTGCTGAACTTCGCCGGCTGGGATTCGGCGCGCTGGAACACCATCAGCTTCGTCGCGGCGTTCTGCAGCATCGCGACGCTGCGCCTGTTCTTCGTCCGTCCAGCGACCGCCCGCGCGCCCGGGGGCGCGGTCGAGGTGCCGGTCGATGTCGATGTCCCCGTCGATGTCCGGCGTTACCGCATCGACGACCCGTGGGCGATCACGCTGGCGGCGGCCGGAATCCTGTGCGGCCTGACCACCGACTACAGCCGCTTCCTGTTCGACGGCTACGTCGTGCGCTGGTTTCCCTTCGATACGCAGTGGCGCGCGCTGCTCGAGCTCCTCCACGGAAAATTCACGTTCCTCCCCGGCGCCTGAGGGGCGCTCGCGCCCACAATTGACATCCGTCGCTTCTCCGAATATAAACCCCCGCTTTCACACGCATTTCAAAGACCGAGCAAGGAGCTTCGCCGCATGTCCCTCAAGATGGGCCTTTTGGGCCGCAAGATCGGAATGACCCAGGTGTTTCACGACGACGGCAGCGCCCTCGGCTGCACGGCGGTCTCCGTCGGTCCCTGCGTCGTCGTAGGCAAGCGCACCGCCGAGAAGCACGGCTACTCGGCCATTCAACTCGGCTTCGAAGAGACGCCGGTCCGCCTGCTCACGCGTCCTCAGAGCGGCTATTTCAAGAAGGCCGGCGTCGAGAAGCCGCTGCGCGTGCTGCGCGAGGTGCGGCTCGAGGCCAAGGATCTGGAGAAGTACGAGGTCGGCAAGACCCTTCGCGCGTCGGAGGTCTTCAAGATCGGTGACGTCGTCGACGTCGTCGGCACGACCAAGGGCAAGGGCTACCAGGGCGTCATGAAGAAGCACCGCATGGCCGGTGACACCGCGACCCACGGTACGCACGAGTTCTTCCGTCACGGCGGTTCGATCGGCTGCCGCCTCACGCCCGGCCGCGTGCACAAGGGCAAGCGCATGTCGGGGTTGATGGGCAACGTCCAGAACACCGCGTCGGACCTGGTGGTGGTCAAGGTGCTCGACGACAAGGACGTGGTGCTGGTCAAGGGCGCGATCCCCGGCCCCGCCAACGGCCTCGTGCTGATCAAGGGCAGCGTGAAGGACGTGAAGAAGTACATCGTTCCGCGCGCCGTCAAAGAGGTCGAGTCCAAGAACCCGATGAAGGCGTCGAAGAAGGGCGCCCCCCAGGGCGGCACCAAGAAGGCTTAAAGGCGCGCGCTCCACGCGCGCGGCAGCGAGCGTCGCCCTCCCCCGAAGAGGGTGACGGCGACGGCGACGGCGATGGCCAAGCTCAACGATCCGCGCGCAAGGCACGACAAGTACTTCCAGCGCGCGCGCGAGCAGGGCTTCGCCGCGCGCTCGGTGTTCAAGCTCGAGGAGATCGACCGCAAGCTGCGCTTGATCCACCCGGGCTCCCGCGTGCTCGACCTCGGGTGCCGGCCGGGGTCGTGGATGCAGTACGCGCTCACGGTCGTCGGTCCGCGCGGCGCGGTCGTCGGGATCGACCGCGACCCGCTGCCGGCGCCGATCGCCGGCGCGCGCGTGCTGGTCGGCGATCTCTTCAAGGCCAGCGATGCCGACCTGCTCGGCGACCTGGCCGCATTCGACGTCGTGCTCTCGGACATGGCGCCCGACACCACCGGCGTGCGCGCCACCGACCAGGCCCGCTCCGCCGCCCTCTTCGAGGAGGCCCTGGCGCGCGCGGAGCGCCTGCTCGCGCCCGGCGGTGGGTTCGTGGGCAAGATCTTCCAGGGCCCGGACTTCCAGGCCGTGCGCCAGCGCATGGCCAAGCGGTTCGGCGAGGTGCGCATCATCAAGCCCGACAGCTCGCGCGCACAGAGCATCGAGATCTATCTGGCGGGTCGCGGCTTCACCTGAGGGTGAAGGAACTTCGGGCCTCGGCCCTATGACCTGAGACAGCGTTTCATGGTCAAAGATGACGCCGCCCAGCGGGCCGGTCTTGGGGTACGCTCGCCGGCTGATGAGCACGGACGGCTGCGGTCGGTTCATCGTCCGATTCCTGCTGGGCGGCGGGCTCCTGGCCGCGCTGGCGGTCGCCGCCCCGCTGAGGGCGATGCCGGCGGGCGACGATGCGCCAACCGCCGAGGACCTGCCGCCGGCGACGCAGAAGATCGCGGTCGATCTCCGTGGACCGCTGGCGGTGGTCACGGTCACGCGCGTCCTGTCGTCGGAGCGGCCGCGCGCCGCCACTGAGGAGACGCTGGACATCGCCCTCCCCGACCGCGCCGCTCTGCTGTCGGTCGAGATCGACGACCACGGCCGCTGGCGCGCGATCGGCGGCGAAAAGGCGCCCGCCGGCGCCGGCAGCGACCCGGGCAAGGCGGCCGGCGAGGCCGCTGGTGCACGTAGCCGCTACGTCGATGCCATCCGCACGCGCGGCATCGCTGCCAAAGGCGATCCCTACGACGACGAGACGACCTATCGCATCCGTGTCGCGCGCGGTGTCGGGGGCGCCGCCGCCAACGCGCCGACGACGCCGGTCAACGTGCGCTACCGCTTTTCGGCGCTGGTCGAGGACACGCACGGCCGCCTGCGCCTGCGCTTTCCCCCTTCCCCCGAGGCGACGCCGCTGCCCGCCGAGGTCAGCGTCGCCGGTCCCGGCCTCGGCGACCTGGAGGTCGCGGGGGTGCACACGGCGCTGCCGGGACACGCCGGCACGACCTCCGGCGGTGCGACCCTGGCCACCACCGCCCCCGCCGCCGCGACCGCGCCCCCGGCGCCGACGCACGTCTCGACGCGTTCCGGCTGGGAGATCTCGTACACCCTGGCGCCGGCCGCGATCGCGACCGCCGCCGCCAAGGACGGGCCCGTGCTCGAGGGCGCCGCCGCCGTGACCACGCTTTCCCCGCGCGAGTCGGCGATCGCCTTCTCGGTGCGGGCGCGCGCGAGCGGGCCGCCGTCGCTGCCCGAGAACGTGCTGTTCGTGATCGACCGCTCGCGCAGCGTCGGCCTCGCGGGGCTGGCGGCCGAGCACGACGTCGCGACGCATCTCCTGGATCAGCTGGCGCCGACCACGCGCTTCGACGTGCTGTTCTTCGATCGCACGCTGACGCGGCTGTTCCCGATGGCGCGCACGGCGACGCGTGACGCGACGGGATCGATCGAGACGGAGATGGTGCCGGACCGCCTGGCCAACGGCACTGACCTGGAAGGCGCGCTGCGCGCGGCGGGCGAGATGTTGCGACGCGAGGCGAGCTCGTTCGGGCCGCGTGCGCTGCTGGCGGTGATCACCGACGGTGCGCTCCTCGAGGCGACGACCGGCGCGCGGCTCGACGCCGCGCTGGGCCCGATCCCGGGCATTGCCGTCAGCGTCGCGATGATCGTCGTCCGGCCGGGCGATGACGACCCGATCCCGGCGACGGCGCACCAGGCGCTGGCGGCGCTGGCGGAGGCGCGCGGCGGCGTCGAGCGCGAGCTGCGCGCCGATGACATCAACGACGCGCTGCCGTCGCTGGTCGCGGTGCTGGCCGCGGGCGGCGACGTGTTCTCGGCGCGCGTCGCGTTCGACAAGATCAGCGCGCGCCTGCCGGGCACGGTGTCGCCGGGCGGCGGCTTCACCGGTGTGGTGCGCGTTCCCGGCAAGCTGCGCAAGAGTGCCGACATCGTCGGCGTCACGCGCGGGCGCACATTGCGCGCGCCGCTGAAGCCGATCGCGGTCGACCCCGCGTGGCTGCGCCCGCATGCCGCCGACGAGGCCGTCACGCTCGAATCGCGCGGACTGACCACACCCATGCTGGCCGCGCTGGTCGAGCCGGTGCCTCACGCGGCCCCGCCCGCACCCCCGGCGCCGGTGCGCGGCACGATGGATCGTGACGTCGTCCGCAACACGCTGTCGCTGGCGTTCATGCCGCGCGCCCGCGCCTGCTACCAGAACCGGCCGGGGACCACGCCGGCGATGCGCGACCTGACGGGACGCGTGCGCCTGGCGATCGATCTCGTGCGCGGCGAGGTCATGGATGCCCGCGTCGAATCGTCGACGCTGGCGCAGCCAACCATCGAAACCTGCTTGCGCGAGAGCGCGTTCGCGCTCGAGGTGCCGCGCGCCTATCACAACGACGAGGCGGTGACCGCGGTCGTGAACCTGGTGTTCCGCCCGCGCACGCCGGAAAAGCACCGCAGCGCCGAGGACAGCTTCCCGATCGGCGCCGAGATCGACCTGGTGCTCGAGGAGCTGAAAAAGGCCGAAGCCGCGGCGCCAGCGCGCTAAACTCCGAGCCCATGAGTGAAGGCACCTTCAACCCCGCCGACCGGCGATTGTGTCCCGACGGATCCTGCATCGGCCTCGTCAGCGCCGACGGCCGCTGCCGCGTTTGTGGCCGCGCGAGTGACGGATCCGCCCCGCTCGGTGCGGTCCCGTCGTGGAACGACGAGAGCGGCGAGAACGATGCGTTCGTGGCCGGCGGCGAGCACGAACCTGCGGATGACGGCGAAACGGGTGGCCCTGGCTTCCGTCCCGATCGCCGCCTGTGCGAGGACGGCAGCTGCGTCGGCGTCATCGGCGCCGGCGACGTCTGCACAGTCTGCGGGCGCCCCGCGGGAAGCTGAGCCGTGCCCAGCGTCGCGGTGATCGGCGCCTCGAGCGCGCGCCACAAGTTCGGCAACAAGGCGGTGCGCGCCTACCTGCGCCAGGGCTGGACCGTCTACCCCGTCAACCCCAGCGAGCCGATAATCGAGGGACTGACCAGCTATCCGTCGGTGAGCGCCATCCCGGGCGCGGTCGATCGCGCGTCGCTGTACCTGCCGCCCGCGCTCGGCATCGGCGTGCTCGACGACATCCAGCGCAAGGGCATCCGCGAGCTGTGGGTCAACCCCGGCGCCGAGAGCGACGAGCTCATCGAAAAAGCCGAACGACTCGGATTGGAAACAATTCAGGCTTGCTCGATCGTCGACATCGGCGAACGCCCCTGATCGTCGCGCCGGAGGCGTGACCCGTTGTTGCGCGAGGTTTCAGAGATCAATCACGCAATCCGCAAATCCGTCGGCGATTTCGCGACGCCGACGGCGACAGCCGACGGAGAAAAGTGCGCGCGCCGTCGATTCGTCTGAAGGTCTGGTATAGAACACGCCCCTAATAGACGTAGATTCTCCGACCTTTCGCGCCGCAAAAATGCGGTTTCTTCTCTCGCAGCGAGCCGTTTGAACGCGCTCGAGGCTCTTATAGGAGAAGACATTTTCACCAAATGACCCGCCCTATCTTACTTCCCCTGCCAAACGCGCCCTCCGATGCCGAGCTGGTGGCGCGCGCCATCGAAGGCGACCGGTTCGGCCGCGAGCTGATCTACCGGCGCCACGCCGCATACCTGCTGGAGATGGTGACCCGCCTGGTTGCGAGCCGCGACGGCGCCGAGGCGATCGTGCGCGAGACGTTCGTGGTTGCCTGGAAGCGGCTCGCTACGCTGACGACCACGGCAGAGAACGCCGAGCTGCGCGCCTGGCTATCGCGCATCGCGGTCGGCCTCGCGCGGCGCCGGCTGCGGCGCGCGCGGATGCTGCGATTCTTCGGCCTCGGTCTCGAGCCCGGGGACGACGACGATCAGGACGCGCGGCTCGCGGCGCTGGCGGCGGTCGACCTGCGCCACGACGCGCGCCAGGATCTGGAGCACATCGATCGGGTCCTCGACCGCGCGCGCGTCGAGCCGCGTATCGCCTGGATGCTCCGCCGCGTCGACGGGCTGACCCTCGACGACGTCGCGGCGGTCTGCGCATGCCCGCCGGCGACCGCCGAGCGGCGCATCGCCGAGATCGACGCGCGACTCGGCGAGCGCTTCGGCACGCCGGCGGTATCGCCGTGAGCGAGCTGCGCTACCCGCTGAAAGAGCGCCTGCACGACGTCGTCACCGAGCGCGCGTTGCAGCGCGTCTGGCGCGGCATCGACGATCGGCAACGGACGAGGGCGCCGCGCCGCCTCGCGCGCGGCCTGGTGCTGCTGGCGTTCGCCGCCCTCGCCGTGGCGATCGGCGTGGTGCTGGGCCTCGCGCTGCGCACCCGCGAGCCGAGGCCGCCGCGGCTGGCCGATGGCCGCCCGTTCGCCGCCGTCGATGCCGCGACGCGCGCGGTGATCGCGCTCGACGACGGCTCGGCGATCCGCCTGTGGCCGGGCACGCGGCTCGAACCGGCCGACGCCGAGCTGGGCACGTTCGGCCTGCGGCTCGCGCGCGGCGAGGCCCGCTTCGACATGCGCGGCGGTGGACCGCGCCGCTGGTCGGTCGAGTGTGGGCTGGCAACGGTCGAAGCCGTCGATGCCGAATTTCACTGCACTCGCGGCGCGGGCCGGCTGCGGGTGTCGGTCGAGCGCGGCACGGCATTGGCGCGCGGCGCGGCGGTTCCGGAGCACATGCGATGGCTGGGCGCGGGAGACTCGCTGGAATTGGGAGAGACCGCGAAGATCGAATAGATCCGCGCGCCCCGCTGGCGTTCGGGGAACGAGGACGGCGACGAGGACGATCACGAGGACGAGGACGGGGCGACGGGCCCATCGAGCCTCAGCTCATTTTCGTAGACGCCTGTCTATTGCGGTATAACTTCGCGCCCATGCCCGCCGTCGCCGTCAACAGCATGCTCGAGCTCATCGGGGGGACGCCGCTCGTGCGGCTGCGCCATCTGCCCGAGCCCGGAATGGCCGAGATCTTTTGCAAGTGCGAGCAGTTCAACCCGGGTGGCTCGTTGAAGGACCGGGTCGCGCTGTCGATGATCGAGGCGGCGGAGCGCGAGGGGCGGCTGCGCCCGGGCGAATCGGTCATCGTCGAGCCGACGTCGGGCAACACCGGCGTCGGGCTGGCGGTCGTCGCGGCGGTCAAGCGCTATCGGCTGATCTTGACCATGCCCGACAACATGTCGCTCGAGCGCCGCGCGTTGCTCAAGGCCTACGGCGCCGAGGTGCACCTGACCCCGGCCGCGCTGGTGATGCAGGGCGCGGTCGACAAGGCGAACGAGGTCTGCCGCGCGAACCCGCGCGCCTTCATGCCTCAGCAGTTCAACAACCCGGCCAACGTCGACGCCCACCGGCGCACGACGGCGCCGGAGATCCTGGCGCAGCTTGGCACGCGCGTGCCCGACGCGTTCGTGCACGGCGTCGGCACCGGCGGCACGATCACCGGCGTGGGCCAGGTGTTCCGCTCCCTGCACCCCGGCGTCCGCATCGTCGCCGTCGAGCCCGAAAAGAGCGCCGTGCTCTCGGGGGGCAAGCCGGGCGAGCACCGCATCGACGGCATTGGCGCCGGGTTCGTGCCGGCGATCCTCGATCGCGACGTGATCACCGACGTGCGCACGATCTCCGAGATCGACGCGCAGCGCACCAAGCTGGCGCTCGCGCGGCGCGAGGGGCTGCTGGTCGGCATCTCGGCCGGCGCGTCGGTGAAGATCGCGCTCGACATCGCGCGCGAGCTCGGACCCGGCAAGACCGTGGTGACCGTGCTTTGCGATACCGGTGAGCGCTACTTCAGCTCCGACGCGTATTTCCAGTGAGTCTCGACGGATCACATAGTCGCCCCAGCGCGCGTTCCGCGAGCGTGTTGATCGTCGGCGCGGGCGGCCTCGGCTGCCCCGCGGCGTTCGCGCTCGCGGCGGCCGGCATCACGCGCATCGGCGTCGTCGACGACGATCGGGTCGACGCCACCAACCTGCACCGCCAGATCCTGCACGGCAGCAGCGATGTCGGCGAGCTCAAGGTCGTGTCGCTCGCACGCGCGCTCACGCGCCGCTTTCCCGCGGTGACCGTCGCGACCCACGCCCTGCGCTTCGACAGCGCCAGCGCGGCCGCGCTGGTCGCCGCCTACGATGTGATCGTCGATGGCTCGGACAACTTCGCGACCAAGTTCCTGGCCAACGACGCCGCGGTGCTGGCGCGCAAGCCGCTGGTGCACGGCGCTGCCGTCGGCACCGGCGGCCAGCTGGTGACCGTACCTGCGGGCGGCCACCCCTGCTACCGCTGCCTGTTCGAGGAGCCGCCCGCCGCCGGCGTCGGCCCCTCGTGCGCCGAGGCCGGCGTCCTCGGTCCGGTCCCGGGCGTGATTGGCGCGCTGCAGGGGGCGGAGGCGGCCCGCCTGGCCGTCGGCGATTCTCCTGCCTTCATCGGCCGCCTCATCCAGTATGATTCCGCCGGCATGAACGCCCGTGCCATCCCCTTCAACCCGAACCCGCTGTGCGGTGTCTGCGGCCCCGCGCCGCGTATCCGCGAGCTCGCCGCATCCAACTATCCGGTCGAAAGGTGTTTCGTATGACCACGGCGCCGTCGATGTCCGTCAGCAAACCGAGCTACGTCCAGGCCCTGCGCTGCCGCGAGTGCGGCAAGGACTATCCGAAGACCGCGATCCACGTCTGCGAGTTTTGCTTCGGCCCGCTCGAGGTCGCCTACGACTACCCGGCCATCGGCAAGGCGCTGACCCGCACGGTCATCGAGTCGCGCCCGCCGACGATGTGGCGCTACGCGGAGCTCTTGCCGCTCGACGGTGCGCCGACGGTCGGCCTGCAGACCGGCATGACGCCGATGGTGCGCGCGGATCGGCTGGCCAAGCGCCTGGGCGTGCGCGAGCTCTGGGTCAAGAACGACGCGGTCTGCCACCCCACCCTCTCGTTCAAGGACCGCGTGGTGTCGGTGGCGATCTCGAAGGCGATCGAGCTCGGCATCGGTACCGTCGCGTGCGCATCGACCGGCAACCTGGCCAACGCGACCGCGGCGCAAGCGGCGTCGGCGGGCCTGCCGGCGGTGATTCTGATCCCGTTCGACCTCGAGCAATCCAAGGTGATCGGGACCAGCATCTATGGCGCGCGCGTCGTCGGCGTGCAGGGGACGTACGACGACGTCAACCGCCTGTGCTCGGAGATCGCGGGCAAGTACGGCTGGGGCTTCGTCAACGTGAACCTGCGCCCGTTCTACGCCGAGGGCTCGAAGAGCTACGGCTACGAGGTGGCCGAGCAGCTCGGCTGGAAGACGCCGGCGCACATCGTCGTGCCGATGGCGGGCGGCTCGCTGGTCACCAAGATCGGCAAGGCGTTCGGCGAGCTCGAGAAGCTCGGCCTGCTCGGCGGCACGCCGGCGGGCGGGCGCAAGACGCGCATCCACGGCGCGCAGGCGGCCGGTTGCGCGCCGATCGTCGACATGGTGCTCGAGAACCGCGACCAGGTGCGGCCGGTGAAGAAGCCGACCAGCATCGCCAAGTCACTGGCGATCGGAAACCCCGCGGACGGCTTCTACGCGCGGCAGACCATCACCGGCTCGGGCGGTTTCGCCGGCAAGCCCAACGACGACGAGATCATCGCGGCGATGCGGCTGCTCGCCGAGACCGAGGGCATCTTCGCCGAGACCGCGGGCGGCGTGACGCTGGGTGCGACCATCAAGCTCATCGAGCAGGGCAAGATCGGACGCGATGACGGCCCGATCGTCGTCTGCGTCACCGGCAATGGTATGAAGACCCAGGATCCCCTCGTCGGCACGCTGCCGGAACCCGAGCTGATCGGGCCTCGGCTCGCCGACTTCGACCGCATCCAAGACAAGATCCAGGCGCGCTAGCGACAACCAGAAGGAGAACAGAGGACATGGCGACGATTCGGATTCCGACCCCCCTTCGCAAGCTCACGCAAGGAAAAGAAGAAGTCACCGCCAGCGGGGGCACGATCGGCGCGCTGATCGCCGGCCTCGAGGCGCAGTACCCGGGCATCAAGGAGCGGATCTGCGACGACAACGGCCAGGTGCGCCGCTTCGTCAACATCTTCGCCAACGACGAGGATATCCGCTTCCTGCAGAACCTCGACACGCCGGTGAAGGACACCGACGAGATCTCGATCGTGCCGGCGATCGCCGGCGGACGCTGAGCCCTTCGATGGAGCTCGGCGCCGCGCAGCGGTACCTGCGCCAGATCGCGCTTCCCGAGATCGGCCCTGACGGACAGCGGCGCATCAGCCACGCGACGGTCGCGATCGCGGCCGAGGCGGACGATGACCTCTTGGCCGAGGTGGCGGCGCGCTACCTCGCGGCCGCCGGCGTCGGCACGCTTCGCCTGCTCGGCGGCGAGGGGACGCGTGCGCCGGCCGCGCTCGCGGCGGCTCTACGCGCGTCGAACCCCGACGTCGTGATCGAGGCGCGCGCCTGGCCCGAGGGCGGCGACGCGTGGGTCGTGGCGCTCGACGGCGCCGACCTGGTCGTGCGCGCCGGCTTCGACGACGATCCGATGCTGCGCGCGACGGTGCGCCTCGGGATCCCGGCGGTGCTGCTGCGCGCGCTCGACGACCGCGTCGAGATGTTGTCGCTGCGCGAGCAAGGCCCGTGCCCGCACGTCGACCTCGCGATCCCACCGCGCCGCGCGGAGGGCGTCAGCGCCGGCGCGACCGCGGTCGTCGCGGCGACCGTCGGCGCGAGCGAGGCGCTGTGGTTGCTCGTGCGGCGTACCGACGCGAGCGAGCCGGCAACCGAGCGGCGGCGACGCAAGAACGCGCCCGCGCGGCATCTGGTGTTGTCGCTGCTGCCCGACGGAGGCGCGCCGCGCGTGCAGGAGATCCCCTGGGCGCCCGAGTGCTTCGCGTGCGGCGGCGCCTCGGTCGAGATGGTCCTTTCGTGAACCACGCCGTCGACGTCATCCGCTCCGCAGCGGATCAGATCATGCAAATGGAGACGCTGCGCCGCGCGCGGCTGCGCGTCGCCGACAAGATCACCGACCTCATCGGCGACACGCCGATCGTGCGCCTGCGAGCGTTCGATCGTGAGCTGCCCGGCGTCGAGATCTGGGCCAAGTGCGAGTTCATGAACCCGGGCGGCTCGGTCAAGGATCGCGCCGCTTACCAAATGATCCGCGACGCAATGAACACCGGGCGCCTGAAACCCGGGCAGACCATCATCGACTCGACCAGCGGCAACACCGGCGTCGCCTACTCGCTGATCGGCGGTGCGCTCGGATTCCCGGTGACGCTGGTCATGCCGGGCAACGTCTCGTGGGCGCGGCGCAAGATCACCGAGGCGTTCGGCACGCACCTGGTCTTCTCCGATCCGATGGAGGGCTCCGACGGCGCCATCCGCCTGTGCCGCGAGATGGTCGCGAAGAACCCGGACCTGTACTTCTATCCCGACCAGTACTCGAACCCGTCGAACCCGCTCGCGCACTACAACACCACCGGGCGCGAGATCTGGGAGCAGACCGAGGGGCGCGTCACCCACTTCGTCACCGGCATCGGCACGAGCGGGACGGTGATGGGCACGGGCCGGCGACTCAAGGACTACCGGCGCGACATCGAGATCTGGGCGGTCGAGCCGTCGGACGCGCTGCACGGGCTCGAGGGCCTGAAGCACATGGCGAGCTCGCTGGTGCCGGCGATCTACAAGCCCGAGGAGCTGAACGGCGTGATCGCGATGGAGACCGACGAGGCGTGGGACACGTCGGAGCGGCTCGCCAAGGAAGAAGGCTTGCTGGTCGGGCACTCGTCGGGCGCCGCGCTCGCGGGCGCCGTCCGCATCGCCAAGCGCGTGCACGGCGAGGGCACGCGCGGCGTGATCGTCACGCTGTTCCCCGACCGCGCCGACCGCTACTTCGAAGCGCCCGTCGATAAACAGACGCCCGTACCACCCCGGCCCTGATGCCATGACCACGTCCAACCCGATCGCCAACGCGACCATCATGCTGCACCCGATCGTCTCACCCGAGGCCCTGGCCGAGATCTACGCACACGCGAAGCGCGACTATCCCGAGGAGTCGTGCGGGATCATCTACGGCCCCAAGAGTTCGCCCGTCGCCGATCGCGCGGTGGCGTGCGCGAACATCCAGAACCGCCTGCACGCCGAGGATCCGGTGCGTTTCGAGCGCGACGCCAGCCAGGCGTACAACCTCGACGCACCGGATCTGTTCAAGCTCCAGCGCAGCCTGCGCGGAGATCACCCGGCGAAGATCGTCTATCACTCACACGTCAACGTCGGAGCGTACTTCAGCGCGACCGATCAGGCGGCGGCGCTCTTCGACGGACAGCCTTCGTATCCGGTCGAGTACGTCGTGATCGACGTCAACGCCGACGGCGCGCGTTGCGCCGTGCAGTTCGCATGGGATGCGCAGGCTGCAACGTTCGTCGAGGTGGCTCGGTATTGAGCGCGGCGTGGACTGGCGGAGCGCGCACGCGCCGGTGACGAAAACCGCTGCGCGGGGCTACTAACCCAGACATGGCCAAACAGAAAGTCGCCGACAGGGCCGGGGAGAACGACGCCAACCCAGCTCTGCCGGAGGACGACGGCACAGCGACCGTCGCGGGCGCCGAGCTTCCATTCTCGGACATGATCGCGCGCTGGCTGGACGACGGCGACAAGCTGCACGAGCGGGTGCACGAGCCGAACGAGCTCGCCGCCGAGGTCGGCGGGCACGAAGGCCGCGTGCGCGCCTTCGTCGAGAATGCGCGCGCACACGCGCAACGCCACCGCCGTGTGATCGGCGCTGCTGCGCTGCTTCTCGTGATTGTGTCGGTGGTCGCATTTCGACGCGCGCACCTCGCCGGCGCGGGCCGCGGGGGGATGGTGTCGGTCGAGTCGACGCCGCCGAACGCGACGATCCCCGAACCACCGGCTCCGACCGTCGAGCCGTCGAACACGATCGTGGCAGCCCCGGCTCCCCAGCCGTCCGCACCCGCCGTGGCCACTCTCGCCGTGGCGCCCGCGCCGGCATCCGCCGCGCCGTCGCCAGGCCCGGCAACCCCGCCACCGCCGCCCGCGCACCAAGGCGACACGACCGCGCCGGCGGTGGCCGAGGTCCATGCCGTAGCCGTGAAGCTCGAGACGAAGCCCGAGATGAAGCCCGAGATGAAGCCCGAGATGAAGCCCGAGATGAAGCCCGAGATGAAGCCAAAGACCGAGCCACAGAAGCACGCCTCGAACGCGACGGCGCTGGCCTCGACGGCGGCCCCCGTCGCTGTGGAGGAGGTCCGCAAGCCGCGCACGACAGGGGCGTCCACCACCACATCCGCGCCGCCGCTCGAGGCGTGCAAGTCGGCCCTGATCCGCCAGCGCTCGCGCGACGCGCTCGCCGCCTGCAGCCAGGTGTTCGGCGGCGACCCTCGCTCCGCCGACAACATGGTGCTGCTCGCGCGCGCCGACCTCCTCGCCGGCCGCACCGGCGAGACCTTGACGCTCGCGCGACGCGCCGTCGCCGCCAACCCCCGCCAGGCCGACGCCTACTTGTTGATTGGCACCATCCAGCAGACGTCCGGCCAGCGCATCGAGGCTCGCACCGCCTACGAGACCTACCTGCAGCTCTCGCCTTACGGCGCTCATGCCTCCGACGTGAAAGCGATCCTGAAGACGCTCTGAGCCTGCGCTCTCTCACGATGGGTTACATCTAGACGGAAGCCCTCTAGACGGAAGCCGCCGCAGTATGCAGCCCGCAGTTTCGGTTGCCCGGACCTCCTCACCCCGCCCCGCTCCTCCACCCGGACGCGGAGGAGAGGGAGAAACGGGAAAGAAACTCGCCCGTCGCGCGCTGATACCTACCGGATCGTGTGCAGCTCGACGCGCCGGTTCTTCGCCTTGTACGCGGGCGTGACGTTGGGGACCAGCGGCTGGTCCGAGCCCATCCCGACCGCTTCGATGCGCGCGTCGGCGATGCCTTTCTTGACCAGGTAGTCCTTCACCGCCGCCGCCTGCGCGTCGGTCACTTCCTTGGCTTTCGGGCCGGCGCTGGGATCCCAGTGCGCCTCGATGCGCAGGATGCGGATGTCTGGGCGATCCGCCAGCACCTCGGCGACGCCGTCGAGCTCCCCCTGCCACTCGGGCGCCAGCTTGGCCGGGGTCATCTGCTTGAACTTGATCGGCGACTTCAGCACGATCTCGTCGGCGGTCAGCGTCACGTCGGGATTCACGGGCCGCAACGTCAGATCGACCTGGCGGTTGCCGTCGGCGACCACCTCGAACTGGCTCTCCTTCGACGGCAGGCCCGGCGCCTCGGCGACGACCTTGTACGGGCCGGGCAGCAGCGCCGCCTGATAGAGGCCAGCGCCGTCAGTGTGCAGCTCGATCGCCTGCGCGCCCGAGAACTTCAGCGTCGCTTCGACCGCATGCCCCTGCGCGTCGGTCGTCTTGCCGCGCACCGATCCGGTGCGCGCCTTGGGCGTCAGCGCCACCGCGACCTCCGCCGTCTGCCCCGCAGTCACGTTGGTGGTCGCCTTCTCGGTCTCGAAGTCGGGCGCGTCGAACTCGAGGTTCGCCGGTCCGGGCGCGAGGCCCGCGATCTCGAACGTGCCGTCCGCGTCGGTGACCACGCCCGCGTGCGGGCGGCCGGCCACGGCGACGATCGCGTGCCCGATCGGCTTGCCGGTCTTGTCCTTGGCGACGCCCGCGATGCGACCGTCGGACGGCGGCGGAGGCGCTCCGGGCTTTTCCACCACCTGCGTCACGATGACCGGCTTGCGAAACGCGTCGACATCCAGCGGATACGACGCGCCGAAGATGACGTTCACCGGCGGCAGCGGCGGCTCGTACATGAAGCCGGCGTTCTGCAGCCGCACGTCGACGCCCGCGTCGAGCGTCGCGCCCCGATACACCTGCGCGCGCAACCCGACCGTCAACCACTGGCGATCGCGCGGACCGCCGGCGCCGACGACGTCCTTCAGCACCGGGTCCGGATCGGCGGTCACGATCTCGGCGTGATACTCGACGAACGGCCGCAGCGGCAGCGGCCCCGTCCACTTCTCGAGCGGCGCGTCCAGGCCGGCCGCGAAGCGCGCGCGCGACGAGCCGATGCCGTACGCGAACTTGGCCGCCAACCGCGACGAGATCGTCGTGCCGGTCAGATCGTAGACGTTGTCCGAGTTGTCGAAGTAGTAGTTGGCGTTGATGTGAATCCGCAGCGGCACGCGCGCGATCGGACGCAGGTCGAACGTGGCCAGCGGCCCGATCCACGCGGACGTCGAGCTCGGCGAGAACGACAGGCTCGACGCGGAGGCCAGGAAGCGCAGCCCCCCTTCGAGGCCGATCGACGTCCCGGTCGCGACCGGCAGCACCACCTTGGGACCGATCAAGAGATCGCCGTGCGTGCGAATGACCTCCGGATCCGTGCGGCCAATCTCGTTGGGGTCGCGCGCGTTGCGGTTGCTGGTCGTCAGGATGCCGCCGAAGATCTCGAAGTACTGGTTCGGCGTGAATCCGAGCGTGAACTGCCCGGCCAGCATCGAATCGTCGTCGCCGCTCAGCAGGAACGAGCTCGATTTGAAGTACTCGCCGTGCAGACCGAAGCGCAGGTGGTGCGCCGGCCCCACGTCGGCGGTCGACATGTGATAGAGCCCGACCGGCCCGTCGAGCGACGGCAAGAAGACCGCAGGATCGTCGAGGCTCGGCCCTTCCGGCTCGCCCGCCGGCGGCGGAACCGCCGCCGTGGCGGTCGCCTCCGGGGCGCCCGCCTCTTCCGGCCCGCCAGGCGCGGCGGCAGCTCGCCGGTCGCCGGCGAGCGCCGCCACGATCAGCAGAGGGTAAGGGACAAGATGGAACAGACGACGGAGGGGGCGATCGGTTGTCAGCGTCATGGATCTTTCTTGGTCTCCCAAAAGCCAGCAGGCTCGGTCAGTTCACGGTCAGGGTGGTGGTGGCGGTGACCGCTCCGCGTTGCGCTTGAATGGTGGTGGTGCCGGCCACGAACGCCGTCGCCTGGCCGCGCGACCCGTTCGCGTTGCTGACGTCGGCGGTCGTGGTGTTGCTCGACGTCCAGGTGACGAACGCCGTGACGTCCAGCGTGCTCCCGTCGCTGAACGTGCCGGTCGCCGTGAACGTCACCGACGAGCCGGCGCGCGCCGTCGGGTTCGCAGGCGCGATCGTCAGGCTCGCCAGCGTCCCCGCGGTGACGGTTACCGTGGTGCTGCCCGTGCGGCCCGAGAACGCCGCCGAGATCGTCGACGCGCCCGCGGCGACCGCGGTCACTTGACCCTTGCTTCCGACGGCATCGCTCACCGTCGCGACCGCCGGCGACATCGACGTCCAGGTCGCGGCCGCGGTGACGTCGCGGTTGGTCCCGTCGGAGAACAGCGCGGTCGCGACCAGCGGCTGCGCGAAGCCCGCCGGCAAGCGCGGGTTGAACGGCGTCACCTGCACCGCCGTCACCGTCGCCGCGGTCACCGTCAACACGGTCGAGCCGCTGATGCCGCCCGAGGTCGCGGTGAGCGTCACCATCCCGGCCGCGAGCGCCGTGGTCACGCCGCGGGTGGCCGCTGCGTTGCTGACGGCGGCGACTGTCGGATCGGACGACGTCCAGCTCGCGGCCGCCGTGAGGTCGGCCGAGGTCCCGTCGCTGAACAGGCCGGTCGCGACGAAATTCAAGGTCGTCCCGATCGACACCATCTCGTTGAAGGGCGTCACCTGGATGCTGGCGAGCGTCGCCTGCGAGACCGTGACCATCACCGAGCCGCTGAGCCCGCCGAACGTCGCCTGGATCGTGGCGGTGCCCGCGGCCACCGCGGTCACCTGGCCGCGCGTCGCCGCCACGTCGCTGACGCCCGCGATCGCCGGCTGCATCGAGACCCAGGTCGCCGTCGCGGTCACGTCGCGCGAGGTGCCGTCGGAGAAGATCGCCTGCGCGGTGAACTGCCGTCGCGCGCCGACGGCCAGGGTCACGCCCGCCGGGCTCACCGAGATCGACGTGATGACGGCGTTGGTCACCGTCGCGGTGGTGCTGCCAGAGATGCCCATGAACGTGGCCGTCACGGTCGCCGTGCCGGCGGCGACACCGGTGCTGCGGCCCCGCGCACCACCGACGGTGGTCACCGCCAGCACGCCGGGGGCGCTCGAGACCCAGGTCGCGGCGCCGGTGACGTTCTGGGTCGTGCCGTCGGAGAAGATCGCGGTCGCCGTGAACTGCGTCACAGTGCCGACCGGCACGACGGGCGCTATCGGCGTCACGCTGATCGAGGTGATGACCGCATTGGTCACCGTCAGCGTCGTCGTCGCCGTCAGGCCCATGAACGTCGCCGTGATGGTCGTCGTCCCGGCGGCGACCGGCGTCGCCAGGCCTCGGTTGTTCGCGTTGTTGATGGTCGCGATCGCCGGCGTCGACGACGTCCACACCGACTGAGCGCTCACGTTGGCCTGCGTGCCGTCGCTGAAGATCTCGGTCGCCACGAAGCGCACGTTGCCGGTGCCGAGGCGCACCGTCGGCGCGATCGGCGCGATCGACAGCGAGACCACCACGCGCCCGACGACCGTGACGTTGGTCGTCCCGACGATCGTGCCCAGTGTCGCCGTCACCGTCGTCGTGCCGTTGGTGCGCGCGACCAGCTGCCCCTGCGCGCCGGCGGTGTTACTGATGGCGGCGATCGCCGGGTTGCCGGTCGCCCAGGTCACGTCGGTCGTGATGTCGACCGTCGTGCCGTTCGAATACGTACCGGTCGCCTTGTAGCTCGAGCGCAGAAGCGCGGTCGTGGTGGCGTTGGCCGGGGTCACCGCAATCGACTGCAGCGTCGCCGCGACCACCGTGACCGTCGCGGTGCCGGTGACGCCGTCGAGCGTCGCGGTGATCGTCGCCGTGCCGACGGCGACCCCGGTCACCACGCCGACCGTGCCGGGGGCATTCGACACCGTCGCGACCGCCTCGGGCGCGCTGGTCCACGCGACCTGGGTCGTGATGATGCGCGTGCTCATGTCCGAGAACAGACCGGTCGCGGTCAGCGTCGCCGTGGTGCCGGCCGGGATCGATGCGGTCGCCGGGTTCACGATGATGCTGACCAGACGCGCCGGCGAAACGGTCACCATCGCCTGGCCCGTGATCGTCCCCGACGTCGCGCTGATGCTCGCAGTCCCGACCGCGAGGCCGGTCACGGTGCCCGCGGTGCCCGCGGCGTTCGAGACCGACGCGGTCGTCGCCGCCGACGACGACCAGACGACGCTCGCCGTGAGGTCGACCATGCTGCCGTCTGCGTAGGTCCCGGTTGCCAGCAGCGCGGCGGTCCCGCCCACCAGCAGCGTCGAGGTGAGCGGCGTGACCGCGATGCTGACCAGCGGCGACGGCGTCACCGTGACCGTGCTCGAGCCGGTCAGCCCGCCGAAGGTCGCGGTGATCGTCGACGTTCCGCGCGTCAGCGTCTGCGCGCGGCCGGTGGCGCTGATGGAGACGACCGCCGCCGCCGAGCTCGACCAGGTCGCCATGTTGGTCAGATCGGCGCGCGTGCCGTCCGAATAGATACCGGTCGCGGTGAAGGCGATCGTCGTGGCGACGCCGACGGTCGGATCGACCGGGCTCACCTGGATCGACGTGAGCGTGCCCGCCGTGACCGTCAGCGTCGCCGTGCCGGTCGCTCCGCCGAAGGCCGCGGTGATCGTCGCCGTGCCGGCCTTCACCGCCGTCGCCACGCCGCCCACCACGGTCGCAACGGTGGTCGCGCTCGACATCCAGGTCGCCGACCCGGTGACGTCCTGGTGCGTGCCGTCGCTCAGCGTGGCATCGGCCGTGAACGGGACGGTCGTGCCGACCGCGGTGGCTGCGGTCTCGGGCAGGATCGCGATCGCGGTGACCGTCGCGGCGCTCACGGTGATCGCCGCCGTGGCGCTGAGGCCGCCCAGGGTCGCCGTGATCGTCGCCGTGCCGGCCGAGACCGCGGTGACCAGGCCGCCGGTGCCGACGCTGGCGACCGTCGCGGCCGACGTCGAGAACATGGATCGTGCGGTCACGTCGCCGCTGGTCCCGTCGCTGTAAACCGCGGTCACGACCAGCGCGCGCGTCGAGCCCTTGACCAGCGTCGCGGTCGGCGGGTCGATGCTGATCGAGCGGATCGTCGCCATCGCGTCGCTGCCGCCGTCGGTCCTGCCGTCGGCGCCGCCGTCGGTCGAGCTTCCGTCGGCCGAGCCGTCACCCGCCTGGCCGTCGGGCGTACTGGTTGGAATTCGATCGAGGGAGTCTCGGCCACAACCGGCTCCGAGCAGCGCCGACAGAAGCAGAAGAGACGAAGCAAAGACCGATAGAGAGCGGGGTGCGAGCGAGCGAACGAGGTTATTCATTTTTGTTCTCCCCCGGACCGGGGGGCCGGGGTTGGAAGGGGACAGCGCTGGAGCGAGAGCGATTCGGGCTCGGCGGAAGGTGCGAAAAAGTTATCCGCCTGCGGTCATTAGTGGATCGATGGTTTCCGCTTCATCACCGAATCTACGTGTGATCGAGCGTCAACGAGACAACTGGAGTCACACAGCGTGACGATGATCGAACGGCGGCGACGCAGTATGCTGCATCCATGGCTCCCGACAACCGACTGACGCTGGCCGAGGCGCGCGAGACCCGCGACCGCGTGATCGCCGCGCTCTCCGAGCATTTCGCTCACGACGTGCTCGACGTGGATGAATTCGAACGACGCATCACCCTCGCCCACACGTCCGAGTCGCCGGCGGAGATCGACGCCCTGCTCTCCGACCTGCCGGCGCTGCCGGCAGCGGCGCCCGCGACGGCGCCCGCGACCAAGATCACGCCCGCGCTGGTGCCGGCGTCGCAGGTTCGCGCCGAGCAGACGATGCTGGCGATCATGGGCGGCGTCGATCGCCGCGGCTCGTGGAGCATGCCGCGGCGCCTGCGTCTGGTGACGTTCATGGGCGGCGCGCACCTGGACCTGCGCGAGGCGCGCTTCCCGCCCGGCCCGATCGACATCGAGATCTTCTCGGTGATGGGCGGCACCGAGATCATCGTGCCGCCGGGGCTGGCGGTCGAGACGCACGGGTCGGCGATCATGGGCGGGTTTCAGGAGGTCAACCGCGCGCCGATCCACCCGGACGCCGACGCGCCACTGCTGCGCGTGCACGGCTTCGTGTTCATGGGCGGCGTCGACATCCGCATGCGGCTGCCCGGCGAGAGCGATCGCGACGCCCACCGCCGCCAGCGACGGGAGCTCCGGGAAAAGCGCCGCGACGAGAAGGACCAGCTGCGCGCGGAGCGGCGCGAGCGCCGCGCGCTCGATCGGCAGCGCTAGCGCGACCATGCCCGAAACCGGGTGTCGCTACGGCACGGCGGCACGCAACCCGACGCGCAGGTCCATGTCGCCGAGCCGCAGATGCGTGGCCAGCGTCTCCAAGCGAGACGCGACATCGTCCGGCGATCCCTCGTCGTCGACGCCGCCGGGCTGCACGGTCAAACCGCCCGTCGTCACCAGGAAGATTCGGATGACCTGGGCGCGTTCAGCCGGGAACGCGTCGGCGTACGCCGCGACGAGATCGATGAGGTCGAGCGGCGGACGTTCCGCGAGCACCGCGCGGTTCCACGCCCAGAGCAGCTTTGCCTGGAAGTTCCGGAACGCGCCCAGCAGGCGGCCTGGGCTGATGCCGGGCGGTGGCAGCTCCGAGACGATCGGCCGATAGATCTCGTCGGGCGCGAGCCGGTGCCCCACCTCCGACGCCGCCAGCCGATGAAGAAAGGCCGCGATCACCAGCGGGTCGCGGACGACCTCATAGGTGCTCACCCGAATCGATCTTGGGGATTCGCCGGAGGAGAGCGACACGCGCTCGGCAAAGTCGCGAAAGGCGGCGACCCCCGTGTAACTGCGCACGGCCGCGAACCGGTGCGCCGCTTGCAACACCACCCGCGCGTCGGCCATCGCGCGATCGCCGTCGCGAGAGCGCCATTCGGCGGCGACGACCTCGAGAAACGTCGCATACCCCTCGCCGAGCGGATCGACCACCGTGGGTGCGCCGTCGATCACCGAGACCGGCCCGGGCGCGACCAGGCCGAGGATCGCCTTGCCGAAGCCGCTCACGATCTGATCGAGCACCAGGGCGTCGACCAGCGCCGGATCCGAAACGCCCGACGCGGGCTGCGCCGCAGCCAGCATCCGGCCCTCCTCGCAGCGCGCGGGCACGTCTTCGATCCAGATGATCGGCGCGTCGGCCGGGATCACGCGCCGCAACCCGAGGGCGCGCAGCTCTCGATCGCGATAGGACCGTCCCCGATCGAGATCGCTCGCGCCCAGCGCCACGTAGAGCGGGGACCGCGCACGGGCGCGCCGCACCGACGACCGCGGCGCGCTTGCGGCCACCAGGCGGCGCGCCATCGCGAACGTGCGTAGCAGCTCGCCCGACAGCTCGTCGGACATGAGGCGCCGCACGCGTGCCGCGCCCGCGTCATCGCCGGCGGCGTAGCGCAGCGGCGTCGGCTCGCCCGGCGCGCGATCGTCGCAGCGGCGGAGCAGCTCGTAGCTGTCGTCGCGATCGACGGAGCAGCCGGTCGGCGCCATCGCGCCGCCGATCGACCAGGCGGTCAGCCAGGCGATGATTCGAAATCGACCTCGCGTGCTTTGCGCGTTGCGTTCAACCGCGACCGTCATGGCGGAGGGACAGCGTCCCGCCCGCGCAGGTTCCCAACGATTTCGACGTGACGGACGGCGGGCGCGCCGGCGCCTGCGGCCTGACGGCTAGCGACGCTTCTTCTTGGCCGGCTTGGCCGCGACCTTGGCGACCTTCTTCGCCGGCTTCTTCGCGGCCGGCTTCTTCGCCCCCTTGGCCGACGCCTTGGCCGCGGGCTTCGCCGACTTCTTCGCCGCCGACTTCTTCGCACCCGACTTGGGCGCCGCCGTCGCGCCCTCGGGCGCGTGGCAGACGACCTCGATGTTGTTCCCTTCGGGATCGAGGACGAACGCCGCGAAGTAGTTCGGGTGATAGTCGAGCCGCAATCCCGGGGGACCGTTGTCGGTTCCGCCCGATTCCAGCGCCGCCGCGTGAAATGCCTGGATCTGCGGACGCTCACCGTTGAGCGCGATGTGCGTCGGGTTCGGCGACTGCTCCGACTGCATGATCCAAAGGTCGGGCTTGCCATCGGCGCCCATGCCCGCCGTGTTCGGGAACTCCATCAGAACCTTGTACCCGAGCGGAGCGAGCGCGGATTTGTAGAAGTCGACGGCCCTCGAGAAATCCTGCACGCGCAAGCTGATGTGGTCGATCATGGGGCGCGAAGATATCACGCCGTGCGCGAGATCGAGCACGGTCGAGCGTGGGCTACCCGTCGACGGCCGGCCGCGCCGCGCACCCCGTTCGCGTCTACCGGGAGTCCGCCTCCGGGGCCAACCGCCCGCGTGTAGGTGTCGTCACGACCACCTGGCTCGGCCCGTTGCACGGGTCCGGTCCGGCCAGTGGGGCCGTCTCGCCTTCCTGGATGGCCTCCTGCAGAAAACGTTCAACGACCATCGGGCGAAATATTCGCGAGGCCAGGCAAAGAAATCGCTCTTTCTGTGCAAACGCCCGGTCGGGCCGCGTCTTTGAAATGAAGGACCTCGCCGTCATCCCGGGGGGGCACAGGGGCTCGCGATGCGCAGCAGGAAGGTTTTCGATCAGGACTTGCTCGGCGGCCGCTCGGCCAGCAGGCGTACCAGGCTGACATCGATCTGGCTGCGCAGCAGGCGGGCCAGCGAGTCGAACTCCCCCGGCGAAAGATGAAGGCGGCGGCTCAAACCTTCGCGAGTCTGCGTGAGCAGGCTCTCTCGAGCGCCCGCGAGCCAGCGGGAGACCGTCGAGATGTTGACCTGAAACATCGGTGCCATCTGCTCGAGGCGCAGGCGCGAGACCAGGTGCAGCCGGAGCAGGGTCCGCTCGCGGTTGGTCAGCGCCGCGAACGCTTCCTCGAAGCAGGTCACGAAGGCGGCCCGATACGTCCTCTTGAGATACGCCAGCTCCGGATGTACCGACGCGGCGAACTCTTCAGCCGCGGCGGCGCGATGGCGAGCCTGGGCGGAGGCCTCCTTGCGCCGCAGCGAGAGCGCCGTCCGCTGGGCACTGACCGCGACCCAGGCGGCCAGGGGCCCGCGGCCGGCGTAGGAGAGGATGCGCGGGCCGGCGGTCGGCTCATCCCCGTCGCCTCCCCCGGTGTCACTGCCGATGAACAGCTTCTCGCGCACCAGCTGCTTGGCATCGTCGGCGAAGGCGGCGGTGGCCTGGCCGCTGAGCGCGCCGTCGATGATGCCGCCGCAGCTGCCCTCGAAGACCGCCAGAGCGCCCGGGACCTGGTCTGCGCAGGCGAAGGCAAGATAGAGGTCGGCCGCATGGACGCGCGCGAGGGCGGGCGGCCAGTCTTCGGGCGCGGGCGGGATGTGGCGCGCCAGGTGGGCGAGGAACCGCCCCTCGTCGGCGGCGAGGTGGCCGTGCGCGGCCAGGGCGGCCGCGAGGATGTCACGGAGGGCGCCTTCGGTCTTTTGCATCTCATCGGCGGTCGGCGGGCGGGCTCCGGGCCCGAGCTCGGCACCGAAGCCGGCGGCGAAGAGGCCGAAGAGCCCCTCATGGGTGGACGTGGACACGACGGTGGTGGGGCAGTATACGCCTATGCGCTTCGCCTGGCGCCTTCGTTGAAGGACGCGGGGGGCGGTGTTACCGTCAAAGCGCAGGCGTCTTCCATGCCCAAGCCCGTCGACGATTCCGCGAGCGAGCCGCACCGGGGCTGCCTCGACGAGCAAGAGGTCCTCGACTTCGCCTCGGGGCAGCTGCCGCCGGCCAAGTTGCCCGGCGTCGAGGAGCACCTCTCGAGCTGTGACAAATGCACGGAGCTGGTCGCGGCGGCCGCGCCGCTGGTGGCGTCGTCGGTGCAAGTCACGCGCTCGATTGAGACGGAGCCCTTCGGGCGCCAGGGCATCACCTCGCAGCCGACGACGCCCAACAGCGGACACGGCGGTGGCCGCGATCGGCCCTTGCTTGCGCCGGGCACGCCCCTCGACAGCACCTACCAGGTGGTGCGCTTTCTCGGGCGCGGGGGAATGGGGGACGTCTACGAGGTCAAGCACGCGCGGCTCGCGGGCCGGT
>Ga0265314_10000914_pt1 | contig 34771 bp, 34 predicted proteins | sample 4126metaG_FD_203106 | JGI IMG/M metagenome (GOLD analysis project Ga0265314, IMG submission 203106) | Rhizosphere microbial communities from Carex aquatilis grown in University of Washington, Seatle, WA, United States - 4-1-26 metaG | ecosystem: Host-associated > Plants > Roots > Rhizosphere >...
TCAGCGGCATGCCTGGCGTGGTCAGCTCAGCCATCGCTGTGTCGGCAGGCACGAACGCCGCCTCTGGCTGGCGCGCGAACTCGCGAAGCCCGCTGATTCAGGAGGGCGAGAGAGCGTCTGCCGGCCATTGGTCACTTCTCGCGGGAGGTTGGTGCGAAGCGCAAGCCTGGCCCAGCGCGAATCGCGGGCGGGCGGCGTTGCCGGACGCCTGCAGTTTCTGTGCGGTGCGACGCCGCGCTTCGCCTCTGTCAGCCGTGCGACAGCATGCCGAGGCGCCGCATGCCGGCGCGCCGCCGCGCCCACAGCACGGCCTGCGCGAATGCGACGCAGCTGAGGACGAATGCCACGGCGACCAGCAACCAGGCCACCGACGACGTGCTGCGGACGGCGCTCTCGCCGTCCGCCGCGCTCCGCACCGCCGCAGCGAGCACCTGCGGCGCAATGTCGAGGCCGGAGCGCGAGTCGACCAGGCGCAGGTCGGCATCGAGCACGATGATGCGGCTTGGATGCTGAAAGCCGCCGCTGTCGAGCTGCAAGACCTGGAAATCGAGCCCGTCGAGCAGGTCGCGCAAGGCGCCCGGATCGGCGGCGCGCAGCGTTTGCCAATAACCGGGCAAGCGCAGGCGGCGCCGAAACTCCGTCAACGCGGCATCCTGCTCCGACGGGTCGAACGAGAAGCTCGCGATGCGGTATTCGCTGCGCCGCAATCCGGACGCGCGCAAGGCCGTCAGCACGTTGGCGGTCAAGGCCGAACAGGTCGTCGGACAGCGGGCATACATCGGCACCAGCACCAGCGGCCGGCGGTCGCGTGGTGCGGCGCGGAACGGCCGCCCGTGCTCGTCGACGAACCCGCTGAGGGCGACCTGTCGCCCGACCGACTCTGGCCACCGCAACGCGCCGGCGCGCAGTCCTGCACCCGTGAGGAGTGCCGCCGCGAGCAGGACGGATGCCGTGCGACGCGTCACGGGACGACGACCGGGCTGGACGGATCGTAGCCCGGCATCGACTGTGCCGAGCCGGACACGATTGAATAGATCGGCGGCGCATACGCGATCAGCAGCAGCGCCAGCGCCGCCGCGACCCACGGCGTGAAGTTGCGCAGCGCGGCGAAATCCTCGTCGAGATACGCTTCGGCGACCGGCAAGGCGAGCGCCGGTGCGTTGCGACGCCGGCCGAACAGCGTGGCGAAGAAGACGACGAAGAAGGCCAGCATCGCCAGGCTCATGATCACGCCGCCGACCGCCGTCAGCTGCGACCACGGCGACCACGCGGGCTGGAACAGCGGCGAGGCGGCGTTCGCATAGGTCAGGCCGAGGTTGGTGCGGCGCGGCTCACCCAATAGCCCTGCGACCGACAGGCCGGTGGAGAACAACGCGACGCCGAGCAGCCACAGGTACGGCACCCACAGATTCAGGCGCGGCAACCGCACCGGCTTGCCGGTCAACTGCGCGACCAGAAACAACGTCATGCCGAGGAAGCTGAGGAACACCGGCCCGCCGACCGTGGTGTGAAAGTGCCCCGGAATCCAGGAGGTGTTGTGCACCAGCGCGTTCATCGGTGCCGACGCATTGATGATCCCGGTGATGCCGCCGAACAGGAACAGCAGCAGGCCGGCCATGAAGTAAGCGAAAAGGAAGCGGCTGGCGTCGCCCCACGGCAACGCGCCCCACCAGCGGAACCAGCCGCGCGCGCCGCGCGCACGCGCCGCGTACTCCAGCGACGCGGCGAGCGTGAAGGCGGTGGCGAAACTGGGCAGCGCGACGAAGAAGGTCAGCGTCGCGTGAAACCACTTGAAGCCGGCGGAGATGCCGGGATCGCCGAACTGGTGATGCAGTCCCACCGGACAGGAGAAGACGATGAACAACATGAACGCCAGCCGGCCGGCTCCGTCGGAGTACAGCTTGCCGCCGGCCAGCTGTGGCAACATGACGTAGAACATCACGTAGGCGGGCAGCAGCCAAAAATAGACGAGCGGGTGGCCGAAGAACCAGAACAGCGTGCGTGCGAGCACGACGTCGACCGTCGTCGTGAGGCCGAGCGACCACGGGATCAGCAGCACCACGACCTCGTAGGCCAGCGGCAGCGTCGCCATCAGCCACACGGTGAAGGTGGTGAGAATGCCGACCACCGCCAGCGGCGTCTTCTTGCCGGGATTGGCGAGGCGCCAGGCGCGATACGCGGCGATCCATTGAAAGAATGGAATCCATGAGCCGACGACCAGGGCCGCGGCACCGATATAGAAGATCGGGCTCGCCTGGAGGGGCGGGTAGAACGTGTAGAGCACCGAGGCGTGCCCCGACAGCATCGCCGCGGCGGCCAGCAACGTGCCGCCGAGCATCAGGGCGAACGCGCTCCACGTCCAGGCAGCGGCAAACTGGCAGCGCAGGAAATAGGCCAGGATCACATAGCCGAACGCCACTTCGAAGAAGGTCGTGAAGACCAGCGCGTTGATCACGCCGTGTAGCGTCAGGCCCTGATAGTAGCCCAGCCCGAGCACCGCCGACGATTGGATGATGCCGGCGCGATACAGCGTCTGCATCAGGCCGTGGTAGATGCCGAGCGTCAGTAGCACCGTCGGAATGCAGAGCAGCAACAGGACGACGCGACGCGTCGTCGCATCGAGCTCGACCACCGTCGCGCCACGGTCCACGGGGTTTGGGGGGATGGCCGTCGTCATAGCGTCTTCACATACTCGACCAACGCCTCGAGCTCGGCATCGGTGAGCGGCAAGGCCGGCATGACCGGCTGGAATCCCTTGATCAGCGTGGCGTTCGGCGTGCGCAGCTGCTGGCGGATGAACACCTCGTCGACCACCAGCGAGCCGCCGTCGGCGAGCGTCTCGTGTCGCCCGAGCACACCTTTCAGCGTCGGGCCGACACCTGGGGCGCCGTCGCGCGAATGACAGGCGACGCATCCCTTTTGCACGAACAGGTCCGCACCCGCCGCCGTGGCCGCGCCGGCGCTGGCCACCGCGGCCGGCGGCGCCGCGCCGATGATGAATTTTCCGGCCATGTTCTGGTGGCCGATGCCGCAGTATTCGTGGCACAGCATCGTGTAGGTGCCGGGCGTCGCGAAGCGCACGCGCGCCGCGTTCACCGCCCCCGGCACGGCCATCACATTGACGTTGGTGTGCTCGATGTACACGCCGTGCGTGACGTCTTGTGCGCTGACGTAGAGATCCACGTCGGCACCGGTGGGCAAGCGGATCTCCGGCGGATCGAAGGCCCACATCTTCGCGACCAGATGGACCTCATAGCGCTGCCCGCCGCGGTCGATCACCTGACCGGTGGTAAACGGCGCGACGCTGACGCAGGTCGGCACGGACAACCCGAGCCCGATGGCGGCGTAGATCAGCGCGGCGAAAAACCCGAGCATGACTGCGCCGCTGGCCAAGAGCACGAAGCGCTCACTGCGGTCCATCGCCCCGTCTCCTCATCCGCTGCGCGCCACCAGCAGCAGATACATCCCCGCCCATGCCGCCGCGTACACGGCGAGCATGACGGCGAAGAACATCATGGCGCCCCTCGGGACGAACGGCTCCCGCTGCTGGGAATCCTCAGCCATTGCCAATCTCCGGCGCGCCGTCAGGGCGCACCTCGGTCCGGGCGCCGCCGCGAACGGCGGCGCGCGATTACGGTTGCCCGCCCAACTTGCGCACCATGTCGCGCAGCGCGTGGACGACGTCAGGCTTCGATGCGAGATCGGGATTGGCCGGCATCAACGGGCTCTTGCCGACCGACGGGCCGCCGTTGAGCACGATGGTCTCGATATGCTCGTCGGTCACCGACTTCTGCCACGCCGCATCGGACAGGTCGCGCGGCTTGGGCGACAGCGCTGCACTCACCGGACCGTCGCCTTTGCCGGCCGGGCCGTGGCAGGTCGTGCAGCGGCTCTTGTAGATCTGATCCGCCTCGGCCACCGCTGCCGGCGGCGGCGGTGCCGCCCCGACGAGCCGTGGCAGAGCGACGGCGCCGCAGAAAGCGGCGGCGGCGGCGAGACGGGCGGTTCTTGGGCTCATCGTACGGACCTCCAACCTGCGGCAGCGCTCAGGTCTCGTCGCTCCGGGCGGCGGCGAGGCCGAGCTCTTCGATCTTGCGGTACAGAGACGACAGCGACAGGCCGAGGCGTTCCGCCGCGGCGCGCTTGTCGTTGCCGAGCTTGCTCAGCACGGACTGGATATGGGCGCGTTCGTAGGCGCGCACAGCGTCGCGCAAACTGTCGGTCGTCGCGACGGGCAGCTCGGCGCCGCCGCGCAGCGCGCGCGGCAGGGCCTCGGCGGTCAGCCAGTCGCCATCGCCGAGGATCATGGTGTGCTCGATGACGTTGTCGAGCTCGCGCACGTTGCCCTTCCACGGCATGGCGACGAACATCCGCAGCAACGCGGCATCGGCGCCTTTGAACGCCTTGCGCAGCTCGCGATTGTGCAGCCGAATGAAGTGATCGACCAGGGGCGGAATGTCTTCGCGCCGCTCGCGCAGCGGCGGTAGCTCGATGCCGAAGACGTTGAGGCGATAGTAGAGGTCGTCGCGGAAGCGCCCGGCGTCGACCTCGCGGCGCAAGTCGCGGTTGGTGGCCGCGATGATGCGCACGTCGACCTTGATCGGGGTGGTGGCACCGACCGGCAGGACCTCTTTGGTCTCGATGGCGCGCAGCAGTTTGACCTGCAGCCCGAGCGGCAGCTCGCCGATTTCGTCGAGAAAGATGGTGCCGCGGCGGGCGCGCTGGAAGAGCCCTTCCTGATTGCTGATCGCTCCGGTGAACGAGCCGCGCAGATGGCCGAAGAGCTGGCTCTCCAGCAGCGCCTCCGGAATCGCCCCGCAGTTCACCGGCAGGAAGATCGCATCGCGCCGATCGCTGAAGTGATGAATGGCGCGCGCGACGACCTCTTTGCCCGCGCCGCTCTCGCCAGTGATGAGCACCGTGCTCGGCACCGGTGCGACGCGCTTGACCAGCGTCATCACCTCGCGCATCGCCGAGGAATGGCCGACCAAGTTGTCGAAATCCCACTGGCGCTCGACTTGGCCACGCAGGAATTGGCGCTCCCAGGCCACTTGGCGGTGCTCGACGAGCGCGGCGACCTTGTGCAGCAGATCGTCCAAGACCACCGGCTTGAGCAAATAGTCCTGCGCGCCGCCGCGCAATGCGTCGACCGCCGTGTCGACCGTCGCGTGCGCGGTCATCAAGAGCACCAGGGTCTGCGGCGCCACCTCGCGCGTGTGGCGCAACACGGAAAGACCGTCGGCTCCCGGCATGCGCAAATCGCTGATCACGACGTCGAACTCGCGCGTGTCGAGCGCCCGCATGGCCGCAGCGCCGTCGGCGACGGCGACCACGTCATAACCCTCTTCGCCCAAAACCTGCGCGATGCTGTCGCGGACGCCGTCTTCGTCCTCCGCGACGAGCACCGCCCCGCGCGTGCCGCTGGCTGGTGTCGACATGGCGGAATCGTAGGAAAGGGGTTGCGCGCCGGCAATGTGTGTCATGCCGCACCGGCAGCGGTCGGCCGCAGCAAGCGCGCCAACAGCGTCAGACAGTCGCTCTCGCTCAGCAAGCCGACCAGCTTGCCGTCGTCGACCACCGGCAAACAGCCGATGACGTGGTCCATCATCACCCGCACCGCCTGGTAGACCGTCCAGCTCGACTCCGCAGCGATGACCGGCTGGGTCATGACCTCGGCGACATGGATCTTCTGCAGCCATTCGCGCTCCGCTGAGGGGCGGAAGTTGAGCACCGATGAGATGGCGGCGCGGAATAGGTCGCGCTGCGTGAGGATGCCGACCACCGCGTCGTGCGCGACGACCGGCATATGCCGGATGCGGCCGAGCGTCATGATGTCGCTGGCGACATCGAGCCGTTCCTCGGGAGTGAGCGTCACCAGTTCACGACGCATGGCGTCGCCCACGCAAAGGGCACCATTGAGCATGCCGGATGTCGAATCCAACTTGCGTGCCACGCAGCCGTCGACTGTGCGGTACCGCGGCGCCCGCCAGGATGAGCGCCAGCGCCGCAGGGCTGGGAAGCAGCGTTCCCAGCGATGAGAATCGCGCCCGTTCCGATGCGCGCGAAGCCGTCGGCGCGCTGTTTCTCATCGCTGCAGGTGTAAAGCCGCCGCAGCGCAGCCGGTGCTGCGATCGGCGTGCGGCATATCCGTTGCTCGACGCAGCGGCATGAGTCTGGAGATGCGCAAGGCGACATGGCGGGGCATCGATGGCCGCTGCGTGCCCAGCGGCGGCGGGCGCACACTGCGCCGGAGCGTCGTCGGGGCTTCCGATGAAGTCAGCTGCGAGAAGGCGGCCCCGCCGGGCGACCCGGAGCCGGCGCCCGCGCTCCACGCCGCGGAAAGGCGCGTCAAACGCGACCGCTGAGTCGCGCAGCCAGGGTGTCGAGCGTATGGTTGCGCGCGATGCGCAGCGGCGGGCGGGGCTCGAGCCCGAGATGACCAGATCCGTTCCCCGACTGGACAACCCGGCGCTGCACGACTTGCAGATCGCCAACGCGCGCTGGCGCGCCGTGCTCGGCACCGTGCGCGATGCCATCGTCGCGATAGATGCGCAGTCGCGCATCGCGCTGTTCAACCCGGCAGCCGAAGCGATGTTCGGCTACCGCGCCGCCGAGGTCTTGGGACAGGACGTCGGCCTGCTCATGCCGGCGCCGTATCGCGCCGAGCACAGCGCCTACGTGCACCGCTATGAGCGCACCGGCGAGGCGCGCGCCATCGGCCGCATTCGCACCGTGCAGGGCGTGCGCCAGGACGGCTCGGTATTTCCGATCGAGCTCTCCGTGTCGGAATCACCGGTCGACCACCAGCCGCTCTATACCGCGATCCTCCGCGACGTCAGCGAACAGCGCGCCATCGAAGCGACATTGCGCGTCGAGCGCGATTTCGCCGCTCGGCTGATCGAGACCGCCCCGATGATCGTCCTGGTCATCGACCCGCGCGGCCGCATCGAGCGCTTCAATGCCTTTCTCGAGCAGCTGTCCGGTCACACCTTGGACAGCGTGCGCGGCCGCGACTGGATCGAAACGTTCGTCGTCGAGCGTGAGCGCGTGGCGATGCGCAGCCTGTGCACCGAGTGGCGCGGCGCCACGGCGCCGCCGGCGCGCGTCTGCGCGCTGTCGACGGCTTCCGGCGCGGAACGCCTGGTCGCCTGGCGGACGAGACCGTTGACCGATGCGAGCGGAGCGGTCGACACGCTGCTGTGCCTCGGCGAAGACGTGACCGAGCGCATGCGTGCCGAGCGCGACCTGCAGGACATGCAGCGCACGGCGCTGGAGCGCGAGCGCCTAGCCGATATCGGCGCCATCACCGCGAAGATCGTGCACGACCTCGGCAATCCGTTGGCTGCCCTGTCGATGCAGGCGCAGCTGATCCTGCGCCGCGCGCGGCGCGGCGATTTTCAACCGGTGGCCCCGGTTGAAGGGCCCGCAGAACAGATCTTGCGCACCTTGCGGCGCCTCGAGGGGCTGGTGCGCGAATTCACCGAATTCGCGCGCGACCAGCAGCTGGATCTGCGCCCGATTGCCGTGGCGCCCTTTCTGCGATCCTGCGCCGATCTCTGGCAGGCGCTGGCCGCCGAGCGCGGCATCGCCTTGTCGGTGACAGACGGCGCGCCATTGCCGAAACTGCGCGCCGACGAGGTCATGCTGCGGCGCGTAATGGACAACCTGATCAAGAACGCGATGGAAGCGATCACGCATCCGCCGGGCGCCGTCTTGCTCTCAGCCAGCGTTCCGGCGGCGGGGAAAGTTTCCATCGTGGTTGAAGATACCGGTGCCGGAATCGCCCCGGGCCTCGAGGTCTTCAAGTTGTTCGAGACCACAAAGCCGGCCGGCACGGGAATCGGCCTTGCCGTTGCTCTGCAAATGATCGCGGCTCACGGCGGTACGATCGCCCACAGCCCGCGGGCTGGCGGCGGGACGCGTTTTGTCATCGAGTTACCGACCGCGGGGCCGACGTGGCGTACGAATGATGGTCTTGCTGCTGGATAACGACGACGACTTCCGCGCCGCATTGGCGGCCCATCTCACTGACGACGGCCACCGGGTCGCCGAGTATCGTCGCAGCGCAGAGGTGCCGGCGCTCGCGTCGCTCGGCGCGAGCGCGCTGATCATCGACGGGCAGCTGGACCTCGCGAGCGGACTGGCCTTTGCCGACCGCTTTCATGCCGCCTATCCGGCGGCGCCGATCGTCATGCTGACTGCCTACGACGGTCTGTATCTGCGCGCCGAAGTGGCCCAGCGCCCCTACATCACTCTGCACCGCAAGCCGCTCGATTATGAAGCGGTGGCGCAACTCCTGCCGACACAGCGCTGACCGCGGATCCGCCAACCGAAGCTGCGACATACAGGCGCTCGTCGCCAGGGCGCCCGAGCGGGCGCCGGCAATGTGCCGGCACCTCCCTGAGCTCGACGCGGCGCACGCCGTGGCGCGGCGAATGTCGCGGTCGGGGCTGCCTCAGGCGCGCCCGTTGCCGCCGCGCAGCAGCTTCAGCGCGGCATCTTGATCGGCGGCGTTTTCGAGACCGCGGCGCACGTTGGCCGACTGCAGCAGCAGCGAAACGCCGGCCAGGGTATTGAGATGCTCCCCGATGAGCTCGGGCGCGGACAGCACGATCACCATCACTGAGATCGGCACGGTGGCGGTGGCGTAGTAGAGGCCGGCCGGCGACGCGGCGAGCGCCGCGATGACCCCATCGACGCCCTCGACGCGCGCATGCGGTACCGCGACGCCAATTTCGACGATCGCGGTGCTGGCCAGGGCCTCGCGCCCGACGACCGCGCGGACGGCGCGATCGCGAACGTCGGCGGCCAGGCGGGTGTTGGCGACGAGCGTATCGACCAGCCCGGCGACGGCATCTTCAAACGACCCGCAGCGGGGCCGCAGCAGCACGCCGCCGGCGGCGATCAGCTCGGCCGCACGCACGCCGCTCGCCCCTGCCCGGTGTGTTGGTGTGCGCGCAGACAGGCCACGTGATCACCGCATCGGCCGTCGCTGTCATGCACTCGTCGCACAGTCCCGTCGTTCTTTCGCACTTCGCGCGGCGGGGCAAGACTACTCACCCGTCGGCGCGTAGCGGGCGGCCGTTGGAGCGGCGCGCGGCGCCGCACGCAGCGGAGTTCGGCCTGCCGCGGCGGCGCTGCGGACCTTTCCAAGTCACTTGATATTGGAGTGGCGGAATATCGACGCAGCGCCGCCGCAAGATGCATCGCGGCGCAATCCGCTGCGCGTTGAAAGGCAGGCGGCGCAGAATCGACTGGTGGTATGCGAATTGCGACGCTGCGACGGCGTGCAGGTCGATTCCAGCCGACAGATGCCCGGCGGACCGCCGGCGCGCGCCATGCTCTCGCTCGAAGCGGGGCAACGCACGCCTGGCCTGCGCCTGCCGCTCGAAGTCCAATCGATGTCGCCCTCCGGCCTCGCCGTGCTCACCGCCGCATACGGTACCCCGCAGCTCGATCCGCGCGCACTCGGCAATCCGCAAGAGGGCGATGCATTGACGTTTGTGTTGGAGAAAGACGGCCGCAGCACGACCTTGCAGGCAAGCCTGGTGTGGCTGGAGGTCTCGGGCGCGCAGCCGAGCGGGCAACGACTCGAACTGATCGTCGACACCGGCGATCAGCCCGGTTGGCGGGAGGTACAGTCGGCGTTGGCGCAGGAGTGAGCGATGGGTCTGTTCTCCCGCGTTCGACGTACGAACGGCGCCGCCGCCGCCTCGCTGTCGCCTCCCGAAGACGAGGTCGTCGCAACGACTGACGCCCTACCGCCGGCGCCTGAACCGCCCGCGGCGGCCGACGACGTGGAAGAGCCGGCGAGCACCACCGTCGCCAGCGCGCCGCGCGGCGGCGGTGGCAGCGGACTCAGCGCGCTGCGCGAAGGTCTGCAGCAACTCTACGCCATTCGCCCTTCGCGCGACGCGTTCGCCGAGGAGGCGATCAAGCAGATCGTGCGCGGCGCCAGCGTCAAGGCGGCGGCCTTGCTCTCGTACGACGCGCGCGCCGGGCGCCTGCATTTGCTCTCGCACGTCGGCCTCGAGACCGACGCGGTGCACGTACTGAGCGGCGACGCCATGGTGAGCGCGTGGGACATCCCGCTGCGCAGCTTGCGCAATCGCCGCATCAACGTCATCGAAGCGGCGCACGAGAATCCGTTCGTGCCGCGGGCGCTGGCGGCGATCAATCCGCGCCGTCTGACCATCGCCGCCATCCCATTCTTCCACGCCAACGCTCCGATCGGCGCCTTGGTGCTGTTCTCGCCGACGGCGCGCGGCTTTGCCGATGGGCTGCTGAAGACGATCAGTCAGGCGCTGCGCGTCTGCGCCGCCGCGCTCAGCGAGCTGCCGCTGTCTGCCGCCGCGCAGGCGCGCGTGGTCGAGGAAGAGACACCCTCGGCGCAGCCCAACCTGCTGCGCGGCCTGGCGGCGTTGAAAGGCGAGCTCGCACGACTCACCGAAGCGCTGGAAGAAGCCGAGCGTCAGCGCGTCTACGAAGCCACCGAGCGCGTCACCGCGCAATCGTTCCTCAAAGCCGCGCAGGAGCGCGCGGCGGGGCTCGAGCACGAGCTCAGCGAGTTGCGCGCCGCGCAGGCGCGCGTGCCCGAGATCGAGGAGCAAGTCCGCGGGCTGAGCCGGCGCTTGGCGAGCGCCAGCGAAGCGGCGGATGCGGCGCAGACGCAGGTGGCGGCGCTGCAGCGCACCGTCGGCGAGCACGACGCGCGCGCCGCGGCGCAGAGCGAGGCGATCGGTGAGCTGACCGCGCAGCGCAAGGGCCTCGAAGAGCAGCTGCAAAGCGCACTCGATACCGCCCGCGCGCGCGGCGAAGAAGCGGCGACGCTGCACGCCCAGGTGGCCGACCTAGCTCCGCGCGCCGCACAGGCCGGTGATCTGCAGACGGCGCTCGCCGCCGCCGAAGCGGCGAAGACCGAGACCGACGCCGTCATCGCCCGGCTGCGTAGCGAGCTGTTGGCGGCGCACGACCAGCGCACGCGCGCCGAAGCCGCACTGGAGCAGGCCTCGGCGGCTTTGGCGGCCAACGACGCCGAACGGCAGGCGCTGGCGTCGCAACTCGAGGTCGGCCGCGCCGAGCTGGCCGAGCAGGCGCGCGCGCGCGACGAGCTGGCGGCGTTGCATGCCCGCCACGCCGACCTGCAACAGGCGCTGAGCGCGCGCGACGCGGAGCTCGAAGCGGCGCGCACCTCGTTCACCAGCGACGGCCGCGAGCGCGCCGCGGCATTGGAACAGGCCAACGCGCGCCTCGTGGCGCTGGACGCGGAGCGCGAACGGCTGGCCGCCGAAGTGCAGCAGATCGGCGCACGAGCGGCTGCGCACGAGAGCGCACTGAGTGAACGCGGCGCGGCCGTCGCCGAGCTGGAGCGCCAGCTGAGTGCGACGCGCGACGACGCGGCGCGGATTGAAGCGGCGCGCGCCGGACTGGCGCAGCGCGCCGATGCCTTGGCCGCGGAGCTGACGACCGCGGAGTCGACCCGCCAGCGGCTCGAGGGCGAGCTCGCCGCGCAGGACACCGCGCGGACCCAGTTGCTGCAGGAACGCCAAGCGCTGCAGACGCGCGTCGATGCGCTGGCGGCCGGCGGGCAGACCCTGGAGCAAGAGCGCCACGCCGCGATCGCCGGGGCGCAGCGCCGCAGCGCCGAGCTGGAAGCGGAGATTGCGCGCGTCAGCGCGGCGCTCGAGGCGACGCGCACCCACGCGTCGGACGAGTTGACGCGCACGCGGCACGACGCGGAGAGCCTGCTCGACGGTCTGCGCGTCGACCTCGCCGAGGCGGCGCGCGCGCGCGACGAGCTGCAGCGCGCCCTGGCCACGGCACAGCAGGAATGCGCCAGCCATCAACGGGCGCTGGCTGAAATGGCCGCCGAGCGCGCGCAGCTGGCGGCGGCCACCGAGCGCCTCAGCGCCGAGCGCAATGATCTCGGCGGCAGGCTCGACACGTCCAGCAGCGAGCGACGGAGCCTGACCGAGGCGCGCGATGCCGCGCTGGTGCGCGTCGAGGCGTTGGAGCGCGAGCTGCGCACGGTACGCGACGAGCAACTCGCCGAGGCCCGTACCGCGCTGGCCGGCGAACAGCAGACGCGGATCGCGGTCGAAGCCGAGGTCGCCGCAACCGCGACCCGGCACGCCGAGGAAGTCGCCGAGCTGCGCGATCAACTGGCGGTCTTCACGCACGAGCAGGAGCGCTTGTCGCAGCAGCTGGCCGAGAAGGACGAGCTGTTGCAATCGGCCGAGCAGGATCTCGGCACGTTGGAGCTCAGCGCCGACGGCGAAGATGGCGAGGACGACTTGGTGCTCGACATCGAGCGCGACGCGGCCCCCGAACGCGCCGGCGCCGAGGAGGTCGATGCCCTCGCCGACGGCGAGGCCGCGGCGCCGGACGCCGGGGAGCTCATCCTGCTCGACGGCGACGCGAGCGGCGCGCGCGCGGCGCGCCATCTCGCCGAATTCGGCCACCGCGTCAGCGCCATGGCGCCGACGCCCGACGGCGTCAACAGCTTCGTGCAGCGCAAGGTGACCGCCGCGGCGGTCAACCTGTCGACAGCCGTGGCATGGCCGACCGTGCGCCATTTGCGCAATGGCAGCGGCATCGCGCGCATGCCGCTGATCGCGTACGCCTTGGCGGAGAACGCGCCGAAGGGCTTCTGGCTCGGGCCGGTGGACTTCGCGATCCTGCCCGTCGCGCAGCTCGATCTTCCGCCGCTGCTCAATCGCTTGGTGCCGCGCGTCAAGCGCGTGCTGGCGATGAGCAACGACATCGACGTGATGAGCGATGTGCGCACACAGCTCACCGCGGTCAACGTCTCCACCGCCGTCGTGCTCGACGGCCGTCAGGCGCTCGATCTGGTGCCGACCATCCGCCCGGAAGCCGCGATCCTGCACTTGTCGCCGAGCTGCGTCGACGTCTTCCGCGCCATCGCCGGCCTGCGCACCGCCGATGCGGCGCGTGACATTCCGATCCTCTTCCTGCTCGACGCCGAGCCACAGCCGCGCGAGGAGGCGTTCCTCACCGCCGGCGTGCGCATGCTCACCGGCCGCGGCGCGCTCGCGCCGGACGCGCTGGTCGACAAGCTGGCGTCGGCATTCGACAGCTGCGCCGGGTGAGGTTGATTGTTGTTCGAGGAGGGGCAACGCCGCCAGGGACGCCAAGAGCCACGGAGATAAGTGGCGAACTTCAGACTCGCGACACTAGCAACCTGGCCTCGTCTCCAGCGCCGCGCGCGCCACCAAGCGGTCGTCGAAGTCGTGCTTGACGCCGCCGATGAGCTGATACGGCTCGTGGCCCTTGCCGGCGATGAGCACGATGTCGCCCGGCGCGGCGGCGGCGATCGCGGCGGCAATGGCGGCGGCGCGGTCGACTTCGACGCGCCAGCGCGCGCCGCCCGGATCGACAGCGCGCACGCCGGCGAGGATCTCGTCGACGATCGCCTGCGGATCCTCGCTGCGCGGGTTGTCGCTGGTGACGATGGTGAGGTCGCTGGCCGACGCGCTGATGCGGCCCATGAGCGGCCGCTTGGCGCGATCGCGGTCGCCGCCGCATCCGAACACGGTGATGATGCGGCGCGGCCGCATGCGCCGCGCGCTGTCGATCAGGCGCTCGAGCGCGTCGGGCTTATGCGCGTAGTCGACCGCGACGACGAAGGGCTGGCCGACCTCGACCAGCTCGAACCGCCCGGGGACCGGCGGCGTCGCCGCCAGCCCGGCGACGATCGCCTCGAGCGGAATGTCGAGGCTCTCGCCGACCGCCAGCGCCGCCAGCGCGTTGTACACCGAGTAGGCGCCGAGATGGCGCAGGTGCACCGCGGCGCGACCGCGCGGTGTCGCGGCGGTGAACGTCACACCTTGCAGAGTCATCGAGACGTCGTGCGCACGCACCGCCGCCGCGCGCTCGACGCCATAGGTGAGCAGCGCGCCGCGATTGACGCCGATCATGTAGTCGGCATGCGGATCGTCGACGTTCACCACCGCCGTGCCACGCTTGCCGCCGCTCGCCAGCTCGGCGAGCAGGCGCCCCTTGGCGCGCCGATAGTGCTCGAGGTCGGGATGAAAGTTCAGATGGTCGTGGCTCAGGTTGGTAAAGACCGCGACATCGAAGGCGACCTCGGCGACGCGGCGCAGCTCCAAGGCGTGTGACGACACCTCCATCACCGCCGCGCTGCATCCGGCGTCGACCGCATCGCGCAGCAGGCGCTGGAGAAGCGGCGCTTCGGGAGTGGTCTGCGCAGCGGGAATCAAGCGGTCGCCGATGCGGTAGTCGATAGTCCCGAAGCGCGCGACGCGACGGCCGGCGGCGGTGAGCACGGCGTCGACGAAATACGTCGTCGAAGTCTTGCCGCTGGTGCCGGTGATGCCGACGACTTCGAGCCGGTGCGAGGGATGGTCCTCCAACGCGGCGGCCATCGCCGCGACCGTCGCCCAGGCGTCGGCCACGCGCACGGTCGTCACACCGGGCGGCGGCGTCAGGTCGCGCTCGATCACCAACGCAGTGGCGCCGCGCTGCAGCGCTTCAGGAATGAACTCGTGGCGGTCGGCGCGCGTCTCACCGCCCTCGCTGCGATAGCCGGGCAAGCAGACGAACACGTCGCCGGGCGCGACCTGGCGCGAATCGGTGACGACGCGCGCCACCTCCACGTCGAGCCCGCCGTGCACCGCGACGATGCGATCGAGCGGCAGCAGCGCGCGCAGCGGCAGCATCGGGAACGCGTGTGCGTCAGCCGGCGGGCGGGTCGGCAGGCGGTGCCGCGCGCAGTTTCGACGCCACTGCCGGCACGGCCTTGATCAACATATCGAGATAGGCGCGCTCGGCGCCGACCGCGGCCGCCAGTTGTTCGCGATACTGCTGCAGCAGCCCGTCGAGCTCGCCTTCCTTTTCGGCCAGCACGCTATCGTGGTCGCCGAGGCAGGCGTTGATTTGCTCCGCCACCGTTTCCAGCGCCTTCTCGCCTTCCTCGCCGATGCCGTGCTGGATGCGCTCGGCCCACAGGCCGTGCAGCGCGATCGTCGCCGGCACCTGGCGGCGCAGGCCGCCGGTCAGTTGATACAGCTGCCCGGCCAACGCATCGGCCGTCCCGGCGCCGCGGCGGGTGATCAAGCCGCGCATCGCCACCATCTTGTCGCGCAGCCGCTGCACGCCGAGGTCGGCCGACAGCACGCGTACCAGCTGCACGAATTCGTCTTGCGTCAGCGTTGCCATGGCGGCGCTCTTGCCTGCCGGGTCGCAGCGTGTCAATCCGCCTGCCCGAATGCGCGCCCCGCCGTACCGATCACGCACGATCCTCGTTCTCGCCTTCGTCTGCGCCGCGTGCACCGCGCGGCCGCGCGACGCCGTCACTTCGGCGCCGCCCGCCGCCGCGTCGGGCGCGAGCGCCGCCGTCAGCGTCCTCCACATCGCCACCAGCAGCGACTACGCGCCCTTCTCGTCCGTCGACGCCCAGGGCGCGCACCGCGGCCTCGACATCGAGATCGCCCAGCGCTTCGCCGGCGATCAGGGTCTGCCCATCGATTGGGTGCCGATCGCCTGGGCCAACCTCGATGCCGCCACCGTACACGGCGGGTTCGACGTCGCGATGAGCGGCGTCACGCTACGCGCCGATCGCGCCATCATCGGCCGTTACAGCCGCTCGATGGCGACGACTGGCGCGGTCGCGATCGTGCGCGCCGCCGACGCGAGCCGCTTCGCCAGGCTCGAGTCGCTCGATCAGCCAGGGGTGCGCATCGCGGTCAACTCGGGCGGGCACCTCGAGCGCGTAACGCGCGAGCGCTTCCCGCGCGCGACCATCCTGCCGCAGTCGCGCAACGCCGCGGTGCCGCTGACGCTGCGCGACGGACGCGCCGATGTGGCGATCAGCGACACCGCCGAGGCGCACATGTGGCTCAATGCCGACCTCGTCAAGCTGCCGCCGTTCACGGTCGACCACAAGGGCTATTTATTGCCGATCGACCGCGGCCCGCTGGCGACCCAGCTCGACACCTGGCTGCGCGCGCGCGAAGCGGACGGATGGCTCAATGCGGCGCGCGTCCGCTGGCTCGGGCCGGAAGCCTCGATGGACGCCGCGACGGCGGCGCGCGAAGCCGTCGCGGCGCTGGTCCGCCTGCGCCTCGACATCATGCCGTCGGTCGCGGCGGCGAAACATGCCGCCGGCCTGCCGATCGAGGACCGCGCGCAGGAAGCGCGCGTGTTGGAACGCGTGCGCGCGCAGGTGCCGAACGATCCCAACCGCGCCGCCGCGGCATACGCCGTGCTGATCGAGATGGCCAAGCGCGAGCAGCGCGCGGCGGCGCCCGAAGACAAGCCGCCGACTCTCGAGACGCTGCGCGCCGCGCTTGGGCGTATCGACGAAACATTGTGTGCCGAGATCCAAGCGCTGCCGCAGTCGTCGAACGCCGATTGGCGCGCGACGCTGTCGCGTACGCTCGGCGCCTCGCCGTTGGTCGACCAGCTCAGTCAGGTGCTCGCGAAATAGGCGCGGCACGCCGCGCCTCGGCACACGTTGCGCGGCACGCCCCAACATGGCATCGGCACCCGCCGCGGGCTAAGACACGACGCCATGTCGTCCAACGCCGATCGCCTTCGCCAACTGTTCGTCGACCTCGAGCGCCTCGACTTCGCCGCCGTGACCCGGCACTGCAGCGAGGACTGCGTCTACGAGGACGTGCCGTACGACGCCGCCACCGTCGTCGGACGCGAGGCAATCCGCGCCAAGCTGGCGATGGGCCTGGAAACCCTCGAGCGACTGCCGACCACGATCCATGAGCTCCTCGAACAGGGCGACACGATCATGGTCGAGCGCACCGAGGTGTGGCACCACCCGAGCGGTGAGCGCGCCACGCTACGCGTCGCCGCGGTGTTCAAGTTCCGCGACGGATTGATTGCGTTGTGGCGCGACTATTGGGACGCGCCGACCCTGCTGCGCCAACAACCGGCGACGTGGCTGCCGGAGATCCCGCGCTGACCCCGCAGCGGGCTCCGGCACGCACGGCACGCGCAAGGAGCACACCATGATCAGGCTGTACCATTCGCCGCGCACGCGCTCGGTGCGCATCCTCTGGCTGCTGGAGGAGCTCGGCACGCCGTACGAATTGCAGACGCTCACGTTCTCGCCCAGCGAGCTGAAGAGCGAACGCTATCTCCGCGTCAACCCGCTGGGCAAAGTGCCGGCGATCGAGGACGGCGACGTGCACATGTTCGAGTCCGGCGCCATCGTCGAATATCTCATCGAGCGCTACGGCGACGGTCGGCTGGCGCCGCCGCCGGGCACGCCGGCGCGCGCCGCGTATCTCCAATGGCTCCACTTCGCGGAATCGACCGCCATGCCGCCGCTCTCCGAGCTGGCGCAACACACCATGTTCAAGCCCGAGGACGAGCGCATCGCGGCGGTGATTCCCGACGCCAAGGCGCGCATCCAGACGTGGCTGCAGGTGGTCGAAGCGGCGCTGGCCGGAAACGAATTCATCTGCGGCGCGGCCTTCACCGGCGCCGACGTCATGCTCGGCTACAGCGCGCTGCTGCCGAAATGGTTTGGCCATCTCGGCGCGCAGCACGCCAATGTCCAAGCCTACCTGTCGCGCCTCGAAGCGCGTCCGGCGCTGCAGAAGGCGCTCTCCAGCTAGTGTCCCGACACTAGTGACAGTGGCCGCCAGCGCGATCGTCAGCCGTGCTGCCAGACGCGGTTGAAGAGGCCGCGCTGGCCGTACTTGGCGACGCGATCGAGCGCGGCGATTTCGTCGGCGCTGAGCTGCCAGCCGAGCGCGCCGGCATTCTGTTCGGCTTGCGCGGCGTTCTTCGCGCCCGGGATCGGCACGGCGCCCTTGCGCATCAGCCAATTCAGCGCCACCTGCGCCGGCGTCTTAGCGCCGTGTTGCGCGCCGAGTTGGCGGAGGATGGCGATCACCGGCTCGACCTCCGCCATCGGATACGCCGAGAACTTGCGGTCGCCAGGCGGCGGATTCGCAGCGCTGTACTTGCCGGTGAGGCGGCCCATCGCGATGGGCGAATAGGCGAGTAGCGTGACACCGAGGGCGCGGCACGCCTCCAGCAAGCCGCCGCGCTCGGGCATGGCGCGCAAGAGCGAGAACTCGACCTGGTTGGTGGCCAGGGCCACGCCGTGCTGCGCCAGCGCCGCGTGCAGTGCGCGCACTTCGCCGGCGGAATAGTTGGAGACGCCGACGGCCTTCACCAATCCGTCGCGCACCGGTGCCGCCAGCGCGGCCGCCGTGGCGCGCGCCGACCGCAAGCTGATCGGCCCGTGCACTTGATAGAGATGGATGAACGGCAGGCGCAGGCGGTCGAGCGAGGCGCGCACCGCATCGGCCATCTGACGCGCAAACGGCATGCGCCAGGGGAACGGCATGAATTTGGTCGCCACGACGACGCGCGCGCGCCGCACCGGATCCTCGTCGAGCAGCCGGCCGATGATGCGTTCGCTCTCGCCGTTGCCGTACATCTCGGCGGTGTCCAGCAGCGTGACGCCGGCGTCGACCGAGCGCTGGAACGCGGCGCGAATGGTGTCGAAGTCGTAGCTGCTATCGTAGCCGTTCATCCCCCACGTCGCGGCGTCGCCCCAGGCCCACGTCCCAAGGCCGAGCGGTGGCAGCACGACGTCGCAACCGGGAAGCGGGATCGAGCCAGCGGCAATCGCGTTCATGGCGTCGCGTCTAGCACGCGCCATTGCGCGTTCGCATCTCCACGACGCGCCAAGCAAACCGCGCGGGACGTGCAGTCAAGTGCGGCTGGCGATCTCACCGCACGAGCGGAAAGCGCGCCGTCATGGCAACGCCGCCGCCGTCCTCGACGAGCATCTGCACGTGCTGTCGCTGCGCCTCGGCAAAAGCCGCGCGCCCTTTGACGATCGCCGCCTTCGACCACGCCTCGGCGCCCGTCGCATCGGCAGCGCGCACCGTGCCGAGGCGCGCTACGAACACCGGCGCGCCGTTGCGCGGATCGATGATCGGCCCGGCGGCGTCCGCTCCCGTGGCTGCCCGCGAGGTCGAGAGCGCCGCGTCGCGCAGGACCAGCGTCCCGAGGACGCTGCCGGGTGCGAGCCCACTGACGACGACCCGCCAACCGTCTGGGGCGTCTTGCGGCACGCCGATCGCCAGTTGGCTGGATCCGCCAAAATCCAGGAAGGCGGCCTGCGCGCCGCCCTGCCGCAGCAGCGCCGCGATTGCATCGAGCGCCATGCCCTTGCCGATGCCGCCGGCATCGAGTGCCGCGCGCCGCACCAGGCGCGCACGCTCGCCGTCGAGCCGGAGCGCCGAGGCGATGCGCGTCGCAGCCTCGGCGCGGGGTATCGGCTGCGGCGCAGCCGGACCGCGCCACTGTGCGACCAACGGACCGACGCCCGGATCGAACACGCCACCCGTGGCGCGCGACAAATTCTGCATGGCGCGCAACGCCGTCGCGAGGTCGTGGCTGACCGACACCGCGCCCCGCCCGGCCTGCGCGTTCAAGCGCGCCAGCTCGCCTTCAGGCCGCCAGGTGGTCAGGATGTCGTCCCAGCGACGGCCCTCGGCAATGGACGCGTCGGCCAAGGCGCGCGCGGTCGCGTCGTCGGCCGCGACGATGGTGACTTGTAGCACCGTGCCCATCACCGGCTCGCCGGCCTGCACGACGGCGGCACCGGCCGGCGCGGCGGCCAGCGCCGCGTACAGCGCCAGCGCGCTGCGCAGACCCGCGACGGCGCGCGTCACGTGACCGGGCGCGCCGGCGCGTTGCTCTGCGTATAGGCGCTGGGCGCGCGCGTCAGCAGCGCATGCGCCACCGCCACCATCAGCCACAGCATCGCCGCTTCCAACAGCAGGAAGCAGCCGATCTTGAGGTAGGCAAAGGCCGGCGACACGAAGCGCACGCCCCAACCGCTGAGCTCGCCGACGATGCCGGAGAAGAAGGCGGTGGCGATGCCGTACGCCTTGGTGCGCATCGAGATCGGCACGAACAGCACCAGATGCGTCAGCGTCATCAGCAGCATGCCCATGGCGAAGCTGTGGAAGTGCAGATTCTCGAGCAAGCCCTGCAGGGAGCGCGGCTGCATGAACTTGGCTTCGTTGCCGCAATAGAAGTCGACCACCGAGCTCGGCGTCAGGCTCATCTGCGCGAAGTAGAGCCCGGCGTTGGTGACCCACAGGATCAGCGTATAGAAAAGAAAGCACAGCACGATCACCTTGAGCAGGCGATTGCGGGTCCACTCGCCGGTGATGACGAAGCGCATGGCTCAGGGCTTCTTCAGCGCGATCTCGTAGGTCGCCAAGGCGCGCCGAATGCCCCCGGTGACGGCATTGGAGGTCAGCGTCGAACCGGTGATCGCCGCGATGCCGCGCCCGACCCGCAGGTCGTCGGTGAGCGACGCATCCCGAAATTGCGCCAACCAGCGCGGCGGCGGCGAGTACTCGGTCGGCTCGTAGAACGCCATGAGGTAGGTGGAGGCGACTTTGCCCCCCGGCGTCAGCACGACGAGGAAGGTCTCCGGCAAGGTGCGCACCGTGTGGGTGTCGAAGATCGCATAGCCCAGGATCTGATCGCCGCGGTGGCCGATGTAGATGGTCAGCAAATCGGAGTCGAGCTTCGACTTGGCTCTGTCTTCGATCGCCGCGCGTTGCTCAGCGGTCAGGAAGAGGTCGCGCGTCTCGACGCGCTCGGCGTCCGGGAAGGCCAGTTTCAGCGCCTCGTCGCGCGCGTAGTACACCGTCGCCTGTGCAGCGCCGGCGATGAGCGCGGCACAGGCCAGCGCGACACACGACGCGCGGCGCATGGCAGGGACATTGGCGAAGCCGACCGTACACGGTCAGAGCTTCGCGCCTCCTGGCGAGGCCGCTTCCAGCGACACACCGCTGTCGGCCGAGCCGCTGGGCCGGCGCCAGGTCACGAACGCCGCGTAGACGACGCAGGCCAACAAGACGCCTTGCGCGGCCATCGACTCGACCGTCGGGAAGAACCCGAGGACGTCGATACGCGGCGCCCAGCCCACCAACGTCGTCGGCACGAGGCCCGCATTCTGCAGCTCGGCGATGCCTTTGCCGGCGAAGACCACCGACAGGTAGTAGAGCAGACCGCCCGTGACCAGGAAGAACTGTCGCATCGGCAAGCGCGAACCGATGCGCATGTACAACACATACACGACGGCCAATCCTGCACCGCCGAGCGCCAGGCCGGCGACCACCGGCGCAACGTTGGCCGGATCGGTACCGAGCAGCGCCTTGTAGAACAGAATCGTCTCGACGCCTTCGCGGTAGACCGCCAGGAAGGCCGCGCCGCCGAGCGCCAGCAGATTGCCGGTGCCGATCGCCGAGCGCACCTTGCTCTGAATGTAGCGCTGCCAGCGCGCCGCTTCGGCTTTCGAGATCAGCCAGTAGCTGACGAAGAACAGCACGGCAGCGGCAAGCAGCATCGTGCCGCCCTCGATCACTTCGGAGGTCGCGCCGCTGGCGATGAGGAGCTCGACCAGCAGCCAGGCGCTGAGGAAGCTGGCCGCGAACCCGGCCGCCGCGCCCCACAGAATCGGCGCACGCATCGCCCGGTGACCGCTTTTCGTCGCATAGGCCAGCAGCGCGCCGACCACGAGCACGATCTCGAATCCCTCGCGCAAAATCACCAAGGCCGACTGAAAGACGAGCCCGCTCGAAGACTCGTGCGGCGCCATGGCCATGCGCGCCGCGTCCAAGCCGGCATCCATCGCCTGCACGAGCGCCGCGGCGTCGGCGACGCGGCTCGGCTGCGCCATGATGCCGCGCAACTCTGCGAACTGTCCTTCGAGGCGGCGCGCCAGTGCCGCGTTCGACAACGCCAGCGGCTTCTCCAGCGGGTCGAAGAGAAAATAGGCATCCGAGACGGCGTAGACGGCGCGCGGGTCGCCGCGCCGGTAGGCCCCGAGCGCCGTATCGAGCAGGCGGCGCGCTTGGCTGAGCGCGTCGGGTGCACTGCTCGGCGCGGCGGCGGCAGCGGGGAACTGCGCGTCGAGCAGCTGCGTCGCTCGGGTTGCCGCCGCGGATGCGTCGGCCGCCGGCCCATGCGCCTGTAAGACGGCAGCGAGCTGAGCCACCAACCCGGCCAGCTGCTCAGCCGCAGCGGCGTCCTGCGCTGCCAGCGCCGCTTGCACGCTCGGTGTCTGCCGCTGCACGTGCTCGAGCAGCAACTCACTCTCGACCAGCTCCTGGGGGACCAATGGTTGCCCTGACGGGACGGCGTTCTGGTACTCGTTGGCAAGCAACGTCAGCAGGCCGCTGAAGCGCGCCGCGGCGCCCGCGTCCGCGGCCATCGTCTGCGTGCCGTCGTCGCCGCCGAGCGACAGCAGCCGCACGTAATCGACCGCGGCCCACAGCTGCGCCTCGCTCAAGCGTCCGGCAAACGCCGGCATCGCCGTGCCGGTCTTGCCGTTGGCGATCGATGCATAGAGGTCGGCGTCGCTGCGCCGCGCCAGCGTGGCGGGATCCGCCAACGCCGGCACCGGCGTGCGCAGCGTCGCGCTGTACTCGCCGCGCGCGTCACCGATCGCGCCGTGACAGCCGGCGCACGCGGAGAGATACACGCCCTGCCCTTCGCTATAGATCGGCGCGCTGGCGTGTCCCGTCCACAGAAAGCTCACCAGGTCCCAGCGATCTTGCAACGACAGCACATCACCCCAGGCCGGCATCGCTGACGTGCCCTTGCCAATGCTGATGACGTGAAAGAAATCGAAGGGCGTCTCGTCGCGCATGAATTGCGCGTTGGTGAAGTCGGCGGGCGGCGGCTGCAGGCGAGCCGCGTTCGGCCCGCTGCCATTTGCCCGCTCACCGTGACAGCCGACGCAGAGCTCGCGATACAACGCGTGCCCGCGTGACGCCGATGGCGCAGCGGGGGGAAAGACGGGCTCGGTGACGCCGGTGCTGGCGGTCACCGCGGCGCCCAACGCATCGAGCTGCTGGCGAACTTGCTCCGCCGGGACCCTGGCCGCCACGGCAGCGTGCGCCTGCGCAAAGCCTGCGGCCAGCGCCGCCGCCGCGTCTGGCGCGGCGCTGCGCAGGCGCGACTCGGCCTCGCTCAGCAGCGCGCCGGCCTGCGCGTACTCCTCGGGAATTGCCACGCGGCCGTCGACGACGCCCTCGCGATATTCCTCGCCGCTGACGTTGAGCAGCGTCAGCGCGCGCCGGATATCATTTGCCGCCTGCGAGCCGTCCGCGATCGCGCCATGCGCCGCGGCGGCGCGTAGCGTCGTCGCCGCCAAGATGAGGCACAGTGCGGTGGATAGGCGGCGGGGCATCGGCAACGATTCTGAGAATCGTTTTCAGGTACGCCCGGCATCGGTACCGTGTCAAGGCCGTCCTCGGCGCGGCCGAAATCAGCCGGCGGCGTGCTGCTGGCGGGCTCGGCGGCAGTCTCGACAGACGCCGTAGAGCTCCATTTTGTGGCCGGTGAACAGAAAGCCGAGGCGCTTGGCGGTCTCTTCCTGCAGCGTTTCGATGCGCGCCTCCTCGAACTCGACGATCTTGCCGCAGATCTCGCAGATGAGGTGGTCGTGGTGTTTCTTCTCAGCGCTCTCATAACGCGCTTCGCCATCGCGGAAGTGCCGCTCGGCCGCGACGCCGCACTCGGTCAGCAACTTCATCGTGCGGTACACCGTGGCGTAGCCGATGCGCGGGTTGCGCCGCCGCACCTCATTGTACAGTTCCTCGACGGAGATATGGCGCTGACTTTCAAGGAACACCTTGGCGATGGTGTCGCGCTGCGCCGTGGATTTCAGCCGCTGGACCCGGAGGTGGTCCTTGAAGCGGGCGAAGCGCTCAGCGGCGCTGGACTTCGCGTCCGCCATCGCGCGGCTCCTTCGCCGCGGCGCGTTCGACCAGGGCTCGAGCCGCCGGCGACAGATAGATCTCGTCCAATGGGTGCGCCGCCAGCTCGTCGATCAGCACGTCGATCTGGGCGGGAACCGGCAGGGCGCGGTCGAGGAACAAGATCTCGTCGTTCTCGACCCGACAGCGACCGCTGCGCACGCGATAGCCGACCTCACGCAGCAGGCGTTCCTCGCGCACCTGCATCCCCACCTTCTCCGCCGCCGCCTTCAACTCACCGAGCAGCGCAGCCTGCGCTGCCGCCGCTGCCGCTTTGGACGCCATGCCGCCGGACCCTAAAAGAGCCACGGTGGGTTGTAAAGCCGCGTCGACCGCACACGCTGCCGATTCACACTCGCGCGGCCTGCGGTCCACGCCCAGCACACCGCGGAATCGCGCCGGCCGCGCCGATCGTGCCTGGCCGAGCCCGGTGTCGCGTGCTACGGCCGAAGGCGTGATCAAGACGATTCTGGTTGGCATCGACGGCTCGGAACATGCGCACACTGCGGCGCAATACGCCTTGTGGCTCGCGGAGCGGCTGAAGGGATGCGCCATCGGCTTGCACGTGGTGGACATCGTCTCGATCGAAGGCTCCTTCTTCCACGACATCTCGGGCTCGCTCGGCTTTGAGCCCTACCTCGATTTCTCGTCGAAGATGCGCGGCGTGCTCGAAGAGCGCGGCAGCGCCATCCTCGAAGCTTTCACCAAAGAGGCCGCGCAGCGCGGCGTGCGCGCCGATACCACGCTGGCGATGGGCATCGTCGCCAACGAAATTACCGAACGGGCGCGCACCGCCGATCTCGTCGTCATCGGGCATCGCGGCGTCAACGAACGGTTTTCGACCGGTCTGCTCGGCAGCACGTCGGAGAGCGTCGCGCGCAAATGCCCCAAACCGGTGTTCATCGCACCGATCACGTTCAGCGCCTGCAACAAGCCGCTCCTGGCGTACGATGGCAGCACGCGCGCCTCGGCGGTCATGCAACAGGCGGCTGAGTTCTGCGCCACCCTCCAGTTACCGCTGACCGTGCTGACCGTGAACCGCGATGAGGAGCCAGGGCGTCGGACGCTGGCGGAGGCCGAATCGTATTTGCAGCCCTATGGGCTGACCCTGACCTATGAGCTGCAGCAGACCGGCAATGCGCCGGAGCGCATCGCCAACTACATTCGCGAGCGCGGCCACGATCTGCTGTTCATCGGCGCGTACGGGCACAGTCGGATCATCGAGATGGTACTTGGCAGCACGACCGAATACGTGCTGCGCAACGCCGACTGCCCAGTCTTCCTGCATCGCTGAGCTCGCCTCCGGCGCAGACGCGAGGGCGCGGTGGCCGGATTCGATGCGACGCGCGACTCCGGGCCCGATGTCGCCCGGCTCTTCCTGCGTCTGCTGGCGGCCATCTTCTGCGTCGCGTGGGCTTCGCTGGGTTGGCAGCTCGATGTGTTGATCGGGCAGCGCGGCCTGCTCCCGGCCGCGCCGTTTCTCGAGGCGGTGCGCGCGCAGGGCGTCGGCTTCGCGCAGGTGCCGAGCGTCTTCTGGCTGCGCGCCGACGATGTCGCGCTGCATGGCGGAATCTGGCTCGGCCTGGGCCTGTCGCTCGCGGCCTTGTGCGGCTTCGCGCCGCGGCTGTGCCTCGGGCTCGGCACGTTGCTGTACCTGAGCTACGCCAGCGTCGCCGGATCGTTTCTCTCGTTCCAGTGGGACAATCTACTGCTGGAATGCGGCGCCCTCGCCGTCTTCCTGCCGCGCGATCGACCGGCGCGCTGGATCCACATCTTGTTTCGGATGCTGCTGGTCAAGCTCTACGTCGAATCCGGAATTGCCAAATGGCAATCGCATCTCGGCGATTGGCAAGACGGCAGCGCCATGACCTTCTACTACGAGACGGCGCCGCTGCCGGTGTGGCTCGGCTGGTACGCGCATCACTTGCCGGCCTGGTGGCATCACCTCGAGAGCCGTGCGGTCCTCGTCCTCGAGCTCCTGCTGCCGTGGCTCGCGTTCGGGCCGCGCCGCGCCCGGCTCGCGCTGTTCAGCATCCTGACCGGCTTCCAGCTGCTCAACCTCGCGACGGCCAACTACGGCTTCTTCGTGTACTCGGCCCTCGGGCTGCACGTGTTTCTGCTCACCGATGCCGATGTCGATCGATTCACGCGGCGCCGGCGGTTTCCCGCTCCGATCACGCTCACATCGCCGCACGTACCCTGGCTGCGTACCGCCGGGGCGATGGTGGTCTCGACGCTCTTTGTCGGCGTCTCGCTGGTCGACGCCGCGGCGGCATTTGTTCCGCTGCCGGCGAGGGCCGCGACGTGGATCGGTCCGCTCCAGCGCGCCTACGAGCCGTGGCGGCTGGTCAACACGTACCACCTGTTTGGCAGCATCACGCGCGAGCGCGTCGAACCGCAATTCGAGATCGAGTCCAACGGAGCGTGGCGCAGCGTCGATCTGCGTCACAAGCCCGGCGATGTGATGCGCCCGCCCGACTTGGTGGCGCCGCACCAGCCGCGCGTCGACTTTCAGCTGTGGTTCTATGGGCTGAGCTTTCAGCGCGGCGCGCCGGCCTATGTCAGCACCTTGCTCGATCGCCTTTGCCACGACCCGCAGGCCGTGCAGTCGCTGTTTCGCGACTCGCTTCCAGCCGCACCGACAGCGGTGCGCATCGCGTTTTGGCGCTATCGCTTCAGCGATCCGGCGACCAAGGCCTCGACCGGCGCATGGTGGGTGCGCACGCCGATGGGAGAGACGCGCTCAATCCCCTGCGGCGAGACCGCCGCAGGGTGAACGCACGACGAACTCAGGCCGCGGCGGCTTCTTCGAGGTCCGCGTCCGGCAGCGGAGCGAAGAGCGGGTCGTTGTGACCGATGAGTTGCTTGCGCAGGCGCTCGGGCGCCACGTTGAGCATCTCGGCAACGTTCTCGAAGGAGTACGGCCACTGACGATCGCGCGACTCGACCCAGCGGTACGCCTCCAGATAAAGGCGTTGCTGACGGCGCCGTTTGGCGAATTGATACTTCTGCAAGTCGATGACCGCCTGCCACACAACCGACAACACCAGCGAGCGTTCCGGCGCGACGTAGCGCGTCCGGTGCCAGATGTCGTGAAATTGAACCGGCAGCGCCGGCTCAGAGGCGATCAACTCCTCCGGAATGATGACCGGAGACATCTTTGGGACCATGCTTCCGCCTTTTCGGCTCTCGGCCGATGCGCGCTCTATAAGTCGCGCTCCGCGTGAGATTAGAAAGACTTGGGAGAACCTTGATTCAGTTACTCCCCGCTTATCATAGACGCGGTGCGTCTACAATAAAAAAGTGCGTCCCCGATGCGTTGAGGCTGCTGTACTCGCTCCTATTCCATGCCGAGCTTGGCGCGTCCCTCGGGCGAAATCATGTGCGGGTTCCAAGGCGGGTCCCACACCACTTGGACGTCGGCCTCGTCGACACCGGGCAGGCTTTCGATGCGCTGCTTGGCATCCATCGAAATCGGTCCGCCCATGCCGCAGCCCTGGGCGGTGAGTGTCATCTTCACCTCGACGCGGCTCTCACCGCTCGCTTGCGGGAGGATGCGCAGATCGTAGACGAGGCCAAGATCGACGATGTTGACTGGGATTTCCGGGTCGTAAACGTCTTTCAGCACCGTCCAGATGCGATCTTCGCTCACCGGTCCGTCGGCGGCGCCCGCGTCTAGCGCCGGCGCCGGCTCGAGGCCGAGCGCGTCGGCGTCGAGCCCGGCGACGCGAAACAAGCCACCGAGGCTCGGAATCTGCAGCGTATAGCTGCCGCCCAGCGACTGGGTCAGCACAGCCTTTGTTCCGGGTGGAATGCGTACGGCGGTACCCTGAGGAATCGCCACCGCGTCACACTCGCGTCGCGTTTCAATTTCTTCGTAGGCCATCAACTCCCTCCGTCAATCATGGACTTACAATGTCGGGGATCGCCGCCAGCGCGTCAATGCAGCCGCAGCACTACGACGCGGCCAAACGGGCAGCGGCGAGCTCGGCCAGGGCACCGCGCTGCGGCTTGTCCGTGCCGCCGAGCGGCACCTCGTCGCGGCGGATGAAGATGTAACGCGACGGCCGCTTGTAGTGAGACAGCGCCGCCGCGGCATGAGCCCGCAGCGCCTCCTCGATCGGCGGCAGTGGCCGGCGCGGAACGACGAGCGCCACCAGCTCTTGCTCCAGACCATCGGGCGGCAGGCCGACGACGTACGCGCTGTCGACCGCTTCGTATGCCGCGAGCACGGCCTCAACCTCGACCGGCGAGACGTTGATGCCCTTCACTCGCAACAGATCCTTGCTGCGTCCGGAAAAATGGAACGTTCCACCGGCGTCGATCGCGCCCAGGTCGCCGGTGCAGAAGAACCCGTCCGCGTCGAGACCGAGCCCCGGCGGCTGGTTGTGATAGCCGCTGAACATTCCCGGCCCGCGCACGCGCACTTCGCCACCGACGATGCGAATCTCCACACCCGGCAACGCGGTGCCGATGCATGTCGCGCGGACGTCGACTGGATCTCGCCAATCGAGCGCAGTGACGTATCCCGCCATTTCAGTCATGCCGTAGCCGGTGATGAAGCGGACGCGATTGGGGTCCAGGTGCGGCGCGAACCAATCGACGCGCCCGCCGCCGCGATGCACGGATGCCAGCAAGCTCGGCTCGAACTTCGAATGTGTCAGCAATTGCCCGACCTGTGGCGGTCGAAGGTGCAGCGCGGAAGGGCGCTCGGCGCGCAACGCGTCCACCAGTGCGTCGGCGCTGAACGCTTCCATGGTCAGGAGCGCGGCACCGGAGGCGAGCGTCGGCAAGGCGCGGATGACTAAGCCGGCGACCCAAAACAGCGGCAGTGTCGACAGCATGACGTCGCCAGGGGCGAGCCCACCGCGCTCGGCAGTCGGGGCGACGGTGGAGAGAATCGCGCGATGCGACAGCATGACGCCCTTGGCCTTCCCGGTCGTCCCAGACGTGTAGAGAATGCAGGCGATTGATTCGGGAATCGCGCCGCACGCCGGCGTCGGACGAACCGGATCGGCGGCGCCGTCGATCTCTAACGGCAGGTGGTGGCGCGGCCGTAGCGAGGCCGGTAGGCTCGCGACCATTGAACCGAAGTCGCGACCGCCCATCGTCGGCTGCACGATGATCGCGCAGGGCTGCGCATCGAGGAGAATCTCGCCGAGCTCGCGCGCCGTGACGAAGGTCGAGATCGGCACCAGCGTCGCGCCAATACGCCAGGCGCCGAACGCGTGCGCAAGCCACGCCGGTTGATTTGCCGCCAGCAGGGCCACCCGGTCTCCGGCGCCCACTCCGATGGTGCTGAGTCGCGCCGCGCAGGCGTCCGCCGCATCGTCGAGATCGGCGAACCGCCAGCGGGTTGGGCCGCCGATCGCGGCAGTGTGCTCGGGGAAGCGGGCCGCCCAGTCGCGCAGGGCGGCGCCGAGAGTCGCCGGCGGGCTCACGCGCGTTGCGAGAGCGCGCCACGCTCACCGGTCACGCTGGTCGGCGCGCGGCCACAAGATGCCGAGACGGACCAGATGATGCGGGAGTCGAAGCGTAGCGCGTGCGCTCCGGTTCCGACGACGGCCGCTACCACTGCGAACGGGACCATCGCCGCATCAGCGGGCACGCGGCTTCGACAGCGTCCCACTGATGGTGTGTGGTGCGTCGGGCTTGGCGCCTTTCGCCGGTGGCGGCAGGAACGAGAGGATCGTCTTGATCTGATCGGTCGCCTCCGCGCCGGGCACGGCCGTCAGCTTGAGATTGAGCACGCTGTCCCCGACCGGTTGGCGCAACGCAATCTGGCCGTTGATCGAGAACTTCAGATCCGGTCCGTCGCCCTCGAGCTCCTGGATCTCCAGACGCGTCCCTTGCAGACTGAACTTCAGAGAAATGGCGTCGAAGTGCAGCGGCGGAATCGGGAATCCGGCGGTCTTCGCATCGGTCAGGCTGGCGCGATCGAGCTCCAGCTCGCCAGCCGCCCGCATCTCATCCGTATTCGATCCGTGGGCCTCGACCGTGGCTGCGCCGGACAGAGCGCCTACCAACTGGCCGCCGTCGAGCAGCGAAGTCAGCAGCGCATAGCGCTGCAGTTGCAAGGCGTCGACGGTCAGCGTGGCGCGGTTCGTGTCGCCAGTGGAGATCTGCAAATCGACGTTGCCGCCGTAGAGTGGGCCGCTGACGGTCACCGAGCGGGGATGGCCGCTAAACAAGCCTTCCAACCCCGGCCGAACGAAGATGCTGTTGGCTTCGAGGTACGCCGGTGCGGTGGGATCGGCCGGTCCCCACAGCACGCGCTGCAGCTCGAACCCATGCCACCAGGCAAACCGGGCGTCGCCGACGTCGAGCCGCATGCCGGGAAGGTCGATCGAACGCAGCAAGCGCTGCAAGATTGCGCCGTGCGGGAAATTCGCGAACAGGAATACGATGAATAGGACCAGCGTATACAGCGAGTAGAGCAGCAGGCTGCGGCCGCCCAGACCGTCGACCCAGTCGAATGACGGACGCCACGTCGGCATGCGCAACGCGGGCATCTTCACGAGGCGCCGCCCTTCGGCGCCGGAACCGGCGCCGTGTCGCTCGGCGCGCTCTCCGCCGCCTTCGGTTCCAGCGCTTTCAACATCGCGACCGTGGCGACGACGTCGAAGTTCTGCGGCTCGCGAACCCGTTTCTTCAATTGCAGCCGCGTCAATCGCAAGGGCTGGGCGCCTTTCTCGATGCGGTACATGAGGTCGGTCAACTGATCGAGCGTGATGCCGTTGAGCTTGATCTCGACGGACTCCTCGCGATACGCGCCGCCGATTTCTTTGTTTTGCGGATTCATCGAGGCGATTTTGTCGCGCCCGACCACTTGGCCCACCGTCGCCTCGATATGCGGGAAGAGCGAGAACTTTGGATCGGCCTTCTCGATGATCTTCTCGCGCAGATCGTATTGATTGAGCAGGTCGAGATAGGTGTCGCGCATGTGCTGCATCTCGACGAGGTCATGTTGCCGCGTCTGGATGCGCTTGGTGAGCTCGACGCGTCCAGTCTCCAGCGGCTCCCAGATAAAAGAATACAGGGCCATGATCAGCAGCACGCCGCCGCCGACGCCGACCAAGCTGCGCTCACGCGCAGAAAGCCGCTGGTAGTACGCGGTAACAGCGCTGAAATCGAGCCTCACGGGTGTCCTCCACCAGGGGGGCGCACGTCTTTGTTCAACTTCAACACCATGCGAAAATCGATGCCGCTTTTGGGACTGTTCTTCGCGTCCTTGACCTCGACCTCGCTGAAAAAGCCGGTCTTCTGCAAGCCGTCTTTGATCGTATCGACCGATTCGTAGGTGTCGGTGTTGCAGCGCACGCGCACCTCGTTCGGATCCATCGAATACTCTTCGCAATCGATGCGGATTTTGGGCGGCACCGCACTGGCGGCGGCGCGCAGCACGTCGATGCTGGTCGACGTGCTGACGGGCACGACGTCGGTGAGGACGTTGACCCGCTGGCGCAGCGCGTCGGTTTCCTCTTGCAGCGAACCCTTCGGATTCGCGACGCGCCCGGCGTTCGGCAACGTCGCCGCAAACACCTTCGTGATCTGCGACTCGATTGTCGACACCTGACTTTGCAGCTGCTGGTGCTTGACGAACATGTCGAGCACCGTCAGCACCAGCACGACGATGCCGAGGATCGCCGCGGTGCGCAGCGCCTTGCGCATCTCCTCCTGGCCGCGGTGGAAGGTGAATTCGCCACGGCGAAAGTTGACCCCGAGAGACGCCGTGGGCGCGATCTCATGTAGCGCCAAGCCGAGGCTCGGGCTGAAGGCCGGCGCCGCCGCGCCGACATCCGGCGTCAAATTGCGCAGCGTCACCCGGTCCAAGCGCCGCACCTCTGCCGGCAAGTCGGCGAGCAGCGGCTCGATCTCCGGGAGGAACGTCGGGTCGCCGGCGATGTAGCAGATCAAATCGTCGTCGAGCGGCGCGCCATTCATCGCCAACAGCGACCAACGCAGATCGCCGAGCAGTCCGCTGAGCGGCGTCGGCGACGGACTGGCGCCGTTAGTCGTTTCGGGATCGGGCGGCGCCGGGCGATCGATCATCCGCAAGCCGAACAGCACGCGGTCGCGATAGAGCGCCACGGTGACGCTGCGCGCGCCGAAGTCGAGAAACGCGAAGGTCGGCGCAAGATCTGGGACCAAACTGAGAATGTTCAGTGTTGCGAGCGGTCCGACGTCGACCACTTTCGGATCGGCGCCGAGGCGCTGCATGCGCGCGAGGTGCTCTTCGAGCACCTCGCGCGGCACCAACGCCGCGAGGACGGTGGTCCCGGCGCGATCGCGCTGCAGAACCTGATAGTCGACGACCACTTCGTCGAGGCCGAATGGGACGCTGCTCTCCAGCTCGAACGGCACCGTCTGCGCCAGCCGCTTTACGTCCCTGAACGGCAGAAAAAACGTCCGCCAGGTGACGCGGTCACCAGGCAGGGCGGTCAGGATGATGCTGCCTGGCTCGGTGTGCTGCTCGAGGAAGCGCTTGATCTGCGCGTCGGCGTCGCCGTTGAGCGCTTCACGGTAGAATCCGGCGACTTTGTAGTCGCGGAAACTAGTCTGCACGACTGCAGCTTTGATCTCTGCGTCGCCGATCTCGAGGGAAACTATCCGCTGTGGCATGCCGTGTCGTTCAGCCGGGGAATCCGCCGCCGGCACCCGGGGCGGTCATATCGTCCGTGGCCCCCGGGGTCTCCTCTTCAGTTGGCGCGGCGCGGAAAAGCCGAGCGCCTCCTTCCTTTTGCCAGTCGAGCGGACGCAAAGTCCAGTTGGGCAGCGGCTTTCCGTTCGCGCCGACGCCTTGCTGCGCCGTTCCGCCCGTCGCCACGGTCCCGGCCGCGCCGGTGGTCTTTTGACCGGCAACGCCGGTCGCGGGGCCGGTTTGCCGCGCCACCAACGCGCTGACCGTCTGCCCGATGCCGCCGCTGTTCGGATTGTCGGGGTCGATATTCGTCAGCGCGCTGGCCTCGAGCCGATAGAGACGGCTGCGCACATCGAACAGCGTACCTTTGATGCTGGCGTTCTCGACGCCCTGCATCAGCGCCGTGACGTCGCCCGTCGACTTCATCGGGTTGTCGATATCCTGCTGGCGCTCCACGATTTTCTGCACCACGTCGTCGGCCGGACAGTCAGGCACCTTCTCGGCGTTGACCACGGCTGCCAGCACCTCGGCGGGTGCCGTGTTGGCATTGATATGCGGCAGGAGCGCGCGCGGCTGCGCCGTCACCACACTGCGCAACTGCTGCAGCGCCTCGGTCGGGACGCCGAACGCAGCGCCGAAGTCCTCCAGCGAGCCGAAATCCGGCACCTGCCCCGGCGTGCCATCCGGGTTCGGCGGCACTTCCTGCTGCCAGTAGTCGGCCAGCTTGTCGACGACTTCGACGTCGACGCCGCGCTTGGTGAACATACAGCGCATCGCATCGCGCAGCACGGCGCTGGCGGTGACCTGCTGCGACTCCACCCGGCGGCGCGGCTCGCGCGTGTTGTTCAAATTGAGCTTGCCGCTCTCGTCCCGCACGGTGCAGCGGATGCGCATGGTCGGGTCGAGTTGCAGCCCCTGGCAGAACTGGTGCAGCTGCAGCCACCAGTCCTCGGCGTACGAGTCGTATTGCGGCTCGTCGTCGAGCATGAGGAATCCCTCGGCCAGATTGATACCGGAGCGCGCCAGCAGCTGCGCCTGCATGGCGTGCAGCGCGTTGCGCGTGCGGTGCTGGTCGATCTGCGTCGTGAAGGCGAACTCGAGGACGGTGATCGTCAGCAACGCTACGACGATCAAGACGATGATCAGCACCACGCCGCGCTCGTCCGCCAAGCGTGCCCGGGCACCAGATCGGTCGCAGTGAGCCTGTCGGTTGTTTGCCATGCTGCTAAGGCGTCGGCTGAGGGGCTCCGCCAGCCGTCTGCGCTTGGCCCGGTTGCGGAGTCGGCTGGCCGCGTGACAGCGGGAGATCGACGATGGTCGAAAAATCGTGCTCGCCGCCGTTCTCATCGGCCAACACCAAGCCGATCTCGACCGCGGCGGGCAGGCGACCGAGCATCGCGTCATCCGTGCTGTCCCATTCGTCGCGCCAGTCGCCGACCGTCTCGTCGTAGTAGCGGAACGTCAACGCGGTGACCGGCGTGCACGCGCCGGGCAAATTGAGCTCGTTGGGCACATCCGGGCAGTCCAGCAGATAGGTCGCCTGCGCGGTGGGCGGCGACTCCTCTTGGTCCGACGCCGGCGTCGACTGCTCCTTGCCGTCCGCCTCGGCGAGCATGGCGGAATACAGGTACTCCTCGCGTCGCAGGGCGAATTGCCCGCGGCGATTCTGCAGGGGGTCGAGGCTGTACACGACGAGCACGCGCCCCGGCCGCACGCGCTGCATGCCGTATCCGCCGCGGTTCATCGTGACGAAATGCACTTCCGGCGACGATCCGCTGCCGTGCGTGCCGCGGAAGTAGATGCGATCGCCGGCCGGAGGCGGCAGCGAGCCTTCGATGTCGCTGGCGATGCGCAGCACGGCCTGGCGGCCGCTCGAGTAGAGCTCGGAGCGCTCTTCGGCATGTCGTGCGCTGGTCTCGGTGCGCGACAATGCGCCGTACACCGTGACCAGGACGAGCCCCGCGATGACGACGGCGAGCAGCAGCTCGATCAGCGTGAAGCCAGCGCTGCGCAGACTAGGTCGTCGCATCCAGCTCACGCCGATCGCGAATGAAGTAAATGAGCTCGCAGGCATCGGGAGAGCGCTCGTCCCAGATCACCCGCAGGACGACTCGCCGCACGGTCGGCAAATCCGTGTCCTGCACGTCGCGTTCCCAAATGAACCCCGGCGCGTTCGGGAACTCGCCGCGCGACGTACCGGTATCCGGCCACTGTTCGATGACTTCCATTTCCGTGATGAACTGGCGCGCCAACAACGTGGCATGGGTGAAGTCCTGATCGCGCGCGATCATGGCAATGTTGCGATTGTGCAGGCCAAGCAGTCCGA
>Ga0265314_10000915_pt1 | contig 34762 bp, 27 predicted proteins | sample 4126metaG_FD_203106 | JGI IMG/M metagenome (GOLD analysis project Ga0265314, IMG submission 203106) | Rhizosphere microbial communities from Carex aquatilis grown in University of Washington, Seatle, WA, United States - 4-1-26 metaG | ecosystem: Host-associated > Plants > Roots > Rhizosphere >...
CCCACAAGCACCCCTCCAGTTCTCGCCGCCGTTTCTCACTCATACACTTCAACCTCGCCAGGGGGATACGATGTGGGTAGGCTCTACCAACCCCGCCCTGCGTTTGACCCTTCTTTTCTTGCGCCTGTAAGATCAAGGATTCCCTCCGTCTGCCGGAGATCTGCCGAGCTTCGCTTGGCTTGGACGGCCGAGGGCGGCCGTCCCTGTACGGTCAGGACCGACATGCCTCACGAATTGCCGAAAGCTTACGAACCGGGCGCGATTGAAGCGCGCTGGGCTGAGTATTGGGTCCAGGAAAAGCTGTTTCACGTGGAAACGCCGGCGCCGGGAGATTTACGTCCCGTGTTCACGCTGCTCCTGCCGCCTCCGAATGTGACGGGCCGTCTGCACATGGGGCACATGATGGAACAGACGCAGATGGACGTCGTCGTGCGCTGGCATCGCATGAAGGGCGATGTGGCGCTGTGGCTGCCGGGTACGGACCACGCCGGCATCGCGACCCAGATGCTGGTGGAGCGCCAGCTGGCGAAAGAAGGCAAGAAGCGACGCGAGATGGGGCGCGAGAAATTCATGGAGCGCGCCTGGGAATGGCGGCGCGAGTATGGCGGCGCGATCCTCGACCAGATGAAGCGCCTGGGCGCGTCGGTCGATTGGGGACGCGAATACTTCACCATGGACGACAATCTGTCGCGCGCGGTGAAAGAAGTATTCGTGCGGCTCTACGAAGATGGGCTGATTTATCGAGGGAAGTACATCGTGAACTGGTGCTCCGACTGCGGGACCGCGATCTCGGACCTCGAAGTGAAGCACGAGGACGTCGCGGGCAAGTTGTACGAGATCCGCTACCCGGTGGTGGGCAGCATATCAGGAAAGGAAGAGTTTATTACGGTGGCGACCACGCGTCCGGAGACGATGCTGGGCGACACGGCGGTCGCAGTGAATCCGAAGGATGAACGTTACATCCATCTGCACGGCAAGCACGTGATGCTGCCGCTGATGAACCGGGAGATTCCGATCATCGCCGACGAACTGGCGCAGCCGGAGTTCGGCACGGGCGCGGTGAAGGTTACTCCGGCGCATGATCCCAACGACTTCGAGGCCGGCTTGCGGCACAACCTGCCGCAGATCGAAGTGATTGATGAGCACGCCAGGATGAATGCGAATGCCGGCCCCTATGCGGGGCTGGACCGCTTTGCCGCGCGCGAGCATGTCGTCGAAGACCTCGCCGAGCAAGGCTTTCTGGTCGGCACTAAGGATTACACGATTGCGCTCGGCAAGTGCGACCGCTCGGGGACGATTGTCGAGCCGCGGCTCTCAACCCAGTGGTTCGTCAAGATTGCGCCGCTCGCCAAGCGCGCCATCGAGGTTGTCGAGAAGGGGTACATCCGCTTCACGCCGGAAAATTACGGGCAGATTTATTTGAACTGGATGCACAACATCCACGACTGGTGCATCTCGCGGCAGTTGTGGTGGGGACACCGGATTCCCGCGTGGTATTGCACGAACAATGGCTGCAAGAAAGTGGTAGTGGCGCGCGAGGCTCCAACGGCGTGCCCATGCGGTGGCACGAACTTCGAGCAGGATACGGACGTGCTCGACACCTGGTTTTCGTCGGGCCTTTTGCCGTTCACGACGCTGGGCTGGCCGCGGGCTACGCGCGACCTGGAAGTGTTCTATCCCAATTCGCTGATGATCACCGGCTTCGACATCCTGTTTTTCTGGGTGGCACGCATGATTATGCTCGGCTGCTGGTTCATGATGCCGCCGCACAGGCCGAGTAATAATCCCAGGTTAGCGCCCAAAGAACGGGCGCGAACCCTTCGACAGGCTCAGGGCGGGCTCTGGGGCACCGATGAGGATGACGATGCACTGCGCGCAAGCGTTCCCTTTCGCGAGGTCTATATCCACGCGCTGGTGCGCGATGCCGACCGGCAGAAGATGTCGAAGACCAAAGGGAACGTGCTCGATCCGATCGAGGTGATTGAGCACTACGGCACCGACGCGACGCGCTTCACCCTGGCATCGATGGCTGCGCCGGGAACCGATATCGCGTTCAGCGAAAGCCGCACGGCGGGCTATCGGAATTTTGCCAACAAGATATGGAATGCCGCGCGCTTCATGTTCATGAACGTGGATCGGGTGGAACCGGGTCTGCGGCCCGGGGCGGACGAATGCGTCCGCCCCTACGTGGGCGTTGCCGGGTTTCAGACTTCGCTGCTCGAAGATCGCTGGATTCTCTCCCGTTTCAATCGCGCGGCGAAGGACGTGAACGAATCCCTCCAGACGTACCGTTTCGATGAGGCGGCGAATCGCATTTACGATTTCTTCTGGGGGGAGTTCTGCGATTGGTACATCGAGCTGATCAAGCCACGATTGAATGAGGAAGATGTGGCGGCGGGTCTCCGACCCGCCCTGGACGGGGCAGAGCCGGGTCCCCACACGGCCAAAGTGGCATGTGCAAATCTCGTCAATCTGTTTGAGGCGTCACTGCGGCTGCTGCATCCGGTGATGCCTTTCATCACGGAAGAAATCTGGCACGCGATGTATGATGGCCAGCCGCCGCTCAAGTCAATTGCGCTGGCAGCGTATCCGGCGGCGAATGAGGAGCAGATCGACCTGAGCGCCGAGACGGAGATGGCAATCCTGCAGGACCTGATTGTCAGCGTGCGCAACCTGCGGGCAGAATTGAAAGTCGAGCCCAAGGTCAAAGTGCCGATCGAAGTGTTTGCGCACGAGCCGACAATGCGCATCCTCCTTGAACAGAATCTCGCGTCGATTGAGCGGCTGGCGGGCGTCGAGAGCGTCACGTTTGTGGAGGCGTCGCTGGAGAAGGTCGCAGGAGCGCGCAGCACGTCGCGGTTCGATGTGCATGTGGTGTATGAAAAAAAGATCGACGTGGCGGCCGAGCGTGAGCGTCTAACGAAAGAGATGCAGAAGATTGAAAAGCAATTGGCGAGTGCGCAAGCCAGACTTGGCGATGAGCAGTTCTTGAGCAAAGCTCCATCGCACGTAGTGGAAGGGCTGCGCAAGCAGGCAGAAGAAGCGGCGAGTCTTCGAGAGAAGATCGCAGCCAAGCTGAAGGAGTTAGGAGAGGCAGGAACCACGTAGGGACGGCCGCCCTCGGCCGTTCGGTCGAGCGAAGCTCGACGCAGCATCGAAGCAGCGGCTCTGTGAGCCGCATGGACGGGCGATGGCGCCAGTCCCCACACAAGCCATGGATTGGAATTCACGACGCATCACCGCGATTATCGAAAACGCGCTGAACGAAGATCGAGCGACGAGCGACGCGACCAGCTACGCCTGCATCGATCCCAAACAGCGCGCTTCGGCGACGATTATCGCCAACCAGGAGTGCATTCTGGCCGGCCTTGGATCTGTGCCGCGGATTCTCGACGTCTACGCGGCGCTCGACGGAGCGGTCACTTCGCATTACGAAGTGACCAGCCATCCTTCGATTTTCGATGGCATACGCCTGCACACGGGGCAGCAGATCGCGGTCATCCAGCATAATGCGCGGGTGCTTCTGTCGTGCGAGCGGGTGATCCTGAATTTTCTGCAGCGCATGGCCGGAATCGCGACTACCACTCGCAAGTTTGTGGATGCGGTCGAAGGCACGCGGGTGCGGATTCTCGATACTCGCAAGACGGCGCCAGGGCTGCGCGTGATCGATAAGTACGCGGTGCGCTGCGGCGGCGGGCAGAATCACCGGCTCGATCTCTCCGACGGCGTGTTGATCAAAGGCAATCACATAGCGCTGGCCGGGGGTGCGATTCCGGCGCTGCAGCGTGCCATCCACAACCGGCGTGGCCGGCAGCCGGTCGAGATTGAAGTGCGGTCGCTCGAAGAACTGCAGCTGGCGTTGGAAAACGGGGCGGAGGCGATCCTGTTTGACCATGTGAGCGTTGAGAATGTGCGCAAGGGAGTTGAGATCTGTTCGCGGCACACACGCCGCATTCCGCTGGAGTGCGCCGGCGGAATCAATCTGGAAAACGTGCGCTCGTACGCGGAGACGGGCGTGGATTTCATCTCGGTCGGGGCGCTTACGCATTCATCGACAGCGGTAGATATGAGTTTGCGAGTGTCGCCGGCGTAGAACCCAGTCGTCGGTCGTTAGTCGCTGGTCGTTCGCGGGACTGGATCATTTGGGAATTCGATTTGCCAACGACTAACGACGAACGACCAGCGACTGTTTATAATTCCCTGCATCTCCGCTTCCACCAAAACTCGCAGCTTGCCGTCGGTGCACAAAGCCACAGACGCTCGCCTGGGGCGCATCGTCCGCCTGCTTATGGACCATGCCACCGTTGTCGTCAGCGGCACCAAGATTGCTGAAGAGATCGGCATCAGCCGGTCGGAAGTGTGGCGGCTGATTCAGCAACTGCGCGGGTTGGGTGTGGATGTTGCTGGACATCCCGCGACCGGCTATCAACTGCGCGCGGTTCCAGACTTGCTGCTACCGGAGATGCTAGCGCCGCTGTTGAGGGGCACGATCTTCGGCGATGCCAAGCAGATCCATCATTATTACAAAATCGGCTCGACCAATTCGGAGGCCATGCAATCGGCGGCGGAGGGCGCGCCCGAAGGCAGCGTATTTCTTGCCGAAGAGCAACTGGCCGGGCGTGGGCGCGGCGCGCACGGCTGGCATTCGGCGCGGTCCACGGGAGTCTACTGTTCGGTGATCCTGCGTCCGGCGATGCCGCCGTCGGACGCGCTGATTTTTTCGCTGGCGGCGGGGCTCGCCGTGCGCGCGGCGGTCGCGGAGATCGCGCCGCCGCTCTTGGTGGACCTGAAATGGCCGAACGACCTGCTCCTTGGCGGCAAGAAGTTCTGCGGCATTCTCACGGAGATGAACGCCGAGGTAACGCGAGTGCGTCATCTGGTGGTGGGTGCGGGCATTAACGTGAACCAGGTCAAGTTTCCGGCTGAGCTGCGCGAGATTGCGACATCGTTGCGCATCGAAACCGGCACGGAATGGTCGCGCGTGGAGCTCTGCGCCGCTTTGCTGAAATCGCTCGACCGCGAGTATCGAAGTTTGGTGGAAGACGCGGGAGCGCGAGAGGCAATCCTGCGCCGGTTCGAGGAAAATTCTTCGTCGGTGCGCGGCAGAAAAGTGTCCATCGGCGATGACGGCAACTTGGCGGGCGTTACCGAAGGATTGGATGAGCGTGGATTTTTGCGCATAAGAACCGCGGAAGGTCTGCGAACGGTGGTGAGTGGAACAGTGAGGACCATTGAGAATTTGTAATTGGCAATTTGTAATTTGTAATTGGAAAGGCCGCTGCTCTTAGATTACAAATTACAAATTATCAATTACCAATTCTTTTATGCTGCTAGTCATCGATGTCGGAAATACGAATACGGTGCTCGGCGTTTTTGAGCCGGTGGCGCACCATACGGGCGAGGATGTGACCACGGAAGCGCCTCGTTATGAACGGCTGGTTGCGCACTGGCGCGTCGGCTCCCACCTGACCCGCACCGTCGACGAGTACGGAGTGATCTTCCGCAACCTTTTCTCCATGGACAATCTGGAAGTTTCGGGCGTGCACGGGATCGTAGTTTCGTCGGTGGTGCCGCCGCTCGATCCCGTGCTGCGGCAGGTGTGCGAGCGCTATTTCAATACCAAGCCGCTGCTCATCGAGCCGGGCGTAAAGACGGGCATGCCGGTGCTGTACGACAATCCCGCGGAAGTGGGCGCGGACCGGATCGTGAATGCGGTGGCGGCGTTTGAGAAATACGGTGGCCCCTGCGTGATTGTCGATTTCGGGACGGCGACGACCTTCGACTGTGTTTCCAAAAAGGGCGAGTACCTGGGCGGCGTGATTTGTCCGGGCATTGGAATTTCGGCGGACGCGCTCTTTCAGCGCACCGCGCGGCTGCCGCGGGTGGAAATTCGCAAGCCGGCGCGGGTGATTGGATCGAACACGGTCGGCAGTTTGCAATCCGGGCTTTACTACGGCTATCTCGGCTTGCTCGACGGCGTCCTGGAACGCCTGGTGGACGAACTGGGCGCAGACACCCGCGTGGTTGCCACCGGCGGACTGGCGTCGCTGTTTGGCACCGCTTCGCACTTCATTAAAGATGTGGACGAGTTTTTGACCCTCGAAGGCTTGCGCATCATCTGGGATCGGAACCAGTCCTTTCGCCGCGAAGCCGCGCCGAAAGCAACCAAGACGCCAGCCAAGCCCGCGGATCCCGATGCGAAACCGTGGCCCTCGCCGAAGTCTGCTAAAACACGCTGAGCCGTCGTGGAAAATTACTTCAATTACTTCACGGAAATCGAAGAGCACTATCTGCGGCGACGGGGCACTCATCTGCTGCTGTCTACCCTCGATTGGGCTTTGATTGAAACCTGGAAAAGCGCGGGAGTGCCGCTGGAGGCCGTGCTCCGCGGGATCGATGATGCGTTCGACAAGTACGATCAGCGTCCGTCGAAATCGAAGAAGGTGAATAGCCTGGCATACTGTTCGCAGGCCGTACTGGCTGCGGTCGAGGATCTGAAGGAAGCGGCGGTAGGTGCGGCCCGCGAAGAAAAGGCTCAGCGCGAGCCCGGATTTGAAGCGGCGCAGATTGCGGCGTTTCTGCGAGAAAATGCGGGCAGGCTCGAGAAAGCGAAGCCGCCCGAGCACGCGGGATTCGCGACCGGAGCGCTGGCAAGGGAAGAAGCAGCATCATTGCGTGAGATGGCGGAGGCCATCGAGAGCAGCGGGAAGCTGCCGCGCCTGGAAGATTTGGAGCGGCGGTTGACGGTGCTGGAGGAAAAGCTGTTCGCGGTGTTGATGGCGGCAACTCCGGACGACGATCTGGTGAAGGTCCGTGCGGAGGCGGATCGGGATCTTGCTCCCTACCGGCGCAATATGACGGCGTCGCAGGTTGAGCAGCTACACAAACAGTATGTGCGAAAGCGGCTGCTGGAGCGGTGCGGCGTGCCGCGGCTGAGTTTGTTCTATATGCACTAAGATTGTCTGTTCCTCAAGTTCAGAGCATAAATATCGCTGCCAAACCCATACAAATTCGCGGGTCAAGATGCAGAGTACCCGCGCTACACTTACGACTTGCTGCTTTCCATAGAAAAAATGGTCTACGGCGGCGACGGCCTCGCCCGCACGCCAGCCGCTGCGGACGGGCGCAGCATGGCGGTCTTTGTGCCGTTTGTGCTGCCGGGCGAAAGAGTCGAGGCCGAGATACGGCAAGAGAAGCCTGGCTTCGCGCGAGGCTCGGTTACACAGCTGATCGAAGCGTCGCCCGACCGCATCGAAGCTCGCTGTCCGTACTTCCGCCAATGCGGCGGATGCCATTACCAGCACATTCCCTACGAGCGACAACTGGAATTTAAAGCTGGCATTCTGCGCGAGACGCTGCAGCGGATCGCAAAAATCGAACTGAATGCCGACCTTCGCCTGCATGTCTCGCCTCCCTGGCACTACCGCAATCGCACGCGTCTGCAGGTGCGAACTGCCCCGGAGTTTCCACTCCAGCCCGCGAAAAGCAGGCGGTCTGGGGACCCCGGATTTGCCCTGGGATATTTCCGCATTGGTTCGCACGAATTTCTTCCGGTGCGCGAATGTCCAATCAGCTCGCCGCTGCTCAATCGCGTGATGGCGCGTCTGCTTGAACTCGGCGGACTGAGTTGCCCGGCGGCAGTAGAAGAGATTGAGCTGTTCGCGGACGCGGACGATGAGCGTTTGCTCGCCTGGGCATTCTGCCAGCGCGAGGCTGACAGGGGAGATCTGCTGCGCTGGGCGGAGGCGCTCGCTCGCGAGTCGCCGGAAGTCATCGGCACGACGTTTTTCTCTTCGCGGCGCCGATCTTCGAATGAACGAACTGAGGATGATGACGCGCCCACGGACTCGCAAGCCCTCGCACAATCCGGCGCGAAGGCAATTCGCTATCGCACGAAGCACGCGGAGTTCCAGGTCAGCGCGGGAGCCTTCTTCCAAGTAAACCGTCATCTGATCGACGACCTGGTTTCGGTCGTGACCGGCAATGCCAGGGGCGAAGTCGCACTCGACCTGTATGCGGGAGTGGGATTGTTTTCGGCGGCCCTGGCGCGAAACTTTCATCACATATTTGGTGTAGAGGCGTCACAGACATCGCATGGCGACTTTGTGCACAATGTTCCTGCGAACGTGAAAGCGGTCGGCGCGCGAACCGAGGATTACCTGAGAAGCCGGCCGGCGCGAAACCGTCCCGACTTGGTCGTCTTGGACCCTCCCCGCACCGGTGCCGGCAAGGTTGTGATTCGCTCTCTGGTGGAACTCGGAGCGCCCCGTGTCCGATATGTTTCGTGCGATCCGGCAACGCTGGCCAGGGATATCGCCCCCCTTTTGGCGGCCGGATACCACATCGAGGAAGCACACTTATTCGATCTGTTTCCTGAGACGTTCCACATCGAATCGGTGATGCTGCTGGCGCGCTAACCGCTTTCACGTCGCCCAGTTCCTCCTGGAAGACGGGTGGGTTGGCCGAGGGCCCTGACGCGAGCAAGACGTGCGCCAGGGCCCCGCTCGTCGTTAGGTTGCGTAGGGACGGACGCCCCCGTCCGTCCAGCCGAGCGCAGCTCGGCCTCCTCTGGCCACGGCAGCTCTGGCTTCGCTAACAACCGCCATTTTCCGGAGATCAATGCCATGATGCGCACCCACAAGCCGCCACGGCAGCCGCTGTTCTGGGCCGCGTTGGTATTTTCGCTCGGTCTCTGGACGGGTGTGCGCGCCTGGCGTCCGCCGTCGTGGTGGGTGATCGGCTTAGTTGTCTTCATTATTGCGGCGTCATGGTTTCTTCCCAAGCGAGCCTGGCTGGCCAAGGCGCTCGCTTTGGGCGCGTGGTTTCTTCTAGGCGCTTTTCTGATTCAGGTTCGCGGTCAGCCGCCGCGCGAACTTCAGGACGACGCTCGACTTCTCATCCTCGCGGATGGCCGTGAAGTCACACTCACAGCGCATGTGATGCGGGAGGGCTACTCGCGGTCCGCGGGGCCGCGGTCGATTCGTGAATCGATTGATGTGGAGACCGAAGAGATCGCGAGCCAAGGCGAAAGCTGGCCGGTGCGGGCCGGCGTGCGGCTGACGATTTACGAAGAGGTGGAAGAGGTGGAGCGCCGGGCGTCCCCACCCGGCCCTGATGCTCCCGTGGGCGAAAGTGGGACGGGCGAGACGCCCGTCGCTCCATTTGCCCTCCTCTACGGCACGCGCCTGCGCATTCTCGCGAAGCTGCATCCGGCGCGCAATTACCGCAATCCGGGAGCCTTCGACTATGAAGGCTATCTCCGCGACAACGGCATCAGCGTGCTGGGCTCGGCGGAGGCGACGGACATTGAACGGCTTTCCGGATTTTCCGGCAGCCCGATTCAACTCTGGCGGACGCGCGTTCATTCGAGCATCGTGGCCAAGATTCACCAGCTATGGCCCGCGTCGCAGGCCTCGCTCATGGACGCCATGGTGCTCGGCGAAGAATCGTTCCTGCGCAACGCGACCCGCACCGAGTACCAGCGCTCGGGCACATATCACGTGCTGGTAGTTTCCGGAATGAACCTGAGCATCCTGGCGTTCGCCATCTTTTGGACGCTGCGCCAGTTTCGCGTCGATCCCGCGCTGGCCGCCCTCACCACGGTCGTGGTCTCGTTCGCATACGCGTTCGTAGTCGGCGTCGGCCCGCCGGTGTGGCGCGCCGCGCTGATGCTGGCAACATACCTCGGCGCGCGTCTGCTCTATCGCGAACGCAATATGATGAACGCCATTGGAGCCGCTGCGCTGGGAGTTCTGATCGTCGATCCGCACGCCCTGTTTGGCGCCAGTTTTCAGCTCACGTTTCTCGCGGTCTTCATCATCGCCGGCATCGGCTCGCCCATTCTCGAACGGACGACACTGCCCTACGCGCGCGGTCTGCGCCTGTTGCGAGCTGCCGGCTACGATTTGCACGTCGCTCCCAAGGTGGCGCAATTTCGGCTCGATCTGCGGCTGATCGCAGGGCGGCTGAGGCGATTCGTCGGCGACCGCCTCAGCCTGGCGGTCCCCGCGATCTTTATGCGGGTAGCAATCTGCGCGGGCGAATTGATCTTCATCTCGGCGCTGATGCAGGCAGGACTCGCGCTGCTCATGGCGTATCACTTTCATCGCGCCACCACCATGGGAATGCCGGCCAACCTGGCAGTGATTCCGCTCACCCAGGTGCTGATGCCAGCCGCTGCCGCCGCCGTCGGCTTGGGATACATCTCGATCGCGCTGGCCAAACCCGCGGTTTGGATCTCTGGCTTCGCGCTCGAAGGGATCGCGGGAACGGTGCACTGGCTGGGCGGCGCGCAACTAATCGGGACCTCGATCGCCGACCTACGCGTGGCCATGCCCTCGCTCGCGATGATCGTTGCTTCCATCGCCGCGCTGGCACTCGCGATGCTGGCGGCGCAGATCCGTCGCACGCTCCTGGCCGCGTTCGCTTCCCTTGCGTTGTTGTTCGGGGTTGCGGGATGGATTGCATTTTTCCCGTCGCGCGCGCACGTTCACGCCGGCGTGATGGAGATGACCACCATCGACGTCGGACAAGGCGACTCCACTCTGTTGCTCACGCCCGCTGGCCGCGCCATCCTCATCGATGCCGGAGGCCTGCCGCAGTGGATGCATTCCGACTTCGATCTCGGCGAGCAGGTGGTCTCTTCGTATCTTTGGAATCGCGGCATCGATCGTCTCGACGTGGTCGCCATCACGCATCCTCATGCCGACCACCTCGGCGGAATGCCCGCGGTGATTGCGAATTTTCACCCCCGAGAACTCTGGATCAGTATCGACCAGCCGGTGGGCGAACTGAAGCCGATCGTTGCCCAAGCCCAGCGCGCGGGAATGAATGTTTCGGTAAAGAAAGAAGGAGATCAGTTCGACTACGGTGGAGCACATTTCCAAATGCTCGCGCCCGGACGCGACCAACTTACTGGCTCGATGCGTCCGAACGACGATTGCCTCGTGTTTACGGCCAAGTTCGGCGGGACAACGGCATTACTGGAGGGAGACGCAGAACGCCCGGTCGAACGTCGTGTCGTCGAAGAGCATCCGGAGGCGATGCTGCTGAAGGTCGCGCATCACGGCAGCGCCAGCGCAACTTCCGCCGATCTGCTAGCGACCGTTCATCCGCGGTACGCGGTCATTTCCGTCGGCGCGCGAAATGTGTACGGACATCCCCGGCGCGAGGTCCTGGAGCGGCTGCTGCAAGCGGGTGTGAAAACCTACCGCACCGACGAGGAGGGCGCGATCAGTTTTTACCTCGACGGCAAGTCGGTGACTCCAGACGTAGCGCTTCTCCACTGAGACAAGGCAGGTTTCAAAGTTTCAAGGTTCCAGAGTTTCAATGTCTGAACATCGGAAGGCAACTCTGAGACCTTGAGACTTTGAAGCCTGTCCTTATGCTCACCCACTGATGTCGGCAGTCTCGTCGTCAAGCGGCGGCAATTTGCGATAGGCCTCGATAATCTTTTCCGCCTCGTGCGCATCTTCTTCGCGCACCAGAATGACCGTTCCACCGACGCCGGGAAACGCGTCCTGAACCGCGTCAATGGATTTCAAGTCCGATTCGATGCCCGCAGATTGCAGCAAGCCCTTCACGACGAGGGCCTCGTTTTCCTGCTCGGTGTCGAAAACCTTGACGAGTTTCTCATCGGGCTCGGGTTGCGACGAAAGGTTAGTCGGCTCTGGCATGCGTCCTCCGTAAACGGTCTCATAACAGATTACGGCAGTCCCCGTCTCTCTGTCTTGCCGATCACAAAGGTGTACGCCCAAAGAAAGTTTGATTCGCAAGCGGAAGCTGGCACAATGGCGGCTGGGGCGCAACGCCGGGGCCGCAGTCAACATCTATAAAGGAAGCCGGGGGGTCGACCGCATGGACGAAGACGAGGCCCGAAGACTGCGGCGCCTGCAGATGATGATGAGCATGGTCATGTCGGTGATCGGCCAGGATCCCGGCCTGACGCTGGAAGAGGCCGCGGATATGGCCGCCAATGCCCGCCGCGCCGCTCTCACCATGTTTCCCGGCAAAGAGCTCACCTACGATCTCATCTACCGCCCGCGCCTGCAGCGGCTGATCAACGAGCGCTTCCGGCTGCAGTAGGCTGGCGGGGATTCCGCTGCCGCGTGGAGCTGGAGATTTCCCAAGCGCAAAAGGCTCACCTCACAGGCGCTAAAGCGCGGACATATTTTCAACGACTTAACGGCACGACTGAAGTCGTGCCCTTCCCAAAACCCCGGTCGAACCGTGGTTTTTCCCCAGGGTTTGAAGCCGTGCCCTACCCGTTCCAAGTTCCCTCTGCAGCAAATCGAGAAATGCTCTAGCCCCGCTGCACGATTTACTTCTCGATCCGTTGCAGCCGAAACAGCAGCGTTCCCCATCCCAGTTTGACGCGCATCTGCACCGGCGTGTGGCCTGCATCCTCCGAATACCACACCCACACCTTGCCCTTGGATTGCAGCGGCCCGGAGATGGCCTCGGCTGTCACCTGTACAGTCGAAAATGTTCCGGCTGGCACTTTGATTTCCTCGCGCTTGTCCACGCTGGCGCGGACGATCGTTGTCTTCCCGTCGCTGATCGGGAATTCATATCGTTCGCCGAGTTGCAGCGGCAGCGACTGCAAGTAGTAAAAGCCGGTGATGACGTCGGTGGCGCAAGCGGCAAGATCGTTTTCGACGTGCTTGGTCTCGCCGGTCTTCAAGTTCTTTTCATCGAGCGTGCTTTTCTTGTGGGCGTAATCGAAGCGGATCGCAGTCTCGCGTTTGTGCGAGCCTTCCTCGCTGTGCTTGAAGATCGAGAGCGAGCAGAACGTCCGCGGATCGAAGCGCGATTCGAAGCGGTCGTGCACCGGGAACATGACGTTGACAGCTCCGGAAGATTCAGCGGACGCCGTGACTTTGCGTTCGTTCCCGGCAACATCCATTCTCACGATCCCGGTTCCGGCGGGAATCAAATGCCACTCCACCGAATAAACAAGGCTCCGTCCATCGGGGAAAGGATAGTTGGGACGTGGCGGCGCAATCTGCACCGGCGCCGGTCCGATGGTTGCCGTGGGCGGCCTTTGTTGCGCGCATAACGTTGCCGCGACCAGCAAGATCATGCAGCCGAGCATCGAACCGTAAATCGCCGCGCCTGGCGCGAGAATCCAGCCCCGGCAGGGGCGAGCTATCTTAGCCCCGCGCTTCAGCGCGGGGTGGGTTCGGAAGAGCCAGCGAAGTCCCGGAGGGACGACCCAGTTCTTGTGGCAACTCTTCAGCCCCTGAGGCAATCGGCTCATGCTCCCCGGCAGACTACCACACTAGCTTAGCGACAAGCACTGCCAGCACGACCACGCAGCCAATGCTGGCCTCGTATTCGCGGTGCTTCCAGTAGCGTGCGGAGGAGTACGCACTCTGCTGACTGCCATAGCGCGTCAGCCGCGGCAGCATGCGCGGCACATGACGGGCATAGTCGTCGTAGCCGGGAAACGTCCGGCGCAGGTAGCGCTCTTCGCCGGCAATCACCGGAACATAGATCACAGCGAACATCACGATCATGATCGCGACGATCCACCAACTGCGCGCCGCGATGGCGAATCCGGCGGCCAGCATCAGCGAGCCGAGGTACAGAGGATTGCGAGTGTAAGCATAGGGGCCGCTGGTGGTGAGCTGCTTGTCTTTCTGCACGTGGCCCGAAGCCAGTCCGCGTAAGACCAGCCCCGGAAGCAGCACCAGCGCGCCCACGATGAGAGAAGTTCTGGTCGGCCGCGCCAGGAACACGAAGACAACCGCAAAAATAAAACCCACGGGCACGCGGACGCGACGGGCTACGCGCGACCAGGTGTCTCCGGCGGTCGACGCGGGTTGCGATCCGGATTGTGACACTTCACTCACTTGATTTTGGAAGACTTGATTCTGCGTCCACAACATGAGGTTCTGCGGCACGACTCTGCAGCAATTTCCGAGCTGCCCCAACAACTTCGGCGACAGTGATCTCGAGTAAGCCTTGCTCCGGTTCGCGGTGCCGAGTGTGATCGGTCACACTGCTCGCGTTTCGCAGCACCGCCGATCGCGTCCCGAATGGCCCATTACGCGCCGGATTTGTCGGACCAAAAACTGCCACTACCGGAATTCTCAAAGCGGCCGCCAGGTGCATCGGCCCGGTATCGCCGCCGATGAAGAGACCGGCCCGCCGCGTGAGCGCGATCAACTCAGAAACCGAGCAGGAGATTTTTCGCGCCGTTCCTTCGCTGGCGGCCTCCACGGCCACGGCCAGATGTTCTTCGCCCGGCCCGTAGTTTACGAGCGAACATAATCCATCTTCTGCAAGTTCCTTCGCAACCTGTCCATAGCGCTCAGCCGGCCACCTCTTCGCTCCCCAGCCCGCGCCGGGATTGAGGATCGCGAAGCCGTTCCCATCTGCCGTAAGGCCAGCAATTCTGTTCTCCGCATCGGGGTCCACGGGGAACTCCACCAAAGCTTCCGCAACCGGCGTTGGTAGAGCTTTCGGCAAAAAGCTCGCAGTCGAAATAACCGCTCCTGTCAATTCAAGCGCCTGCTCAATCACGTGAGTACCGTTCGTGTTCAAGAGTACTTTTCGTGTGTAAAACATGCTGGCGGCATTCTCACGCGGTTGTGTGCTTCCATAAACCACGGGCGCACCCGACCAGCGAGCCAGCAATGCCGAGCGGATCGCGCCCTGGAAATCAATGGCCGCGCCGTATCGAATTCCGCGTAACTCACTCAAACCCGCCGCCATCTGCTGCCAGGTATTGAACGAAAACGGCGCGTGACGCCATTCCGCCGTGTTGACGGAATGCACGCGGTCAATCAGCGGGCGCTGCGCAGAGCGCCGTCCCGACCGCGGATAGCGCAGCGTGCAGAGCAGTTCCGCCCAGCGCTCTTCGACCAGCCATCCCAAAGTGGCGTGAGGAAAAGCCTGGCGCAGCGCGGCTGCGGCAGGCAGGGTGTGAATGATGTCGCCCATGGCGCTGAGGCGCACGATGAGCAGGCTGTCGAATCGCGGCGTGCCGGCGGTGAGAGCAAAAGAGTCGGTCATCTATTTTGTCGCAGCCCGCCTTGTCGCAACCCGCACCGCTTCATGATTTTCGCGGCCCCAGCCGCGAGTGCAAATGAATGATCTCGGTGGCCGAGTGATTTTTGGGATCGCCGACGATCGCGACTCGGCCTCCACAGGCCTCAACCTCCTCGCGCTCGGGCACGCTTTCCACCGTGTAGTCCGTGCCCTTGGCATGAAAATCAGGACGAATTTCGCGAATGATCGCGCGCACGTCGTTTTCTGGAAAAACCACGACGGCATCCACATCCGCCAGCGACGCCAGAATCTCCGCGCGTTCTTCGGCAGGCATTACGGGACGCCCTTCACCCTTCAGCGCACGCGCGGAAGCGTCGGAGTTCACCGCGACAATCAGTTTGCCGCCGAGTTCCCGAGCGGCATGAAGATAGCGTACATGGCCGACATGCAGCACATCGAAACATCCGTTGGCCAGCGTGACGCGCTCGCCTGCGCGCCGCCAATCCGCCACCAGCTTCGGCAGTTCGACGCGCGAAACAACTTTCCTATGGAGTGATGGGCTCAATTGATCTTGTGTCGATGCGTCAGCCAGTTTCGTATTCCGTCAATTTGCGACATAGGTACGGATTGTCATCTTGAGCGAAGCGAAAGACCTATGTATTTGCTTGCGCCGCCGAAATGCATAGGTCTTTCGCTTCGCTCAGGATGACGGCGTAGATTTCTGTCACAAACTCGAGGGACGCCACTCTAATGTTCGCGAGCCACTGGCGGCGCTTTTTGGAGTGCCTCCAGCAACTCCTCACAGCTGACCGTGGCCGTGCCGCGCTTCATCACCACGATGCCGCCCGCGTAGTTTGCCAGGTGGGCGGCCTCTTCGGCGCTTGCGCCCGCGGCCAGGGCAGCGGTAAAAGTCGCGATGACGGTATCGCCGGCGCCGGTTACGTCGGTGACTTCATCGCTGCCATAGATCGGAATATCCACCGGTTTGTGCCGTCGCGGGAAAACCACCATGCCGTCCTTGCCGCGCGTGATCACGAGCGATTCCAGATTCATCGCGCCCGCGATCTGGTCGCCGGCGGCCAGCAGGCGCTCCCAGTCGTTGCCGATCCGGATGCTGAGAGCTGCTTCCACCTCCGACTCATTCGGCGTTGCGGCCGTAATGCCGGAAAATTCGAGCATGCGATAGCGTGAGTCGAGCGTCACTGGAACCTTGTCGATCCCGCGCTTTTCGCGAATCACATTCAGCAAAGCCGGCGTGGCCGCGCCGTATCCGTAGTCGGACACCAGCAACGCATCCGATGCCCGTCCATATTCGCGCGCGGCCAGCACGAGTTCGCGGCGCAAATGCGAATTCGGGCCCTCGACCGGCTCGCGGTCAAGCCGCACCACCTGCTGTCCCGCGGTGTGCGCGAATCCCGCCAGGATGCGCGTTTTGGTCACCGTGGCGTAACTCTTGTCTTTGAAAACACCGCTCACCGGAATGCGTTTATGCCGGAAGGCGCGCAGCAGCAGCTTTCCCGGCTCATCGTCGCCCACGACTCCAACCGGCAAGACGTTCACTCCGAGGTCGGCAAGGTTGTAGATGGCATTCGCGCCGCCGCCAGGAACCACCGTGCGATCACGGTGCTTCAAAATCAGCACGGGCGCTTCGCGCGAGACCCGCGAAATCTCGCCGAACACGAATTCGTCGGCCACCAGATCCGCGAGCACGGTGATCGTGAGCTTGGGAAAAGATTCGACGATCTTCCGCAGCCGGTCGTTTTCTTTAATATGTTTAGTCATCAATATGCCAGGCCATTTGCTGCAACCTTAGATTTTCTCACGAGCGGACCGTCGATTCCGCAATCCCCGCCAAAATGGCATCCACAACGTCAGTAGGATGGTCGAGCGCAAGACTGAGCGCGGCGATCGCGAACGGCTGGAGATCTGCCTGCAATGACCCCAGATTGACCGAATCTTTTTCCGTGGTCAGGAAGCCGCCGGCGCCAAGTTCGCCACGCATGGCCCGCAGGCGCTCGATGTCTCTTTTGTCATAGGCATGGTGATCGCGAAATCTGACTTCTGCCGCAGGCGTGATCCCGGCTGCGCGTACTTGGGCGAAGAACTGCTGCGGTCTCGCGATACCACAGAACACAATCGGAGCGGAAGGCAGATTCGGGAGAACGAGCTTGCGCTCGATTCGCCAGATCGGCCTTTGCCGGAGCGCCGGGTGATCCGCAGCCAATCCTACGGGCAACACGATTGTGTCGGCGCGCCGCAGCGACGACAGCGGCTCGCGCAGCCGTCCCGAGGGCAGCAGGCTGTCGTCGAAGTCGCGCTCCGTCATCAGTACGATGTCGAAGTCACGCGCCAGCGACCGATGCTGGAAGCCGTCGTCGAGAATGTGCAATTGCGGCTGGAATCTCTGCTCGCCGACTCGTCCCGCCTCATAGCGGCTTTCCCCGACGACGACTGGAACACCCAATCGCCGCGCTATCAGCAACGGCTCATCGCCGAAGTCGGCGGCACTGCCATCGGGATCTACCACTAAGACGCCACGAGTCTTGCGGCCGTATCCGCGGGAGAGCACATCGAAGCGAATGCCGCGCGCCTGCAGCAGTTCGCCGAGCGCAATCACGAACGGAGTTTTGCCCGAACCACCCACCGACAAATTTCCGACGCTGACCACGGGTTGCTCCAGCCGCCGCGCAGACAGCACGCGGCGATCGTAGAGCGCGTTTCGAAGAGCCGTCGCGGCGCCGTAAAGCCCGGTGAGCGGATTCATGCGGAGCCCTCGCCCGAAGGCGGTTCGCCCGCCGCTTCAGCGTCCAATGGTGAAACACCCATCAGTTGCAGCAGCGCCGCGACCGTTCTGTCCGTCGCGCCGCGCTGCGATTCGAGCGCCGCCAGCGCGTTCCGGCCAAGCGTCGTTCGTTCGCCGTCGTTGTCGATAAGCTCCATGAAGACCAGCGGCAACTCCGCCAGCCCGACGATGCGGACCGCATTGCGGCTGGCAAAGAAATTCACGACGTCGCGAAAATTCTCGTAGTGGTTGCCGGTGACGATGGGAACGCCATATAGTGCGGGCTCCAGAATGTTGTGACCGCCGCGCGGCACGAGACTCCCGCCGACGAACGCGACGGTGGCCAGCGAGTAGAGCGCAGCCAACTCCCCGATACTGTCGGCCAGAAACACGCCGCCAGCAAGCGATTCGCCGCTCCACAGCGAGCGTCGCCAAATTCGGAAGCCAAGTTTCTCGACGAGCTCGGCAACCTCCACAAAGCGCTCCGGATGCCGCGGTGCAAGAATCATCACCGCCTTCGGATGATTGGCCAGAATGCTGCGAAACGTGGAAAGCAGCGAGCCTTCTTCGTCTTCGAGCGTGCTGCCACACACCAGAATCGGCCCCGCTTCGGAATGGCTGAAGCTCTCGCGAAGACTCGCAACGATCCTCGGCGCTGGCGGTGGCGCCACATCAAATTTCAGATTGCCGGCCACGGTGATCTTCGCTTCGGCCGCGCCAATTTCCGTGAGGCGCTGCCGGTCTTCTTCTGTTTGAGCCAAAAAAACATCGACGTTCTCCAGCGTCTTCTCCAGCAATTTCGGAAGCCAGGAGCGAAATCGCTTGTAGCTGGGAAACGAGCGGTCGGAAATTCGGCAGTTAATTACCGCGATGCGAGCCCCGCCGCGCTTCGCAAGCCGGAGAAAATTCGGCCAGAACTCAGTTTCGGCAACGACCACGAGTTCCGGACGCAAAGCGTCGAGGTAGGGCCGGATGGCGAAGGCGAAGTCCAGGGGAAAGTAAAACACGTTTTCCGCGCCGAACCGCAGCGCGGCGAGTTTTTGCCCCGTGCTGGTGGTCGTAGAAATCACCACGCGATGAGAAGGAAATTTCTGTCGCAGTGCCGTGACGACTGCGCTCGAAGCCACCACCTCGCCCACCGAAACCGCATGAATCCAGATGGCGCGTTTCTCGCCGTGACGGGCGAGAACGGGCGGAACGGCGCCGAACCTCTGGCGCAAACCTGCCCGATACTTGCCATGCCGAAGCATCTGCAGCAGCCAGTAGGGCAGCGTCAGCAGCAGACAAGAAGCGAGCAGCGCACTGTAGAGCGCATACATGTAAGAAGTCCCATTCTAAATGGCGCGCCAGAATCCGATAGTCGATCGCCGTCATACAGCATCGCTCGCATCGGCGGCATCCTAGCTATTATCGGCTACGAGCTACGAGCTTCGAGCAAACACGAATCGCCGGCTCGCAGCCCGCAGCTCGTAGCCATCTCCTATAATTCAGCTATGCATAATGCAGCTCGGCAACAATTTCGCGCGCCGATGCCGCGAGCCCCGCGTTTCGTGGCAGTCTGTGCTTTCGTTTTGCTGGGCTGCCTTTGCGCGGTCGCGGCAAAAGAGTTTGCGATGCCCGCGACGCAACCCGCCCGCACCTACCCGGCGCACGACGATCACCCGATGGAGAAAGTTGTGGTCGCAGTCGATCCCTACGACGCGGAAGACAAAGCTTCGATCTTCAGCGTCAACTACCGCGACAACGGCTACCTGCCGGTCTTCTTCGTAATCACGAATGACGGCGATCAGCCGGTCTCTCTCGTCGGCATGAAGGCCCAGTTGAATACCAGAGATCGCAGCAAACTGCTGCCCTCGACTACGGACGAAGTAGTGCGCCGGCTATCGCGTCCTTCGCGGAATGACGGTGCGAATCGGATGCCGCTTCCGATTCCGCTGCCCAAGAAAGAGGTTAAGGGAGGTGTCAGCCGCAAGACATGGGACGAAATCGAGCAGGCTCAGTTTGGCGCCAGGGCCGTGGAACCGCACTCCACGGCGCGTGGGTTTCTGTTTTTCGATATTGCCGACATCTCGAATCCGCTGGCCGGCGCGAGCTTCTATCTGATGGGAGTGCGCGACGCGAAGGGCAATGAGCTGATGTATTTCGAAATCCCGATGGAGAAGTACTTGAGCGCGCCGGAAGCCAAGCAACCGTAGCAGTCGAACGATGGAGCGACGGGCGTCTTGCCCGTCCAGCGTTCATGCTGAGAGCATCCGCAATCGGCAGTATCGTGGCTGGGCAGGGACGCCCGGCGCTCCACCAGCGAGGGCAGCTATAATTTCCTCCTATGGCGACCACTCCAGCCCTTTCCGAAGATTTGCTCGCGAAATACGAGCCGGTCATCGGACTCGAAGTCCACGTACAGCTTCTGACCGCGTCGAAAATCTTCTGCTCGTGCTCGACTCGTTTTGGCGATCCGCCGAACACCAATGTGTGCCCCGTCTGTCTGGGACTGCCCGGAGCCTTGCCGGTGCTGAACCGCAAAGCCGTGGAATTCGCGACGCTGGCGGCAATGGCTTTGGAGTGCCGCATCAACGAGGTTTCCATCTTTGCGCGAAAGAACTATTTTTACCCTGATCTGCCGAAGGGTTACCAGGTCTCGCAATACGACAAGCCGCTCGCGGAGTTTGGATTCATCGACATCGATATAAACGGCGGCAAAAGGAGAATCGGCATTACCCGCCTTCACCTCGAAGAAGACGCGGGCAAGAGCCTGCACGAGGGCTTCGCCGACTCCGCTCATAAGACTGCAATCGATTTGAACCGCACCGGCGTGCCTCTCGCCGAGATTGTCAGCGAACCCGACATGCGGTCGCCGGAGGAAGCTTACGAGTACCTCACGCGGCTGAAGGAAATCATCCTCTACACCGGCGTCAGCGACTGCAACATGGAGGAAGGTTCGCTGCGCTGCGACGCCAACATCAGCGTGCGCCGTCGCGGACAAAAGGAATTCGGCACCAAAACCGAGATCAAGAACGTCAACTCGTTTCGTTTCGTCAAACAGGCGCTCGAATATGAGATCCAGCGGCAAATCGAGGTGCTGGAATCCGGCGGCAAGATCACCCAGGAATCGCGCCTCTACAACGCCAACGAAGGCAAGACTTACGGCATGCGATCGAAGGAGCAGGCGCACGACTACCGCTATTTTCCCGAGCCCGATTTGCTTCCCCTGGTGGTCGATGAGAAATGGCAAGCCGCGATCCGCGCCAGCCTGCCCGAGCTTCCGGAAGCGCGCCGCCAGCGCATGATGAACGACTACGGCATCACTGCGGGCGACGCCCACACGCTGACGCTGACGCGCGCGATGGCCGATCAATTCGAATCCGCCGCCCGCACCGCGAAAAATCCTAAGCGAGTCGCCAACCTGGTGCAGAGCGAACTACTCGGACGCCTCAAAGCGCAGGGCCTCGAACTCGAGCAGTCGCCCATTTCGATGGCGGGGGTTACGGCCTCGGCCGATCTGGTCGAGTCGGGCGCCATCTCGGGCAAGATGCTGAAAGATCTCTACGACCTCTGCTTCGAACGCAAGCAGGACTTTCCTGCCGTATACGAAGCGCAGGGGCGTCCCGAGCAGTCACGCGACACCTCGGCGCTGGAGAAACTCGCCGATGAGTTGATCGCGGCGAATCCCAAGCAGGTGGAGCAATATCGCGCAGGCAAGAAAACCATGATCGGGTTCTTCGTGGGACAGGTGATGAAGGCCTCGAAGGGTCAAGCCAATCCGCAGTTGGTGAACGAAGTCCTGACCAAGAAGTTGGAGGGGTAGGGCGGCGGTCATGCCCAGCCCCTGAAGGGGCATTCGATTCTTGAGAGCATGCGGCATCGCTTAAGCGATGCCCTGATGCGAATGCCTGGCCCTACTTCGCTGTTCCCAGATTCTTCAGCACTTCCTCCGCATAGTAATTCGTGACTTTGGCGTCGTCGCGGAGGCTCTCATAGTACGCCGCTTTTAATAGCTGCTCGCGGCGATCGCGCAATTGCTGGCGAATTGCCTGCTGCACCCGTGGGTCGTTCAAGTCCCTCTGGCCCGCCGGTTCCTTCGAAATCAGTTTCACGATGATGTAGGCGAAGGGCTGATGATTGGTCGGGTTGAGGAGCGGGATCACCGGCGAATACTGGCCCGGTTTGAGCTTCATCACCGCCGCGGCCACTTCGCGAGTTGTCGGATCGGGGTTCTTGGTGAGCTGGGATTCGGGAGCCATTCCCAGATCGCCGCCGTTATTGCTGGTATCCGGGTCCTCGGAATAATTCATGGCCAGCGTGGCGAAATCGTCGCCACTATCGAGGCGGTTAGCGATCATCTGGATCTTCTTGCGCGCATCGGCATCGTTCTGCGCCTTGCTGTTCTGCAGGTTGTGCACCTGGGCGTTGCCCGCTCCAGAAACCACGATCTTGGCCAAATGATATTGCGCTTCGATCAGATTGAACTCGGCCTTGTGCTCGTTGTAGTAGCCGGATACGTCCTGGTCGGTGATGTTGATGTGCGAGGTGATCTCCTTGTTCAATACCTTTTCGCGGGTCAGCGAGCGCCGCAGGTCGCGCTTGAAGTCATCGAGCGTGATCTTCTTGTCCTGCATGCGCTTGTTAAACTCCTCGGCAGTGTAGGGCGATTTGATTTCGTTGAGCTTGCGGTCCACTTCTTCGTCCGTCGCCAGCAGCCCGAGTTTCTCCGCGCGCTGCATCAGAATTTCAGTCTCGACCAGCTCATTCAGAATGCTCAGCCGCAGGCTTACCGCCTGCTCGCCCGTCGGCTGCTGATCGGAACCCGCCGTCTGGTTGGCGTAATATTTGTCGACCTCGCTGCGATAGATCTTTCGCCCATTGACCGAGGCCATGACGTCGCCGCCGCTGCTGTTGCGGTTGCAAGCCAACATCCCCATCAAAAGAAATGCGCTGACCATTGCGAGGCCCGCCCGAACTAAGCAGTTACGATTTTTCAAGTTCCTCCCTCCGCCATGACGGCGAGTTGGCAAACGACCTGGAATTCGTGATTGGCAATCTGTAATTGGTAATCTCGATCCCGCAGTCGGGTCTTCAAATCACAAATCGCAAATTACAAATCGCAAATTCACTCACTTCGTGGGAGCCGCCGGCGGAGTTTTTGTTTCCGCCGCGGCCGGCTTGTGCTCCGGAGGCGCGACGCCGGCATCTTTCAACGCTCGATCGAGCGCCAACCGCACTTCATCCACGGGCACGGCTCCATCCAGTTTCTGTCCGTTCACGAACATCGTTGGAGTTGCGTCCACTCCGACAGTGTCTCCCTCGTGCATCGAGGCGCGCACCGCCTTTTCATCCTGGGCTTTGACGCATGCCTGCAATTTCGCCACGTCGAGATTATGTTTCTGCGCCTGCAGCGTGGCTAGCTTATCGAGTTCCGCATTCCAACCGTCGTGGCCTTTGGCTTTGATCGCGTCCTGATTGCCGTGCAGGTAATCAGCGTAATCCCAGTAGGCATCACTGTTTTGCGCGCCCAGGCAATTGGCGTTCACCGCCGCATGCACAGCCCAGGGATGAATTTCCTCGAGCGGGTAATCCTTGTAGATGAAAAGGACGCGATCGCCGTATTCCTTGAAGATCCCGGGGAAAAGTGTCGTGTGCATGCCAGAACAGAACGGACACTCAAAATCGTCGTAGTTGATCACCGTCACCTTGGCATTTTTGTTGCCACGCGTCGGACGCCCAGTGACGTCGATCTTCTTCATGATCTCGGCATACGGATCGCTGCTCAGATCGAACTTAGTGATTCGCATCAGCGTCTTGTGGTCGCGCGAGAGCAGGAACTCGAAGTCCTGTTTCTTGTCGGGACTGGCAAACGTAACCGTCAGCGCGTCATAGTTTGGGAACTCACTCGGCCGGATCGGCCCCACAATCACTTTTACATCCGGCGGGAGGGAATAATGCGCCCGCACCTGCCGCTCAATCGCGCGCGTGATCTCCGAAGCAGGAGGCAGAGAAGCAGCGGGAGGGGACTGGGCCGAGCAACCCAGACAAATCAGCAAGAGAACCAGAAACGCGCGCCGCGCCATCATCAGTAGAACCCGCCTGAACATGAGCAAACGCCTGATTATCTCATGGCGGGAAGCATTGCCGCTGGAGAGACGGGCTTGCCCTGTCGCCCGCCCCCGTCTTCAATCGCGCAGAGGGAGGCGCGGCAATCCGCGTTTCTACGGGAAATTCTCAGGAGTGTCCCCGCAGCAACTCTTCCGCGGTCAGTAGCTGATTCATCGATCCGGAGCGGAATCCCTCCAGATCGAGAGTGACGAACTTGAATCCCAGTCCTTTGAACACGGCGGTGAACTCACGGGCCATCTCGGCCGTCAACGCGCGGGGAAGTTCTTCGCGCGCAATCTCAATGCGCACGATCTCGCCGTGATGGCGCACGCGGAATTGCCGGAACCCCATGGCCCGCAGCGCGTCTTCGCCCCGCTCGATCACCAGCAGCGCTTCGGGCGTAACCGCGCGTCCGTATTCCATGCGCGACGAAAGACAGGCGGAGGCCGGCTTGTCCCATACCCGTAAATCCGCCTGCCGCGCCAGTTCCCGTATCTCAGCTTTGGTCAGGCCGGCTTCAACCAGCGGCGCCAGAACATGATGCTGGCGCGCGGCCTGCTGTCCAGGCCGAAAATCGCCCACGTCGTCGAGGTTGACTCCGTAAGCGATGGCGTCGAATCCGTGCGCCTCGCGGTAGCGCTCGAGGACGGTAAACAATTCGTCCTTGCAGTGAAAACAGCGCATGGCGTCGTTGCGGATGTACGCGGGATTTTCCAGTTCCTGTGTTTCCACAACCTCGATCGGAATCTCGCGCTCGCGAGCAAAAGCCAGCGCGTCTTCGAGGTGAGTCCTAGCCAGGCTGGCCGAATCGGCAATCACGGCGAGCATCTGGCCGCCAAGCACGTCGTGCGCCATCCAGGCAAGAAAGGCGGAGTCGACGCCGCCCGAGTAAGCGACGAGCAGACGGGTGTTGCCTGCAAGGAGCTGTCGCAGGCGTGCCGCTTTCTCATCGAGCGTGGCCGCTGTGTTCACCCTCTTCATTATCCACGAAAAAAGTTCTTGGTTCTCAGTTTTCGGCTCTCAGTGGCGGCTGAAGCCGCATTCAAAACAATGCAGTTATCGCAGCGGTGAACCGCTTCGCCACCCAAATTCAAGTACAAAATCGAGTTCTTCCGCCGCCTCTGAAGCCGTGCCCTACTTGTTCCTGGCCCCCTCCACAGTAAAGCGAGGAATGCGCTAGTACAGCCGTTCCTGCCGCCTGAGATTGCCGAACGCTCCGATGTTCGCCAGCGTAAACGAGAAACGATATTGATTCTCGTTGCGCACCGATCCCAGCGCAAAGCGCCGGTATTCCAGGCTCAGGCCGCAACAATCCCAGTTGTAAGTCGTCTGCGCCGTCGCATACTGCAGCGATCCATTGTCCGCGTCAAAGCCAAAGCTGGTGGCGGCGCTCAAGCCGCGCTTGTTGAGTTGACCGTAACCGAACAACACCCGGAACTGGTTGAACTCGCAGGCGCTGGTGGGAGTTGTATGCAGCGCACAGTTTGTCGGCGCCGTTCCCGCTCCCCTGTCGATCACGCGCAGGAAAGCATCGCCTCCCCCAAGGGTAAATGGACCATAGCGGTAGTTCACCAGGGCCATGCTGGAATTGACGCGGCCGTCCCTGAAGTCGTAATCCACATCCCACTCGGTGTTAGTGCGCGGGCTGGTCTCGACGCGCAAGCGGGAAATGAGTGGAGCAAAGCGCCGCTCTGAATCCAGAAATGCGCTGCCGGTGAAATCCGCGGTCGTCGTGAATACGTTCCTCTGCCCTGCCGCTAGCGCATTTCCAAATGTGGGATCGAAGAAGTATTTTTGTCCGATCTCCCAACTCAAGATCTCCCGCGGGCCCGACGCGCACAGTTGAGCGTCCGGGGCCGGGGGCGCTTCCCACGGAACCGCGCCAACTTGCGGGACACCGCCGATGGTCAGCGTGCTCATGCCCCCCACGTCGCAATCCTTGACGTTGGGATTTACGTGCTTGGCGTAAATGCGATTCACCAGCGAGTACTCGATTTCATTGGTGTTGGTCAGCACATCGGCGGCATCGAAACGCAGAATGTCGGCGAAATTATTGACGCCGGTTACGTAGTCGTACCGCATGCGCGGCTCAATCACATGCTTCCATTTGCGTCCGAGCCAGGGATGATCGAAGACCCGCGACAGCGCCGGCGGGCGCAACTCGACCGAAGCTTCCAACGACTTGCGATTCAGAATGTCGTCGGCAGCGGTTGTGGAATTAGCAGCGTTGCCTTGCTCCGTGTAGAACGTATCCCGCAGCGTAAGTGCGGGACGAAACGACCATCCCTGCCATTGCACCGGCATCGAAAGCGAGGGTGCGAGATCGAATCTGCCCACCATGGGGCCAGTGCGGAACCCAATCTCGCGCCGCTGCAAACCTTCCGCCGCGCTCTCAAACGACCAGTACAGCGGTGTATTTCCCAACTGCCGCTCCTCGCCGGAGAGGAAGAAACTCGGCGTATGCAGAATCCGAACCAGTTCCGTTTGCGTAAGCACGGTGCAGCCCGCGTTCAATTCGGTGTTCGGATTGCAAACTTCGAAGTTCTGATAGCGCTCTGCCAGAGCATTGAAGTGAAATCCGTTGGTCGTGTTGGAGAGAAAAATCTGCGACCGCACTTCCGAGTCGATCGCCTGCGTGTAAACATCGGTGAAGGCGATGCGGAAAACGAAAGAACTCAAATAATCGACATTTGCCACGCCGCGGAACGTCCCGAAAGGACGCTCCGCCGTAAAACGTGCATCCTCGCCTCCTTGGTTCTGCGGCGGACTGCCGATGCCGCGATCCTCGATTCCCACGTAACTGAAGAACACGTAAGAGTTGTCGCTCGGACGAGCGCGGAATTCTCCGCGTTCGAACCAACCGCGTTTGGAGTAGTATTCGGCGCCTGCAAACGCATCCATGCTGCGATTGAAGACCCAGTACACGGAATCGCCGGCAATCGTTCCTTTGGTGGAAGAGTTGCCGAAACTCGGAAGCAGCAGCCCGGTCTGGCGCTGCTCCTTCTGCACCGGAAGCGCCACAAACGGAAAATAGAATACCGGCAGACCCATCAGCCGGAAGTCGCTGTGGTAGATTTTGGCGGTGCCGTCCACATCCACCGAGATGCGCCCCGCGTTGAATTGCCATTTCGGACGAGGCAGTTCGCAGGTGGTGACCGTTCCCTCCCGCACCACGTAATGGTCTGGCCCGTGTCTCTCCACAATTTTCCCGGTAAAGGCAAACGGATTGGACGTGGTCAGCACGTAGCGGGAATTCCGCATCCGAAGTCCTACCGTTCCGATTGCGCTGTAGAAAATTCCCGTTTCCGTGCGGACATTGTAAGTGCCGTGACTGGCCTCGACGTGCTCGTCGTAAGGACCACCGTCCAGCGCGACGTGGCCCTCCAGTTCGCTGTCTCCGGTGTCCGCGTTGTAGGTGACTTGATCCGCGTGCAGGATGTAATTGCGATAGTGGATTTCCGCCTCGCCCCGCAGGTGATAGATGGACCCATCTTTTTCCTGTTGCACCGCCCGGATCGTGACCTCTTCTTCCGTCTGCCCGGCGGGCGTTGCCGGCGGAACCGGGGCCGTCGCAGGAGCATTCTCGGGAGTAGAAACCGCCGCTGCGGCAGGGGGCAGCGTCTGGCTGGTTACTATCCCGTGAGCGAGAAGCAGATGACAGACCAATGCGATCGTGATAAAGATTCGAGAGCGGGTGATCATTAGCGGTGATCTGCAAGCGCGCGTGCGCTCTGCCAACGGGAACCAACTGACCTTAGCACGCGAGCGGCAGGCGAAGCAAAGCTGCGCACTTTTGTGGTCTCCCTGGAATTTGTGCCGGGCCTGGCTCTGGTTCCTGGCATTCTTCGCGACTTGCTACGACGACCGGATTCACACCACCGGATTGATGCCGGACCGATGACGACTGGGCCGATGACGACTGGACTAACGACGACTGGACTAACGAATTGTCCGGCCGGCGGCGATCCCGCCGTCCCCAGCCACCTCTGCGCCGCCGCTGCCGTCGAGCCGGCGCACGGCACCGCCGTCGCTGAAACTGCGGCCGCGGAACCGAACCCTTATCCGGACGTTTATCCGAACGTTCGTCCGAATGACGATCCGAAAGATGACCATCCGAACGCCGATTCCTGGCGCGTCGAAGTGGCCGCTCGTCTCGAACGCTATCGCGCCCGCCGCAAGCCCCGGACTCCCCACTATCCATCCCTTCTCTTACCCTTTGATGCGCCCGAGAGCTGGTCCCGCTCTGCGCCGGCCAGCGGATCGGCGGCGGTTGCAGCGGTGTCAGCGCCAGCCGGGCAAGACTTTGCGTTCGATATCAAGGGAGAACCGACGGCAGAAGGCGCGGCAAGCCTCGCGCCAGTTCGCCGAACGCCGGAGCGTCAGGTACCGGAACCCCACCCCTCGGAAAGCGCGTACCGGCATCCGGAGCAAATCCCCGAGCAATCCGCCAAGGTTATTGAGTTCCCGCGTTCCGCCGCGATTCCGGTCTTTCACGCCAGCGAACTGGCCGATCCCATCTTCGACCGTCCGCGAATTGTGGAAGTCCCGGAAATTTTGCCGCCGCCTCCCGCGTTGGGTGGAATGCTGATCGAACCTGCCCAGCAAGAGCCAGCCAGCACACAAGCCGACTCCCCCTCCACATGGCCATCCGCATCGATAGCGCGGCGTGCGCTGGCTGCCCTCGTGGATGGCGTTGTCGTGGCAACGGCTTTGGCCGCCGTCGCCGCAATCTTTCTGCGTCTGAACCCCATTCGCGGACCGCTCCCGATTCTCGCCGGCGCGCTCGGCGTAGCCGCCGCTTTGCTATGGATGACTTACGAATTCTTGTTTGTGGTGTACACCGGCTCGACTCCCGGAATGCGCGCGGCCCGGTTGCGCCTGGCGGCGTTCGACGGCTCTCCGCTCCATCGCCGCTCGCGCCGCTGGCGAGTGCTGGCGACGTTTCTCTCCGCCTTTTCCGCTGGACTCGGCTATCTCTGGTGTGTTCTTGACCAGGACGGACTGTGCTGGCACGACCGCATCACCCGCACCCACGTTCAATCGGAGCATCACGCAGAATAAGAAAAGCCCCGGCCGTCGAAACGACCGGGGCATGGTGTCAACAGGTCGACCTAGCTCTGCGTCGGTGTGTGGGGATGGCGTTCACACTTACTTCCGCAGCAGCCCATGGCAGTCTTGTCGCCCTTGGCTTCACCGCAGCTTTTGCCTTCGGCGCAGCACTTGCCATCTGTGCAACAGCCGTTCTTCTTGCAGTCCTTCATTGCCGCTTTCATGTCTTTGCCGTCGCAACAAGACTTGCCATCCTTCATTTCACACTTGTCTTTGCCGCAACACGCCGCCGCATCCTTGGCATCGCCTGCAGCATGATGGCAGCAGCCTTTGCCGTCCTTCATGTCGGCCATATTGTGATGACAGCATCCCTGGGCTTGCGGAGCCGGTGTCGAGTTCGGTGCGGCCGGAGTCTCCTGCGCCCAGCCAACCAGCGACAGAGCCAGAATCAAAGCAAACAGTCTGAATTTCATAAGATCTCCTTAAATTAGCGTTATGAGAACAGTTGAGACGTGCAGCCAACTTGACGGCCGCAGGAAGGGGTATCAATCGACAGTTCTCAGTCACTGTGGTTCTCGGTAAGAAACGTACTATGGGGAATTACTGAGAACTGGAAACTGAGAACTCAGGAAGGGGTCTAAACGCGGAGAATCATTCCAAACAAGCCCGGTGGAGGACCAGGCGCAACCGCAGTTGCCGGGGAAACATGCGACTGTGCATCCCGAGCCAGGCTGATTTCCGCAATCTCCGCCGGCGCAATCTCTCGCGAAAGTCTGTGTCCCGCGTTCACCGGTCCGGGTATGCTCTGCGGGCCTTGCAGGAAGCAGCAACGATGCTGGTCCTGGTACGGCAGGCTGCTGGCAGCGAACTCGAGCGGAGCCGCATTCTCCGTCTTGCCAAATCCCGGACAGCACGGATGGCCTGCGGGCATGACATGGTGGTGAGCTATGTGCTCAGCCAATTCGCGCGCTGGATGCGCATGCCCGGCATGCATGATGAACATTGGCGCCATGGCCATCTCTGCCCATGCCACCATGGCCACCAGCAACGCCGCCGCAATGGACTTCTTCAGCATCCTGTTTCAGTATGACAGATCAATAGGAACCTCGCCGTGACCGCGATCACACGCCCCTTTGATTCCATCGGACACTTGATTCGAGCGAACAATGAGGATTATCCGACCAGATTCCGCAGCGCCGGCCTCAACTCGGAAAAACGAAACGTATATCCGCTGGCCAAAAGCTTCCCCGGCTGAACGCGCTGGCTGGCAAGCAACATTTCCTCCGCCGCTTGCTTCCCGAAAACCAGTCGCAGGGCAAACTCCGGCACTGGGAAAAAAGCAGGGCGTCTGAGGACGGACGCCAGGACCTTCGTGAACTCGGCGTTGCGCACCGGATTCGGCGCCACCAGATTCACCGGCCCCGCCAGCGACTCGGCGCCGATTGCGTGCTGAATTCCGCCCACGATGTCGTCCAAATGAATCCAGCTCAACCACTGACGTCCCGATCCAATCCGGCCGCCCAGTCCCAGCTTGAACGGCGTCAGCATCTTCCCCAGCGCCCCGCCCTTCGGGGTCAACGCCAGCCCAATGCGGATGTTCACCGTGCGAATGCCGGCCTCGGCTGCAATCTGGCTGGCGTCCTCCCACTCGCCGCAAACCTCGGGCAGAAATCCCTGCCCGATCGGACTCTTTTCTCCCAGAATTTCATCCCCCCGATCCCCGTAGAACCCAATCGCCGATGCGCACACCAATACGCGCGGCTTAGCCTCACTCCGCGCTAGCGCGGCAGCCAGATTGCGCGTTCCGAGCACGCGGCTCTCCCGGATCGCCTTCTTCTTAGCGTCAGTCCAGCGCCCCACCACGCTTTCCCCGGCAAGGTGGATAACCGCATCGAACCCCGACACCGGCGCCGGCGACAGAGCAGTCAGAGGATCCCAGGAAATCTGCGCCGCGCTCGAAGCCTGTCCCCGCACCAGCCGCACAACCTGTGCATTTTGGGCCGTAAATGAAGCCAGCAGCGCCGAGCCAATCGGCCCCGAAGCTCCCGTGATCAGTACCCTTTGCAAGCGATGCCTCCCGAAGCCCGCGTGCTCTTCGCCGCACTCCACCAATCACTAAGAGCACTTCCGTCTCCTCCGTACTCTACCAGCCCAATTGTCTTTCTCGGCGACCTCGGCGTCGCGGCGGTGAATTCCCCGCCTCCACTGCGCTAAAATCGATCATGGCGACGCTGCGGGAACAGATCAAGACCAACGTTCTCACCGTGACCCGCTTCCGTGAGTTGATGCGGAAGCTGCGCGAGAACCGTCCCAACGACGACCTCGCCATCGTCAAGAAAGCCTACGAATTTTCCCAGAAGCATCACGCCGGACAATCCCGCGCCTCCGGCGAACCTTACCTCGTCCATCCTCTCGAAGTCGGCAACGTGCTCGCCGACATGAAAATGGACTCGACCTCGATCGCCGCCGGTCTCCTCCACGATTCCGTTGAAGACACCTCGGTCACCTCGTTTGAAATAGCACAGGAATTCGGCGAGCAGGTTGCCCACATCGTCGAGGGCGTCACCAAGATCAGCAAAATCGATTTCTCCACCCGGGAAGAAGCGCAAGCCGAGAACCTTCGCAAAATGATGCTGGCCATGGTCGACGACATCCGCGTCGTCCTCATCAAGCTCGCCGACCGCCTGCACAACATGCGCACCCTCGAACATCTCGACCCCGTACGCCAGCAGAAAATCGCCCGCGAGACGCTGGAGATCTACGCTCCCATCGCCCACCGCCTAGGCATGGGCAAAATTCGCGGCGAACTCGAAGACCTCGGTTTCAAGTACGTCGATCCCATCGGATACGAGCAAGTTCGCGCCGCCGTCGAGTCGCGCCGCAAGGAAGGCGAAGCATTCATGACGCGCGTCGAAGGCGTGCTGCGCGACGGCCTGAAAGAAGCCGGCATCACCGGCCGCGTCGAAAGCCGCATCAAGCGCCTCTACAGCATCCATAAGAAATTACAGCGCCAGCACATCAGCGTCGATCAGGTTTACGACCTCTACGCCATGCGCGTGATCACCAACTCGGTGCAGGATTGCTACGCCGTCCTCGGCATCATCCACAACCTGTGGCGTCCCGTGCCCGGCCGTATCAAGGATTTCATCGCCATGCCGCGGCCTAACCTTTACCAGTCGCTGCACACCTCCGTCATCACCGAGACTGGCGAGACTTTCGAAATCCAGATTCGCACCGAAGAAATGCACAAGATGTGCGAAGAAGGCATCGCCGCCCACTGGAAATACAAGGACGGCCCCGTCTCCGCCGAAGACGAACAGCGCCTGGCATGGCTCCGCCAAGTCGTAGAGTGGCAGCGCGACGTCTCCGACCCCAACGAATTTCTTTCGACTCTGAAAGTCGATCTCTATCCCGAAGAGGTTTACACCTTCACGCCCAAAGGCAAGGTCCTGGTCCTGCCGCGCGAGTCCACCCCCATCGACTTCGCTTATTCCATTCACACCGAAGTCGGACACAATTGCACCGGCGCCAAGGTCAACGGACGCATGGTTCCCCTCCGCCACAAGCTCCGTTCCGGCGACATCGTGGAAGTCATCACCCAGCCCGGACACAAGCCCAGCCGCGACTGGCTCGCCATCGTCAAGTCTTCGCGAGCCCGCAACAAGATCAAGCACTGGCTCAATGTTCACCAGCGCGAGCGCGCCATTGAAATCGGAAAGAAGCTGATCGAAAAAGAGGCGCGCAAATACCGCATCTCGCTCAAGGAAATCAAAGAGGCGGACCTGCAAAGAGCGGCTAGCGAATACGGACTCGGCCGTCCCGACGACCTCATGGCCGGCATCGGCTACGGCAAATATTCCGCCCGCCAGGTGCTGGCGAAATTCGCCCCCGCCGGCGCTCAGCCCCTGTCGGAACTCGAAGAGCAAGCCGCGTCCCACGGCTTCACCAGCGGCGTATCGAGCGGCATTTCGAGCGTGGTACGCCGCGTCTTCGGCGGCGGTGACAGCAATGCCATCGTGGTTCGCGGACAGGGCGACCTGCTCGTCTATCGCGCCAAGTGTTGCAACCCCATTCGCGGAGAATCCATCGTCGGCTACGTCACACGGGGCAAAGGCGTTGCGGTCCACTCCATCAATTGTCCGAACGTCACCAATCTTCTCTACGAACCCGAGCGCCGCATCGACGTACTCTGGGCCGGCGGCGGCAAAGATGAACAGCCCGTTTCCTATCCCGTAAAACTCACGCTGCTCTGCGACGACCGCTTCGGCATGTTGAAGCAAATCACCGCCGTCATCAGCGACACCAACACCAACATCCGCAACATGGAGTCCCGCAGCCAGAACGGCCAAGCCTGCGTCGACGTAGTCCTGGAAATTGCCGACCTGAAACACTTACAAAAAATCATGGACGGAGTTAGACAAATCCCCGGCGTGCATGACGTGCAGAGACTGCAGAAGATCTAGCACTGTGTCATGCGATTGGGACTTCGAGTTGAACCGAGACGTCCCAGTCGCGCAGCGGCGGTCCGCCAAGGGCAGCGGCAGATCCTCCAGCCGCGTAGCGGCAAAATAGGAAAGCCCGGCACGTCAGTGCCGGGAAACGTGAGACCAGAGGCGAGTTCCGTAGGAACGGCACGGCCTGAACGCTCGTGTCCTCAGATAGATACGGCACGTGGCCAAAAACGGCACCGAATCCGGTATCATAGACCTACATTCTTCCCGGAGGGGCAATGGCAGTTCCTGTATCCCAGATGTGGACAGTGGCCTCCTACGTTCTGCGCCAGAAGCTGGCCGGACGCAAGCGCTATCCGCTCGTGCTTATGCTCGAACCGCTGTTCCGCTGCAACCTGGCTTGTGCCGGATGCGGCAAGATCCAATACCCCGCCCACATCCTGAAAAAAGATCTCTCCCCGGAAGACTGTTTCAAAGCGGTCGATGAGTGCGGAGCCCCGATGGTGTCGATCCCCGGCGGCGAGCCGCTCATGCATCCGCAGATCGCAGAAATTGTCGAAGGCCTGGTCGCGCGCAAGAAATATATCTATCTCTGCACCAACGCGCTGTTGCTGAAGGAGAAGTTGCATCTGTTCACTCCCAGCAAGTATCTGAGCTTTTCCGTACACGTGGACGGGCAGAAGGAGCACCACGATTTTTCCGTGTGCCGAGAAGGCGGATACGAGATCGCCCTCGACGGCATCCACGCCGCCGTCGACGCTGGCTTCCGCGTGACTACGAACACGACTCTGTTCGATGGCGCTGATCCCAGCAGCGTGCGCAGCTTCTTCGACGAGATGATGGGCGCCGGCGTCGAGAGCATGATGGTCTCGCCCGGATACTCCTACGACAAGGCGCCGGACCAGAAACATTTCATGGGACGCGCCCGTATTCGCCGCATGTTCCGCGCCATGCTGTCGAATCGCAAGAAGACCTGGCGCTTCAACCAGTCGCCGCTTTTTCTCGAGTACCTGATGGGCAAGCGCAACTACAAATGCACGGCCTGGGGCATGCCGACTTACAACATCTTCGGATGGCAGAAGCCCTGTTACCTGCTCCAGGACGGCTACGCCGATTCCTTTCAAGAATTGATGGAAACGACGGAGTGGGCAAACTACGGCACCGAGTCGGGCAATCCGCAATGCGCCAACTGCATGGTGCATTGCGGCTACGAAACCACGTCGGTGGACGATATGTTCGGGTCGCTGCGTGGATTCGCCGACGCAGTGAAGGCGACCTTCTCGCTCTATCCCGACAAAGAAGCGCTCGCCGATCTCGATCGGGAGATGCGCCCGGTGCACTCCTATAACCCGCTGGTTCAGATTGAGTCGCTTTCTTCGAGTGGTGACGGGGCTTT
>Ga0265314_10000916_pt1 | contig 34747 bp, 32 predicted proteins | sample 4126metaG_FD_203106 | JGI IMG/M metagenome (GOLD analysis project Ga0265314, IMG submission 203106) | Rhizosphere microbial communities from Carex aquatilis grown in University of Washington, Seatle, WA, United States - 4-1-26 metaG | ecosystem: Host-associated > Plants > Roots > Rhizosphere >...
GCGACCGGCATCAATTTCATTTACGTGCATTACAAAGGGGGCGCGCCGGCAATGATAGACGTGATCGGCGGGCAGGCGCATTTGTCGATACTGGGCCTGCCGACCGTACTGCCCCACGTGCGCGCGGGCAAACTGCGCTCGCTCGGCGTGACGAGCCGCGAACGTCTTGCTTTCGCGCCCGACCTGCCGACCGTGCAGGAAAGCGGCCTGCCCGGCTTCGAAGTCACCAACTGGCTCGCCATGCTTGTGCCCGCCCGCACGCCGAAGGAGATCACGACCAGGATCGGCCGGGAAGTCGTCGCCGTGCTGAAACGTCCGGATGTCGCCGACGTTCTGTCCCGTCAGGGTTTTACCCCGGTCGCGAGCACGCCCGCTGAACTCGCGGCGCAAATCAACGCCGATCTCGCCAAATGGTCGATGGTGATCAGGAACGCCGGTCTCACGGCCGAATAAAATGTCCGATAATTTTAATCAAACCGAAAGATGATCATGACTTACCGCTATGTCAATGTACTCGGTGCAATCGCTGCGCTTACGATCTCCGCTGACGCCTGCGCCCAGGCGGGCAAGCCTGACCCGGCCGCCGGTTATCCAAACCGGCCCATCCGCCTGATCGTGCCGATCGCGCCGGGCGGCAGCAGCGACGGCATGGCGCGCATCCTCGGCCAGAAGCTGACCGAGAGCTGGGGCCAGCAGGTGCTGGTCGACAACCGGCCCGGTGCCGGCGAAATCATCGGCACCGAAATCGTTGCCAGGTCGAATCCCGACGGCTACACCATGGAGCTCGTATCGTTGCGTTACTCGGTCAATCCCAGCCTGCTTAAAATGCCGTACGACACGGTGAAGGATTTCGCGCCGATCACCATGACGGCGGCGGTCGGTAACGTACTCGTAGTCAACGTGAAATCGCCGATCACCTCGGTGAAGGAACTAATCGCGCTGGCGAAGCAGAAACCCGGCGAACTCGTATTTGCGTCGTCCGGCATCGGTGGCGCGCCGCACCTGATCGGCGAATTTTTTGCGCTGACCACCGGTATCAAGCTGACGCACGTCGCCTACAAGGGCGGCGGGCCCGCGGTCTCCGATCTGCTCGGCGGCAACGTCGCCATGAGCTTCGCGTCGATGACGTCGTCGTTGCAGTTCATCAAGGCCGGCCGTCTGCGGCCGCTCGCGGTGTCGTCGAAGGAACGCTCGGCGCAATTGCCCGACGTACCGACGATGGCCGAAGCCGGCGTGCCGAACATCATCGTGCGCGACTGGCAGGGCCTGGTCGCGCCGCACGGCACTCCGAAAGCCATCGTCGACAAGCTCGCCGGCGAAACCCGCCGCATCCTGCGCGACCCGGCCAACCAGGAACGCTACGCGACGCTGGGACTCGACATCATCGCCAGCACGCCGGAGGAATTTGACGCATCGATCAAATCGGAAATTCAGCGCTGGGCGAAAGTCGTCAGGGAAGCTAATATCAAGGCCGAGTGAGAGGCTCGCGCTGCCATCATGTCCTGCGCTTCACCACCCAGGTCGGCATGCGCGTTGGCGCTGCGTTATCTTCCCCCGCTGCTCCCGGTCTGCCTTGCGCTGTCAGGCCCAAGAGTGGCGTTCGGCCAGAGTTATCCAAACAAGCCGGTGCGCATCGTCACTATCACTGCCGGCAGCGGCATCGATTTCACGGCGCGCCTGATCGCGCGGGCGCTGAGCGCGAGTCTCGGCCAGCAATTCATCGTGGACAATCGCGGCAGTCTTATTTCGGGCGAGGTGGTGTCGAAGGCGCCGCCCGACGGTTACACGCTGCTGGTCGACAGCAGCAGCTTCTGGCTCGCGCCGTTGCTGCAGGATGTCCCGTACGATCCGCAACTCAGCTTCGCTCCGGTCTCGCTGCTGGCGGCTTCCCCGCTGATACTCGTCGCGTCGCCGGCGGCGCCGATACGCTCCGTCGCGGAACTGATTGCGCTCGCCAAAGCCAACCCGGGAGTGCTCAACTATGCATCGGGCACGTCGGGCGGTTCCGGCCATCTGACTGCTGAATTGTTCAAAACCATGGCCGGCGTGAATATCATGCGCGTCGGCTACAAGGGAACGGTGTTGTCGTACACCGATCTGATGAACGGCCGCGTGCACATATTGTTCGAGAGCGCGCCCGCGGTGATGCCGCTGGTGAAGGCGGGAAAAATAACCGGCATGGCGGTGACGACGTTGCAGCGCACCGTGCTGGCGCCCGGCATGCCGACGGTGGCGGAAACGGTGCCGGGATTTGAAGTCGTGAGCATGACCAGCCTGTTGGCGCCGGCGAAAACACCGACGGCAATCGTCGGCCGCTTGAGTCAGGAAATCGTACGGATACTCCGCACACCGGAGGCGAAGGAAAAGCTGCTCAACGCCGGCACCGATCCCGTCGGCAGTTCGCCGGAACAACTGGCGATCACTATAAAATCCGAAATGGCGAAGTGGGGCAAGGTCATCAAGGACGCCGGCATCCGCGCCGATTAGCCGCGCCTGCCGCGGAGCGGCGTCGTTATCAGACCATCGATCCGGGCGCGGTCAGGTCCTTGGCTTCGCCGCGCCAGAACGCCGCGGCCGCGCGTATGTAGGCGAGGCTGGTCTGCAGTATCTCGCCGTAGATGCAGACATAAGCGCCGTTGTCATAAACAGCGCTGCGCGTCGCCGCGTCCACCGGTGTTCCGTGCTGCAACGCGCGCGCCGCGCGAATGACCGGATCGTCGGTTCGATAAAACGAAGTGCGGACGCCGAAGCGCTCGATTTTTTCGGGATCGGGATGCTGGTAAACGCGCACCCAGCGATCGACCTCTACAAAGTAAGGCTGTACCAGACCGAACAGGTTGTCGAGCCAGTCGGCCATATTGTCCATGTTGTCGGCGGTCGGATTGAGCGTGTGCGCGGACAGCAGCGAGCGTTGAAAAAGCGCGCGGATGAATTCCTCGAACGCGTGCCCGTCGTCGCTCAGTTCGCCCATGAAAAATTTCGACAGCGGTTCGGCGTCGCCGTCCAGATAGACCTGGCGGAAGACTTCCGCGTCGAGATAGGCAGAGAATTCATGCGCCAGCTCGACGCTTTCCGCGTTGACCTTGGGTGTGTTCGGCGTTCCCCGCAGCGACGCCTGCATCTGCGTCCAGCTCGCGCCCGCCATGTTCGAAAGCACCGGCTTCATGACGTTGTCCGTCGCCTGGTGCACAAGGCCGCCCAGAACGAAAGCGAGGTTGCGCCTCGCCTTGTCTTCTTCGGCGCAGGCTTTCAATTGTGCGAGCGCGGTCTCCAGCATCGGTTGCATCCACACCTTGCCCAGGCGGGTCAGCGTACCGAGACGCCCCACTTCGCGTCCGCTCTCGATGACTTCGCGGAATATCGGCGGAAGTTTGTCGTCGAGCTGGACCAGCCGACGGCAATCTTCGAAAGCAGCCCAGTGCGTAACCATGTCGGACATCAGCGGTCTCCGGAAATCGGCAATCTTGATTCTAGGCCACGCCGCGCATGCCTGCGCGGCAGTTTTTTAAGCCATGCATGTGCAAGACCGCTCCTCAGTCGAATCCGTACAGGCGGCGTGGATTGTCGACCAGGATTTTTTTGCGCTGCACCGCGTCCGGCGCCCACTCGTTGATGAGATCAGCCAGGTCGCCATCGTCCGGCATTTTCTCGCGTGCGCTCGGGTGCGGCCAGTCCGAGCCCCACACTACGCGGTCCGGCGCGGCTTCTATCATGCCGCGCGCGAACGGCGCGATGTCGGGATAATGCGGCACCGCATCCGAAATAAAATACGGCCCCATCAGCTTCGCCCACACGTTGTCGCGGCGCAAAAGCCGCAGCAAGGCCTGATACGGCGGCGCGTTCAGTCCATCTGTTGTCGCGATGCGCGCAAAATGATCGATTACGATGTCGATCTTCAAACTTGCGAGTCCCTGCTCCATCTGCGGCATGTCGCGCAGGTTCACGAAGAACTGCAGATGCCAGCCGAGCGGCCTGATGCGCGCTGCGAGTTTGGGAGCCTGCGCGAGCTTGAGTCCCGGCGTCGCCGATGCGGTGTTGATGCGGATGCCGCGAAAGCCGGATTCATGGAGCGCTGCGAGTTCACGGTCGGTAATGTCTTCCGCGACCACCGCAACGGCGCGCAAATCGAATGTTTTCGACTTTAACGCCTCGACGATCAGCGAGTTGTCGGTGCCGTAGACGCTCGGCTGCACGAGCACGCCGCGCGCGCAACCGAGCGTACGCAGCATGCGCACATAATCGGCGAGTGGATTTTCGTGCGGCACAAAATGCGTCTGCGGCAGCAGCGGGTATTGGCTTTGCGGACCGAAAATGTGCGCGTGACAGTCGCACGCGCCCGCGGGAAACGGCGTCTTCGGCGAATGCGGGTTGCGGACCGGCGCCGGAATGTCCGGCGCGCGAAAACTCCTAGCCGCCACTCGGCGCATCCTTGGCCTGGCGCGCCTCGACTGTCTTCGCTTCGATCTCGTAGTACTCGTCAAGACCGATCAAGTCCTCGACTGCCTGGCGCGCAGCTACATATTCGGCATTCGTCATGCCCGTATAGTCGCCCGTTTTACGCAGTTCGGTGAGCGCCTTCTTCAGGAAATGAAACTCCGTGCAGAGCGTGACCTGCGCTTCGATGCAACCCACATACCCCATCTGCTGAAGGTCTTTGCGCGAAATAATGGGACGGCCGTCGCGGTTGCCGCGGCTTTGCACGTAGACAAGCGGCAGCCGGCATTTCTTCGGCGCCTCTTCGGCCTCCTGTGGGGTGCGCGGGAACAGCAGACCGAGATCGGCGCCGACGTCGGCGGCGCGGTTCAAGCGCATGCTCGCTTCTTCGAGCCCGAGCGCGCGGCAGGTGTCGGTGCGCGCGATGATGACGAAATCGGGATCGCTGCGGTCGCGCTCCTTGCATGAGTACTCGACCTTTTCGACGAACTCCTCGACCGGCACGCCGTGCACCACGTACTTGTGATAGTGCGCGCGCTTCGGATAGAGCGCGTCCTCGATATGGATGCCGGCGACGCCGCCGCGGATGAATTCGCGCATCGTGCGCATCGTATGGATCGGCTCGCCCCAGCCCGAGCCGGCGTCGGCCACCAGCGGAATATTGATGTTCTGCGCGATATTGCGCGCGGGGTCGATCTGCTCGTTCATCGTCAACAGCGGTTCGGTGATCGCGGTCGATGCGCCCGTCACATAGCCGCCGATATAGGCCGCCTCAAAACCGAGCGACTCGACGAGGCGTCCGCCGATCACGTTGTAAACCGAAGGCATGTGCAGAAAAGTTTTCGCGCGCAGCAGGGCGCGCAGCCTGGTCGATTGCCGTTCCATCTCGATTCTTCCTTTGGGTTATGGTCTGGGTGCTAACTCGGTATCTTACAACCAAATGGCGCCGCCTTCCCCGCCCGCCGCCGTGCGACGCACCGGCATGCGCGCAAGATCGAACGCAAAATCCGGTCGCGGCCGCGTTATCGCAGCGCACCAAGCCGCGCCGGCAAATCGTTGACAGGATTGTTGACACTTCAGTCGGCAAATCCTAGGATGCGCGATGGTCAAGAACCGCCCCGCCCCGCCGCGCAACGGCGCCGCCGCGCTACTGCCTGCATTGCGCGAACGCATCGCGCGTCACGCGCTGCCGCCGGGCGCCAAGCTGCTCGAAAGCGATCTCGCCCGCGAATTCGGCGTGTCGCGCGCGAAGGTGCGCGACGCATTCGGCGCGCTCGAGCAGCGCGGACTGATCCAGCGCATCCCCAACCGCGGCGCGGTGGTTGCGCGGCTCGATTTGTCGCAGGTGTTCGAAATCTACGCCGTGCGCGAAATGCTCGAAGGCCTGTGCGCGCGTCTCGCCGTGCAGCGCGCCAAACCGCAATCATGGCAGGACCTCGTGCAGCAGTTCGGGCGGCCGATGGAAACCATCGTCAAACGCGGCGAGTTCGAAAAATACATCGCGAATCTCGACCGGTTGCGCAGCCGCACGCTGGAGGCCGCTGGCAGCAGCGTGCTTGCCGACATGCTCGACAGCATCAACGACAAGACGCGCGAGATCCAGCGCCGCATCATCATCCTGCCGGGCCGCGCCGCCGAGGGTCTGCAGCAGCATCGCGCGGTGCTTGCCGCGATGCGCAAAGGCGACGCCGGCAAAGCCGAGGAATTGCGCCGCGCGAACATCCGCAGCTCGCGCGAATATCTCGAGCGCTTTCAAAGTTTCGTGTTGTAGCCATGACCGCGCACAAAACTGCAACGCAAGGCAGCGGCCCGCTCGCCGGTTTCCGCGTAATCGAACTGGGCTCGACCGTCGCGGGACCGTTCTGCGGCCGGTTGTTCGCGGATTTCGGTGCCGAAGTCATCAAGGTCGAAGCCGCTGACGGCGACCCGGTGCGCTCGATGGGCAAGCGGTACCGCGAGAAGTCGCTGTGGGCCGCGAGCATATTCCGCAACAAATCACTGATCGGCATCGACCTGCGCAAGCCGCGCGGACAGGAACTCGTGCGAACGCTGGCCGCAAAATGCGATTTTCTGATCGAGAATTTCCGGCCCGGCTCGCTCGAGGCATGGGGGCTCGGCTACGACGCGCTGGCGAAAATAAATCCCGGCCTCATCATGATCCGCATCAGCGGCTACGGCCAGACCGGCCCTTACCGCGAACGTCCCGGCTACGGCGTGATTTGCGAGGCGGTCAGCGGCATCCGCCATATCACCGGAGACCCCGACCGACCGCCCGGGCGCATCGCGACCTCCACCACCGACTACATCACGGGCCTGTATGCGGCATTCGGCGCACTGGTCGCGCTCGAAGCGCGACACCGGACCGGCAAAGGCCAGGTGATAGACGCCGCGCTGTACGAAGGCGCGTTCAGTTTCATGGAGCCGCACGTGCCCGCGTTCGAAAAACTCGGCATCGTCGCGATGCGCGCGGGATCGCGGCTGCCCGGCAACACGCCGAACAATCTTTATCCGACCGCTGACGATCAATACATCCATATCACCGCTGCGAGCGACGCCGTCTTCAGGCGCATCACGAAGGCGATCGGCGAGCCCGCGCTGGAAACCGATGCGCGCTTCGCCACCGCGCTCGCGCGCGTCGAGCACGAAGACGCGATCGACGACTTCATCACGCGCTGGACGCTTGCGCACACCTGCGCGCAGGCCGAGCAGAAGTTGCATGCGGCCGAAGTTCCCGCCGCGCGCATCTACACGATGGCCGATATATTTGCCGACCCGCATTACGCCGCGCGCGGCATGCTCGCCAAAGTTCCCGACGACGATCTCGGCACTGTCACCATGCCCGACGTCGTGCCCAGGTTGTCGGCGACGCCGGGCGCGATCCGCCACAGCGGGCATCGCGTCGGTCAGGACACGCGCAAAGTACTGACCGAACTCGCGGGATTGTCGGCAGCGGAAATCGCGGCGCTCGAGTCGGAGAACGTCATCACGTGCGGTGCCGCGGAGTCCGCGGCACCGCAAACACCCTGAAAGCATGAACATGGCCCACGACGATTTACTGAAAGACCTCGAACAACGCCGCGTGAAGGCGCTCGCGATGGGCGGGCCGGACAAGCTCGCCAGGCGCCGCGCGGCCGGCGTGCTCAACGCGCGCGAACGCCTCGCCTGCCTGTTCGATAAAGACACGTTCATCGAATCCGGCTTGTTCGGCACCTCCGTGCTTCCGGAGGCGCGCGACAAAAGCCCCGGCGACGGCAAGATCACCGGTTACGGCAAGATCTGCGGCCGCGAAGCAGCGTGCGTGGCGAACGACTTTACCGTGATGGGCGCGTCGTCGGCTGCGACCAACATGAAAAAAATCGGCCAGATGAAACGCACGTCGGTGTCGCGCGGCATGCCGCTCGTGTTTCTCGGCGAATCGTCCGGCGCGCGGTTGCCCGACAACATGGGGGCGCGCGGCATGGGCTCGTTGCTCGCGCTCGACCCGCATCAGTACCTGCGCCAGCGCGAATCGCCGTGGGTCTCCGCCGCGCTGGGCCTGTGCTACGGTTCGTCCACCTGGTATTGCTGCCTCGCCGACTTCAACGTGATGCGCAAAGGCGCAATCGTCGCGGTGTCGAGTTCGCTGCTCGCTTCGCTCGCGATGAACGACCCCGTCGATGCGGAAGAACTCGGCGGCTGGCGCGTCCACGCCGAGATGACGGGCATCGCCGACATGGTCGTCGACACCGACGAGCAGGCGCTCGATGCGATCAAGACTTTCCTGTCTTATTTGCCCAGCCACCAACAGGAAGCGCCGCCGGTGAAGCCGGTACCCGCAGGCTCGGGCGATACGTGCGCCGACATTCTCAAATTGCTGCCCGAAAGCCGCACGCAGGTGTACGACATGCGCAAGATTCTGCGCAGCGTGGCCGATCTCGGCAGCTATTTCGAATTGAAAGCACGCTTCGGCAAGGCCGCGGTCACCGCACTCGCGCGATTGGGCGGCAAGACGGTGGGCCTGATCGCCAACAACCCGCTTTACAAGGGCGGCGCGCTCGACGCCGACGCGTGCGACAAGATCGTCAGCTTCCTCGTGCTGTGCGATTCGTACAACATTCCGCTCGTGATGTTCGTCGACACGCCGGGTTTCGCGATCGGCGTCGAAGCCGAACGCAAGCGCGCGCCAGGCAAGATCATGAATTTCATGAACGCGCTCGCACTCGTCACGGTTCCCAAGTTGACGGTGCTGGTACGCAAGAGCTACGGTCAGGCCTATATCAACATGGGCGGCGGGCGCAATTCCGACGAGTTCATCGCGTGGCCGACCGCCGAGGTCAGCTTCATGGACCCGAACTACGCGGTCACGGTCGTCCACGGATTGAAGCCCGGCGAGCCCGGCTTCGACGCCAAGCTCTCGCAAATGCAGAAAGACAATTCCGTTTACGATATCGCCTCGATCTACGCCGTGCAGGACGTGATCCGCCCCGACCAGACGCGCGATTACCTGCTGCGCATGCTCGACGTGCATCAACTGCGCAAAACCAGCGGCGTCGGCCGACACTTGCTGTCGTCGTGGCCGACCTCCTTCTAATATTTCACTGCGACCATCATGACCTGGAAACCGGAAGCCGACGAACTTGAGCAACGTCATGCTTACGCGGAAGCCCTCGGCGGCGCCGAGTCCGTCGCCCGCCATCACGCGCAGAATCGCCTGACCGTGCGCGAGCGTATCGCGGGTCTCGTCGATGCGGGGTCATTCCAGGAAGTCGGCAAGCTGACGGGCAGCGCGTCTTATAAGGACGGGAAGCTCGTCAACGTTACGCCGGCGCCCTACGTGATGGGCTTGGGCACCATAGACGGACGCCAGGTCGCGATCGGCGGCGAGGATTTCACGGTGCGCGGCGGCACGAGTTGGGGCGGCACACGGCGCAAAGGCGGCCAGGGTGGATTCGTCGAAGACCTCGCCCACGAGTACCGGATTCCGCTCGTCAACCTCATCGACGGCGCGGGCGGCAGCGTGACCTCGGCGCAGAAGCGCGGCTACACGGTGTTTCCGGGCATTCACGGTTTCGAGCGTTCCGTCGAACTGCTCGGCGAAGTGCCGGTCGTCAGCGCGGTGCTCGGCACCGCCGCGGGTGGTCCGGCCGGGCGCACGATCCTTTCGCACTGGTCGGTCATGGTCAAAGGCACGAGCCAGATTTTTGCGGCGGGCCCGCCGGTGGTCGAACGTTCGCTCGGCGAAAAAGTCGACAAGGATGCGCTCGGCGGCGCGCACGTTGCGGTCGACATGGCGGGCACCGTCGACAACGTCGTCGACAACGAAGCGGACTGCTTCGCCGCGATCAAGCGTTTCCTCTCGTATATGCCGCAGAACGTGTGGCAACTGCCGCCGACGCTGCCGTGCAGCGATCCGGCCGACCGCCGCGACCAGAACCTGCTCACGATCGTGCCGCGCGAGCGGCGCCAGGCGTACAACATGAAGAAGCTGGCTGCGACCATCGTCGACCGCGATTCGATGTTCGAAATCCAGCCGTCGTTCGGACGCTCCCTGATCACGTCTCTTGCGCGCATGGACGGCAAGGTGGTCGGCGTAATCGCCAACAACCCCATGGTTTACGGCGGCGCGATGGACGTAAAAGCCGCGCGCAAGCAAACGCATTTCATGGAAATGTGCGACACGTTCCATATTCCGCTGATTTTTCTCGTCGACGTGCCGGGCTTCATGGTCGGCACGCAGGCGGAAGCGGCCGCGACGCTGCGCGAAGGCATGCGCGCGGTTTACGTCGGCTTGCAACTGACGGTGCCGATGCTGACGGTCGTGATCCGCAAATGTTACGGCATGGCCGGCATGGGCACGACCGACAAGAACGGCCTCGACCTCAAAATCGCGTGGCCTTCCGCGGAGTGGGGATCGTTGCCGGTCGAAGGCGGCGTTGCCGCCGCCTACCGGCGCGAAATCGAAGCGGCTCCGGATCCGGCGTTGCGCGTGCAGGAAATCGAGGCGGAACTGCGCAAGTTCGCCTCGCCCGTTCTGACCGCGGAGGCGTTCGCCGTGGAAGACGTGATCGACCCGCGCGATACGCGTACGTACTTGTGCCGTTTCATAAATGCGATGCAAGGTAGACTTGCGACCAGCGTCGGGCCAAAATCGAAGAGCGGCGTGCGGCCTTAGTCGCGTGCATGTTAGGCTATAAATATAAAATTCAAAACCCGGAGGAGTTTCATGCGCATTACGAGAGTACTGCTTGCGTTACTGGCTGCAGCCACCGGCATGCAGGCGATGCCCGCCCGGGCAGCCGAAGTCAGCGAATTGAAAGTCGCCGAGCAGTTCGGCATCGGGTACCTGCCGCTCACGATCATGAAGGCCAACCGGCTGATCGAAAAGCATCTGAAAACAGCCGGGCTCGCCGATACCAAGGTCGCGTGGTCGCAATTGAGTTCGGCGCAGCCGATGAACGACGCACTGCTCTCCGGCAACCTGCACATCGCGTCGGGCGGCTTCGCACCGTTTTTAATCCTGTGGGACCGCACACGCGGCACGCTCAACGTCAAGGCGGTGGCTGCACTTTCTTCCATGCCGATGTACCTCGTCACCAACAATCCGAACGTGAAATCGATCCGCGACTTCACCGACAAGGACCGCATCTCGATGGCGGGCGCCGGCCAATCCATCCAAACCATAGTGCTGCAAATGGCGGCGGCGAAGGAATTCGGCGATGCCAACTACAACAAGTTCAGCACGCTGTACCGCAACCTGTCGCATCCCGACGGCCTCGCCGCGTTCCTGTCCGGCACCGAAATCACGGCCTACTTCTCGTCGCCGCCGTTCCAGTACCAGGCGCTGGAAAAGCCCGGCGTGCGCAGGATCCTGAACTCGTACGATATTTCCGGCGGTCCCGCGACCTTTCTCGCCGCGTGGGCGACCAGCAAGTTCCACGATGAAAACCCGAAAACGTATCAGGCGTTCTTCAATGCCTTCAAGGAAGCGACGGATTACGTCACCGCCAACAAGCGCGCCGCCGCGGAGATTTACGTGAGGGAGTCCAAGGACAAGAGCGGCGTGGATGCGATCGAAAAAATGCTCAATGATCCCGAAATCAGGGTCACCATGACGCCCGAACATACCCTGCCGATCGCCGACTTCATGTACAAGACCGGCACGCTCAAGGGCAAGGCCAATTCGTGGAAGGATATGTATTTCCCCGAACTTCACAACTTGCCAGGCAGCTAGGGCGGGCACACGATGAATGATTTCGAAAAATTGCGCGAATGGGTCGGCAAAACCGAAACGCGTGCCGACACGGTCAGCGCGTGGCCCGTCACCGCTTTGGCGGCGACTCTCGACCGAAACGACCCTACGCCGCAGACCGGCGACGAACTCCCGCCCGCCTGGCACTGGCTTTATTTTCTGGATGCAAAGCCGGCTTCCGAACTCGGGCCCGACGGTCACCCGCAGCGCGGCGGTTTTTTGCCGCCGGTGCCGCTGCCGCGCCGCATGTGGGCCGGCGGACGCATCGAGTTCATTGCGCCGCTGCGCATCGGCGACGCGATACGCCGCGATTCCGAAATCATGAGTGTCGAGTCGAAGCATGGCCGCAGCGGCAGCCTCGTATTCGTGACCGTGCGCCACGCCATCAGCACGGGCGGCAAAACGGCGATCCGCGAAGAGCACGATATCGTTTATCGCGATGCCGCCAAACCCGGCGCTGCGCCGCCGCCCGGCAAGCCCGCCCCAAAAACGGCGGCGTGGCAGCGCAATCTTGTCGGCGACCCGGTGCTGCTGTTCCGCTATTCGGCGCTCACCTTCAACGGCCACCGCATCCACTACGATCTCGATTACGTCAAAAACGAAGAGCACTATCCCGGGTTGATCGTGCACGGCCCGCTGCAAACGACCCTGCTGCTCGACCTGTGCCGCCGCCATGCGACGCGTCCCGTCAAAAAACTCGATTACCGCGCATTGCATCCGGTGTTTCATACCGAACGGTTCACGGTCAACGGCAATCCGTCCGCCGACGGGTCGAGTGCCGAAGTCTGGACTGCCAACGCGGCAGGCAATCAGGCCATGGCGGGCGTCGCGTACTTCTGACGTCCCACGAACGGTGTAAAGTGGCGGTTTGTGAGCGCCGTCACACCCGCGCATTTTGATCGGAGGCCGCATGGACGCGCCTGACGCAGCCCCCAAAACGAATACGTTCGGCGTGATCGCGGCCGGCGCCGGGTTCGGCATTGCAGCGGTTACCGGCATCGCCGCCTTGCTTGCCGGGCTCGGCACCCGCTGGGGCTGGTGGGATTACCGCACCGGCTTTCTTATCCTGACTTGCGCGGTATGGGGCGGCCTTGCCGCTGCCATAATTTCGCTCTACGCGATGGCGATCGCGTTGCGCAACCGGTTGCGCCGCGCCATCGTGTTCGGCATCCACGGCCTGATCATCGGTGCGCTCGTATTCGGCGTTCCGTGGTACCTGGTGCACGAAGGTCGCAAGTTGCCGCCGATCCACGACATCACGACCGACACCGAAGACCCGCCGGTTTTTGTCGCGGTGCTGCCGCTGCGCAAGGACGCGCCGAACACCGCGCAGTACGCCGGCGCGGAACTCGCCGCGCAGCAAAAGAAAGGCTACCCGGAACTGGCGCCCGCAATGTTGCCGGTGCCGCCGCGCGCCGCGTTCGAACTCGCGCTCGAGGTCGCACGCCGGTCGGGCTGGGCAATCGTCGCCGCCGTGCCGGACGACAATCGCATCGAGGCAACCGCCACCACCGACTGGTTCGGCTTCAAGGACGATATCGTCATCCGCATCAGGCCCGCCGGCGGCGGCAGCCGCGTGGATATGCGTTCCGTCTCGCGCGTCGGTCGCAGCGATCTGGGCGCAAACGCCCGGCGCATCCGCGAATTTCTGCACCAGTTGACGGCCGGCAAAACCGGTTAGACGCCGCGCGAACGCGAATTCACGCGCCGGATCAACCTCCCGGCTCGCGCTCCGGTGTCGCGCCGATTTTGTGGATGCTCAAGTCCGAACCCTCGAATTCCTGCTCCGCGTCGAGGCGAATGCCGAACAGGAGTTTCAGCGTGCCGTATACGATGAAACCGCCCGCCATGGCGATGACTATGCCCATCAGCGTGCCGATCAATTGAGCCCCGAACGTCACCCCGCCCAGCCCGCCCATGCTCTTCATGCCGAAAATGCCGGCCGCGATGCCGCCCCACGCGCCGCATAATCCGTGCAACGGCCACACGCCCAGCACGTCGTCGATCTTCCAGCGGTTCTGCGTGACGGTGAACATGACGACAAACAGCGCGCCGGCGAAGCCGCCGGTCGCGAGCGCGCCGATCGGATGCATGATGTCGGAACCTGCGCAGATGGCGACGAGTCCCGCAAGCGGCCCGTTGTGCACGAAACCCGGATCGTTGCGGCCCGTGATCAGCGCCGCCAGCGTGCCGCCCGCCATCGCCATCAGCGAATTGACCGCGACGAGTCCGCTGATCTTGTCGATGGTCTGCGCCGACATCACGTTGAACCCGAACCAGCCGACCGACAGGATCCAGGCGCCGAGCGCCAAAAACGGGATGCTTGAAGGCGGATGCGCACTGATCTTGCCGTCGCGCGAGTAGCGTCCGCTGCGCGCGCCGAGCAATAGCACGGCCATCAGGGCGATCCAGCCGCCGACGGCGTGCACGACGATGGATCCCGCGAAATCATGAAACCTGGCGCCGGCGCTCGCTTCTATCCACGCCTGCACGCCGAATTTGTCGTTCCATGCGATGCCTTCAAAAAACGGATAGACGAAACCGACCAGCAGAAAAGTCGCAGCAAGCTGCGGGCTGAATCTGGCGCGTTCGGCAATGCCGCCGGACACGATCGCCGGCACCGCCGCGGCAAACGTCAACAGGAAGAAAAACTTCACCAGTTCGTAGCCGCTTTTTTCAGCTAGTTGGTCCGCGCTGCCGAGAAAATTCACCCCGTACGCCAGCGTATAACCGATGAAGAAATACGCAACTGTCGATATCGCGAAGTCACACAATATTTTTACCAGCGCATTCACCTGACTTTTGCGGCGGACGGTGCCCAGTTCCAGAAATGCGAACCCGGAATGCATCGCCAGCACCATGACGGCGCCGAGCAAAATGAACAGGACGTCGCTGCCGCTTTTTAGATTTTCCATATCTCCCCCTCAAATAGAACCGGTTTCTTAAAGCAATTTGCATTCCATTTTTTTAAATTATTGTTTATAAATGACAAGCAATTTATATTGAGGAATTCAGGCCCGATTCTGCACGATGCCGGTGCAAACGAGAAATTTTCCGCACACCTTTCGGGCGTTTTTCACATTTTGCCGCCGACGTTGGGCCGGCTTGGCCGGAATGCCGGCGTCGAGCGTGTAACTAATTGAGTTGTTTATGGAATGCGGTTATATTCGCGTTCATGGCCGAAAGCGCAGCGAAACCGGTTAAGCCCGCCCCCGCCCAGAAAACCGGCCAGCTGACGCTCGACCAGATATTGGCCGACCTGGTGGCCGACAAACTGGTCGCCAAGGAAGACGCGGACAAACTGCTCACCGAGCGCCGCCATCATCGCAACGATCAGCACCCGCTGGTGATCGTGAGCGAGCAAAAGTACAAAGACCCGCGCCACGCCAAGAAACTCTTGACCCTCGACGCGCTGGCCGAATGGCTCGCGGGCAAAGTCGGGTTGCCGTACATGCACATCGATCCGTTCAAGATCGATTTCGCCGCGGTGACCAAGCTCATGTCGACCGCTTACGCCCAGCGCTTCCGCATCCTGCCGGTCGGGGTGACCGCGCGCGAGGCGACCATCGCGACGTGCGAGCCGTTCGTGCACGACTGGGAAGAAAACTTAAAGCAGGTCCTGCGGCTCGAAATCAAGCGCGTGGTCGCGAACCCGCTCGACATCCAGAACTACATCGTCGAATTCTTCAATCTCGCCAAGTCGGTCAAGTTCGCGAGCGAAAAAGACAAGGGCGCCTACAGCAGCATCGGCAATTTCGAGCAACTGGTCCAGCTCGGCAAGAGCGGCAAGCTCGACGCCAACGACCAGCACGTCGTCGTCATTTGCGACTGGCTGTTCACCTACGCGTTCGAACAGCGCGCGAGCGACATCCATCTCGAGCCGCGGCGCGATGCGGGCAACGTGCGCTTCCGGATCGACGGCGTGCTCCACGACGTGTACCGGATACCCACGCCCGTGCTCGCGGCGATGACGAGCCGCATCAAGCTGCTGGGCCGCATGGACGTGATCGAGAAACGCCGCCCGCAGGACGGGCGCATCAAGACCGTGACGCCGGAAGGCGGCGAAGTCGAGCTGCGGCTCTCGACCATGCCGACCGCGTTCGGCGAAAAGCTCGTGATGCGGATTTTCAATCCGGACGTGCTGGTCAAGGATTTCAGCGAGCTCGGCTTTACCGACGAAGACCTCAAAAAATGGAGCGGGATGATTTCGAAGCCGCACGGCATCGTGCTGGTGACGGGCCCGACCGGCTCCGGCAAGACGACGACGCTCTATTCGAGCATGAAACATCTCGCTACTCCCGAGGTCAACGTCTGCACGGTCGAAGATCCGATCGAAATGGTCGAACCGCAATTCAACCAGATGCAGGTGCAGCAGAACCTCGGCGTCGACTTCGCAGCGGGCATCCGTACGCTGATGCGCCAGGACCCCGACATCATCATGGTCGGCGAGATACGCGACCTCGAAACGGCGGAGATGGCGATCCAGGCGGCGCTGACCGGCCACTTGGTGATGTCTACGCTGCACACCAACGACGCGCCGTCGACCATCACCCGCCTGCTCGATCTGGGCGTGCCGTCCTACCTGCTCACGTCGACGGTGCTGGGCGTGATGGCGCAGCGCCTGGTGCGCGTGCTGTGCCCGGCCTGCAAAGAGCAGGCCCCGCTCGAGGATTCGGCATGGGAACTGCTGGTGTCGCCGTGGAAAGCGCAGAAGCCCGAGACCACGTATGTCGCGAAAGGCTGCCTTGACTGCCGGATGACGGGCTACTCCGGCCGCATCGGCATCTACGAGATCATGGTGCTCAACAACGAAATCCGCAACATGATCAACGACAACACCGACATGGACCGGTTGCGCGAAGTGTCTTATCGCGAAGGCGTGAAACCGCTGCGCATCAGCGGCGCGATGAAAGTGGCGGCCGGCATCACCACCGTCGATGAAGTCATGAAAGTCGCGCCGCCGATGCAGGACCGGCGGTCGCTGCCGCGCTAGTTTTTCCGCGCGGGCTTCAGAGCAAGTTCAAATCCAGCACCAGGCAGTCCGCGCCCGGCGTCGGCTCGGGCAGATACGGCGCGCATGCGCGGAATCCCAGCATGTCGTACATCAGGCGCGCCGCGTGCATTTTCGGCATCGTATCGAGATACATCTCCCGGTAGCCCTGCGCCCGGGCGCGCGCGATGACGTGTTCGACGAGGATGCCGGCGAGCCCGGCGCCGCGAAACGCGGCACGCACGTAAAGCCGCTTCATTTCGCAACGCGCGGCGTCGAGCGGCCGCAACCCGACGCAACCCGCCGCGATGCCGCCCAGTTCGGCGAGCAGTAAACAGCCCGCCGGTGCCGCATAGGCGCCGGGAAGACCGGCCAACTCCTCTGCATAACCGTCCGCGCGCCGCGTCACCGCGTCCGACCGCAGGTATTCGCGCAGCAATTCACGCACCGTTTCGAGCGCCGGCCCCGCGCCTGCAACCTCGGTAATTACGACGCCGCGCGGAGTGGCTTCCATGCTTGGCCTAGTGCCCTTTGCTGAGCTGGCGCATGCCGCGGTCGAGCCCGGCTATCGTAAGCGGAAACATGCGTTCGCCGATCAGCTCGCGCGTAACCCGGATCGACTCGTGGTAGTCCCACACGGACTCGGGTTGCGGATTGAGCCAGATCGTGTCCTTGTAGACTGCGAGCACGCGCTGCATCCACAGCGCGCCGGCTTCGGGATTGGTGTGCTCGACGCTGCCGCCCGGATAGGTGATCTCGTACGGGCTCATCGTCGCATCGCCGACGAAAATCACCTTATAGTCGTGCGGGTACTTGTGGAGCACATCCCACGTCGCCATGCGCTCGGTCGCGCGCCGGCGGTTGTCCTTCCACACGCGCTCGTACAAAAAATTGTGGAAATAAAAATACTCGAGATGCTTGAACTCGGTGCGCGCCGCGGAGAACAACTGCTCGCAGACGGCAATGTGATCGTCCATCGAACCGCCAACGTCGAGGAACAGCAGCACCTTCACGCTGTTGTGCCGCTCCGGCACCATCTTGATGTCGAGATAGCCGGCGTTCTTGGCGGTCGAGCGTATCGTATCGTCGAGATCGAGCTCTTCCGGGTTGCCTTCGCGCGCAAATTTGCGCAGGCGTTTCAATGCAACCTTGATGTTGCGCGTGCCGAGTTCGACGGAGTCATCAAGGTTTTTGAATTCGCGCTGGTCCCATACTTTTACCGCGCGGCGGTGGCGCGACTCGTGCTGGCCGATGCGAATGCCTTCCGGGTTGTAGCCGTAAGCGCCGAACGGGCTGGTGCCGCCGGTGCCGATCCACTTATTGCCGCCCTGGTGCCGTCCTTTCTGCTCTTCGAGCCGCTTCTTCAGCGTCTCCATCAGCTTGTCCCAGCCGCCAAGCGATTCGATGAGCTTCTTCTCCTCCTCGGTCAGGTGCTTCTCGGCGAGTTTTTTCAGCCACTCCTCCGGTATCAGCGCCGTCGCGCCCTCAGGAAGTTCCGTGATGCCTTTGAAGTAGGCCCCGAACACGCGGTCGAACTTGTCGTAGTTGGACTCGTCCTTTACGAGGCAGGCGCGCGACAAATAATAAAAATCGTCGATGCTGCCGCTGATCACGCGCTTGTCGAGCGCTTCGAGCAGCGTCAGGAATTCGCGCACCGAGACCGGCAGCCCGCCCTGCTTCAGTTTCAGGAAAAATTCGATCAGCATGTTGCGCCTGCAATCTGCCGCCACTCGCGCAGCTTGGCCGCAAATGGCATGGTGTTCGCCGGACTCGAGGACGGCAGCACCACCGTTTCGAGACCGAGCTCGACGAATTCCTGCTCGCGCTTGCCCGCGGTCTTGCCGTTGAAGCACACGCGGCGCAATTTTTTCGCGACTCTCGTCACGCGCCTGAAGTCGGTGTGGCGCGCGTCGCGTATGTTGGAATCGAGACTGCCGCTGCGCCGGCAGGCATCGATGATGTCCCACAAGCCGATGCGATGCTTGAGCAGCGTGCGTTTGCGCGCCGCGTAATCCATTTCCGCGAGCGGCTCATCGATCACCGTGCCCACGAGGCGCCAGAAATGGTTCTGCGGATGCGCGTAGTACTGTGCCTTCCCGAGCGAGGCAACGCTCGGAAAACTGCCGAGGATCAGCGTTTCCACTTTCGCATCGATGACCGGCGGGAAACCTTTGGCTGACATGCTCACAATTGACGATGGACAACGTTGATTGCGACTGACACCTATGTTGCACTGTTGAGGCGCTGTCAATTTTCCATTGTCAATTGTCAATTGAATTTCACCCCGGCTTGCGCCGCGACATGAACACCAGACGCTCGAACAAATGCACGTCCTGCTCGTTCTTCAGGAGCGCGCCATGCAACGGCGGAATGATCTTGTGCTGGTCGCGGCTCGTCAGCGCTTCCGGCGGTATGTCTTCGGCCATCAGCAGTTTCAGCCAGTCGAGGAGTTCCGAAGTCGACGGCTTCTTCTTGAGCCCCGGCACATCGCGGATCTCGAAGAACGCCTCGAGCGCCTCCTTGAGCAGCGCCTTCTTCAACCCGGGGAAATGCACGCCCACGATCCGCTCCATCGTTTCCTGGTCGGGGAAACGGATGTAGTGAAAGAAACAGCGCCGCAAAAACGCGTCCGGCAGCTCTTTTTCGTTATTGCTCGTGATGATGACCAGCGGTCGGTGCCGCGCCTTGATGAGCTGCTGCGTCTCGTAGACGTAAAACTCCATGCGGTCCAACTCGCGCAGGAGATCGTTGGGAAACTCGATGTCGGCCTTGTCGACTTCGTCGATCAGCAGCACCGACTGCTCGTCGGCATCGAAGGAGTTCCACAACATGCCACGCACGATGTAATTGGCAATGTCGTGCACTTTCGGATCGCCCAGTTGGGAATCGCGCAGGCGCGATACCGCGTCGTATTCGTACAAGCCGTGCTGCGCCTTGGTCGTCGACTTGATATGCCACTCGTACAGCGGGCGCTTCAACGCCTTGGCGACTTCCAGCGCGAGCATCGTCTTACCGGTGCCGGGCTCTCCCTTGATCAACAGCGGGCGCTCGAGCGTGATCGCCGCGTTGACCGCCATCATCAGTTCCTGCGTCGCTACGTAATTTTCAGTGCCTTCGAAACGTGACATCTTCGCTCGTGCCTTAGTGAATTGGATTTCTCAAGTGCGTTGAACGGCGCCTTCGGCGTCCGTTCGAATGAACGTCCGCCCAATTATAAGATAAGATTGACTCGCCCCTATTTTTCCCGGGAGATTGCCATGCATATCGATGGAGGATGCCACTGCGGTTACATCACTTACGAGGCCGAAGTCGATCCCGCCAGGGTCGGCATCTGCCACTGCACGGATTGCCAGACGCTGACCGGTTCGGCGTATCGCGTCACGGTGCCGGCGCCGAAGGACGGGTTCAGGCTCTTGACCGGGAAACCCAAAATTTACGTGAAGACCGCCGAGAGCGGGACCCGCCGCGCGCACGGATTCTGTCCCGAGTGCGGCACCCCCATCTATGCGACCGCGGTCTCCGACCCGCAGGTCTACGGCATCCGCGTCGGCACCGCGCGCCAGCGCGCCAAATTGCCGCCGCGCCGGCAATCGTGGTGCCGCTCCGCGCTCGGCTGGGCGACGAATATCGAGGCGCTGCCGCAAAATCCGAAGAACTCGCCGTGACGCATTAGCCGTCATTTATGACGCGCGCCGGCGGATGGCGCGCGCAGGTTTGATCTAGCGCAAGTGACGACGGCCCGCGACCGCTTATAAAGAGCGTGCCGGAGCGCGAACTTGCGGGCGCGACCTGTTGAGGGCGCATCCGGACTTTCCCGCATTGAGTCCCTGACAAACACCGCCATGCCGCAGTCAACATGAACGTAACGCTCACGATCAACGGCACGCGCATCTCCGCGCCCGTCGGACAAACCGTGCTCGACGCCGCCAACGAGAACGGGATTCCAGTGCCGAGCCTGTGCCATCACAAAGACCTCTCTCCGGTCGGCTCCTGCCGTCTTTGCATGGTGGAAGTCGACGGCTTCCGCACCGAGGTCGCAGCCTGCGCGCTCAAAGTGGCGGAAGGCATGGCGGTGCACACTGAAACCCCGCGCATCGCCGCAACGCGCAAGTTAATTCTGGAAATGCTGCTCGCGCGCTACCACGACGCCGCGGGCGGTGCCGCACCCAAAACCGAATTCATGTACTGGGTGAACCACTACGGTGCGCGCGGCCCCGCCGAAGCCGGACGTAAAGCCTCGTACGAGATCGACGGCGATCCCCATCCGGTCATCCGCGTCGATCTCAATAAATGCATCCTGTGCACCCGTTGCGTGCGGGCTTGCGCCGAGGTACAGGGGCGTTTCGTGTGGGGCGTTGCCGGTCGCGGCGAGCACGCTCACGTCGTCGCCGGCACCAATTCAACGATGCTGGACGCGCGCTGCGAATCCTGCGGCGCGTGCGTCGCCTTCTGCCCGACCGGTGCGCTCGACAACCGCAAATCGGCAGGCGGCGGGAAGGCCGACCGGCTGGTCACGACGACCTGCGCGTATTGCGGCGTGGGCTGCAATTTCGATCTCAATGTGACAAACGAAAAAATCACCGGCGTCACTTCGAATCCGTACGCGCCGGTCAATGGCATGCATCTGTGCGTGAAAGGCCGCTACGGTTACGATTTCGTGCATCACGCGGACCGTCTGCTCAAGCCCCGCGTGCGGCGCCACGTGCTCGACGGGCTCGCGCGTAAGCCCGGTGCGGACCGCGGCCCGTGGGTGGAGACCGATTGGGACACCGCGCTCGACATCGTTGCGCGCAAACTGGTTGCGGTGAAGCGCGAGTCGTCGGGTGCCGCGCTCGGCTTGTTCGCTTCCGCGAAATGCACGAATGAAGAAAACTACCTGATGCAGAAGCTTGCGCGCCAGGTACTCGGCACGCACAACATCGACCATTGCGCGCGGCTGTGCCATGCATCGACCGTCGCCGGCCTCGCGATGTGCTTCGGTTCCGGCGCCATGAGCAACACCATGCGCGACGTGGCGGACAACGCCGAGGTCATATTCGTGATCGGCTCCAACACGACCGAGCAGCATCCGGTATTCGGGTCGATGCTGCGCCAGGCCGCGCACCGCCGCGGCGCCAAGATCGTGGTCGCCGATCCGCGCGCGATCGAACTCGTCGAATTCGCCGCACTGCATATCCGCCAGAATCCCGGCACGGACGTCGCCCTCATCAACGGGCTCATGCACATCATCGTCGACAAAGGTTGGCACGACCGCACGTTTGTCGAAGCGCGCACCGAAGGCTATGCCGAATTCGCTGCCACGCTGGCCAGCTATACGCCGCAACGCGTTGCGGAAATCACCGGCGTTCCGGCGGAGCAATTGCACCAATGCGCGGAAATGCTCGCGCGCGGCAAGCCGATGGCCGTGATCTGGGCGATGGGCATTACGCAGCACACCACCGGCGTGCTCAACGTGCTCTCGCTCGGCAACCTGCAGATGCTCCTCGGCAATATGGGCATACCGGGCGGCGGCGTAAATCCGCTGCGCGGACAGAACAACGTGCAGGGCGCGTGCGACATGGGCGCGCTGGTGAATTTCTTCCCCGGCTACCAGAGCGTGACCGATTCCGCCGCGCGCACCCGCTTCGCAACCGCGTGGGCGCTGCAGACGGAAGACGGCGATGCGGCCGGGCCGGCGCCGGGCGACAAGCCCGGACTCACGGTCACCGAGATGATAGACGCCGCGGGCACAGGCAAACTGCGTGCGCTCTGCATTCTCGGCGAAAACCCGACCACGACCGATCCCGACAGCAATCATGTGAAGGAATGTCTCGCGCGCGCCGAGTTCGTGGTGCTGCAGGAAATCTTTCCATCCGATACGGCGGATTATGCAGACGTGCTGCTGCCCGGCGTGACGTGGGCTGAAAAGGACGGCACGTTCACCAACACCGAGCGCCGCATCCAGCTCGTGCGCGAGGCGATCGAACCGCTCGGCGAATCGCGGCCCGACTGGACGATCGTAGCCGACCTTGCGCGCCGCATGCTGGCTTTGCAGAAATTGAAACCCGTTGGGCCGCGCGCAGGCTGGGAGTACGCGACGCCCTGGCAGATCCTCGAAGAAGTCGCCGCAGTCACACCGCAGTATGCCGGTGTCAGCCACTCGCGCCTGGAACACGGCGATCAACTGCACTGGCCCGTCAAGGATGCCAACCATCCGGGCACGCCGATTCTGCATATCGGGCAATTCACGCGCGGCAAGGGCAAGTTCTACGCATGCGAGCATCTGCCCGCGCAGGAACTGCCCGATCGCGCTTACCCGCTGCTGTTGACGACCGGGCGCGTGCTCTACCACTGGCACGGCGGCGAAATGACGCGGCGCTCGCCGGGCCTGCTCGCGATCTATCCGCGCACGCTGGTGGAGATCAATCCGGAGGACGCGGCGACATGCGACATCGTCAACGGTGCAACCATGCGCATTGCCTCGCGCAGGGGCGAGATGATCGCAGAGGCGCTGGTGACCGAACGCGTTGCGCCGGGCGTGATATTCGGCAATTTCCATTTTCCCGGTGACAACAACGTGAACAATCTCACCATCGCAGCACTCGATCCGGTGGCCAAGATTCCCGAATACAAGGTATGCGCCGTGCGTGTGGAGAAAGTTGCGGTGGCGCATTGAGCGTGATCTGCGGGTGAATGGCCGTCGTCGGTTCCTGCCGACTCCAGGTGCGTTGAACGGCGCGGCGGCTATCGCGGTGCCGCTCCGCGCCCGGCCGGGCGGCGAATATCGGGGCGCTGCCGCAAAATCCGCAAGGCGCCGCCTGGCACCGCGTGATCAGGCAGCGAACATCGGGGCCGGCTAACCTGCGGGAAACGCTCTCGCCGCCGGCCACACGGAAAAGCTTTCAATTGAATCGCCGGGTGTTTGACCGCTTATGAGCGCGGTGATATGGTGCTGCTGGGAAAAATAAGTTTCCAAAATTCCATCCCACCGGCGAATTTGATTCCTTGGTCAACAAACGCGGCAGCGGGGCGTTTTAACCACCGCGCGGATTCACGTGATCCCTGTTCGCCGGCGCATCGTGGGTAATGGACCCGATACCGCGGGGGCTGCGACGACCGCAGCCCTCGCGCAAGTTCCGACCGGGATCGTCTACTGCAGGGGGAGGCATGACAATGCGAAAGTTTTTTTTGGGCAGCGTGGCTGCAATCGGTATTGCACTGGGTTTGGTTGCACCGGCTTCGCTGCAAGCGCAGCAAACGGCCGCGGTGGCGATTGACAATGACGACATCGGCGGTGTGGTCACCGGGCGCAAAGGCCCCGAGGCCGGCGTCTGGGTGATCGCGGAAACGCACGACCTGCCGGTGCGCTTCATCCGCATTGTCGTCACCGACGACCAGGGCCGCTACGTCATCCCCGATCTGCCGAAAGCCAAATACGACGTGTGGGTTCGCGGCTACGGCCTCGTCGATTCGCCGAAAGTGAAGAGCGTGCCGGGTAAAACGCTCAACCTCAAAGCCGTGCAGGCGCCGAACGAAGCGGCCGCGGCGCATTACTACCCGGCAATCTATTGGTACTCGATGATGAAAATCCCCGAGGCCGGCGTGTTCGGCAGCAAGGAAGCGCCGGAAAACATCAAGCTCACCGACTATCTCAACAGCATGAAGAACAACGGCTGCGTCGGCTGTCATCAGCTCGGCCAGCTGGCGACGCGCACGATTCCGAAGTACCACCTGCAGGGCAAGACGCATCAGTACGCGTGGATCCGCCGCATCCAGTCCGGGCAGGCGGGCGAGAACATGGTTTTGATCGCTGCGGGCCAGTTGGGCGGCATGCCGTTCAAATATCTCGCCGACTGGACGGAGCGCATCGCCAAGGGTGAATTGCCGTCGAACAAACCGACGCGACCGCAAGGTCTTGAGCGCAACATCGTCGTCACGCTGCGCGACTGGCACAACCCAAAGCAGTATCTGCATGACTTGATCTCGACCGACAAGCGTTATCCGACCGTCAACGGCTACGGGCCGCTGTACGGACAGAGCGAGCATGCCAGCAACGACATGCCGATCCTCGACCCGGTGAAAAACGTGGCGACGAATTACGTGCTGCCGACGACGCCAGACATGCCGCTGGCGCTGGGGCCCGGCAACGCCGGCTCGGTGCACATCCTGCAGACCTCGGCCTATTGGGGTTCGGAAGACATCTGGAACAGCAAGGCCAACAACCACGACTCGATGTTCGACCGCCAGGGCCGCCTGTGGCTGGCGGCAACGGGCCACAAGCCGGACAACCCCGACTTCTGCAAAAAAGGCTCAAGCCATCCGTCGGCGGTCGAATTTCCTATCAACAGCACCAATCGCCGCGTGACGATGTACGATCCGAAGACCGGCAAGTACACGCCCTATCAGACCTGCTTCGGTTCGCATCACCTGCAGTTCGGCTACGACGCCAACGAAACGCTGTGGATGAGCACGGGCGGCGGCGGCGGCCACGTCGGCTGGATCAACACCAAGATGCTCGATGAAACCGGCGACATCGAGAAGTCGCAGGGCTGGACGGCGATCGTGCTCGACACCAACGGCAACGGCGTGCGCGACGAATACACCGAGCCGGGCAAGCCGCTGGATCCGGCCAAGGACATGCGCATCGGCGCCGGTTTCTACGCAATCATGCCGAGCCCGGTTGACGGTTCGGTGTGGGGCACGCTGCGCGGCAATCCGGGTGCGATCGTGCGCATCGACCCGACCAAGAATCCCCACAAATCGCTGGCCGAGATGTACAACGTCCCGCTGCCCGGCTTCGGCCCGCGCGGCGGCGACATCGACCTGCAGGGCCGCGTGTGGGTTTCGCTCGCCAGCGGCCACATGGGCATGTTCGACCGCCGCCTCTGCAAAGGTCCGCTCAACGGCCCGAAAGCAACCGGCGACCAGTGCCCCGAAGGCTGGGCGTTCTTCCAGTATCCGGGCCCGGGCTTCAAAGGCATTGGCGAGAACAGCGCCGAGTCGAGCTACTACTCGTGGGTCGACCAGCACAACACCTTCGGGCTGGGCGACGACATTCCGATGTCCACCGCCAATTTGATGGACGGCCTCGTCGCCCTCAACAAGGACGGCAAGATGGTGTCGATCCGCGTGCCCTATCCGCTCGGCTTCTACGCCAAGGGCTTTGACGGCCGCATCGACGATCCGAACGCCGGCTGGAAAGGCCGCGGCCTGTGGGCTGCCAACGGCGATCGCGTGCCCTGGATGATCGAAGGCGGCAAAGGCACCAAGCCGCTGGCCGCGCATTTCCAGCTCAGGCCCGATCCGCTGGCGCACTGAAAACCCGGCGGCGCGATTATGATGATCGCGCCGCCGCTGCCGTTCGGGGAAGCTTGATGGACTTCGTGCTCGACTACATTTCCGTCAATACGTTCTGGACTATTCTGGCGATCGTGCACGCGCTGCTGGCGGTCGCACTGCTCGGTGCGCTTACGCATCAGGCGGCCGCGGTGCTCGCGCCGCCGCGCGCCGGCGCTGCCGGCGGTTTCGTCACCCATTTTCGTTCGGTGTCGGGGCCGCGCTATGCCGGCGCGGTCTGCGTGTTGTGGGTTCTCGCTTTCGTTCTCGGCGGCTGGATTTACACCAAGTACCGGATCTACGTGCGCATCCCGATCGAACAGGAAGGCATGTGGAAAACCCTCGGCGCCTTCGAGTTGAAGGAGCACCTTGCCACCATCGGCCTCGGGCTGCTGCCGGTCTACTGGCATCTCTGGAAAAACGCGCGCAACGCGGCCTATGACAGTGCGCGCAAATGGCTGACCGCCGTGCTCGCTGCGATCTGCTGGTACGCATTTTTGACCGGGCACGTCGTCAACAACACGCGCGGCTTCGGGCTATGAACACGGCCGCCGAAACCTCAGCACGGGTGTCATCACGATTCTGCACCTTTGCGCTGGTGTTCGGCATCTCATTCGCCATTCTCTACGTGGTCTGCGACATGGCGGCATTGCCGATGTTCACCTATCACCCCGGCACCGACCGCATCGATCCCGGCTTCGCGCCGCCCCGGCGCGACGAGGGTCCGGCGATGTACTGGTACGGCTGGATCGCCACTTCGGCGCTGGGCGCTTCCATCCTCGGTCTTCTCGCCGCCCTGCTGCCGGAAAAAATTCGCGGCAAAATTCCGTTGGCGCTGGCCTGGGTTGTGCCCGTAATGCTGCTGCCGGTGCTGATTTATTCGTTGAAGTTCTACTGGCGGTGGTAACGGCCGCGCCTGCTCCAAGGCAGCGGCAGTTTCCGCTAACATCATTCTCATGCGTTCAGAGGTCGCTATGCTGATTCGTGCAACTGGGCTGACCATCGCGCTGGGCATCGGCATGGCCGCGGCGATGCAGGCCCGCGCCGGCGGCGATGACTACGACGCGGCCAACGACGTCAAAGGCGCGGGGCCGGCCTACTTCGGCTTCGTGCGCGATGCGCGCGGCTCGCCGGTGGTCGATGCGCAGGTGGTGCTGCAGCCCAAAACAGGCAAACCCGTATCGCTGAAATCGAATGTGCTCGGCCTCTACCGCGGCCACATCAGCAAGGATGTCCTGCCGGACGACGTGCAAATCTCCTGCGTGAAGACAGGCTACAAGCAGACCAAGCTCAACCGTCGCACGCCGCCGGGCGGCAACGCGATGTTCATCGAGACCGAATGCACGATGCAGCGCCAGTAAAGCGCGCCTGCGTTGCGGCGGTATTGCTGTTTGCGCTGAGCGGACTCAACAGCGCGCACGCGCAGGCGCCCGACACCGTTTTCCTCAACGGCAAGTTCGTCATCCATGACGGCGCGCCCGCGCAGGCGCTGGCGGTGCGCGACGGAAAAATCGCGGCGATCGGCGATTCGTCGGGCATCCGCGCGCTGATCGGCCCTTCGACACGCGTCATCGACCTCGGCGGCCGCACGGTCATCGCAGGCCTGATCGATTCGCACATTCACGCTATTCGCGCAGGCTTGAGCTACACCACCGAAGTGCACTGGTTCGGCGTGCGCACACTCAAAGAAGCGCTCGACCGCATCAGGGCGGCGGCGAAGACCGCGCCGAAAGGATCATGGCTGATTGTGGCCGGCGGCTGGATCGACCGCCAGTTCGTCGAGGACCGGCGGCCGACGCAGGCCGAGATTGCCGCCGCAGCACCCGATCATCACGTTTACATCCAGATGCTCTACAGCAATGTGCTGCTCGATCCGGGCGGCGCCGCAGCGCTGGGCCTTGCCGGCAAACCGGATCTCGCCGCGCGGCTCACGGTCGAGCGCGACAAGGATGGCAAGCCGAATGGCTGGCTCGCCGGCGACAATCGCGCCATCAGCGACCTCTATAACCTGCTGCCACGCCCGACGTTCGCGCAGAAGCTGGCGGGCACGCGCGCATTCTTTCGCGCCCTCAACGCCATGGGAATCACCGGTGTCAGCGATCCCGGGGGCTACAACATCGAGATCGCGGACTACCAGCCGCTGTTCCGGCTCTGGCGCGAACACGCACTGACGCTGCGCGTGCGCTACAGCCTGAGCGCGCCGCGCCGCGACCGCGAGCTCGAAGACTTCAAAGATCTGACGCAGATGCTGCCGATGGGCTTCGGCGACGACTGGTTGCGCTTCAACGGCATCGGCGAGAACGTCACCTGGGGCCACTACAACAATGACAATCCAAGCGATGCGCAGAAAGAGCAGCTCACCGCCGTGCTGCGCTGGGCCGTCTTGCGCGGCATGACCGCGACTTTCCACTGGCAAAACGACCGCCCCGTGCATCACCTGCTCGAGGTGATCGAACGCGTCAACGCCGAGACGCCCGTCGCGAAACTGCGCTGGTCCATAGCGCATCTCAACGATGCATCACCGGAGACGCTCAAACGCCTGCAAGCCATGGGCATGGGCTGGCTCGTGCAGAATGCGTTTTACTTCCGCGGCGAAGCCTTCCTCGGCCAGCGCGGCGCCGATGCCGCGCGCCTGGTACCGCCGCTGGCCAGCGCGCTGCACATGAAACTGCCGGTCGGCGGGGGCACCGACGCGCACCGCGTGATGGCGCCGAACCCCTTCGTCTCGCTGCAATGGATGCTCGACGGCAAGACTGTCTCCGGTGTGGCCATGCGCTCGCCGGAAGAACTGCCGACGCGGATCGAAGCGCTGCGCCTCTACACGCAAGGCAGCGCCTGGTTCAGCTTTGAAGAGAACGCGCGCGGCGCGCTCGCAGTCGGTCAGTTCGCCGATCTCGCGGTGCTGAGCCGCGACTACCTCAGCGTGCCGATCGAGCAGATCGGCGGCACCGTCTCGCTGCTGACCATGGTGGGCGGGCGTATCGTCTACGCCGACGGTCCCTACGCAGAGCTTGAAGAAAAGCCGCGCTGAGCACAGTCAGCGTCGAGCGGCCTGCGCCCCCGCTCAAATTCGGACCGCCCGCCAGCAGCGCCGAACTGACGCCGCAATCACTCGATGCGGGCGCCCGAAGATTTGATCACCCGCGCCCACTTTTCGACTTCGCTCTTGAGGAAAACGCCGAATTCCTGAGGGCTCGATCCGAGCGGGACCGACGCGTCTTTGACGAGACGCGCGGTGAAGTCGGGACCGCGCACGATCTTCAGGCATTCCGCATTGAGCCGCGAGATTATTGCTTCGGGTGTCCCGGCCGGCGCGAGGATTCCATACCACTGCGCGGCATCGTAACCGGGCACGCCGGACTCGGCGACGGTCGGCACATCGGGAATCACGTCCGAGCGCTGGCTGCTGGTCAACGCGAGAGCGCGCAACCGGCCGCTCTTGACGTGCGGCAGCACCGCGAGCGTAGGCGCGATGATCACCGGCGCTTCCCCGCTCAACGCACCGATCACTGCCGGGCCGGTGCCATTGTAGGGAATCTGCACCATGTTGATCTTTGCCATCGTCTTGAAGAGTTCCACATCGAAGTGCAGCGTGGAACCGACGGCGCCCGCATAGTTGATTTTTCCCGGCGAGGCCTTCGCCAGCGCGATCAGTTCCTGCACCGACTTCACCGGCAGCGACGGGTGGACCGCGACCAGGCCGGGCGTCTTGGCAAGCAGGATGACCGGCACGAAATCCCGGAGCAGATCGAATGGCAGCTTCGTATACAGGCTCAGGCCTGCCGCCAGGTTTTCAGTCGTCATCGCCAGCGTATGGCCGTCGGGCGCGGACTTCGCCGCGATGTCGGTGCCCAAGGTGCCGCCCGCGCCACCGCGATTGTCGACGATGACCTGCTGTCCCAGCCGCTCGCCGAGCGGAGTCCCGACGAGACGCGCCACCAGATCGGCGCCACCGCCCGCCGTGAAAGGAACGATGAAACGCACGGGTTTGACGGGGTAGTTCTGCGCGAGCGCACATGCCGCACAGAAACCCGCCGCAACGCCGATGGCGGCACGCCGCCCATGGGCCAGCGATGAATGCAGCATCTAAGCGCCCGCTTCGATCAACACCGCGGGACTGCGACCGGCGGTCTTGGAAGAACCGAAACCCGGCATCACCATCGACAGCGCGCCGATCGGACTGCCCGCGCAGATCAGCATCAAATCGTCAGGCGTATCCATCGCGTAATGCATGGTCGTTTCGTCGGCGGCCGTCACTTCGCCATCGAGGCGGCCGGTGCGCTTCAACGCGGCCACGGACCGGCCCGTATGGGCGACGACAAATTCGCGTATGCGCTTCTTGCTCCAGCCACTGGCCCTCAACAATTCCGCATGTTCGCCGCCGAGCACCACCGCACCGGGAGTCTGGCCGAGTATCGCAATCGAGCCCAGGAACGACAACGCATCGCCGATCGCGCGCAGCAATTGCTCGTGATTGCCGTAGTTCCAAATCTGCATCATCGTGCTCGCCGCGACGAGCGTCACCGTGCTGTCTTCGGGCTTGAAGCCGCGCTCGACGTGCCACGGTTCCCACGGATGGTTCTCTTCGTTCTCGGCAATGCAGCACGTGAACTTGCCCGGCGTGCCCATCGTTGCGCGGTCCGAAACGCCGGGCCGGTACTTGAGGCAATTGAGCAGCACGAGGCGCAGCGCGCGACCGATGGTCGCGTTGGCGCGCACGCCCGGGCCGAATACGTTGCTCGTCGCATTGATGCCGAGCTTGCGCGCGAGCGGACCGTTGACGATGACCGCGATCGTCGGTCCCGCCAGCGCCGATGCCGCGTGATGCAGGCCGAACTCCGGTGCCGCGAGCGCTTTGACAGCGGCAACGACGACCGGCATGTATTCGGGCTGGCAGCCTGCCATCACGGCATTCGCCGCGATTTTTTCCGCGGTCACCGCAACTTTGCGCGACGGCATCGCCGCAATCACCGCGTCCGGCTTGAGCCCGGCTGCCGCCAGCATCGTGTCGACCAGCGCGCGTGATGGCGGCACGACCGGCAAGCCGTCGGTCCAGCCGCGCGCATAACAGAATTCAACCTGCTCCGACACGTTGATCGGGATGCAGACTTCGCCGTCCGGTTCGGGCAATTCGACCGCCGCTGCTTTGTCATCCGCCATTATGCGTTCTCGGCCGGAACGGTCAGGCCGGCTGACCTTGTTGCAGCAGATTCAATATTTTGCCGACCAGTTCGCCGGCGCGCCGCTCGACATCGTCCGGCGTCAGGCTCGCGAGCGGATGCGGCATCATCACGAACCTGAAATCCGGCACGCCCCACAGCTCGGCCATTTCCTTCGCGGTCGAATCGAATGCGTCCGTAATCAGCGGAATGGCCGGAATGCCGGCTTTTTCGAGCATCACCGCGTCGAGCAGACTGCCCGACGAGCAGGCGCCTCAATCGCCGATACCGGCGATCGCGAAGTCGACCTTGCCTTTCAATTCCGCGATCTGCGCGTCCTTGAGCGGCGCGCGCTGCGCCTTGTGCTGCAACACTTCGACCGTCATGCCGTGACCGTCGCGCAGTTTCTCGGCGACTCTGCGCAGCACTTCCTCGGCGTTTTTCTTCGTATTCTCGATGAGCCCGATGCGCAGTCCGCGCAGATTTTTCGGGCGCGCCGCATAGTCGATGTGCTCGCGCGCGGTCGCAATGGTCGGATCGACGAAATCCAGCATGGCGTTTTCCTTGTCGGGCCCGGATTGCGTACCTGGCGGGCCGTGTCCCGAAAATAACCCTATGCCGGTCCTCAGTCAACCGGACCGGCGACATGCCGCATCGACTTCAAACCAGCGCCAGCACTGCCGAAGCAAATTCGTTCGGCGCTTCCTGCGGCAGGTTGTGGCCGACCAGGGGAACCTCCCGCTTTTCAAACTTTCCGGTGAAAAAGCGCGCCTGTTTTTGAGCGCGGCCCGGGGGGGCGACGCCGTCGCCGCCGCCTTCCATGACTATCGTCGGCACGGTGATGCATGGCTGGGCGGTCAATTTGCGCTCGGTGTCCTCTACCGCGGGGTCGCCGGCGACCAGGGCGTAGCGGTGCCGGTACGAGTGTATGACCACGTCGACAAAATCCGGATTGTCGAACGAAACCGCGGTGCGTTTATACGTCGCCTCGTCGAACTTCCAGTTGGGCGACCACAGTTTCCACAGCAGCTTGCAGAACTCGTAACGGTTCTGCGTCAATCCAGCGCGGCCGCGTTCGCCGTGAAAATAATATTGATACCAGTGGCGGTGCTCATCTTCCGGCGCGTGCGGCTTGCCTGCAGCGGGAATGTTCTGCAGGTTGTAGCCGCCGACGGATACCAATCCTGTGGCCCGCTCCGGCCACAACGCAGCCACGATGCAGGCCGCGCGGCCTCCCCAGTCATAGCCGGCCAGCACTGCTTGCGGGATCGCGAGCGCGTCCATCAGGTCGAGCGCGTCCTGCGCCAACACCGCCTGCTGACCCGACCGCAAAGTGTCGCGAGAAAGAAAACGCGTCGGCCCGTAGCCCCGCAAATACGGCGCTATCACCTTGCAGCCGGCCGCAACCAGGCGCGGCGTTACTTCGTCGAATGCCCGCACGTCATAGGGAAATCCATGCAGGAGCAGCACGGCCTTGCCGCCGGCCGGCCCGTGCTCTTCGTAAGCAACGCTCAGCACGCCGGCGTCTATCTGTTTCAGCAAGAGATGCCCTCCCCTTATGCTTTAATAGGCGGAACGGCCGCCGTCGGCTGGAATCACGGCGCCAGTGATCATGCGCGATTCGTTCGACGCGAGAAACAGCGCGATGTTCGCGATGTCGATCGGCTCGCCGAGCCAGAACGGATATTCGTTCACACGCCCCTTCGCATCCTGGCGGTCGACGATGCTGCCTCCGCCTTTGCCGCCGACGCCGTACTTGATCACGTTGCGCTCGGTCTGGATGCGCCCGGCGCAGATCGCGTTCACACGCACGTTCTGTTGCACGTACGCGCCCGCCATTGCGCGCGTGAGCGACAGGATTGCGCCTTTCGCCGACGTGTAAACGTGCAACGGGCTGCCGCCGCGCAGCGCCGCGCCGGACGACATGTTGATCACCGCGCCACCACCGGCCTTGATGATCTCGGGCACGACGTGGCGCGCGCACAGGATGGTCCCGTACAAGTCGAGCGTCATCGTGTGCTTCCAGACCTTGTCGATATCGACTTCGGTCACGAGTCCGTCATCGACGATGGAGCCGCCCGCGCAGTTGTAGAGCACGTCGAGCTTGCCGAATTTGCTTACGGCCTGCTTCACCGCATCCTTGACGCTGTCCTCGCGCGTGATATCGGTTTGAATGAACAGCGCGTCGCCGCCTGCATCGCGCACCGCCTGCGCGGTCGCCGCGCCCTTCTCCTCGTTGATTTCGATCACCGCGACCTTCGCGCCCTCGCGCGCGAAGAGCAGCGATGCGACTTTCGCGATGCCTGCGCCCGCCCCGGTGATAAACGCGCTGCTGCCCTGCAACCTGCCTGTGTCATTCATTGTTGCGCCTCTGCCTTGATGCCTGCCGATTTGATGACTTTCGCCCATTTGGCGATTTCGCTGCGGATATTGTCGCCGAACCGTTCAGGCGCGCTGCCGATCACGGTATAGCCGCGTTCTTCGAGCCGCGGTTTGACGTCGGACGACTCGACCACGGTATGCAATGCGGCGCTGACCTTATTGACGATATCCTTCGGCGTCGCTGCGGGCGCGAGGCACCCCCAGTACGTGCCCGAATCGACGCCCACGAGACCCGACTCGACGAACGTCGGCACGTCGGGCATCGCCGCCGCGCGCTTTTCACCGGTAACCGCTATCGCGCGCAGCTTGCCCGCCCTCACGTGTTGCCGCACGGTGCTGATGCCAGCGAACATCATTCCCACCTGTCCGCCCAGCACGTCGGTAATCGCCTGGCCCGTGCCTTTGTACGGAATGTTCACGACGTCGACTCGCGCCACGAGTTTCAGGAGTTCGCCGCCGAGATGCGTCGAGCTGCCCGGCGCACCCGACGCGAAATTCAATTCGCCGGGCCGCGCCTTCGCGAGCGCGACGAATTCCTTCACGTTGTGTATCGGCACCGACGGATGCACGACGAGGATCACCGGCGCCGACGCGACCAGCGACACCGGCGCGAAGTCCTTGACCGGATCGAACGGCAGCTTGCCGTAAAGAGCGGGATTGGTCGTGAACGAAGTGTCGACCATCACCAGCGTATAACCGTCCGGTGCAGCCTTCGCCGCGATTTCGGTGCCGACCGCGCTGCTGCCCCCGGCGCGGTTGTCGATGATGATCTGCTGGCCCAGCGTTTCGCCGAGCTTGGGCGCGAGGGTACGTGTGAGTGTATCGGTCCCGCCGCCCGGCACGTACGGCACGATCATGCGGATGTAATGCGCCGGATAGCTCTGGGCCTCGCAGAGGCCGGCGCAAGCGAGCATGCACGCCTGGACCAACGCTGCAACCGCGCGCTTACTCACGTTGCGGCGCGAGGTCTTCACGCTGGTCGATGTCCTGCAGCACGCCCGGATCGCCGCATTCGATCAACATCAGTTCGCCTTTGTGCGCGGCGATGAGGTCGCGCGCGCCGGCATCGCCGCCGAGCGCCATCAACTGAGCGCCGAAGCGCTTGCCCAGGCCCACCGGATGCCCGCGCTGCCCCTGGTACGTCGGCGCGACGAGTTCCCTGCCCGCCGCGAGTTCCTGCGCAATCGTCGCGATGGTCGTGCTTTTGATGCGCGGCATGTCGGCGAGCGCGATGATCCA